>OOIG01001297.1_pt1 | contig 18808 bp, 15 predicted proteins | sample 1692091 | NCBI WGS metagenome assembly OOIG01 (sample SAMN06348188, study PRJEB24527) | human gut metagenome | biome: human gut; feature: ankylosing spondylitis patient; material: feces | host: Homo sapiens | place: China | collected 2015-10 | reverse complement strand
TGGGTGTCCCAGTCGAAATTCGTCATGTTGCTCGTCCTCGCAACATGGTGGTCGTTGATACCGGCTCCAACGGTCCAAATCGTTATGCCGTTCGCGAGCGCGGGAAAAACACTGCAAACCACGCAAGAGTCCCGTCCCCACAATGGGCACACCATCGGCCACATCATCAACCTGACATTCCTTCCGCTTGTTGACGAGCCTTGTTTGGCGCCCGACGATCCACAAATGCTCTCTTACGGATCCTGTGCATTGGGGTTCTCCGTGTCCCGCAATATCGAGTCTGATTTGCTGGCAATCTTCAGACCAAACGACGCCATGCAGATCATGGCTGTTGCAATAATCAAGACTGTTCACCCGGGCGTCTGCACCGGCCGGCTTCAACAGCAACACAACCGGACTTTTGCTCGCTGTTACTAGCCCAGCATTGCCTTGGCCAAGAAAACTGGCAGTTCTTTCTTTAAGAAGCTCGGGGAAGACAGCACCAAACGCTGTGCCTTCTACCAACGCCATCTTGATTCGGTTGAACAATCGCATCACATCGCCATTGACGGAAAACACGAGCCGCGTCAACAGCCTGTCGCAGTTCTCACGCAAAGCGCGTGTCAAAAGCTGTCGCGACATTTCGATTTTGCGCGCGTATGACATTGAAGCAATGGAGCCGCTGTAAGCTCACGTCTACGCCGGAAATATCATTGACGCCCGAGATTATTGTTCTCTTTCGTTGTCGATAACAACATCACCAAGGGTGTCAATCTCCCGAAAAAGACTTTCCGCCCAAGGAGATTGCCGAAGAACTCAAGAACCGACCGACACTGTATTTCCTCACGACAATCAAGCGCAACAACTCGCGTATCTGACAGTTCAATATGCTTTCGCTCGAGGGCATTGTCACGGGACTCAAGAAACGAGTACCGTACACGAAAAAGCAGATCGGCGACAGCCACTATCTATACTCGTTCCGTGATACGTCCCGGGCGCACATTGACGAAAACACATTCCTTAACCGAGCCGTCGAGCACGGGTACGACGCCGATCGTTATGAAGCAAAAGCACCGTATTTTGGAAAAATTGTTTTCGAGTCCGACCAGGATCTGACGCCTGAAGAGGACTGGCACTGTTATGGCTCCTTGTGCTGGTATTTGACCGGTACAAGAACAACGAACAGCTCGGATTGAGTCGGGTTCAAGCCGATGAGTCCGTCATCGGCGAAGAGTTCATCAATTACGTCGCAACGATCCAGACGTGCCGCATCCTTAGGAAAGCTGGCAAAGCCAGCGTATTGGACAAGATGACCTATGGAGAGCTGATGGAGCATCTTGAAGAGTCGGCCAGACGCATCAAAGTGCAACAGTTTAACCCAACGAAAAGCCCCTCTTCGACAGACGATCCGTGGGTGAATGTGACAAAAGTAAAAATTACCATTTATTCGCACCGTAGACACAAAAGTCGCAAGGCGCAGAAAACATAAGAGACCTGCCTGAATCTGGGTATCCACGGAATGGAGAGAGGGATTCGGGAGGGCGCAACGGCCGTGATGGAAATGGACAACACCGCACAAGACCAATCTGTCAAGCGTCCTTTAAATTGACCCCCGAAATTTGGGGGTACTTTAAGAGTTCGCCCAACAGGGCGCACCCACAAAAAAAGCATCCGCTACGGTGTAACGGATGCCCGAAGTCTGAGGTTTGCAATCAACCCCTTTGAGGAGAAACAAAGACGGCCGCTTTATTCAGTTTTGACAATCAATTGGGGTTTAACTTTCAATGAGCCAACAATCGGTGACGCCTCAAAAGACTCCCGAACCAGTCCCTCGAGTTTTTCAGCCGACGCATTACCCTTAATACTCACGGTAATCGAAAGCTGTGCAATAGAAAGCGGATTCGTGAGCATGCGCCCAGAGACGTCTGTTTTCAGGCACTCAAGCTCAACGCCATCACGCGAAGCAAACAGTTCTGCGCCAATACTTACGCAACCAGCAACCGACCACAAAAGAATTTCTGCTGGGTTAGCGCCCAAATCAGACCCGCCAAAGTCCCTAGGTTCATCTGCAATGCATGAAAAGTTTCTCGAACGGATGAAATTACTCGTCTTGCTCTTCCACTCAGCACTGGCAAAAAGCGGCACAAAAGAGCATCCCGAAGCTGTAGTTGTGTTCGTCATACTTAACTCTTGAGAAAAATTAAATGAAATTAGTTACTTCCCAATTTGCGAAGTCTATTTCAATCCACTTTTGTCATTTTGACATTTGTCAAATCTAAATTTATTTCAAATACTGCATTTGAATATTTCAAATTTGATAATTCTGGAATTTTCCTCTGCCACTCGCCATTCCCGAAATGAATAGCGAATTCTTTGCCGCGCTCAAAAATGACGCTGACAAGATCGGATATTTTCCTTTAAGATCAAACAGTTATCATGTGTTTTATCATTTTGGCAATTGGCATTAGAAAAAAATGAAAGATATTCAGATTTGACACAAATCAAAAGTGCAAATGAACCTCAGCATATACTAATCGTAATTAAGAATGACTCTTCTCTAATCTTTTTGCTCATTGTATGAAGATGCGCTCAATCAACGATCTTTCTTATTTGGACATTCGTGTGTTTCTAGCTGTTCTCAAACACAAACAAGCCAAAGTGGTCGCTCAATTGCTGCATATTTCACCAGTAACAGTGAGCCGAAGTCTGCGCAACCTGAAGGAACTAACGCAAGATCCTCTTTTTACTCGCAGCAGCCACGGACTCGTTCCCACAGAAAGAGCCTACGAATTAGCCGAGTTACTTTTACGAATTGAATCCACGATGTTCGACGTGCAAGAGCGTTTTACACCTCTTGACTACGCCTCTTCTGATCGTTGCTTTGTTATTTACGCACATGACGAGTTCTTGTGGGCCATTCAGGAAGTCATCAACACAACCATCCTGCCCTTGGCTCCTCGTTTACGTTTCACGGTAAACAGCCTGAATTACTCATGCGGTAAAGAGGTAGTCGACGGACGTATTGATTTTCTTGTGACATATGAAGGTTTTACCGGGGCAAGTCTCACATTTGAAATGTTTTCTTCTCCCACAAAGCTCTACGTGTTGTGCAGCAAGGATCATCCGTTGACACGTCTCATAGGGTTCAGCACGAAAGAGCTAGCTCGCTATCCGTTAGTGCAGCTTGACAGTTTCAATGAGCTGACCTGCCCCATTCTTGTTGATCTGTGCCGTCAGGATTCACTTCTCATGAATGTGGAAACGTACACCATCAGCTTGGCTGCCGCCTGTCAGATGATTGAATCCACAGATCGAATTTGCATTGTTTGCAACCAATTCACTCGCAAATTCATCTCACTGATTCCAAGCCTTTCTTGTCTGGAAATTCCAACGGAACTCGTCCAAAGAATTTTTCAGATGAGAAGTCAAGTCCGTCCAATCGGCAATTACCTAGCCTACAGCAGCAAACCTCACAGTCCACTTTTCTTCTGGGTCAAAGAGAAGTTATTGGAAGGTCTTAAAAAGCAATGGGAAGTTGCTAGCAGTCTGTAGGTCGTTTTATTCATAACCCCACCGAAAAACATCTATTTATCGATGCGAAATTCCTGAGAAGGAGAGACTTATGATCAATCTCAGTTCGCTCAGTCGTCGAACGTTCTTAAAAGGCGTTGGTTCGGTTTCGGCGGCGGCAGGTCTTATGGGACTCATCCCCGGTACTGCCCAGGCTGTTGAATCAATCGGAGCTAACCCGGTACTACTCAACAAACGCGCTGGCAAACGTGTCTACCACTCCTGCCTGCGAAATTGCGCCGACCGCTGCCTGCTTCGCTTCAGCGTGCAAAACGGTCGCATGACCTGGGTTGAAGGTGCTGATGAACAATACAAGACCGGCACCTGTCCTTGCGTCAAGGGGCTCACCTATGTTCAGTATACGTATGCCCCTGACCGTATCTTGCATCCGATGGTTCGTATCGGACCGAAAGGCAGTCATAAATGGCGCCGCATTTCCTGGGAGGAAGCTTGGAAGATTTTGGTGGACAAGACCAAGGAAACAATCTCCAAGTACGGCGCCGAAGCCATTCTGCCATATTCCTACTCAGGTAACTACGGCATGATCGGCATGCGTGGCATGGACCGGTTCTTTAATAAGCTCGGAGCCAGCTATCTTGATCGTCTCGTTTGCATTGCTGCTGGCGCTGTTGGCTGCAAAATGACCCAAGGAACAACCGAAGGTCCCGACCCCGAACTAATTCCGACAGCCGATGCTTACATTTCCTGGGGCTGGAATGAAACTTGCTCCAACATTCATGTACTCAAATACGTCAACGAGTTGCGTGATCGCGGCGGCAAGGTCATCAGCGTCAATCCGAACCGAACGCCTCTGAGCTCACAAGCCGACATTTGGTTGCAACCCAAACCTTCCACAGATGCATGGGTTTGCGTTGGCGCAATCAAATATCTTATTGAGCACGACATGGTCAACTGGGACTATCTTAACCAGAACTGCATGGGTGTTGAAGAATGCCTCGACTATTGTAAGAGCATCTCCTGGGAGGATATCGTCAAAACAACAGGCCTCGAAAAGAAGGAAATCGAAGAATTCGCCGACCTTCTGGGGCACTGCAAAAATGTCATCATGCGCGGCGGGCTGGGCATGAACCGCAATTACAACGGCGCTCGCATGGCTCGCGCGTACAGCATTCTTTTTGCGGTACGAGGTTTCTTTGGCCGCCCCAATACCGGCATCATCTACTCCAACGCCCGACTTTTGCTCGGTTTAAACGGCAACAAAGGCCGCGGCGACTACATGATCGGCAAAGTTCAACACGTCAACATGACGTCTCTCGATACCGCGTTATTGCCCGATAAACCGTGGACCGATCTGGACAAAAAACCCATCAAGCCGATTCACATGCTTGTGATCTACAACGGCAACCCGATGAGTGTCTCTCCCAACACGAATCTTCTTGAGAAGAACCTTAAGCGTGATGACCTGTTTGTCGTGGGTTTCGACATGATCATGACTGACTCCATGGATCTGTGCGACATCATTTTGCCGGCTTCAACACAATTTGAGACCGACGATCTGATCGCAGACTATGGCGCATGGTACCTACAGGTGTGCAATAAAGTGATCGAACCACTCGGCGAGAGCATGCCCAACTGGGACTTCTTTGCCGAGTGGGGCCGCCGCATGGGCTTTACCGATCAGGAATTCAAAGACACATCGATTGACTGCATCAAACAGTGGATGACAACCGATGCACCTTACTACAAGGGTGTCACTTACGAACTGCTTCAGGAAAAGAAGTTCCTGCACATTGATTTGCCAGTTTCCGTTCCCAACTACGGCGAAGGGAAAATCAACACCCCGTCGGGCAAGATCGAACTTTATTCCGAGCAGATGAAGAAGCTTGGGTATCACCCTGTTATTGACCTGGGGTTGCCCGAAGACGAAATGCCGGAAGAAGAAAGGAAACTGCCCTTCCGCATGCTTTCGCCGGCCATCCCGCAGCGCGTGAATTCCGAGTTCTACAACGTGAAATACATGCGCGCTTTCAACGCCTACGAATGCGAAATCAACCCGCAAGATGCCCAGAAACTGGGAATCAACGCTGGCGACCGCGTCAAGCTCAGCAATCAGCGCGGACACGCCTTTTTCATTGCACGTGTGACAACCCGCGTCAAACCTGGGGTAGTTCGTACCGCAAAGAACAACTGGCGCCGCATGAATCCCTACGGTATCGGCACGTCGACGAATTGTCTTACGACGTCACGGCTGACCGACCTCGGTGGATGCTCTGCGTATCACTCTACCCGCGTCAACGTTGAAAAAGCCTAACAGAAGAGCTTATACCCAAGGAGAGTTTTGATATGTCCAAGAACCCTTTGCAAAAAGGCTTTGTTTTCCGTCAGGAAAACTGCGTCGGATGCGGTGGCTGTACAGTTGAGTGCCAGCTTCACAACGAACTTCCTGAAGATGTTCGTTTCCGCAAAGTCGATTGTTATGAAGTGAAAGATGCCAAGGGCCGTGTGCGCGATGTCTGGCTTTCTCACTCCTGCATGCATTGTGAAAACCCATCATGCATGGCAGTTTGCCCCGCCAAGTGCTTCGTACAGCGTCCCGACGGCATCGTTGTACTTGACCGCAGAAACTGCACCGGTTGCGGTCTGTGCAAATCTGCGTGTCCGTATGACGCAATCGTCATCAGCAAAATCGACGGCAAAGCAGCCAAGTGCAACATGTGCGTCGAACTGCTTGATCAAGGGATGCAACCGGCCTGCGTCACAGGCTGTCCTCTCAAGTGCCTCAAAGTGGATTACGTCAATCAGGTTCTGAAATCTGACAAAGACGCTTCCAAACAGGGCATCGGATACAGCGACGGCCCGAACCATCCCAACATGGTCATTATCCGTCGCAGGAAGTAAAAAAGTGATCCAGCAGAACATTGATCAGCTCGCAGCCTTGTGTTTAGCTTTTAAGGCGGTCACGTTTGCACCCGGGAAGGCTTCAACATACGAAAACCTGCTTTCCTGGGCCAAACAAAACAACAAAGGCACTTTTGTCGAAACACTTTCCGATTACGCTGAACAGCTTGACGATCTGGAAGCCGACTACAACCGCATGTGCATCGGCCCTTACCGTCTGACGGTACCTCCATACGAAAGTGTTTGGTTCGGCACACGCGTTCTCAACACGAGACGCACTGAGGTCGTTCGGTGGTTCTACGCCCAGTTTGGCCTAGTGTCCAATGACAAAGAGTTCAACGAACCAGCCGATTATTTCGGCTATGAACTTGAGTTTCTCGGCTATCTCGCTGTTCTTATCCAGGAGCTGTCTCGAAAGGGAGACTCCGACAGAACGGCTGAAGCCATCGATTGGCTCAACGCATTCTGGGCAGAGCACCTTGGACATTGGTACGACAAATACCTGCAAGCCATTGCAACTGATTCTGCGGTCGAAATTATTAGAAGCTGGGCAATCTTGCTTCAAACTGAACTTTCAAGGCTTTTCAGGGATGTCCCGCTTAAAAGCATGACTACTGGTCTTGAAGAAGAAAAGGTTGCCCCGCCAAAATCTATGAAAAAGGATGATCCGTCATGAAAAAGAGTTTTTTCTTTCTGACATCATTGTTTGCCAGTTCAACTGCTCTGGCGCAAAACGTCGCCAAAGAAACAGTCGAACACATGCCTGAAAACTGGTTCCCCATTGCAACCGAAGTCCGAACAAATGACGCAGCCGATCTAGTCGGCATGCCATACGACACCTCTCTTGCAATGACATATTCTCCCGACACGGTCAGTACTGGCTATCTTGGGTTCTTGCAATCCTCAGCTGGTATCGCCAATTGGGTATTTGCTTCCGTAGTAATCGTCGCGATCATCTTTGCCATTTTCATGCTCATCAATGGCCGAGCAAAGCTTGTCAACGGTTTTTCAGGCAAACTGATCCGCCGTTGGAGCATTGGTGATGTTGCTCTGCATTGGCTTGTCGCCATCCCAGGAGTCATTCTGATCCTCACCGGACTGGTGATTGGCTCGGGTTGGAAATGGCTAATGCCCTTGATGGGAGCCGACACATGGGGCTCTTTCATCAAGGGATGCACGATGTTTCACAACTTCTTTGCCATCTTTTTCGCCATAGGCGGCATCATTTTGATGATCAAATGGATGAGTCGTCAGATTCCTGCTTCTTACGATCTGAAATGGTTCGCCCGCTTAGGTGGTTATATCAATTCCGGCAACAAAATCCATCCGGATGCAGGCTTTGCCAACGCCGGAGAAAAGGCGTTTTACTGGTGCTTTGTCATCTTCGGTCTGTTACTGATTAGTACAGGGTTGCTGATGCTTTGGCCCGACTACTTCAGTCTTTCTAAATCCCAACAACTTGGCGCAATCGTCCTTCACATTGTTTCGGCCGTTGTACTTAGTGCTTTCTCCGTTGTACATATCTTCATGGGTTCCGTCATGAGCGAAGGAAGTATTGAAAACATGCTTTCTGGCAAGTGCGATGAGAACTGGGCAAAACAGAATCACAACCTGTGGTACGCCAAAGTCTCCTCCACGCTCAAATAAACAATCCCCGTGATGTTTCTGGTTCCATCGTCTTCTTGACGATGGGACCGACTTGTCTTACCCATTAGCTTCATCAAAAAACTCCGAGGAGAACCTATTCATGCTCGACAGGAGAACTCTCTTTAAGGTCGTCGGTTCCGGACTGACACTTGCCATGGTTCCTCAAAGCGAAATATTTGCCGCAACCCAAGGCAAACGTTACGTCATGGTTTTCGATGTTCGTCGCTGTACGGGGTGCATTTCCTGCACTGTGAACTGTTCACTTGAAAACAACGTCCCCGTCGGACGTCAGCGAACCGATGTTGTGCAAGTTCCGGTGCAAGACTCAAAAGGTCATGTTTCGACGCTTCCGTTACCTCACCAGTGCAATCAGTGTGACAACCCGCCTTGTGTCAAGGTTTGCCCAGTTAAAGCTACCTACAAACGCAAAGAAGACGGCATCGTTGTTATTGACTACAACAAATGTATTCACTGCCAAGCCTGCGTGAATGCATGTCCGTATGGTGCTCGCAAAAAAGATCCCGAGATGAAGAATCCTCCAGAAAAATGCAATTTCTGTATTCATCGCCTCGAGGCTGGACTGCTACCTTCATGCGTCGAAACCTGCATTGGTCACGCTCGTTTGATCGGAGACATCAACGATCCGAAAAGTGAGGTTTACAAAATCCTCAAAACAGAAAAAGCCTATCGCCTGCTCGCTTCAGCAGGTACCTGTCCCAACATCTACTACATCGGTCTGCCTGAAATCGATGACAAGCACATGCTCGAAACGCCGGCACCCCGTTGGCAGCACTAATCAAAGAGAGCCAATATGACAAACGCAAAAGCAGCAAAATTCGGATTTGCCTCCAGTCCCGAACTCATTAGGGGCGCAGGCAATACCGTGAAACTCACCCCGGGATATCGCCTCGGTTTTACAAAATGCTTTGCCTGCAACTGCATGTGTGCATTGCGATACCGAGTTGATGAAAAAACGGGCAATGTAACGCGAGTGATAGGTAACCCTTACTGTGATGTCATGACTGCCGGTAGACCGTTACCCTTGAAAGAGCATCTTGACAAGGCGTATTGTCACCTTGCCGAGAATAACCATCCGACATTCCGAGCATCCGTCTGTGGTCGTGGTGCGAGTTCGGTAGGCATGCTTACAAATCCCAACCGCATCACCAAAGTATTAAAACGCGTTGGCAAACGAGGTGAAAATCGGTGGAAAACCATCTCCTACGAGCAGGCTGTTAAAGAAATTGTCGAAGGCGGCAATCTCTTCAATGAAGGTCACGTCGAAGGTCTCCGTGCTATCCGAGACACTCGAACTCTTATTGATCCCCAGCAGCCCGAATTCGGTACAAAATCCAATCAGCTCATTGTTGCTTTCAATGAAGAAGACACCATGCGAGGAGCCTTTCTCACTCGCTTCGTGAAACAAGCCTATGGCAGTGTCAACGCGCTTACCAAACACGGGTACTGCGGAAACGCTCCAGCGATAGGCTATTCTGCCGGACTTGCTCCAAGCATTACTGCCGGATTGTGTGAACCCGATTGGGAAAATTTTGAATATGCAATTTTCATCGGTGCAAGTCCCAGTAACTCTGGCTTAAGCTTGAATCGTTGGGGCAGTGCTTTGGCAGCAGCCCGCACTGAACGCAAGGTTGAGTATGTTGTTGTTGATCCTATTCTTCGCTCATCAACAGCTCAGTCAACAGGAGCGCGTTGGTGCCCCATACTCCCGGGAACCGACGCCTCTTTCCTGTATGGGCTCATCAAAGTCATTTTTGATAACGGATGGGAAAATTCAGATTTTCTTTCGATTCCTAACAAAACAGCTGCAGTAAAAGCCGGCGAAGTCAATTGGTCCAATGCTTCCCATCTCGTGGTTTTGACGGAGGGGCGTCCCGATACGCTTGCTATGGCCGATGCGGAAGTTTTTGGCGTCGGCAAAAAGGGGGCCAACGTTGTTTCCGTCGCAGGCAAACTCACAAATGCAAATACTGTCGACTCAGCAGATCTTTATGTTGATATAGAAGCCCGGGATAATAAAGGCCAAAAAGTTCGACTGGTAAGCAGTGCCAAGCTTTTGCGCGACGAAGCCAATAAATACTCGCTTGCCCAGTACTCCGAACAATGCGGAGTTTCCGTTGCCGACATTCAAGAAATAGCCCGCAAATTTACAGAACACGGACGCAAAGCAGCGGTTGTTCGTGTAGGTGGCATGTTTAGCAACAACGCTGCCATGGCAGGCTGGCTGTGTTGCATTCTCAACACACTCATCGGCAGTCATGATGCCAAAGGCGGCGCAATGTACAGCGGCGGTTCCTTCTTGGGCTTTGACGGTGCTTATAAGCTTGCGACTTTTGACGGAGCCATTAATCAAACCGATCAGATGACTCTGGTGCGTAACGGCCCCTATGAAGCTTCGTCAGAATACAAAAATCACGTTAAGAAAGGCGAAAATCCATATCCTTCGAAACATATCTTTCATCCGATGTTTTCGGGTTACGCCGCCAATAACGCCGCAGAAATGATCACCGCTGCCATCAACGGCGACCCATACCGAGCCAAAGCACTCATCACCTGGCGCAGCAATGTGGTTTACAGTGCACCTTCATTTGAAAAACAAGCTGCTCAAGCACTGGTCGACCCGAAAGTTATTCCGCTCTTCGTGAGTATTGATGCTTTCCTCAATGAAACAAATCAACTTGCCGACTACATTATTCCGGACACAGTGGCATTTGAAGATTGGTCTTGCCACCGTACCTGGGGAAATTTCTATCCCTGGGTCTCCGCCGGTGCCCCTGCTGTTGAAAAGCATACGATGAAAAACGCAAAGGGCATTAATGTATGCATGGAACAATTTTTCATTGACTGTGCTTTGAGTCTGAAACTGCCTGGCTTCGGCAAGGGAGCAATCCCAACAAAAGACGGTCGCAGATGTGATCTGTTTACAGCAGAAGACTGGTACCCGCGCTACATCGCCAATGTTGCGTTGCAATTGAAGAATTTGCCTGAAGTCAACCAAAAAGACCGCGAACTAGCCGGCTTAGAACGTGCCATGAAAATGGTCTCACCCAAGGTCACAAAAGCAGAAGCCTGCATGATTGAGGCACTGTTCTCACGAGGAGGTTACTACGAACCGAGACACCGTTATCAAGGTGAGTTTATGAACGGAGGCGGCGGCAAATTCCTGCAGCTTTTCAATCCAGCCATGTCTGCTATACGTCATGCGTACAGCGGACAACGCTACCCTGGTGTTCCGCTGGTACACGCCCCCCGTTTCTTTAATGGAGAGCCATGGGACAAGCGGTGGCCTAAGAAAGAATTTCCACTTCTTTTGACAACATACAAAGCTCAACTACGCTCACCCTATTCGGTCATTTTTGAGCGTAACCGCGAAACTGCGCCTCAAAACTTTATCCAAATGCATGAAGACACAGCAGCTCAGTATGGTTTGAAATCCGGTGACCGTGTCCGCATCATCAGTGGGAACGGTGTTCCTGCAGAAGGACTCCTGTTAGCCGATAAATCGGTGGTAAAAGGAGCTGTCTGTGTTGCACACGGCTTTGGGCATTGGGCTTACGGTGCAACTGAAACTGAGATCAACGGTAAAAAACTCGGCATCCTCAAGAAAGTCTCTGGAGGCATCGCCATTAACCGCGTCATTCCGCATGATCCCACCCGCCAAGGAAAGGTATCCATGCTCAACGATTACTGGATTGGAGCAACATGCCGTTCCGGTGTTCCAGTAAAAGTTGAGAAACTTAGCTAGAACACTCTGAACACAAATCAGCCGTTATTGAAAGTTACTATTTATTCGGACGATGATTCTTACGCATTTGGACACCCTGATTCTTGAGCATTCGGACAGTGACTTCGATGCTGATTGATGCTTGGGGAAACTTCGTTGTTCCGAGTGCATCCGTATTGTTGATGTTCCTAGCTCTTTAACCCAGCCTGTGTACGACCTGCCGTTCATTCCGTCAAAAGATGGGCAGTAGGCAGGTCGGTGCAGGCTGGGGCATTCTGGGGTAATCCGAGTGAGAGTTGGCAAACTATTACCGTTGCCCAGCCGCGCGGAACGAATGCGGCGGGCGTTCCACAGTCACTGCCTGTCAAACTCAAGATTCGAGAGATGCCTACAAGCCTTCCTCCTTAAGGCTTCAGCTTCTTCCCATAGGGATCTTCCAGTGCTCCGCACTCTGTCCGGCTTCGCATAGACGGGCCCTCCAAATTCAGGCGCCAAGCTCGATGAATAGGCCTGCCCAGAATGGAATCACTAAACGACACGTCCCCGATACAGCTCGCCCAGACATCCATTGGACACACGCTTGTAACGATTACGCTTTTGCCTCCTTCGCGCGTTCTCTCATTTATGATTTCCAGCAGGTCAGCACGTTGGTTCGCCGTTAAGCCGCCTAGGCCGAATTCATCAATCATCTGCAGGTGATACCTGTTTAGTTGTTTCTTCTTACTCGTTCTCGACGTAGTATCGGAAGCGCTTTCGGCGTATTTGAGCAAGAGATCGTTGACGCGGTAATACTTTGCTCTCAAGCTTGCTCGGATTGCGGCATTAATCAACGCGCTGGCCAACCACGTCTTGCCGCTGCCGGTGGTGCCCGTGATGGCGCAGTGCTCGCCACGGCGAATTCAATCGCAACAGGCCTGTCGCTCAATCAATCCGCGGTTCAGCTTGCGGTCATGCGCGTACAAAGTATTCTCAATACACGTGTCCGGGTAGAAGCATGCAGATTTTTTTATCCGTGTTGCGACCTTTCTCGTTTACCTTCGAGCCGCTTCGCTCGTGAGACATTCGTATAAGAACTCCACCGGATCTAAACTTTGATAATTCGGAAGCTGGACAAGTTCCGGAGCTCTCATCAGGATGCCGCCGGCGCACAGCTCAAAGCAAACATCTTTGAGATCCATTACCGATCGACTCATCATTCACCCCCTCATCGGTAGTTGTTTCGGATATTGGCGTGAGTCGGAGACAAATAGTCGACCGCGCCCCTTTGATCGTTGCCAATGTTGGGCTCCCGGTTGTTTTCTTTGGCCCAAATGATCTTCTCACATCTTTTGCGTGTTTCTTGATAGGTGACGTTGCCGTACTCGAGGCGAGTGCTCAGAGCCTGGTAGATGACGGAGACCGGGTAAAGCTTGAAGAGCCTCATCAAGGCATTGCAAGCTCGGCCGCAAAGAAAGTTAGTTTTTCCTTTTTTTAGATGCCGCACCAGACGATCGGCAAAGTCTTCCGGCAATCCTGCCTTGACAAATTCTGCAACCCATTCGCTAGGTTGGCGTCGGTATTTCCTTTCCGCATCTGTCAGGTGTTCCGGCAATAGGTGGGTCCTGTTGCCCTGTTTGTTCTTGTATCGCTTGTGCTCGGCGATTTTGCCGCACGAATCCTGGTCATAGATGTAGATCTTGTCATCGGTAATCGTCACCGAAACGCGCTTGCCAGTGTACTCCGGCGGCATGCTGTAGCGATGGCCGTCGCCTGAGATGCGAACGCAATGGTCACGATCAACGACAAGGACGCGAATATCCAACGGACAGAAGGCTTGGAGCGGCAGACGGCCAAGAAACTCGCGTTCATCATCCTCAAACATTTGCCTACGGGAGTTTGACCTTTCTGTTGCAGTAAACGGCGCGTTGTTAAGCTCTTCGAGCTTCGCTTTTACCTGTTCGTTGAGGTGATCGAGATCGCACGCCATCGGGGTGCGCTCCAGCTCCATTGCGGCAATGATCCGTCGCTGTGCGAGCACTACACCGGCCTCTACCCGGTTTATCTGCTTAGGATGGCGGGGCTGACGCGCCCATGACTCAATGACATAGTAGTTGCACAGGGAGCGCACCGTCTGCTGCACTTCGCCCTCGTACCAGCTCGAGTCTTGAAGAGTGCCTTTGCTTTGTTCATGACGAGAACCTGCGGCGTGCCGCCGAAGTATTCGAGTGCGTGAACGATGCCAGAGATCCAGCTCTGTTGCTCCTCGTTGGGGAAGGCCTCAGCGTAAGTGAGGTTGCTGTACGGTAACACTGCAATGAACAACCGCGCACGGTGTACGTCACAGTTCGGATCAATCCACTTGAGGTTGTCGCCGGCGAAGTCAATTTCCATGCACTCACCGGGGATGACTTGTACGTTGCCGTTGGGTACGCCAAGGCCGTTGGCTTGCCGCCACTCTGCGTAACGGCGACAAAAGGAAGTGTAGGTGTATGCTCGTCTGACGACTTGTGACTTATAGGCGTCTTACAGCAATTTGAGCGTGACATTCCGACGGGCCAGTTTTTTGTGAACTTCTACCCAGTCTGGTTCTTGGTACGCCTTCGTTGTCGGCGGGTAAAAAGTCTCCAATAGCGGCGTGTCTGGCAATTGGAGTAGCTCAGCTACTTTGGCGCTGCCACTGTGCGATAGCAGCGTTTGAAAAAGGTGGCTTACCGAGGATTGGGAAATCCCCAACTTCTGAGCGGTGACGCTTATTGAAAGACCGTCCTGCATGCAGCCAAGCAGCTGCCGCAGGAGGGAAACTGGAAAGTTGTTCATAAGTCCTCCGGTTGGTTAAACAGAGGACTTGGTCTATCACTTCCAGGTGTCCGAATGTTTAGGATTGTCCCTTAGCCGGCTGTCCAAGTGTGTGAGATTTTGGGTGTCTAAATGTTTGAGAAGCATCGTGCGAATGCTCGAGAGTCCTCATTTGATTTGCATCAATACCTGAAGTTATCTCAAACAATATCCGTCAAGGTATTGAAGCAGTTCCTTGCGAGTTAAATGCCTTTGCCGGCACCAACATCCATGCCGAATAGGCCGGCGGCGATCAGCGAAAGTCTTTCGTAACCTGCCCATATGTTGACGGGGGGGGGCGATCAGGGCGATACAACCGGTGTTAAAGTTGAAGCTCATGCCGACCTCCGTGTAGCCGCTACCATCTGAAGAGCCAGAGCTTCGGGATGTTCGGTGTTGAACTCAACCTCAATGCCGTAAGGCAAACCGCTTGCGAAACAGCTGCTTTGTACTGTAATGACGGACTTCTGAAGGCATCAAGTCGTATGTTTACGCTCTTCGGTTCCGATCCTGAAAAGCGGTGAGCATCTGCTGGTCGATCTCTGCGACGCGAATACCGCCGTCCTGCTCATCAATTGCCTAACTAGCGACAATCGTAATTTCTTGGTTGATTGTCGGAACTGCTGTCAATTCATCGTCGAATGCGAGATCTACGTCTACCTTCTCCAGGATGCTGATGTTGCGATACGAGGTGAATTTGGCAGGAAACGGCTTGTCACTCGGCCATAGACTGGGCAATACATGCTTGAAGAAATAGCCCTCTGAGACTGAACAGGCTTGCCATTGACGGGAAATTCGATGCAATAAGCGGATGTCATTGAAAAACATGGTGAGCAACAGAAAACCAAATTGCGATACTTGTATTTTTCGGTGTCCTTTTGCTCCAGTCGAAAACATTTAGGGCGCTTACGATAGGCGCAGTCCACATAAATGGTATTTTTCAACAAGGAAGCCCAAAAGAAGAAGAACGCCATACCACGCTATTTCCAAGCCGTTCCGCTGGAAGCGACTTCATGCATTTGCTGGTAGTTTTATCAGCTGCTTACCTTAATATGTCATCAAACATTTAAAAATCCATGCACAAAATGCTTTCCTTACTATTCATTCTCCCCTTTCGATTTATTCCATTTCCACCTAAAGTACTAAATTTCGACTCAAAAAAATATTCCTCTACTGAAGGATACAATCCTTCAGCAATATATTTAAATTCGCAAGCCGATAAACCATTGCTGGATTTAGCCGTGGGGAAAGTTATTACCAAACGTAAACCACGCTCAGCACAAGAAGTAATCAAATCCAACGCAGCGTTATGCGCAGATGATCGTCGGCTAAATTCAGAGGCAGGACGAGAACTCAATGCAGGATATCTTCCAGCTCCAGTGACTGGAACAGCGCCCCCCTTAGCCAAAGTTTCAAGAACGTGATAAAAACGACTGTATTGAACATCCGAGTATGGAGGATCTGCAAAAACCATATCTCCTGGACTAAGCAAATTTAGACATTCATGATAATCGCCATTGACTACCCAGCCTTTTTTTCGGGCACACAGATTGGATATCTCCTCGGCTGAGGAGCTCACGACCTTCCAAACATCACGTTTCCATGCTTCTTTGATATACCTAATCGAGGCCATTGTTGGTTGGAATGGTTGTGCGGTATGCCCTGGGGATGCCACACATTTACTTGCAGCATCAATCAACGCAGCAAGAAAAACGTTCTTCAGAACAGGTTCCTCAGGTACAGTTGCCCTTAAAGCATCCAGAATCAATGCCTGGAGAGGGGAAAAATAGTAACCTCCGTAGGCACAGGTAACACCAAAATTATGCGAATTTTCAAGCTTAGAAAAAACCTCAGAGCAAAAATTCCTGCACCTTTTTACATATGCAATCATCTCTGTTTGGTTGTCTGTTGTTTGCAAAAAACCTTTCATTCCCCAAGGAAATAGGTTAACAACTTCCTCTAATTCGTATTTAGCGCGCCCAAACCATTGCTCAATTTTTATTTCTGAGTCCCTAACAATTTCTGTCCGCTCCACAACAGCAGCGCTTCGAATAGCAGCATATAATTGCAGGTCACCTGCCACGACTTTGATTGGCGCTCTAGTAGCTAAGTACCACGAAACAGCCCCAGAACCACAAAATGGGTCTGCAAAAGCATTTACACCTTCAAGTCGTTGACTTAGAATCTCCCACAAAAAAGGCAACATCTTGCCCTTATGTCCCATATATTTCATAGGTCTAAACCCCAAGCGAGGCATGCTATTGGTCTAGAGAGCAAATTTTTACTACACAAATCTTTCGACTCCTGAGTCAGTTGTTGGATCGCATCTTCAACCCTATATATCACATCTGAAATTTCCGACTCATCGCAGAAATCGTTAAGAAACATATTCCTCAACCAATTATTTATCCATTTTTTTATATTTTCATTCCCATTAGCATTGGTAACCACTGCTAGTGTCGCAATACGCAAAAGAATGAGACAACGGCTAAGCATGTTCCTAGGGTTACTTACCTGCTTTTCTGCGTAATTAAAAATAGTTAAACACTCATCAGTTTTAAAAAAGTTCCTTACGATATCACTCCCAATTTGAGCGCGGGTTAAAATTTCATCTGTCTGCGCCAACTTTATACTTTTACCTAATATATATTTAATTAAGGCAACATCAAACATCCATATTGTGTTTGATTTTGGCAAAAGCAATTTCCAAACTTCACAAACAAATTCACAAGGATCCTCTAGCTTTTCTTGTACATTCTCGCTTGCAAGAGATATGCCATAACTTGAGGTATTTCTCGCACGATGATCAATTGAAGCACCTGAACACAAATCAACACCCCAATTCGTGGAAAGCCGCACAGACACAGAAGACATACTACGAACAGTTTGGTAAATATCTTGTAATGTGCAAAATTCAGTCAATTTGATATTTGATGCTAATAATTTCTCTACCTTTACTGTTCTTATCCAATCATTCCAAAATTCCCATACAAACTGATGCATGCGAACAGGCTTTGCTTCCCTTTGAATATCTCCATCTCGCTTCAAGTAGTATAAGTTATTGTACTGAGTATTGACTCCCATCCAAGCCAACAGTGACAGCACAGCACGCAGCTCTCCGTAATAGGCTAAATGCTTTGTTTGTGCAAGCTCATTCCGCATCAGGCAACTCAAAGCACTCGAAAAATTCGTCCATCCTTCAAGCAAATGCACAAGCTGTCCCGCAGCTACTCTCTCACTATGAGTACAGGACTCATCGGCTAACGATGGCAAAAGGTATTTGCTATCGCGGGCCATGTTTTCCATAGTAAGGGAAAGGGATGTCCCATCTGCATCGCGAAGTATGCTCTGTACTAGCTCTCTGTAACTAACCACTTTTAATTACTCAATTCGAGATCAATAGCAACCTGACTAACAGATTTATACTGACTATCTTTTAAGTGCGCTATAACATCATTTTTTAGCAAAGTATATCCAGACCCTCCTCGATAAGCTGCCTTTTGTTTTCTTTCATCTTCAGTGAGATTGAGTGCACCAGAAGTACGCCAGTCGAATAAATTTACCAAACTGTCCGCAAGTTCTGTCAAAAAAACATCGATCTTTTCATTTTCTTCTAGGTCTTTTAGAGCTAACTCTATATTAAACTCATCAGGAGCAGCCGCATACTCTTTGATTTGCCAACTAGAAAAATCAAGATCTTCCCATTTTTTTATACAAAAAATATTAAAAATATTATGTATGGCATTAACCCCTTGATCAGTAGCTAACAGCGAAACAGGGGAAGCAAGCAATGCTGGCAAATCTCTCCCTTCGACCTCTTTTTTATTATTCGTTGAATCACCTCTTTGGTATTTAGCAGCATCATCTTCGCTTATTTTTGATGCACAAATTTTTATTTTGTTCCAACACTGGATTAGGAATGCTGCTTGTTGCGCTCGCTTCCATGACACAACATATCGACCACGTGGCAAGACTATCGAACTAAATAATCCTCCTAAATTTTTTTTATTTATCGCATTTTTAAGGAAGCTACTGGCTAAAGAACGAATAAATGCAGCATTAGATACGTGCCCTTCAACACGATTTCCAAATAGCTCTATTCTATCTCGCCAAGGACTATCAGGATGTCGCCACATTATATCCGTTAACTCTTGAGCTCGATGATCTCTATATATTCTTCCTCCTTCTTTATTCTCA
>OOIG01001283.1_pt1 | contig 18887 bp, 38 predicted proteins | sample 1692091 | NCBI WGS metagenome assembly OOIG01 (sample SAMN06348188, study PRJEB24527) | human gut metagenome | biome: human gut; feature: ankylosing spondylitis patient; material: feces | host: Homo sapiens | place: China | collected 2015-10 | reverse complement strand
CGGGCGTGTTTGCCTACATGTCCGTCGCGGGCAAAATCTCGCAGGACTTTATGACCATTTATGCGGTCATCATAGCGTTTTATTTCGGCACGCAGAGCCAGAAGACGCAGGACGTGCTGGACGGCACGACGGAGGGCAAGTGATGGCGGTTACGATTGGGCAGGCCTCTATTGATGAGCGCGGCCAGATCACCGGCGGACAGGCCGGGAACCAGTCCGGCAGGGAGCTCAACACACGCCCGTGGTACGCCAACGGCTGGACGCTGGTCCTGCGCCCGAAGAGCCGGACGGTCGCGCTAAAGATGGTCGCGGCGTGCACGGCTGGCGTAAAAAACAAGCACATCGGCTACGATCAGAGCCAGCGGAACACACTCCGGGCGTTCGCCAAAATCGCGCGCTGGAACCTCGGCCAGATCGCGGCGGACTGCGAGACGGACTGCTCGGCGTTTATGGCCGTCTGCGCGGAGGCTGCCGGGGTCAACATGGAGCCCGCATACACGGCAGGCAATGCCCCGGCAACCTTCCAGATGCGCCAGCAGTGGGGCAAGACGGGTGCTTTCGAACCGCTGACGGATTGGAAGTACTTGAATTCGCCCGATTATCTGGTTGCGGGCGACGTGCTGGTAAACGAGAGCCGCCACACCTGCATGGCGCTGACGGACGGACGATTTGCAGAGGAGGAACGCGAAGTGGTAGAAAAAAGCAAAATCATCGTCGACGGCAAAGAGGTTGCCGTGGAGCGCATCCTGAAGGACGGCACGAACTACGTCAAGGTGCGCGACCTCGCCGCCGCCCTTGATCTGGAAGTATCCAACAAGGGCAATATTGCCGTGCTGAATCACAAATAAGCCGTCTGCCGCGCCCTCCCGGAAGGAGGGACGCCATTGGCAAGCGCAAGAGTCCATATCCCAGACGACTTATCCGGTTTGCTGCAAAGCGAGTGGGAGCGCGTCATACGCGAGGCCGGATACAGCAGGCAGGACGCCGAGATCGTGCGCCGCTACATCGTGGGCAAAGCGCCCCAGATCGACGTGGCCGTCGAGCTGTGCATGGAGCGGAGCACGTTGTCGAGGCGGCTGCCCGGGATTTATACGAGGGCGCGGCAGACAGCGCAAAGGCTCAACATGATATAAAATACCCGGTGTCCAAGTTGGGCACCGGGTATTTTTATCCAAGGTATGTAATGTCAGCGACTGGCGTGATATCAACAAAGGCCTCACGCCCGGTTGAGCTACGGTTGACACGTGTGACTTGCGATAGTTTGCCTTGATGGACAAGGTAGTCCCCAACCTCCACAAAATGGATTGCGTCAAAGCCCGGGACGAGCGCCTCAAAGTTTGCCATGTCGACAGTCCCTATTTTGTACTCACAAAGGCGCCCAGCGCAAAGGTTGTGCGATTGATCCGTCCCATGCAGCTCGGCTTTAATCTCCTGCAACTTCCGGCTGGAGACGACGATCACTGCGTCGCGCAGCAGCCCCAGCGGGATGTTTTTGGGCCAGCGGCTCTCCAGTTTGGCTATGTACTCTCCTGCCGTCATAATACCCCTCCCATTAAGTTGTCCCAGCGATCCCACAGCGTGTGGTTATATGGCTCGCCTCGCAGCGCGCCGAGGATGTCAGCAACCTCCGCAGGGCTCTGGTAGTACAGCGCGCACGTCTCTCCATTTTGCGTACGCAAGTATTGCAGTTTTTTCGGTGCTGCGGGCAGGTGCGGGGCAATCTGCATTAAAAGCTCTGGCTGCCCGTAAATCCGCAGGCGCGGTGTAGCGATCGGCACACCGCGTTTTGTTTTGTGTGGCCATCGGTCGAGACAGGCTTGCAGCTCTACCACTCCACGGCAAAAGCCTAGCCAGTCCGTCACATCGGTAAGGCTCGGGAGCAAATGTACCTGTGCAGACTTTACGACCCAGTAATCCTTTTTCCCATCTGCGCGCCGCTGGAGATAGGGTGCAGTCGGAAACAGCTCCGCGACAGCATCGATATACCAGCGGTCGATGCAGCGGACCAAAAACCTGCCTCCGGTATCAACCCCGAGCAGCACCAGGATTGCCTGCTGGTATCCGGTCATTTGTGCTCCTCCAGATATCCGGCGATCCAGCCACGGAACAGCTCGTTTGGAGTCGTGCCGTTGGCCTTCGCCGCTGCCTTAAAAGATTCCGCAATCTCCCGCTTGAGCTTGCAGGAGATCACGGACATGTTTTCTGCATCCCACTTGTCGCGGGTGCGCTTCTGCGCTTCCGTCGGCATCAGTAGCAGGGGTTCTCTTTGCTGAGCTCCCACTCTTCGCCGTACTTTTCCTCGTGACGGGCTTCGTACGCGCTGAAGAATTCCTGGTCGGTGCAGGGCGCAAGCTCCATGCTGAGATCCTCGCGGATGTCATCATCCATCAGTGCGACCGCCGCGTCAAAGTTGATTTCCGTACCGTTTTTGTTGATTACCATAGCCATTTTTAAACCCTCCGTAATTTGTATTTGGTTTATCTCTATGGTCTTATTATATACGGTATTACCGTATATGTCAAGCATTATTTTTAAAAAAATCAAATTATTTTGCACATAAAATCACACTCGCGCCACCCTTGGGAAATGGACATCCTGTACAATGGTCTCAAAAGGAGGGACGCAGAATGGCGTACAACCCATACACCGGGCGCTGGGAGATGGACGGCGCGCAGCAGGTGCAGATGCAGCCCATGCCGCGGGCGCAGGTGCCGCAAATGCCGCAGCAGCCGCCGAAACTCGGCGTGCTGACAGTGGCCAGCGAGGCCAGTATCAACAATTTGCAGATGCAGCCAAACGACAACGCGCTCGCGCTGCATGAGACGGAAAACCTGCTCTATTACATCCGCACCGACAGCATGGCGGCAAAGACCATTGCGCGGTTCCGGATATTCCCGGAGCCGACGGAAGAGGAAAAGGCAGCGACCCAGCTGCAAGAGCAGCTGAAGCAGATCACGGACGGCCTACAGAGCATGGCCGGAAAAATCGAGGAATTGGAGGGAAAACTCAATGCAAAATCCGATCATGGCACTGATGGGCGGCGGCAGCGGAAACAAACTGCTGAACGGCCTGATGCAGACGGCAATGACGACGCTTAAAGGCCAGAGTCCCCAGATGGTGCTTAGCTTTCTCACCTCCCAGCCTGGGTTTAATGACTGGTTTGAGGCAAACAAAGACAAAACGGTCGGCGAGCTCGTCGGCCAGATCAGCAAGTGATACCGCGCGTAAGCGCCTATCAATAATCTAACCCGAAAGGAGGGAACACAATGGATAAGGACTATGGCTTCGGCGGATGGGGTATTGTGATTCTCATCGCGCTGTTCTTCCTGCTCTTCGCGGGCAGAGGCTTCGGCGGCAGCAGCGGCGAGAGTGCCCCGGCGACGCAGGCCGACGTACAGCGTGCAACGGACTTTGCGGCTCTGGAGCGCCAGAACAACGAGGGCGTGGCCGCGACGCGTCAGGGCGCGTACGACGTCACAAGCGCCGTCAAGGACAACGCCTACAACATCCTCGGCGAGCTGCGCGATTTGCAGTCCGTCACGGAGCGCGGCATCTCTGCGCAGCAGAAGTGCTGCTGCGACATCCTCCGCGCGATCGACGGAGTTAACTACAACGCCAGCATCAACGCTTGCGAGATCAAGACGGCTATCCACGCCGAGGGCGAGGCGACCAGAACGCTCCTGCAGCAGCAGGAGAACCAGCGCCTGCGCGACGAACTCGCACAGAGCCGCGCTGCGAACAACGACTATATGCAGTCGCAGTACATCCTCGGCCAGCTTGGCAGGTACTACCAGAACCCGCCCTGCAATCCGTGCGGCTGCGGCGGCTGACGGACGGACCAAACCTGATATAACTATCCGGGGCGATTGCCCCGTTTTTCATAATTTTGAAAGGAGACGAGTAAATGTCTTGTAGCGGAAACAGCAAATCCTATCAGAAATCCTGCGTCCGGTATTTTAATAACAGCCCGCAGACGCTTGCAGCAAACGCTGCGACAGTGCTCACGCTTGCGGGCGCGAAGGTTGTCAACTCCGGCGAGTCCATTCAGGTCGAGCCTCAGAGCTACGACACCGTAAAAATTGGGCTCTATCACCTAGTAGCCGATGCGGTCATTACGTCGTCCGCGGCTGGCGAGCTCACCTTGCAGTGGTACATGGACGGCGTCGCGCTGCCCTGCACGTTGCGCAAGGTAACGCTTCCGGCAACCGGAAACACCGAGATCCACACGGAGACGGAACTGGCGCTGCCCGGGTGCTGCTGCTGCGTGAACCACACCTTTACCCTCATTGCGACGACCGACTCGACGGCAGCGGGCAATGTGGTCGAGCTCTGCACCGGCCTGCTCAAGCTTGCTTAGCCTATGACGGACAAGATCAAAGCCTATAAGGCAAAGCTCTGCGAGGCGCTTGAGGCGTGTATGGCGGAGCCCGTGAGCTCCCGAAGCGTGGGCAGCTGCACCATGCTCATGGACGCGCTGTGCAAGGCGGATAAGATCACGATGGAGCCCGAAGCCTCCACGTTTACCGAGGACGACGCGCGGCGCTGGACGGAGCACATGGAAAATGACGACGGCTCAATGGGCGCGCACTGGACGCTTGAGCAGACCACGGCTGTGGCCAACAGCATCGGCGTGCATGTCGACCCGTGGATCTGGTTCGCGGCACTCAATATGGAGTACTCGGACAACTTCGAGGTTGCGCAGAAATACGGCCTCGACCGGCCGGAATACTACGCAGACCTCACGAAGGCGTTCCTTTTTGACGAGGACGGCGGTGGCCCCGAGGCAAAAATCGCCGGGTATTATCACGGTATCGTAGAGCCAAGGCTTGAAAGAGATTGAACACAGTATAAACACAGCAATCTGATTTTACATTGGTATTGCCTTGGATTTATATGCTTCGAATCCCTCCCACTCCGCCATGATGAAAGCACCCGAGAATTTGATTCTCGGGTGCTTTTGTTTGTATATTTTATGATTTTATCAGCCGAACACGGAACTTAATATCAAAAATATTTTGTTTTCGGGATTACACCAGCATGACAAAGCCTAGCATATCCTAGCGCCAAAATACACGCCTGCGAACACAGGATGAACACAGTAAATCAGGATCAAAAGGACTTGCCCATTTTTGCGGCTGCATCGTCGATGGTATTATCCAAAATATCCGTGTAAATGTCCATCGTGGTCGAGAGCTGGGCGTGGCCGAGCAGCTGCTGGGCAGTTTTATAATCCACGCCCGCCTCGTGCAGGGCGGTCGCGTAGCCGTGCCGGATCTCATGCGGCGTGACGGTGACGCCGGTGCGCTTCTGGTAGTCCTCGTACTGCCGGGTGATCCTCCAGTCCGGCGTCGGGGTTTTGCCGCCGTCGTCAGAAAATATAAAACCGCGTTTTTTATTTGGCAGGGCAGCGGCCAACGCGTCCAGCAGCGGCACGGAGCGGATACCGGCCTCGGTCTTTGGCTCCTTGATCTCCGGTTTGGTGCTGACGTTGTAGACGCTGCGCTGGATGCGGATGCGCTTTGCCTTGCGGTCGATGTCCTCGTACTTGAGCCCCTCCACCTCGCCGCGGCGACACCCAGTATAGTAGATCAAAAAGGCAAAGAGCCCAAAGTCGTCCGAAAGGCCGGCTTTTATTTTTTTTATTTGATCAGGGCTTGGCGCGCGGCGCTTTTTCTGCGGCAGGTTCTTGGGGAGCAGGACGGCCTCCGCCGGATTGTAGGCGATATAACCCTCGCGCTGGGCTTTGTTTAAGATCTGGCGGATGATCTGGCGCTGCGTGACGACGGTCTTTTTGGCGTAGGTCTTCGCGAATTGATTGATATAGCGCTCAATATCCTTGGTCGTGATCGAGGCCACGTCCATCTTGCCGAACTCGGCCACGGCGCGCTCATAGGCCGGGTTGTAGCCCCGGTGCGTATTTGCGGCCAGCGTCGGCTCGATCTCGTTCCACCACGCATGGGCGACGTTCTCAAAGGTTTCGGTCTTCCCGGCGGCCGCGTCGGCGCGATAGCTTTTGACCTTCTCCCAGACCTCGCGGTCGGTCTTGCCGCGGAAGGCTTTGCGCTTGCCGTTTATTTTGATGATCGTCTCATGCAGCCCATCCGGGCGCACGTAGTACTTGGGGATCGCCATACAAACCTCCCGTGTCAGACTTGGACACAGCTGCGCAAGGCGGCACGAACCCAGCCGACGTTAGGGTTGCGCAGATCGATAATCAGCGCAATCAGAGCCAGTGTCAAAACGGCGCACAAAACAAAAATAATCCCGGTTCGCACGCGCACCCCGCGCGCATAGATCCGCAGCAGATGCTTTGTGTGCGCAAGCTCCTGCTGAAGCTCATCCGGCTGCTCCGGCTGCCCCTGGCATTTGATCCCGTATACGGCGTCAATGGACACATGCAGTGCCTTACAGATTGGAGCCGCTGTCTGGATGTACGTATTTTTTGTCTCGCCGCGCAAAAACTGCGCGACGGCGTTGACCGATATGCCTGACTCATCGGCTACATCCTGGTATGTTTTGCGTGGATGCAGGTTTTGCCACTGTTCACGGCATATTTCCCATAACTGCTTGTCCAAAACCCTTCCCCCTGTGCGAAGAAACCATCTGAAATAGGCCGCAAAGCCCATCTCAACGGCTGGTAAGCCCATCCAAAAGCTGATAGCATAGTCTCATAAGCAGCTCCCACACTGCTTGCAGCAAACCAAAAGCCCCGCCGTCAGTGGCACGACGGCGGGGCGAACAAAACTAAGGATTACAATTCCCACATGCCGAATAGCCCATATCGACTACGGACTCGCGCGTGCCTGTGTAAGACTGTTTATTCTTATCCGACATAGTTTTCACAGAGCCGCAACCGGGCTTATGGAAAACCATTGAGCTTGTATTCAAAATATAGCTGTGCTCGTCAGCTGGTTCTTCGGCAACCAAAGAAGCCGTTTCGCTTGTCTCCGGCACGGCGCTTTCGGGCGCATCCGACGATGGCTCATCGGCTCCATCCGGCGTCGTTACATATTCCTGATGCAGCCCCGCGTCCGGGTCTCCAGAGCGATCGACCTTCAGCTGGATATCCTCGGCGGTCTTGTGCGTCTGGCCGCGCGTCGGGCTCAGCCAGACGAACAGCCCGGCAATGGCGATAAAAAAAGCCAGCCCCGCAAGCACCCATGCTTTTGACATGGCAGGGAGGCCTGTCTCCGGGTCCGGCTCGTCCGAGAAGGCCTCGAAGATGCCGCTTAGAATCAGCCAGTACGTCACCGAGCCGAGCAGCAGCGCATAGACGTACTGCTTGACAACCAGCGTGCAAATGGTCAGGCAAAGGAAGAGCGCGCCAATCACAAGCCGCCGGATGCGTCTTTGTGTAGCCATAGAGATCACGTCTCTTTCTTTCAGAATAATAAACTCTTTATCTTGAGTACTACGAGAAGCCCTATGCAAAGAGCAATTGCTATGCGGATCACGTGCTTGCGGATGTTTCGGTGCGTTGCAACCGTCTTCGTGATCTGCTCAGATTCTTCCGTAGTTCGGGGCTGGCTCTGATTCTGGCTGCAAGCCGCAGCCGTGCCGACAGCCACTGCTGTCCAGAGATGGCTCTGCATTTTCCGCTTGCGGCCCTGTTTGGTGGTCGGGATTCCGGTCGCACGTGCGATCTTCTGCTTGGCCGACGTAATGCCGAGCGCCCGGTTCAGGCTGAAGCCGGGGATAACAGATTTTTTGCGCCCCATATCATACCTCTTTCCCAAAAAAGCTTGTAGAAAAGTGTTGCATTGCGCTTCACTAGAAAATACTGTAAAATATAATAGCTACCAAAAAAATGAAAGGGTGTCGCCGGGATGGACAACGAAAGAGAAGAGTTAAAACAGGCAATCGCGGCTATGACCGACGAGCAGTTCCAATGGTTTATAGAGCAAGCGCAGCTTTTGCTATCTGAAGGAGCTTGCTGACCTGCTCGTCTGAAAGCTGGTCGACCAATTCAATCATTTCCCGTTTTGCCTCGCTGAGATTTTCGGCGGGGCTTTTTGTTTCCGGCTGGATGCCTAGCAGATAGTCCACTGACACATCCAATGCTGCCGCAATTTTTGCCAAGGTCTCGGAGTTCGGCTTTGCTGTGCCAACTTCATACTTTGCATAGGCTTGCTGCGACAAAAATAGCAGTGAGGCCATCTTTTTTTGAGAGAGGTTCTTCGCCTTCCGCGCTTCTCTCAGCCGTTCTGGAAACATAGATGGATCACCTCTGTAAAAATAATACACGCGTAAGTTGTAATTTGCAATAAAAAAGGCTTGACAACAACTACAAAGAGTGATATATATAATTTACAACCTACGGGAGTAAAAAGGAGGTGGCAACAACGAGAGGATTAAAAGAGCGCCGCTGTGCCGCAGGTTTAACGCAAGCTGCATTGGCTGAAGCAATGAAAGTCAGCCAGCAAGCAGTTGGCAAGTGGGAGCGTGGCGAATGTTACCCGAGTGCGGCGCAGCTGCCGGATTTGGCGGCGGCGCTGCACTGCACGATCGACGAGCTCTATCAGCCGCCGGAAGAATCGATTTAGAGAGGAGGAAGCAACATGCGTGAGACGGAAGGCTACAGGCCGCAGCTGGAACTTTTGACGGACATGTTCCCGGCACGAGCGGCGATCACGGTCACGGAGTGCCAGACGGCGCTCGGGCTCGACCGGCGGACGCTTTTGGCCGACCGGGGGTTCCCCGCGCGGAAGGTCGGCAACAAGTACGCCGTGCCGCTGACGGAGCTGGCTCGCTGGCTGACGCGGAAATCATAGCAAAGTTTACCCAGCATTCCCACGCGAAATACCTGCCGAAGGGCAAAGGCGGCTTGCAGACTTGCTGCCGGATTGGAGGACACATGCCAAATATCTACGGAGCCGCCCGCATTGCCAAGGGCATCACGCAGGAGCGCGCAGCCGACGCGATTCCGTGCTCGGTGCGGAGCCTTGCCGACTACGAAAGCGGCGCACGCATCCCGCCGTCGGAGACGGTTGTGCGGATGGCGGAAATTTACGACGCGCAGTATCTGTGCTACCAGCACCTGCGCCAGACGAGCGAGATCGCCCAGCGGCTCATTCCCGATGTGCGGGAGTGCGATCTGCCCGAGGCCGTCTTGCGGCTCATTGACCAAATTTATGACTTTGCCGACGCGCGCGAAGACCGCCGCCTGATTACGATTGCAAAAGACGGCGTGATCGACGACACGGAGCGGCCAGAGTTTGACCGGATCGTCTCCAAGCTCGACGAGATCGTCCAAAGCGCGCTGGCCGTCGCGTACAACAAAGGAGGATAACTATGCGCAAATTTTACAAACTGGCCGAGAAGCTCATGTGGAGCTCCATTGTCGTCGGCTTCGTGGCCTTCCCGTGGCTTGCCGCGAATTACAGCATGATCTGAGGTGCGGGCGATGAAAAAGAGCGTAAAAAAATCCCGCACAGCCGCTGCGAACGACTGCACGGGACTGGTGTTTTGCAACACCATGAAGGCATCTTTAGTTTATCACGGTTTGCTGCCAAATGCAAGTGTGGGGGAGGTGATTTTTTGGAAAATCAAGATTTTCGGGCGTTTTGGTCCGTGATCCCCGCAACCGTCTTAGACGATATGCAGCTGCAAGCCAATGCAAAGATTTTGTACGGCGTGCTCTCGTCTCTCATGCGGCGCGAGGGCTACTGCTGGCCGAGTAACGCCCAGCTGGCCGCCGCCATGCACTGCTCCGAGGATGTTATAAGACGCTGGCTTGCTGCTTTGCAGCATGACGGACACATCCAAGTCCGGGTCGTGCCGAACCGCAAGACGGGCGGCTCCATCCGCTACATTTCCCCCGTGGTCGCCGCGCCGGTCATCCTCGACGAGGATGAGGGGTGCCGGGACGAACAGCCCGGTACGTACCGGGACAAAAATCCCGGGGTACCGGGACAAACTTCCCGGTCGTTATATAAGGATGGATATAAAAAAGATAATAAAAAGAAAAAGAAAAAGAAAAAGGAAAAAGAAAGTGCGCCGTCTGGCAACGTCGCCGCCTCCCTCCTTGCCAAGTGTGCGCTGTACGGTCCGTCCGTCACCGAGGCGATGGGGCGCTTCCTGAAAATGCGGGTCGAGATCAAAAAGCCGGTCAAGTCCAAGCAGGCTGCCACGCTGCTTTGGAACAAACTCATGAGCCTGTCCGACGGTGACTCGGCAAACATGGCCGCGCTGCTTGACCTCGCAACGGAGCGGCAGTGGCTGAGCGTCTTCCCGCTGAAGGACGACGAGCTGCCGAAGGCGCAGAAGCGCGAGGTTGATACGGGAGGTGTGAGGTTTCTGTGAGCGACGACAAAAAATTGCTGGAGGCGCAGCAGGCCGTCCTCGGCGCGATGCTCATCGACGAGAAGACCGTCGGCCTTGTGCTGCAAGAGATCGTCCCGGACGATTTCACGACCGGCGCTTACCGGCAAGTGTTCCTCGCCTTCCGGGCGCAGTTTTCGAGCGGCGAGCCGTGCGACGCGGTGACGATCAACGCGCGGCTCGGCGGCAAGTACGACAAGCTTCTCATGGAGCTGATTCAGGTCACGCCGACGGCGGCCAACGTCAAGAGCTACATGCAGCTTTTAAAGCAGCAGGCCAGAGTCAGCCGTCTGCAAGGTATTGCCCAGCGGATGCAGGACACGGACGACGAGGACGATCTGCGCGGGCTGGTCAATGAGGCCAACGCCCAGCTGGTCGAGCGGCCGGGGCTGCGCGTGGTGGACATGTCCGCCGCACTGACGCAGTTTTACCAGCGGCACGACCCGGACGCAAAGCCCGTGTACTTGGACTTTGGACTCGAGGACATCAACGAAAACGTGTACGCCTCCCGGGGCGACATGGTCGTCCTCGGCGGCTACCCGTCGGACGGCAAGACGAGCCTCGCTCTGACGCTCGCCGTGCGGATGGCCAAGACGATGCGCGTCGGCTTTTACAGCTACGAGACCGACTGCGACAAGCTCTTCGACCGCATCATCGCTATGACCGCACAAATTGGCCTGCCGAAGCTGAAACTCAACGCCATGAACGCGACCGACTGGGAAACCGTCGCGGTGCTCTCCGAGCGGCTGGGCGGATTGAAGCTTGACCTCATCGAGGCCAGCGGCATGACCGTCCAGGACATCCGGGCACACAGCCTGTCCAAGCGCTACGACGTGATCTTCATCGACTACCTGCAAAAGATCAAGAGCGATATTACAGGCCGCGGCGCAGCCGACCAGTTTCAGGTCGTCTCGAAAATCTCGAGCGATCTCCAGCAATTCGGCCGCCAGACCGGCACGCCCGTCATCGCGCTCTCGCAGCTCTCCCGCCCCGAGAAGACCAAGGGCGGCAAGATCCCGCCCCCGACGCTGGCCTCACTCCGCTCCTCCGGCCAGATCGAGCAGGACGCGGACGTGGTCATGCTGCTCTACCGCGAAGAGCCGGACAACAGCCGGAGCCGCCGCATCCTCAACATCGCGAAAAACAAAGAGGGCGAGGCGAATATCGCGCTCATGCTGGCCTTTGACGGCCAGACGCAGACATTCAAAAAATCAGCTTCCCAGGCGCCGCGGCCGGAGCCGGACAAGCGCTGGAAGCCATGTAACGACGATGTGCCCGAGCAGTTCAAGCTGCCGGACTGAGAAAGGAAACACCATGAAGGCAATATCGATTTTGAATCTCAAAGGCGGCGTCGGGAAGACCGTGACCGCCGTGAATATGGCCTATATTTTGGCCGCCGACCACAACCAGCGCGTGCTGCTCGCCGACTGCGACAGCCAGTGCAACGCCACCGAATTTTACGGTCTTGCCGGGCAGCAGCTTCCGGGCGTGGCTGACTATCTGCTGGGGACGGCAGAGCCGTATTATCCCGAAAATATCTCTGGGACGCCGTACAACGTGGACGTGCTGCCCGCGTCTGACGCGCTGATGGACTTAGACCTCTCGGCCATCGGAAGCCGCGTTAAGGGCAGCTGCCTGAAAGACCTGTGCGATGTGCTTCGCGAGGACGATGCGTATGACTACGTGGTCTTTGACTGCCCGCCCGCTTTCAACGCGGCAAGCGCCGCGGCGCTGCTGGCCTCGGACGAAGTTATCATCCCGATCAAGCTCGACGCGTTCAGCCTGCGCGGTTTGGCCAATGTCTCGCGCCAGATCGACAACATGCACAAGATCAACCCGAACTTAAAAATCGCGGGCGCGCTCGTTACCATGTGGCGCAATACGCCGGTCGTGATCGAGGCGGAAGCGAGCCTGCGGGACTGCGGCATTCTCCCCGTCTTTGAGCAGACCATACGCCGCACCGACAAAATTGACGAGATGACTTTCGAGCGCAAACCGATCACTGTCTACTCGCCGCGTTCGGCGGCAGGCTACGACTACCGGGCATTTGTGCAAGAGTACATCCAGCCGCCGGTGACGATGGACGAGCTTTTGAAGGGAGGGCTTGCAAGTGCCGTTTGACGTATCGAGCATTTTTGCCCAGCAGGTACAGGCGGTGTCCAAGTCTGACACCGGCCGGGAGCTCATGCAGGTCGACATTGACGATCTGGTCAGCAACGACGCGAACTTTTACGCCGTCGACGAAGCCAAGCTCGAAGACCTCAAAAATTCCATCGCGCTATCCGGCATTATGGACCCGCCGACGGTCACGCGCACGGAGGACGGCAAGTACCGCCTTATTTCCGGGCACCGGCGCACGGCTGCGGTTCGGGCTTTGGTCGCAGAAGGGCGCGAGGATCTTCGCAAAGTGCCGGTTTTCGTTCGGAGCCCCAAAAGCGCGGCCATGGAAGAGCTGGAGCTGATCATGGCAAACTCCACAGCAAGAGTCCTGACGAGCGCCGAGATCAGCCAGGCGGCGCAGCGCGTGGAGCGCCTGCTTTACGACCTTAAAGAGCAGGGCGTGGAGTTCCCCGGCAGGATGCGCGATCATGTCGCGGAAGCCTGCAACGTCAGCAAGACGAAGCTTGCGAACCTCCACATGATCGAAGAAAACCTGATTCAGGATTTCAAGGCACAGTGGGCAGCCGGCAAACTCCCGGACGCGACAGCGTTGGAGCTCGCGCGGTGCGAGATCGCCTTGCAGATGCGCCTGCGCAACGCATTTGCACGGACGAAGGACTTCCCCACGTCCGCCGGGATTGCACAGGTGCGGGAGCTGGCCAAAGACGGCGCAAAATGGAGACCGGACGCATGCCTGCGTTGCCCGGACGGCAAGTCTTGCCCGGTCTCGCGCGACGACGCGACGCTCCGGCATGACGCGACGTGCGGCTCTTGGACGCCGCAGTGCAAAGGTGAGTTGTGCTGCATGGACTGCGAGTATGGCGCGAAAGCGCGCGGCTGCTATGACGTCTGCGACCAGATATGCTCCAAGGCCAAGCAGTACCGCACCGACAAAAACGCCGAGGAGAAGCGAAAAGAGGAGGACGCGAAGGAAAATAAGCGGCGCGTCTACCGGGCAGGTGTCCAGCGCAAGGCCGCGCGGCTCGTGAAGGCCATCGACGCGGCCGGTCTCGCGGACGGTACGAAACTCACCTTTGCGAATTATGCTGCGGATAAGACCGTCGAGAAAATCCGCGCTTACGCAAACGGGGACTTCGGCGACGATTATTTTTACGGCACGGACAGCCTCGACCCGGACGCGAAGCACGTGCCCGAGCTCTGCGAAAAGCTCAAGTGCTCGGCGGACTATCTGCTGGGGCTGACGGACGAACTTTCGCCGGTGCCCAAGTCTGACACGCTTTTATGGCGCACGGATACTGACTATCCGGATGGGCAGGTGTTGCTGCTGCTGGATATCGAGGGCCGAAAAACCTACGATGTCGACACGGTCTTAGGTGGCGAGCTTTGTGTATATGACGCCGGACTTTTGACGGACAACGGACCGCGCGTTCTGCGCTGGCTGCCTTTGCCGCCGGAAGAGGAGGGCTCGATATGAGCAGGCAGCTGTTCCGGCAATGCCCCGGCTGCGGCAATCTGTTTGCAACGTACAAGGGCAATCAGGTCTACTGCTGCCGGGAGTGCTACCGGCGGGCAAAAAACATAAATTACATCCCGGCACAGTACCGCAAGAAGGAGGCCGTCCCGGTGCATATCCGCGTGACAAAGCCGCTGCCGGTCTTCCCGGCGTTTCAGCTGGAGCCCGGGAAGGTCTATGCAGCGCAAAAGCGCCAGTGCTGCGACGGCATCCGCGCGACCTATATCGTAACGCTCGACGAAAAACGCCGGACGATCGTCCGGCAGGAGGAATGTGAGGAGGTCCCGAATGAGTAAGATCATCGCCCGGCGCGAGGCGGTCTATGGGCTGTACCGATACGGCGATTTTGTCGCCATCGCCCGGAAGACCGGCCTGTCCGCGCCGACCGTATCCCGCGCGCTGCGGGGAGAGCCGTGCACCATCAGCACGGCAAGAAAGATCTGCGATCTGTTCGGCGCAAAGTTTTCTGATTTTTTTGAGCTCAAAAAGGAGGTACGCATCCATGAGTAGCAGCACCATTTCCGCCATCGTCATCGCTGTCGAATTTGTCCTCCGCGCGGTGTGCGTGTACGCCATTTTGCGCGTGACGCTGACGTTGTTCAGGATCAACAAAAACGAGAAAATCGGGAAAGAGCGCGACGCGGCGCTCACGTGGGTCTACCCGTGCTGCCCCAGCTGCCGCCACAGCATCAACCGCAGCTACTGCGAGCACGGCAGCGAAAGAGAGGAGGGCTCCCCGTGCAAGTACTGGGAATTCTGCGGGAAGACACATCAGGAGGTGTATGGCGATGGAGACCGTTGAAATTCTTAGCGCTCTGCGGCATTGCACGTCGGATCTGGGATGCGATACCTGCCCGATGCGTGCGGGTATCGAGCAACGCGCCTTTTGTGTCGCGACGCTCCTGAAAGAATCCAAGACCGCAATCACAGATCTTTTGGCAGGCATTGACGCCGCCAAAAGGCGGTGTGCACAAGCGCAGGCCGAGAGGGACGCGCTGCGGGAGAAGGTGCCGCGGTGGATTAGCGTGGAGGACAGGCTGCCGGAAGTCTGGAAAAACGAAGAGAACGACGTACTTGTAAATTACATGATTTACGCCCCGGAGTTTGGCGCAGATATTGGCAACTATCACGCGGAGGCTAAAAGATGGTTGTGCATGGCGATACCGTGCACTGTCACCCACTGGATGCCGCTGCCGGAAGCGCCGGAGGAAGGAGAAAAGGCATGAAAGTCTACATTGCCGGTAAAATCACTGGCGACCCGAATTACCGGAAGAAATTTAAGGACGCGGCGGCGGATATAGCCCGAGGGGGCCACATCCCTCTCAACCCAGCCGACCTGCCAAAAGGGATGCGCCCAAAAGACTACATGTGCATCTGCTTTGCGATGATCGACGTAGCGGACTTGGTCGTTTTCCTGCCAGACGCGAAGGACAGCGCAGGCGCGCGCCTTGAGAAAGCATATTGTGAATACGTCGGGAAGGAGATGGAATTTTGGAGCGAATAACGTTTGACGGCAACTTCTGCGAAATCGCGCAGTGCCGCGAACTGCCGTGTAAGTATGACGGGACCTGCACGCAGAAGAAGGGATGGGAAGGGCTCAAGCAGTTCGAAAACGCGGTGCAAACACCAGAGAAAGCCGCGTGGGCAAAGAAAACTATCGAGATGGCGTTTTCGGATGACACGTCGGAGGTTGAGCGCCTCCGCGAACTCTACAAAGCCGACAAGGACGGGCGCGTGGTGGTGCTGCCGTGCAAGGTGGGAGATACAGTGTGGATTGTAGGCGCTGTGAGAAAATTGTATAGCGCAAAAGTTCGGACGTTCTTCTGCGGGCATCCGTCCGCGGTGTGCGGACGCGATCCAGATGGGCATATTCACATGATTCGCACAACAGAGTGTGATATCCCGATGCAAGAATTTGGAAAAACCGTATTTCTGTCGCGCGAAGAAGCCGAGAAGGCTTTGCAGGAAATGGAGGGCAAAAAGGATGGATGAACTGAAACCGTGCCCGTTCTGCGGCGGGGAAGCTGTCGTAACCAAACACCATAACAGATTCACAGATTGGTATTTGTGTTCCTGCCCCAAATGCCATATTTCGCAGACGGGGAGTGACTACGGATTCCGGTTTGAAGCGGTCGAGGCATGGAACAGGAGGGCAAATGATGGCTAAGTTTATCTCAAAATCGCAGATGGAAGAACTGGAAGATGCCTGCACGTTTGGAATCGAGGGGGCGAATAAACTGCTCGAGAAATACGTCGGAATCCAAGCCCGCGCATACACGGCTTACAACTACTACGACGAAAATGACGATTTCCTCGCGAACAGCGATGAAACAGATCTCGACGATCTTCTGGAAAAGGCAAATGTGGAGGTGCGGCATGGCGGGTGATTATATCCGGCGCGAGGCGGCGCTATTTGCGTTACGGAAAGCAGAACGCGGTGGAAGTATGACGGCACTAACACAGTTGGAACGCGCATATGCCGAAATTCGGGAAATGCCCGCCGCCGACGTTGCGGAGGTGGTGCGATGCAAGGACTGCAAGTGGTTTGCGGACAACAACGGTGGAGAGTGGTATGGCTGCAAGATGTTTCATGTCGTTCGGATTACCCCAGAGGACGCACCGAAACCAGACGATTTTTGCAGCTACGGCGAGTATTTAACAAATATAAGGGGGAGCGGCAATGTTTCAGATTGAGCTTTTATCGGGCGGCGTTTTCTGGGTATATGCCGTATACCCGCAGAATAGCGCGTTTTTGATTTGGAAAGACGACCACTGGGTTTGGATGGCGGCGGATAAGTGCAAGCCGTATTATCCGCCCGCGGAGTCCTATCTCAACAAACGGTTCATTTCCCCGTTGGAAACTGGAGGCGCAAAATGACGCGAAAACGATTTGTAAAGCTTTGCATGGGCAGGCTCGGCATGTCGCGGAACAAAGCGAACCGCATTGCTAGAAAACGTGCGTCGAAGTACGCAATTGAGCGCACCGAGGTGGCTATTATTGCAGCGGACATGGCATTTAGGGCGATGAGTAGCGCAATGGCCGACCTTGCGAGGGCGTTAGATGAAATACATTGATCAGCTGGACGCCGTGGGGCGGGCGGCGATGGAGATCGGCGTGGAGGCGGGTATGCAGAAAGTCTCCGACATGTTCCTCGCGGCGCTCGCGCAGGAGGGCTTCGGCGAAGAGCGGCTTTCCCGGCTGGCGTGCCGCGTGTCCGAGTTGGACACGGAATTTGACGGCGCATACGGCTGCGGCCCGGAAGCCGACTGGCTGCAAGAACGGCTGGACGCGATCCTCCGCAAGGCCTGCGGCAAATACTTTGTCCCGTTCCGCGAGCGCAACCCGCACATCCGGGAGTTTAATTACAAAAAGGTATCACCCCGGCGCAAGAAAAAATGATCTGGACTTGTGGCGCGGCCTGCTGCCATGACGGGCTGCGCGGGGAACGCCGGGAGGATATAGGGGGCTCGGTCTCCGAGCCCCCGACGATAACAGAATAAGGAGGCTATAAGCAAGTGAGCTATCTTGTATCCATGAAAACATCCGTCTTATGCCGCGAGTGCGTGTTCACCGAGCCGCTGGCCAAGCGACGAGGCAGAGCGCCGAAGAGCCTGCCGCAGACAACCATCCGCGAAAAGCTCAACATTCGCCACGCCTATGAGCGGCTTGCGTTTCTGATCGCCGCGAACTTTACATATTCCGATTGGCTGCTCACGCTTACCTACGACGAGGCGCACAAACCGCCGAACACCTTCGCCGCGCAGAAGCGGGTGAAGCTTTTTAACCGCCAGCTGCGCGAGAGCCGCAAAGCCTTCGGCCGGCCTTACAAATATCTGTATACCACCGAAGGCCGGCACGGGGACAAGCGTCTGCATCACCACATCATCCTCAACCATTATCCTGGCGAGGCGGAAGTGCTCCGCAAGCTCTGGCCGGACGGCGATATCAACTGGGAGCCCGTCGGGAAGCTCGGCTTTGTTGGCTTGGCAAAGTATCTGACCAAAGAGCCGATGCAGCACGGACGGGAATATGTGGGCGACCGATTGTGGACGCCATCACGGAACCTTGAAAAACCACGCATCACTGTCGAAAAAGTCCCGGACAACTACCGGCCTGTGCCACCGAAAGAGGCCTTTGACGTAGAGCCCGAGGCGAAGGAAAACAAGTTCGGCAGCTATTATTATGTGGATTACAAGCTTCCCTGGCGAAACAGGGAAAAGCGGAAGGCGTGAGCCTTTAATAACTTGGGTCTTTACTATATCTTACGAGAGGGGCGAACTTTTTTTGCAAAAACAGTTGCATACCGGGCAGCCTTGTGCTAAACTTGACTTACAGGGAAACAAGATCGTTTGTCCGAAATGCGGGCACGCGACGCAGGTCAAGATTTTACCGACGACCGCGCTCGTTGATTTCCCTCTGTACTGCAAGCATTGCAGGCGCGAAACGATCGTGAATATGAGCCAGAACCAGAGCCAGTGCCGTCAGGCCAGAGCCAGAGTCAGCGCCGATTGATATCTCACAGTGTGGGAGTCGATCGGCGTTTTTGTTTTACATCCGAGGTGATAGCCGGACGGCAAGATGCCGAGTCTCCCATACCGGGAGGCTCGGCATTTTTTATTTGCCATGGATTACACAAGCAAACGTTGGAAACACTTACGCGCTCGCGTCCTTCGCGAGCAGTGGCTTTGCCAGGAGGCGCTGCGGTACGGCAGGCGGGAGCCTGCGACGGTCGTACACCACGTCTACCCAGTCGAGGATTTCCCGGGCTGGCGCTTTTGCCGCTGGAATCTCATCGCGGTGAGCGCTGACGCGCACAACAGCTTCCACGATCGCGTGACCGGAAAGCTGACCGAGCGCGGTCTCGCCTGGCAGCGGCGGGTACCCCCCCCTCGAAACGCGCCGCCGCCGTTCTGAGGGAAGCACCGGAGTGGGG
>OOIG01001279.1_pt1 | contig 18932 bp, 18 predicted proteins | sample 1692091 | NCBI WGS metagenome assembly OOIG01 (sample SAMN06348188, study PRJEB24527) | human gut metagenome | biome: human gut; feature: ankylosing spondylitis patient; material: feces | host: Homo sapiens | place: China | collected 2015-10 | reverse complement strand
ACCAAAGTTCTTGGCTTTCTCAATAGCCTGCTTCAAAGCGTCTACACGGCTGGTCTGTCCCACACCGCTTGCCAGCAGTTGCTTGCCTTTAGCCAGTACGATAGCATTGGACTTGCTGTTCTTCACAATCTTGTTTGCGAAAAGCATATCTTCAACTTCCTCCGCAGTCGGAGCCTTAGTCGTTACGGTTTTCAAATCTTCGGGAGTTTCCACCTTCAGGTCACGGTCTTGCACCAGCACACCGTTCAGCAAAGAGCGGAACTGCTTCTTGGGCAGAGCAACCTGCTTGCGCACCAGAATGATGCGGTTCTTCTTCTGACCGAGAATTTCCAGTGCATCCACATCATAATCGGGAGCTATGATAACTTCAAAGAATATCTTGTTGATTTCCTCGGCAGCAACCTTGTCTATCACGGCATTTGTGATGAGCACACCGCCGAATGCGGATACCGGATCGCCGGCAAGCGCGTCTGTCCAAGCTTCCAATACTGTGGGACGTGAAGCCAGACCACAGGCATTGTTATGCTTCAGTATGGCGAAAGTAGTATCTGTGAATTCATCAATCAAGTCAACGGCAGCGTTGATATCGAGCAGGTTGTTATAAGAGATTTCCTTACCGTGAATCTGGTCGAACATAGCATCTATGTTACCATAGAAATAACCTTTCTGATGAGGATTTTCACCATAACGAAGTTGTTTTTGTTCTTCCACCGCGCAACGGAAAGCCGAACCTTCACCACCATCAAAATAGTTAAAGATAGCAGAATCATAATGAGAAGAAACAGCAAACGCTTCTTTTGCGAACCAACGGCGTTCCTCGCGTGAAGTAGTAGCGCCATGTTCCAGCAACATATCACGGAACGGCTTATATTGTGCCTGACTAGCGATAATCAACACATCATTAAAGTTTTTAGCAGCAGCACGAATCATCGCTTAATCTTCAAACTTCAATGGCAGCCTAGAAGCTGACCTTGCGGGCGGCGTCCAGGGCCTTGTTGAAGTCGTCGTCGGTGTGGGCGAAGGAGACCATGCCGGTCTCGAAGCCCGAGGGCGCCAGGAAGATGCCCTGCTGGCGCATCTGCTTGTAGAAGGTGGTGAACAGCTGCTGGTCGCACTGTTTGGCGGTGGCGAAGTCCACCACTTCCTGCTCGCTGAAGTAGGGGCAGAACATGGAGGCGATGGTGGGCATCTGGATGGGCACGCCCTTGGCGCTGAGGATGGCGCGCAGTTCGCCGGCAAAGGCGGACACGCGGCGTTCGAGGGCATCGTAGTCCATCTGGCGCAGCTGGCGCAGGGTGGCCAGACCGGCGGCCATGGCCAGCGGGTTGCCGGAGAGCGTACCGGCCTGATAGACGGCGCCACGCGGAGCCACGTTTTCCATATACTGGCGTTTGCCGCCGAAGGCGCCCACGGGCAGGCCGCCGCCGATGATCTTGCCGAAGGTGGTCAGGTCGGGATCGATGCCGAAGCGGGCCTGGGCGCCGCCGAAGGAGGCGCGGAAGCCGGTGATGACTTCGTCGAAGATGAGCAGGGCGCCGTACTGGCGGGTGATCTCGCGCAGGCCTTCGAGGAAGCCGGGCTTGGGTAGGACGAGGCCCATGTTGGCGGCCACGGGTTCGACGATGATGGCGGCGATGCCTTCGCCATGCTGGCGGAAGATCTCGCGCACGGCCTCAAGGTCGTTGTAGGGGGCCAGCAGGGTGTCGGCCACCACGGCGGCGGGCACACCGGGGGTGCCGGGGATGGAGAAGGTGGCAAGGCCGGAACCGGCGGCGGCCAGGAAGGGGTCGGCATGGCCGTGGTAGCAGCCCACGAACTTGAGCACCTTGTCGCGGCCGGTGACGCCGCGGGCCAGGCGCAGGGCGCTCATGGTGGCTTCGGTGCCGGAGTTGACCATGCGCACCATTTCCAGGCTGGGCATGTCGGCCACCACTTCTTCGGCCAGGGTGACTTCGTCGGGGCAGGGAGCGCCGTAGCTGGTGCCGCGACCGGCGGCCTCACGCACGGCGGCGGTGACGGCGGGGTGATCGTGGCCCAGGATCATGGGGCCCCAGGAGAGGATGAAGTCGATGTACTCGCGGCCGTCCACGTCGATGATGTGGCTGCCGTGGGCTTCGGCGATGAAAAGGGGCAGGCTGTCCACGTTGTGGCAGGCGCGCACGGGGCTGTTGACCCCGCCGGGGATGAGCTGGCAGGCTTTGTCAAAAAGCGCGCGGGATTTGTCGTCCATTGGCGTCAGGCTCCTAAAAATAGGTCATGGAGATTTTTTTGAGCTCTTTCAAGCTCTTGAGGATGGCGTACTCACGCAGGGGCGTGGTGGCGATCAGTTCCTGCGCCACGTCGAGGCATTCCTGTTCGCTGCGGCCGTGCACCATGGTGTACAGCTCGTAGGGCCAGTCGGGAGCGGCGCTGGGACGGTAGTAGACATGGGAGATGTGACTGTGGCGGGCAGCGATGGCGCCGCATTCTTCCACCAGCTCGGGGGCCACTTTCCAGCCTACCATGGCATTGTGGTTCCAGCCGGTCTTCTGGTGTTTGATGCTGGCCCCGAAGCGGCGGATGGCACCGCTTTGCTTGAGGCGGGAGAGCAGGTCGAGGACCTCCTCTTCCGTGCAGCCCACGGTGCGGGCGATGTCGGCATACGGGGTCAGGGAGTCGGGCAGGTCGGCCTGCACGATACGCAGGATGGCACGTTCTGTTTCGGTGAATTGCTGGGCCATGGATTCCTCACAGGACGCAAAACGCCGCGCCTGTGAAAGCGCGGCGGATGCGCCCGAAAAGGCCCGGCAGCCTGGGCTGCTCGCGGCTTAACGGTTGAAGGAGCGGGCGAAGAGGTCCTGGATGGCGTCGCGGCCGTTGTCTTCCAGGAAGCGGGTGCCCGTAGCGGCAAAGTGGGCATGCTCGATGACGGGCTTTTCCACCGGGGTCCAGACTTCTTTGTCCCAGGTGAACCAGCCGTTCTTGGGCTGGTCGAACACCAGCAGGGGCTTGTTGCAGATCTTGGCGAATTCGGCGCCCCAGCCGGTACCGCCCTTGACGGTGTTGTCGGGCTGGATGGCACCGATGACGATGACCTGGTTGCCGCTGCTGACCTGCCAGCAGATGGACTGCAGCACTTTGCGGAAGATGGGGGCACGGGTATACTCGCGGTTCATGAGCTTGGAGACGTAGGTCAGGCTCACGTCCTTGAGCGCCAGCTCTTCGGAGGTAAGCACGCGCACGCCGCGCTTGCGCTCGATCTGATGACCTTCAAAGCTGTAGTTGACTTCTTCGATGCCCCAGCCTTCGGCCAGAGCGCCGAAAAACTGTTCGGTCCCGGCAGCGCCGCCGCTGTAGAGAACACACTGTTTGGGATTGAGCATGCAAGCCTCCTCATTAAGATTGCTTCGTGCGGTACTCCCGGCACGTCTTTCACATCATGGCAGAATTTGCCGCGCTCGGCAAGGCGGGGGAGCCTGTCCCGTGCCCTGCGGGAGGGGAGGATGGGCTGTTTTTTCCGGTGTCCGTCATGGTCCTTTGCCAATAAAAAAAGCCCCGGAAGCGATGCACCCGGGGCGTTTCTTATGTCCGCGGGAATTCCCTAGTAGCGGGGAGGACGCGGGGCGCGGGGTTTGGCTTCGTTGACGCGAAGGGTGCGACCACCAAAGCTGTAGTTATCCAGAGCTTCAATGGCAGCCTGAGCTTCACCGTCTTCCATTTCCACGAAGCCGAAGCCACGGGCACGGCCGGTTTCCCTGTCGCTGACCAGTTTCACCGACAGAACTTTGCCGTATTCGGCAAAAAGATCCTGTACCTGTTCTTCAGTAGCGGCCCAGGGGAGGTTCCCAACATAGATGGACTTGGACATGAAAAAACACCCTCTCGAAAGTGACAGACACACCGCATGTGATCCCCAAAACAGCTTGAAGACCTGCGGCAATTGAGAAAACAGAAACATGCTTTGCTGGGCTTGTCAACGCAGACTGACGGAAAAAGTCCGTTATTTCTTGATTTTTTCGATTTTTTGGCCCTGTTTTCGGGGGGCTTTCGGGCGGCGAACAGGCTGATTTATCAGGCAAAGAAGGGGGGATAGGCCAGTGTTCGCGTTTTTTTTCACAAAATCATTTTTCTTTGCACAAAGGTGCCGGGATGGCTGGAAAAATGCTGGTTGAGCGCACAATCTTCTGACCTGGAAGGAGCGGGACGGACGCACCACTGCGAAGGAGGTCCGGCAGGGGAAAAACAGGGGGAGGATCGCTTGCGACAGGGGGCGCAGGAAGACACCGGGAGCGATACTCCCGTGAGAGGGGCAGGAAAGGATGCGTGTCTCCCCGGGCAGGGGAGGGAAGCCATGCGGGACCCTGGCGGGGATGGGGGGTCCTGTGGCCGTGCCTTTGCCCCAACCACCTTGCCGGGGATGGGCGCGGGGTAAGGCGGTTCTGGGGCCGGTATGAGCGGAAAGCGCCGCAGCCGCAGCCCCGACGACGGACGGCGCGTGACGGAGAAGGGGACAGCTCCCACGGGACTTTCCCCAAACGGGCCGCTGGTCGTTCCTGCCGGCGAGGCAAGGGGACCTGCGGCCGGCGGCAGCGACGCCGCGAGGGTCCCTCCCCGGGCCGCTCCGCACGGTCCGTCGGTGACAAAAGGAGCCCCGCGGGCATCGGCAAGGATGCGGGCGGGGCTCCTCGATCCGTGACTGGTTATTGCGGCGTTTCCGAGGGGGCCCAGTCGGGGGCCAGGTCTTCGAAGGCCGTATAGGGCGACATGTAGAGCAGCTCGGCCACGCCCACGGGACCGTTGCGCTGCTTGCCGATGATGATCTCGGCGATGCCCTGCACCGGCCGGTCGGCAGGCTTGGTGAACTTGTACACGTCGTCGCGGTAGACGAACATGATGACGTCGGCGTCCTGTTCGATGGCGCCCGATTCACGCAGGTCCGAGAGCATGGGACGCTTGTCGCCGCGTTCTTCCACTTTTCGGTTGAGCTGCGAAAGGGCCACCACGGGCACGTTCATCTCCTTGGCCAGGCCCTTGAGGGAGCGGGAGATGTCCGAGATCTCCAGCTCGCGCGAGTCGGTGCGGCGGCTGGTGCGCATGAGCTGGAGGTAGTCCACGATGACCAGGCCCAGGCCCTTTTCGGCCTTGAGGCGGCGGGCACGGGCGCGCAGCTCCAGGGTGGTCAGGGCCGGGGTGTCGTCGATGTAGATGGGCGCGCGCGAGATGACGTCGGCCGCGGCGTAGAGGTTGCTCCAGTCGGCGTCGGTGAGCAGGGCCGGACGGCGCAGCTTGGACATGTCCACCTTGCCCCACACGGCCAGCATGCGCTGCATGAGCTGTTCCTTGCTCATTTCCAGCGAGAACACGGCCACGGGCACGCCCTGGCGGATGGCGGCATTGAGGCCCATGCAGAGCGAGAAGGCCGTCTTGCCCATACTGGGACGGGCGGCCACGATGATGAGGTCCGAGGGCTGGAGACCGGCGGTGAGCTTGTCCAGGCGCGTGTAGCCGGTGGTGACGCCGGTGATGACGTCGCGGGAGTCGGCCAGCTTGGACAGGTTCTCGAACACGCTGTCCACCAGTTCGCGGGCGCCGGTGAAGTCGCGGCCCGTGGTGCGCTGCGAGATGGCGAACACGGCCTGTTCGGACTCGTCCAGCAGGCTGCCCACCTCGCGCGAGGCATCGTAGCAGTTGCTGATGATGGACGAGCAGGCATTGATGAGGCCGCGTTGCAGGGATTTGTCGCGCACGATGGTGGCGTAATATTCGGCATTGGCGCCCGAGACCACGGCCTGGGCCAGGTCGGCCAGATAGACGGCCCCGCCGGCCTCTTCGAGGGCGTTGTTGCTTTTGAGCTGCTCGGCGGTGGAGATGAGGTCGATGGGCGCGCTTTTGCGGTACAGGTCCAGGAAGGCCCGGAAGATGGTGGCATGGGCCGGCAGATAGAAGTCCGTGTCCGCGATGAGGTCCACGATGACGTGCATGAGCTGGGGCCGCATGAGGATGCCGCCCAGCACGGCCTGTTCGGCTTCGGGGCTGTGGGGCGGCACGCGCCGCAGCAGGTCGTTCTCCGCGGTGCGGGCGCGGTCGTTGCCCTCGCTGGTGCGGGGCGCGCCGGACTGGCGGGGGGACGGGGAAGATGCGGAGCCGAAAGGTTCGTTGCTGGCCATGATGATCTCGCGGGTTCGGGATGAGTGATGTTGCCTGAAAGGCATACGGGTTGCGCTGGTGCCTGTCAATGCGGTGCTCGTGTCCGGGAAGGGCCGGGCACCGCGCCTGTCCGCTCCGGCGTGCGGCGGGCGTGCCTGCATCCGCTGCGTAGCCGGACAGGGCCGTGCGGGCGACGGGCGCGCAGGGATGCCGGGGCCGTCGCGCCCCCTCATCCGGCGGAACGGAGCGCGGGAACGGGGCCATCGGGCAAACCTGGGGCAGGCCGCACGCGGGCACACGGGCCTTGGCGCGGGACAGGGCGTGCATTGGCCGGAAGGTGATGCCCCATGCCGCGAGGCGAGGGATGCAGACGACAGGCATGAAAAAAGCCCCGCTCGATGAGCGGGGCTTCGATCAGCATTGGCCGGAAGGCCGACGCCGGCCTTATTCGGCTTCGGCGGCGGGAGCTTCAGCTTCGGCTTCGGGCTGGGCTTCTTCTTCCACCACGGGATGGTCGGAAACGACCTTCACCGGCACGGTGGCCACGATGCTGGCGTGCAGGCGCACGCGCACGGGATGATCACCCAGGGTACGGATGGGGGCGTCCATGAGGATGCGACGACGGTCCACATCCACGCCCAGAGCGGCCAGGGCATCGCCGATGATGCTGCTGGTCACGGAGCCGTACAGCTTGTCGTTGTCGCCCACGTGCATGGGGATGACGACTTCCAGAGCTTCCAGCTTGGCGCACAGGGCCTGGGCGTCAGCGCGCAGGGCATCCATGCGTTCCTGGAGCTTCTTGCGTTCCAGTTCAAAGGCCTTCATGTTGGCTTCGGAAGCCACCATGGCCAGGCCCTGGGGCAGCAGGAAGTTACGGCCGTAGCCGGGCTTCACGGTGACGACGTCGCCAAGGTTGCCGAGATTTTCCACGTCGGCGCGGAGTATCAGTTTCATGTGCGCCTCCTTAGATCATGCTCTTTTTCTTGACGGTGGAATCATGCGTGGCGGTGTAGATGAGCAGGGCCATCTGGCGGGCACGCTTGATTTCGCGGGTCAGCAGACGCTGATGGTGCGCGCAGGTACCGGTGATGCGGCGGGCGATGATCTTGCCGCGTTCGGTGATGAAGTCGCGCAGGATGTCAGGGCGCTTGTAGTTCAGGGGCAGATCCTTGTCCGCGCAGAAGCGGCAGAACTTGCGACGGGGGGCAAACTTCTTCTTGAAAGCCATTACGCGACCTCCACTTCTTCAGCCAGTTTGACGGTCACGAACTTGAAGATGCCGTCGGTGATGCGCACGTTGCGTTCCAGTTCGGCCACCAGTTCGGCGGGAGCCTGGTACACGAGGCGCACATAGTAGCCGCGCATCTGCTTGCGCACGGGGTAGGCCAGATCGCGCATGCCCCAGTGATCCACTTCTTCCATCACGCCGTTTTCGCGTTCCACCACGCCGGTCAGGGCGGTCAGGATGCCCTCACGGGTCTCAGCGGACAGCTCCGGCGAAAGGAGGAGCAGGGTCTCAAATTTCCGCATGGTTATCTCCTTTTGGACTGACAGCCCGTACCCCTCTGGTACGAGCAAGGGAAGACGCTCTATAGCCGCAAGCGGCGCGTCTGTCAAGTTTTTGGCCGCAAAAGCGGCGGAAAAATCTTTTTTTGAGCGGCTGCGGGGCCGTTGCGCCGTCCCTCACGGGCAGGGGCAGGCTTGCCCGCATATCCGGGACGGATGCCGTATGCCGGGCGCTGCGCCACGGCTTATTTGTGGTACACGCGCGGGCTGCCCTGGCCCAGCAGGCAAAGCAGCTCGTACGAGAACCCGCCGCAGGCTTCGGCCAGTTCGTCGATGTTGACGGGCGTCTCGCCCGGTGCGGCAGGGCCGCCCAGCAGCCAGGCCAGGTCACCGGCGCGGGCCGACAGGCCCGTGACGTCGATCATGAACATGCCCATGCAGATGCGGCCCACCTGGGGCGCACGGCGGCCGTTGACCAGCACATGGATGCGGCCGGAGGCGCCGCGGGGATAGCCCGTGGCATAGCCCGCGCCCACCACGGCCACGCTCATCTCGCGCGGTGCGATGAAGGTCTGGCCGTAGGAGATGCCTTCGCCGGGCTTGAGGTGGCGCACCTGCAGCAAGGGGGCGCTCACTTCCATGACGGGTTCCAGGCCCGCGCCGCGTTCCTCCCAGGCCGTGCCCCGGAAGGGATTGCCGCCGTAGAGCGAGAAGCCCGGGCGGCAGAGCTCGAAGCGGCTCTCGGGCCAGCCCATGGTCCCGGCCGAGTTGGCCAGGGAGCGCTTGAGGGCCGGGTAGGCCGTCCGCAGGCTGTCGGTCATGGCCGTGAACTTTTCCAGCTGGCGGCGGGTGAAATCTTCCTTTTCCGGCATGTCGGCACAGGGGAAGTGCGAGACGGCCAGGGTGGGCTTGAGGCCGGGGCAGGCGCGCAGGCGTTCCAGCAGGGCCGGGATGTCTTCCGCGCTGAAGCCCAGGCGGCTCATGCCCGTATCCAGCTTGATGGCCACGCCCCAGGGATCGGCGGGGCTGCTCAGGGCGGCGGCCTTTTCCAGGGCCTCGAAACCGGTGATGAGGGGCGTCAGGCCGCAGGCGCTGGCCTGCTGCCAGTCTTCGTCGTTCTGGCAGCCCAGCAGGGGCAGGATGGTCTGGGCCAGGCCGTCCTGGCGCAGGCAGATGCCCTCTGCCACGGTGCCCACGGCAAAATGGCGGGCGCCGGCGGCGTCCAGGGCGTGGGCCACTTCGGTCATGCCGTGACCGTAGGCATCGGATTTGATGACAGGCATGAGTCTGTCGGGCCGGCCCATGCGGCTGAAGTTGCGGACAAGGGCTCCCAGGCGGATATGACAGCGGGAAGGGGTAAAAGTGCAGCTCATGACGGCTCCTCGGATGAAAAACAGGGAAGCAGCATAGCAACATTGCCCGGCAGGCACAAGGAAAGTCTGCCGTGATTCCGGCAACGGCCGGGTTTCACAGGCAAAAAATCCCGGCCCCGGACGGCTTGTCTTTCCGCGCCCATCCGGCTAGTCTGCCCGCCATGACACAATCCGTCTATACACTCGAACACAGCGACAATGCGGCCCGCGCCGGTCAGGTGCGCACGGCACACGGCGTCATCCCCACCCCCATCTTCATGCCCGTGGGCACCGTGGGCTCGGTCAAGGCCATCGCGCCGGACGACCTGGCCGCCATCGGCGCGCCCATCATCCTGGGCAATACCTACCACCTTTACCTGCGTCCCGGTGACGAGCTGGTGGCCCGGCACGGCGGCCTGCACGGCTTTGCCTCCTGGCCCGGCGCCATCCTCACCGACAGCGGCGGCTTCCAGGTCTTCAGCCTGAGTTCCCTGCGCAAGATCCGGGAGGAAGGCGTGGAGTTCCGTTCCCATCTGGACGGCTCCAAGCATCTGTTCACGCCCGAGAGCGTGGTGGGCATCCAGCGCAACCTCAATTCCGACATCATGATGGTGCTGGACGAGTGCGTGCCCTACGGCGCGGACTATGCCTATACGGAAAAGTCCCTGGCCCTGACCACGCGCTGGGCCCTGCGTGCCCGCGCGGCCTATCCGCAGGGCAGCGGCCAGAACCTGCTGTTCGCCATCACCCAGGGCGGTTTCTTCAAGGATCTGCGCAAGCGCTCCATCGAGGAGCTGTGCTGCCACGATTTCGACGGCTTCGCCATCGGCGGCCTTTCGGTGGGCGAGAGCAAGCACATGCTCTACGATTTCATGTACGAAGTGGCGCCCCAGCTGCCCAAGGACAAGCCCCGCTACCTCATGGGTGTGGGCACGCCCCTGGACATCGCCCACGGCATCAATGCCGGTATCGACATGTTCGACTGCGTGCTGCCCACCCGCAATGCGCGCAACGGCACGCTCTATACCTCGCTGGGCAAGGTCAACATCAAGCGCAAGGAATACGCCGAGGACGACAGCCCCCTGGATCCGGCCTGCAACTGCTACACCTGCCGGACGTTCTCCCGTGCCTATCTGCGGCATCTGTACGTCAGCAAGGAGCTGCTGGCCTTCCGCCTCAATTCCCTGCACAACCTGACCTACTTCCTCAATGTGGTCAGGCAGGCACGCCAGGCCATCCTGGAGGACCGCTATGCGTCCTTCCTGGCCCATATGGAAAGCCTCTATCCCGATGAGGCGGCCCAGGGCCGGGGCCTTTGATAACAGTCCGCCAGTACAGGGGAATATAGTAAAGTTGATTTTTAATATCACTTTTGGGTAGGATGACGGTACTCTTCGCATTCGAACACAAGTGAGGGATCGTGTCCTTTCCTACTCACTCCACCCCCTGTTTTACCTGGCATCTGCCGACGGACAGCCTCGTCTTTTGCGCGCCGGCCCTGCTCCTGCTGGGCCTGACGCCGGAGACGGCGCCGCGGACCATGGCGGATTTTCTGGACCGGCTGCCGGAACCGCAGCGCCGCTTTTTGCAACGCCAGCGCCAGATGGCCCTGGCGGGGCAGGGGCCCGGATGCCTGAGCTGTGCCTATACCTACAACGGGCGGCATGTTCGCGAAGACCTGAGCATCATCCAGTGCGATGCCGACGGCAGGCCGCAGACGATCCTCGGCACGTTCGACGTGCGTCATGAGGCCTCCCTGCCGGCAGGGGAAGACGGTGGCTACTGGACCTATGTCCGCAAGGAAGGGGCCCTGCTGCTGGATGCCCGCTGTGCCGGCCTGCTGGGGCTGGGGGCCGGGGCCGGGCCGCTGGACAGGGCCGCCCTGCGCCGTCTGCGCCGCCTGTACCGGGCGGCGGGGTCGCTGGCCCGTTTGCGCCGCTGGCTGGACATCCCCCTGTGTTCGGGACGGCAGAGCCTGCTGCTGATGCCTTCCCGCTCCGAGGAGCTCCCCCTGCTGCTGACGGCCTCGGTCCTGCATCGTGACAGGGATGGGCGGGCCCTGGTGGTATCGGGCAGTCTGGCGCCTTTCCTGGCGGGCAAGGCCGCTCCCGTGGGCGGTGCCGACCGTCTGCTGCTGGCCATGGATGCCTGCAGCGACGGGCTCTGGGACTGGGACGCCACCACCGGCAAGGTCTATTACAGCCAGAACTACCTTTCCATGCTGGGGCATACGTCCGAGACCTATCCCGCCGAGCTGGACTCGTGGGTGCGCGCCGTGCACCCCGACGATTACGAGAAGACCGTGAACATGCAGATGCGGGTCGCGGCTTCCCCCGCGGAGGGGGATGCCTTCTCCTGTACCTACCGCATCCGGCGTGCCGACGGCACCTGGCTGTGGGTGCTGGGGCGCGGCTGCGTGACCAGCAGGGACAGCGAGGGCCGGGCCCTGCGCATCGTGGGCATGCACACGGACATCAGCTCCCTCCAGCACGACCGCAACGTGCTGGAAAAGAAGATCCGCCTCGACCCCCTGACCGGGGTGTACAACCGTTACCATCTGGACGGGCTGCTCCAGCAGGTACACAAGGACAGGGGGCCCCTGAGCGTCCTCATGGCCGATGTCAACGGCCTGAAGATGATCAACGACCATCTTGGACACCACGCCGGAGACGAACTGCTGCGTACCGCGGCACAGCAGCTTTTGAAGCATATCCGGCAGGAAGACTGCCTGGCCCGTCTGGGCGGGGACGAGTTCGTGATGGTGCTGTCCTGTCCCGGCAGTGTGGTGCGCGAGCGGCTGTCCACCATCCGCAAGGCCCTGGAGGCGTGGAATGCCGCCGGCGGCCTGCCGCTGGAGCTCTCCTTCGGGCTGGCAGGCTCCGATGACGGTTCCGTGGCGCCCGAGGTGCTGCTGCGTCAGGCCGATGCCCGCATGATGGAGGAGAAAAACCGGGTACGGGCCGCCTCCCATGCCCGCATCCGGGCCTGGCTGGAAGCCCGCACGGGCCGGAAGGTCCCTGTGGACGATCCCCGGCTCTAGCTCCTGCCGCAGCGCGCGGGGCCGGGATGTCCGGCCGTGCCTGTGCGGCGTGCGGCCTCTCCCTTGCGGCGGGGCTGTCTTTTCCTGTGCCGGTTCCCTGTCCGTCCTTTCCCTTGTGGCATGACGGGTCGACGGGCCGTCTCCCTGCCCGGTCCCGGTGGCATCGCTCCCTTTTGCCGCTCCTTGCAGCTGCCCCGTCATGTGCTGTCCCGCCCTGCGGCGGGCTGCCCTCCTGATGGCCGGGCGGGCCTTCGTCGCGCTTGACCAGGCGCGCCGGATATGGGAGACAGGGCTCAGACACTCATTTTTCATCAAAAATTCCTTTGTGGTTTGAGACCTCCCCCTTCAGGGGGAAAAGAGGAATCGACAAGACGGCGAAGCCGATGAAATCCTTTTCCGTACCCCCTCCCTTCAGGGAGGGCCGATCCGCACGGCCCCTATCCGTCGGCCGCGGAGGCGGTAGCCGTTGCCCGCACCAGCGGGCTTACGGATAGCGACAGCGCTTTCATGGGCTGTCTTGCCGCGTAACACATTGCTGTCTTTATCCGTAGCTTCCTGCGTCGCAACGGCTAAAGCTCAGTCGGCGGATGGGGCGACTGTGGATTGAAACATTACATATATACGAGGAAAAATAATGAACGGTCAGAATTACCGTTGCGGCTGGGTGGCGCTCATGGGCCCGCCCAATGCCGGCAAATCGACGCTGCTGAACGGGCTCATGGGCCAGAAGGTGACCATCGTCACGCCCAAGCCCCAGACCACCCGCAACCAGATCGTGGGCATCCTGACGGACGACGATGCCCAGGCCATCTTCATGGATACGCCCGGCCTGTCGCAGGTGCGCGGCCGTCTGAGCAAGACCATGATCCAGGCCGTGTGGCAGAGCCTTGGCCAGGCCGACGTCATCATGCCCGTGCTGGACGCCCACCTGTACATCCGCCATCCCGAATATCTGGACCGCGACCTGGCTCCCGTGGCCGAGGCCCTGGCCAGTGACGAGCGCCCCATGGTGGTGGTGGCCAACAAGGTGGACCTGTTCGCCGACAAGAGCCGCATGCTGCCCCTGCTGACCCGTCTCAACGAGATGTGGCCCCGCGCCGAGATCTTCCCGGTGTCGGCCCTGAACAAGGACGGCCTGCCCGAACTGGCCAAGCTCATCAAGAAGCAGCTGCCCAAGGGCATCGCCCAGTTCCCCGAAGACCAGATCTCCACCGCGCCGGTGCGCTTCATGGCCGCCGAGATCGTGCGCGAAAAGCTCTTCCTGCACCTGCGTCAGGAAGTGCCCTACGGCATCGCCGTGGAAGTGGAAAACTGGGACGAAGACCTCGAACGTGAGCAGACCATCATCCACGCCGTCATCTATGTGGCCCGTCCCATGCACAAGGGCATGGTCATCGGCCGCGGCGGCTCGGTGCTGAAGCAGGTGGGCATGGAGGCCCGTCAGGACATCCGCGAGCTCATCGGCGGCAAGGTGCACCTGGAACTGTGGGTCAAGGTCCGCGAGAACTGGACGGAAGATACGGCCTTCCTGCGCGAGCTGGGCATGGGGGCCGAATCCCTGTAGAGGAATGCATGATGGATGATTCCGCCTTGCGTGAGCGTTATCTTTCCGTGCTGGATCGGCTGGGCGAGGCCATTGCCCGTGCCGGTCGCAAGCCGGAAGAGGTGCGCCTGATCGCCGTTTCCAAACTGCATCCGGCCGAGGACGTGGCCTGTGTGGCCGCCGCCGGACAGGTGGATTTTGGCGAGAACTATGTGCAGGAGGCCCTGCAGAAACGGCAGGATCTGGTGGCGCAGCCCCAGTGCCGTGACATCCGCTGGCACATGATCGGTCATGTGCAGAGCCGCAAGGCCGCCCAGGTGGCCGGGGCCTTTGCCCTGGTGCACACCCTGGATTCCGTCAAGCTGGCCGACGCCCTGGAAAAGCGCGCCGCCGCGCTGGGCGTGGTCCAGCCCGTGCTGTGCGAAATCAATGTGGGCGAGGAGCCCCAGAAAGCCGGGATCATGGCCGATGCCCTGCCCGAGCTGGAGGAGCATGTGCTGGCCCGTTGCCCCCATCTGGAGATGCAGGGGCTCATGTGCCTGCCGCCCGTCTTCGACGCGGGCGAGGCCGCCCGGCCCTACTTTGCCCGCCTTTACCGTCTGCGTGAGGACATGCGGGCGCGTACCGGCCTGCCGCTGCCCCATCTTTCCATGGGCATGTCCGGCGACTTTGCCGCCGCCGTGGCCGAAGGGGCCACCCTGGTGCGCATCGGCACGGACATCTTCGGTCCCCGTCCGCCCAAGGTCCCCGCGTAACGGATCATCACGAGGATATGAAAGGAGCCTGTCACTGACAGGCTCCTTTTTTATTTCATGGTGTTGGGCCGGAGCGGGGAGGTGGTGAGCTGCAGCCTTTTGCGGTGAAGAGGGCAGGGAGCAGGCTGTGACTTCATACGTTGTCACCTTGCCGCCATGCCGCATCATCGGGCCGTAGGGCAGGCCTGTCCGCCGGGACGGGGCAGGCCCGGGCAAGATCAGGAGTGCCGGGCCTCCCATTCCAGCAGGCAGGCCCCCAGGGGCAGGGCCTGCTGCAGGAACTCCTTGCGGCTCGTCTGGCCGGGGTCATAGGTCAGCAGCGCGGAGCCGGTGACGGCGTTGAATGTGGCGTCCCGGATGCCGGTCCCCTCGCACAGCAGCGTGTGCAGGGCCCCGAACGTGCTGCTTTCCCGGAACAGGGGATGACGCAGGCGGACACGTCCGTCGCTGAAATGGTGGATACTCCCCAGCAGGGCACGCATGGCGGCTTCCATATCCGTGTTGTCCACGGCCGTCGATGCTGCGGCGCCTGCGGGCAGGGCCTGCACGTCGATGGTCTCCGCTCCGGCCTCGTGCGGAGACGCGGCAGGCAGGAAGGTACGTACGGTCTCGCCCACGGTGGTCTGGCGTTGCAGGAGGCCGGTCAGCAGCTCATCAAGGGCCGGGGCGTCCGTTTGGCGGCAGCCCTTGCCGTCTTTGCCGCTGCGGCTCCCCTTCATGCCGCTGCCGTGCAGGGAGCCGCCTCTGCCGCATCCCATGCCTTTGCCGGAGCCGCCGCCTTTACCGCTGCCCAGCCCCTGGCTGAGGGTCTGCAAAAGGCCGCTGCCGGCCAGTCCCTTGCCTGCCATGCCCAGCAGGCCCATGCCGAGTTTCGTCCAGAGCATGTCTGTCGCTCCTTTGCGCCGCCCCTGAACGGCATCATGCCGCCTGCGCCGGTGTGCGTCGTCGGACCGGAAATCAGCGTGATGTCCGGCCTCTCCTGCCATGCCCGAAGCCGTGCCCGCCACGCGGACGGGCAGGAGGACACGGCTCCTCTGTCTGCTCTGCTGTCCCGGGCGTCCGCGTCGCCCCATCCGGCTGCTGTCCGTGTCCGCCGTGAGGGCCCTCTCCTCCGCTGTGGTGCTGGCAACGCAGCCGTACGGGACCGCCCTCCATGACCAGGGGCAGCCCCCGGGTCAGGGCCTGGGCCACACGCCGGCGGGCTTCGGCCAGCAGGCGGCAGAACGTGGGCGGAGAGATCTCCATCTGCCGGGCGGCCTCTTCTTGCGACAGCCCTTCGGCATCAGCCAGGCGCAGTGCCTCCAGCATGTCCAGGCCCAGCGTCATGGCGGGCGCGTCGTTCCCTGTGTCAGGGGAGAAGCGTCGGCACGCGGGCTTGGCAGCGATGAGGCGCAATTTTTGCGGTCGCATGGGACATCCTTGATTTGAAATATATTTCAAAATATCGCTGTCGGCAGGGAAGTCAAGGCATACGCGGACAGCGGGGCTCTTCCGGCGGCAGCCCAAAAAACAAGGGAGCTCCCGGGGGAACTCCCTTGCCGGCCGCGCTGTCGGCGGCCTTTCCTGTTGACGCATGTTGGCGGCCAAGCTATTTTTCCCCCAGCATGCGGCGCAGGGGCTTGTTTTTGTTATCCCTGGCGGCGCATGGCGGCCAGACCCAGCAGGATGGCGCCTGCCTGGGCCACGTTGAGCGAATCGAATTTGCGCGCCAGCGGGATGCGCAGCATCCGGCCGCAGCGTTTGGCCACACCGGGGCGCAGGCCCTTGTCTTCATTGCCCAGCACCAGCACGGCGGGCAGCTGCATGGCGTGTTCGAACGCGTCGGCGGCGTCAGGGCCGCAGCCCGCGCCGTAGATGCTGAACCCCGCCTCTTCGGCTTCGTCCAGCGCATGGGCCAGGTTGGTCACCCGGGCCACGGGCAGGCGTTCCAGGGCCCCGGCAGCCGCACGATGGGCCGCAGGGCCCAGATAGGCGCTGTTGTGGCGGGGCAGGATCACGCCCGCGCCGCCCAAGGCATACAGGGTGCGGCACAGGGTGCCCACATTGCCCGGATCCTGGACCTGGTCCAAGGCCACCACCAGCGGCAGGGGCGCTTCGGCCGCGGCCTGCAGCACGTCCGCCAGATCACGGAAATCCGTGGCCGTCAGGCGCGCCACCACGCCCTGATGGTTGAGCGGCGCGGCATCGTTGCCGTTCTGCTGGGCGGCCTCGCGGCAGAGCCTGTCCAGGGCCGCCTGATCCACTAGACTGAAGCGCACGCCGCTCTGGCGGCACAGCTGCTGCACGTCCTGGGCATCCCGGGTACGCAGGCCTTTTTTGCAAAAGACGAGGTCGATGCGTTGCGGGTCGGTCCGCAAAAGTTCCAGCACGGGCTTCATGCCCGGCAGGAGCGGGGTCTCGGAAGTTTGATTCATGGCGTCTCCATGATTGGGGGCGTTGTTACTGGGAGGGACCGGGAAGAGGTCCCGATCCGTTTTTGTGTACGCAGCTTCCCGGCACATGGCAAGCCGGGGGCACGGGAGTAAGCATGTTCTTTCCTGATTGGTCCGGCAGGGGCCGCGCACGTCTGGGGGTGCTTTGTATTCTGGCCTTCTGTCTGTTGCTGGCAGGCGGCTGCGGCAGCAAACAGAAAAAAGGACAGCCCCTTTCCATGCCGTCCCTCATCATCCCCGGCGACGAGGGCGGCGAGCCTTTGACCCCTACGGAACTGGCCGCCTTCCAGAACACGGCCCGCATCGACCGCGACATCCACAAGGCCTCCATGCCGGACGTCGTCCTGCAATACAAGCACTTCCTGCGCAAGGGGCGCGGGACCATGAGCGTCTTTTCCCGCAATGCCGAGCCCTATCTGGGCTATGCCCGCAAGGTCTTCCGTTCGCGCGGCATGCCTGAGGAACTGGCCTATCTGGCCCTGGTGGAGAGCGGCTACCGGCCCGATGCGGAATCCCGCGTGGGGGCGCTGGGCGCCTGGCAGTTCATGCCCTATACCGGTATGAAATACGGCCTGACCCAGGACTGGTGGCTGGACGAACGCCTGGACCCCTACCGCGCCACCGAAGCCGCCGCCGACTATCTCCAGAAACTGTACGGGGACTTCCGCGACTGGCCCACGGCCATCGCCGCCTACAATGCCGGTGAGGGCAAGATGAGCCGGGCCAAGGAAGGGACGGGCGCCCGGAATTTCTACGAAGTGGTGGAACGCAACCACAAGCTGGACGAAAAAGCCCGCCTGCGGCCCGAGACCGTGCAGTATGTGCCGCGCTTCCTGGCCATGAGCAAGATCATGCGCAACCTGCCCCAGCTGGGCTTCACGCCCGTGGATCAGGACAAGCCCGCCCCGGTCCGTCGCCTGACGGCCCGCCCCGGTACCGACCTCATCGCCCTGAGTCGTGCCTGTGGTTTGAGCTGGGAAAGTTTCCAGAGCTACAACCTGCACCACAAGCGGACCATCTCGTCCACTGAGCGCTCCACCTTCGTCTATGTGCCGGTCCAGAACGAGGCCCAGGCCCAGGCCTTCCTGCGTTCGTCGTCGGCTTCGGCCTTTGCCAACTGGCGTCCCACCAAGGTGCAGACCTCGTCCGACTCCCTGGCCCGGATCAGCAAGCGCAGCGGCGTGCCCCTGGAACGCATCCAGGCCGCCAACCCCGAAAAGAAGAAGATCTACGCCGGGGATACCCTGCTGTTGCCGCGCGGTGTGCCCATGTCGCCTTCGGCCGTGGCCGCGGCGGACGACAAGCCCTCGCGGAAAGAACGCTCGTCCGGTCGGGACAGGCAGGAGCGCAACAGGCCAGAACCTTCGGGCGGCGTCTACGTGCTGCGGCCCAACGATACCCTCTACGGCGTGGCCCGGCAGTTCGGCGTTTCGGTCAGCGATCTGCAGGCCTGTAACAATATCGACGACCCCAGCCAGTTGCAGGTGGGCCAGCGCCTGACCATCCCCGGCAAAGGCGGCGCCGCGGCGTCGCGTCCGGCTTCTTCCGAGCGGCAGGCTTCGCCGAAGGGCAAGGCCTCCCGTGCTTCCCGCACCAAGACCTATACCATCCAGGCCGGTGACAGCTTGTGGGGCATCGCCCGCAAGAACGATGTCTCGGTGGAGGATATCAAGCGCTGGAATGACGGGGTCGATGCCCAGAATTTGCGCGTGGGCAGCACCCTGATCGTGGGGGATTAGGAACATCAGCCATGACAAGCCGGGAAGGGGAGACCTTTCCCGGCTTTTTTTATGGTCGAAGAGGGCAGCCGGATGCGGGCGTATGGGAGGTCCGCTCGTCGCAGGAGGAAGGCGATGGCCTAGAGTGCCGTCATTGGGAGTTCGCCGCCATCTATGGGCTGGAAGAGGTAGCTGCCAGGGAGGCCCGCCGGCGGTTTTGTGGCGCTGTATTAGGAGACGTGCGGAAAGACAGGGCGGTGGATGCATTGCGAGGGCCCCATTCCGGCATTGCCTGTAGCGGGATTTTTTGGGGGCAGTATGTTGCTTGAAAAAATGCAAACAATTTTCTGTGTCTTTTCGGTATGTTGATTGAATAAACAGTCAGCATGGAGCAAATCCGTAAAATTTTTTGCGGAAAAATGCTTGACGGTGGGGTCGAAAAGGCGCATAAAGCCGTTCG
>OOIG01001271.1_pt1 | contig 18996 bp, 17 predicted proteins | sample 1692091 | NCBI WGS metagenome assembly OOIG01 (sample SAMN06348188, study PRJEB24527) | human gut metagenome | biome: human gut; feature: ankylosing spondylitis patient; material: feces | host: Homo sapiens | place: China | collected 2015-10 | reverse complement strand
ATCGCCAATTGATGTTATTGAATCAGGTATTATAATTGATGTAAGCCCGGTGCAACTGTTAAATGCAGATCCTCCAATTGATGTTACTGAATCAGGTATTATAATCGATGTAAGCCCGGTACAATTGTGAAATGCACTATCGCCAATTGATTTTACTGAATTTCCTATTGTAATAGATGTAAGACCGGTGCAACTTTTAAACGCACCTACTCTAATTGATGTTACTGAATCGGGTATTTTAATAGATGTCAGACCGGTGCAATTGTAAAATGCATAATCGCCAATTGATGTTATTGAATCAGGTATTATAATTGATGTAAGCCCGGTGCAATTGGCAAATGTACTATCGCCAATTGATTTTACTGAATTTCCTATTGTAATAGATTTTAGCCCGGTGCAACTGTTAAACGCATATCCTCCAATTGATGTTACTGAATCAGGTATTATAATCGATGTAAGCCCGGTGCAATTGTAAAATGCACTATTGCCAATTGATTTTACTGAATTTCCTATTGTAATAGATTTTAGCCTGGTGCAATTGTAAAATGCGCCGTATTGTATATAATCGCAACCGGTGACTGTTACTTTTTTTAACGATGCCGGTATGTAATATGTGTCAAATATTGGGCTTGGGGAGTTCCTATGGTAACGGTATTGCTCTGTTTTGATTCCGCCCAAGTACTTTGATTCTCCAAAAATCCTACCGAACGGATATTGAAATTTATTATCTGTGCTGGTATATCTTTCACATCCGATAAAAGGCAGTGTTATTTCTTGTAACGAAGAACAACCGCCAAACGCGCTATCGCCAATTGATGTTACCGAATCGGGTATTATAACCGATGTAAGCCCGGTGCAACCGTTAAATGCATTAAAGTCAATTGATTTTACTGAATTTCCTATTGTAATAGATCTAAGCCCGGTGCAACTTTTAAACGTATATCTTCCAATTGATGTTACTGAATCGGGTATTATAACCGATGTGAGTCCGGTGCAATTGTAAAATGCATAATCGCCAATTGATGTTATACTGCAATCAATTGGAATCACGCTATTTTTGCAACCCAATATAAGAGTTTTGCTATTAGTTTCAATCAAACAATTCCCGGAAGAGTGGTAAATAGGATTATTTGCACCAACCACAATGCTTTCTAAACTTGTGCAATTCGATAAAGCATCCGATTCTATCGTCATTACAGTGTTTGGTATATTAATCTCTGTCAAAACATCTTTACATAAAACCATACCGGAATCAATTGTCTTTGTGCCTTCCAAAAAGTTTAATTTTTTGATACTGCATCCACTAAAGCTATTTTGTCCGATTTCAATATTATCATGTAATGTCAGGCCAACGATGCTTTCGCAGTTTAAAAAAGCAATATCAGAAATAATTGACACATCTTCCGGTATAATTAAATCAGTTACTTCAACACCGTTTAAATATAGATGCTTTGCCTTTGACAGCGGATTAGAGTCGTCAAATGAAGAGGAAAACTCGATGTTGCACCAACTGGCAATATTTGTTATATCAACCCTCTCAAGATTATCGCAACCATAAAAGGATCTAGAAATTGTCTTAACGCCACTCCCTATTGTAATGCTTGTAAGTTTTGTGCATCCGCCAAACGCGCCATACCCTATAATGGTAACGCTGTCCGGAATAACTATTCTTTTAATATGAGTACAATCCCTAAATGCATTATTTCCGATGCTCGTTACAGGATGTCCATTAATTTTATTCGGTATTATAATCTCCTCAGCATCGGACATACATTCGCGTATTTGAATCTCTTTATAATCATATAAGTGATATTTTAAATTTTCGTATATTCCTGATGTAGTAATTGCTTTTGTTTCAAAAGTTCCGGTAGGAAAGATTCCTATTATTAATAAAACGAACAAAACGCTTACGGTTATTCTTTTAATTTTCATTTTATATCACCTGCGGCTCTGTGGCCGAAATTCCTAAATAAATATTATTTTTCTTAATTTGTTCCACCACATCATTCCAAACAATACCGCTTTCTAATTGTAAATGTAGTTGGTGCAAACAGCAAATGCCTCGTTTGGGGAGATGAATGTATGGCAAATCTATTATCGGTCTATCAAACGGACTGAGAGAGCAAGGGAAAAATGAGAAAATTTTTTCCGATTTCTCAGGGTCATACATCTTGGCTTTATAAATCTTTAAATTTTCATTTTTAATGAATTGATAAGTTGCTTTTTTAAAACAATCCGAAACAATTTCATTTGGTTGCAATTCTCTGTCAATGACAAATAATGTATCTAATATAAACTTACCGTCACTTCGGCTGCCAAATAGAATTATGTCATCTTTTTCGAGGTTTTGCAATGTAGTATAGGTCGGTTGTAGGCAATTACTGTATATGAAATAATCACCGAAAACATATGGGTCGGTATTTTGAGGGCATTTCTTTTTGTCGCTGCATTTAGAGTTACAGTTTCTGTTATGATTGGTCATTATATTCGAAGGATATTTCAAAGTATGAACATAGTATTCATTCACTTTGTCACACTTTGACTCTGGTTCCCATTCACCCCAAAAATAGCCATTTGTATTTTTGTATACAACCCCATCTTTAATATATGACACTTCGTTTTTAATAAGTTTTCGCTTGTGATTTTCACAATTCCAAGCAATTGCACCAACTTTGCAATTGTATTGACCCGGATGCAAAAATTGAATGATCCTGGGCATAGCACTTACCTCACATTTTCAAATTTTGTACTTATACAAGAGAGATTTTTTGCATTACCATTATCCATTACTTTACTCCTTTTCGCACCAATTTTAGAAAATTATTTATTTCTCCGCCTGTTTTGTGTTTGTTCGGATATTCCCCGCCGTTTTCAATAGGCTTGGTATCCATAGTAGAATCATAATACTCTAAATAGCCGATATTGCAAAATAGTATTCGTCTGTTTTCAGCCATAAATTCCCTCCCACAATTATCAAAAAGTATACCTTTTGATAATTGTGGGGATACATTTTTTAAGCTAATTTCAGCAGTTAAAAATAACAAAATTTGAAAATATTTCCATTGAAGTATTGATTTTTAGAACATAATATGATATATTTTTAAACGAAGAACAGCACTATCAAAAAGTATACCTTTTGATTGTGCTGTTTGAGTTTTAGCCCCGTCGTTTTTTGGCGTATGTCAAAGAGCCGGCGGGGGTTAAAAAAATCAACCGCAGCCCGGTGTGGGTCGCGGTTGAAAATACGGTTTTAATTTTATGAAACACCGCGCGGCGGGTTATTTGCCCCAATTGGCGTATTTAACGGCAATTTCTAAAAATCTTCTTTCAATTTCCTTTCGGTCATCCTCCGAAAGCTCTCTTAGCTGCCGCAGCATTTCCTCCTCTTTAAAGGTTATTAAAAAATAATTATTTCCCTGATTGTTACACAATTCTATTACTCCCTTTATATTATTTAAGCTATGAAAAAAGAAGTGATTTTCAGGATAAATATCGTCCTAAATATGTAATAACGTCATATGGAATAGTTTTGTTATTTCCCGCCAGTACCGAAAGTATTTGGAGCGTATCTGAATTTTTAATTTCATATCCTATTGAAATAAGCACGTCATGAAGCACGGATATTTTGCGCTCGCACATGGAAATACTGTGGTTATGGCAGCTGCCTGTTGAGGGCGGCGCAATACGGTAGGCTGATGATTCCTTAATCTTTTCCATATCCACCGGTTCAAACGATGACTCGTTGAGCAAATTACGATATTCAGAGTGATGCGCGGCGATAAATTCGGCATTTATTAAAAATGTGCAAAGCAATGTAATTACAATTATGCAGGCGCATAAAAGCCTTTTGCAATGCGGTTTATCCATAAACATCACTCCCCTTCAGCGTCGTTTGGATACAAGTACATTATAACACTGTATAGTATAAAATGCAACAATTATTTTATATTTTAGCAAAAAAGTAATCTAAAAATGTCAAATGCTGTATTATTCGGGGGGTGCCAAAACAAATTTTTGCGAAATAGTTAAAATGTGATTGATAACAGCGCGTTTTCCTGTTATAATTAAAAGGATTAAACTACAGGGGGAAGATAAAATGGCAAAGGTTATTCTGCTGGCGCACACGCCGAACCCCGAGCACACGGTGGCTGCGGCGGCAAAGCTGTGCTACAGCAGCTCGGATATAACAGGGCTTACCGACAGCCTGACCGACGAAAAGGCGGCGGCATTTGTAGAAATGCTTTCGGAAATAGGGCACGAAAGCCCTATAGAGCACGCAAGCTTTACCTTCGGTATTGAAGGTGTCTCGCGCTCGCTTTTGGCACAGATAACAAGGCACAGAATGGCGTCATTCTCGGTAAAAAGTCAGCGCTATGTGCGCGAGGGCAGCTTCGGCTATGTTACCCCGCCCGAAATTGCGGCAGACCCCGAGGCTAAAAGGATTTACGATGAAATAATGGCGGAGGACCAGAGAAAGTACGACCGCCTTGCCGAAATTTTAAAGGAAAAGCACATAAAAACCTTTATGGCAGAGGGTAAGGACGAAAAAACCGCAACCCGCCTTGCCGAGAAAAAGGCGATTGAGGACGCGCGCTTTGTGCTGCCCAACTCCTGCGAGACGCAGATGGTTATGACAATGAACGCCCGCTCGCTTAAAAATTTCTTCCGTATTCGCTGCTGCAACAGGGCGCAGTGGGAAATAAGGGATATTGCCGACCAAATGCTCGCACTGGTATCGGCAGTAGCGCCAGAGCTTTTCAAAAATGCGGGACCCGCCTGCGTTTGCGGCGCCTGCTCTGAAGGTAAAATGTCCTGCGGAAGGGCAGACGAGGTGCGCCGCCATATAGGAGAGCTTAAAAACAATGGGTAGGCTTATAGTGATTGAGGGGCTGGACGGCAGCGGAAAATCCACCCAGTTAGAGCTTTTGCCGAAAAAGCTGAAAGCGCGCGGAACAGACTGCCGCACGGTTTCTTTCCCGCAGTATGAAAGCGATTCGAGCGCGCTTGTAAAAATGTATCTGCGCGGCGATTTCGGCACTCACCCGGATGATGTAAACCCATACGCCGCCTCGGCCTTTTACACGGTGGACAGGTACGCCTCGTATAAATCTGTTTGGGGCGATTATTACAACGCGGGCGGAACGGTCGTTGCGGGGCGGTACACCACATCTAACGCCATTCATCAGGCTTCAAAGCTAAGCCCCGATAAATGGAAACCGTTTCTTGACTGGCTTTATGATTTTGAGTATAACAAAATAGGTATTCCGCGACCCGACAGAGTAATATTTTTGGATATGCCGATTGAAGTGTCGCAGCGGCTTTTAAACCGCCGCTACTCAGAGGAAGGCGGCAAAAAGGATATTCACGAAAGCGATATTGAATACCTTGAAAGCTGTAGGCGAGCGGCGCTTTTCACGGCGGAATATTCGGGCTGGATAACCGTGCCCTGCGCTAAGGACGGCAAGCCGCGCGGAATTGAGGATATATCAGACGAAATACTTGAAAGGGTGCTTTAGTATGGTTTACGTTTTTTTGGCAAACGGCTTTGAAGAATGTGAGGCGCTTGTTCCCGTTGATATTTTGCGGCGCGGCGGCATAAAGGTTAGCACCGTCGGTGTGGGCGGCAGTGTAATAACCGGGGCGCACGGAATAAGGGTCTGCTGCGATACAGGCGAAAATGAAATTAAAGAAAGCGATATGCAGGCGGTAATACTGCCGGGCGGAATGCCGGGCACGCTCAACCTTGAAAAAAGCGCGGCGGTGCAAAACGCGCTTGACTATGCCGCCGAACGGGGCTTGATTATAGGCGCGATATGCGCGGCACCCTCGGTGCTCGGGCACAAGGGGATTTTAAAGGGTAAAAAAGCCACCTGTTTCCCCGGGTTTGAAAAGGACCTGATAGGCGCTGAATTTAAGGAAGTGCCCGCCCAGCGCGATGGCAATATTGTAACCGCCTGCGGTGCGGGAGCGGCTTTTGACTTCGGCTTTTTGCTGCTTGAAACGCTTACGGGCGATAAGGCGGCAGCTGAGGAGCTTAAAAAAGCAATGCTTTATAAAAAATAATTTTTGCGGAGAGGAAAACAATGGACGAAAAAAATCCCGATATTACCCCCGAAAATAATGAAAACAATAATACATTTGAGGACGATTTTGTAATAGGCAAGGGCTTTGAAATAAGCGAGGAGCCCATAATGCCCGCACCCAAGAAACGCGGGGCAAAGCACTCTGCGGGCAAAAACACACTTAAAAACATAATTTGGATTCTTTGCATAGTGGTAGTGTCCGTCGGGCTTGCCTTCGGCATAATTTTTGCGGGAGCGGACTATATGGGCATAGGCTTCGGCAGGGGAAATGACTGCGAGGTTGTAATTGAGCAGGGAATGTCAACCGGACAGATAGCCGAGCAGCTAAAGGAGTGCGGCGCGGTTAAAATACCTATGCTTTTCAGGGTTTACGCAAAGCTAAAGCATTACGACGGCAAGTTTAAATACGGGCTTTACACCTTTAATAACGAGGCGGGCTACGAGGCGCTTTCGGTTATGCTTATAGAAGAGGGCGCAAAGGCGAACAGCATTAAGGTGACTATACCCGAAATGTCCTCGGTTGACGATATTGCGAAAATTCTTGAAGAAAAGGGAATTTGCGAAAAAGCCGATTTTATTGACGAGGTTCAGCACGGCAGCTTTGATTACGATTTTGTAAAGGATATACCTACCGAAAAGGTTTATTACAGGCTTGAGGGCTACCTTTTCCCAGAAACATATAATTTTTACTCGTACGATTCCAAGGAGTGCGCGCATTTAGCTGTTGACCGTATGCTTAAAACGCTTGACGGCAAGCTGACCGAGGGCGTGCGGGCTAAAATATCCAAAAGCGGCTACACGCTGCACGAGGTTATGACCTTAGCTTCAATAGTAGAGCTTGAGGCGGGCGGCAGTCCCGAGGAAATGCCGAATGTGGCGGCGGTGTTCTATAACCGCCTAAAGAGCGACGAATACCCGAAGCTGCAATCCTCACCCACACAGAAATACCCCTACGGCTCGGGCAAGTACGATACCTATAAATCGGACGGATTACCGCCCGGACCCTTGTGCTCGCCGAGTGAGAACTCCATAAAAGCGGCAGCCGACCCGACTGCGAATTTCGATTACTACTACTTTGTGACCGACGCTAAAATGAAGTTTTACTATAACAAGACCTTAACCGAGCACAACAACACGATAAACCGACTTAAAAGGGAGAACAACTGGATTGGCGATAAATAAAATTCCCGAGCTTTTGTGCCCCGCGGGCGACCTTACGCGGCTTTGCGCCGCCGTTGATTACGGAGCGGACGCGGTGTACCTTGCGGGCGAGGAGTTCGGTATGCGCACCGCCGCTGCGAATTTCGGCGAGGAAGACCTGAAAAAAGGCATAGAATACGCCCATAAGCACGGCGTAAAGGTGCATATTGCCTGTAATGTTATACCGCACAATGAGGAAATAGCCCGCCTGCCCGATTTCTTGAAAACCGTAAATGCTTTGGGGCGGACGCGCTTATAGCGGCAGATATAGGCACAATAGGGCTCATAAAAGAATACGCGCCCGATACAGAGCTGCACGTTTCGGTGCAATCGGGTATATGCAATTACGAAACGGCGAACGCGTTTTACAATATGGGGGCTAAAAGGGTGGTTTTGGCAAGAGAGCTTTCTCTTGCGGAAATTGCGGAAATACGCGCGAAAACCCCGCAGGACTTAGAGCTTGAAGCCTTTGCGCACGGCGCTATGTGCGTTTCGTTTTCGGCAAGGTGCCTGCTTTCAAGCTATATGACCGGGCGGGACGCAAACCGCGGCGACTGCGCGCAGCCCTGCCGCTGGAGCTATTCGCTTATGGAGGAAAAGCGCCCCGGGCAGTATTTTGATATTACCGAGACCGATAAGGGCACATATATTTTAAACGCAAACGACCTTTGCATGGCGGAGCAGCTTGATAAAATGGCAGCCGCCGGGGTAGACAGCATAAAAATTGAGGGCAGGGCGAAATCGCACTATTATGTAGCCGTTACCGCAAATGCCTACCGCGGCGCGCTTGACAGCCTGAAAACCGCCGACGGCGATTGGAAATGCCCCGAATGGGTGACAGAAGAGCTTAACAAAATAAGCCACAGAACCTACTCTACAGGCTTTTATTTCGGCACGCCGCAAAACGCGCAGACCTACCAAAACGCGGGATATATACGGGATTATTCCGTAGCGGCAATAGTGGAGGGTTATGAAAACGGCTGCATTACAGCTGTGCTTAAAAATAAATTTCTGCGCGGGCAGGAGTTTGATTGCTTAGAACCGGGTAAACCGCCCTTTACCGTTTCGGCAAATACGCTTTTTGATGGCGACGGAAACGAAATTGAGGTTGCTCCACACCCGATGATGAAGCTTAAAATTCCCTTTGACCGACCTGTAAAGCCCGGCGCAATGCTCAGAATGAAGTATTAAAAAAACACCTTACGTCAATAATAATGGCGTGAGGTGCTTTTTTATGTCTGATACGGGCTTCGGCGCGGTTTTTGCAAGAAGGGCTGCAATTTCATTTTTTATTTGCGTGGTTTTGTTTTTCAGCTGTATTTTAAGGGTGGCGGTGTCCGCTTTAACGGATTATTCCGCTGTTTTAAACCGCCAGAGCAGCTATAGGCTTACCGTGGGAAAACTGCGCGGCACGATATACGACAGAAATATGGTGCCGCTTACCAACGCCGAAAGCAAAATTATAGCCGCCGTATCGCCCACGCCCAGGGCAGTTACGGCTATAAGCGGGGTGCTTTACGGCGACGAGCTGCAAGGCGTGCTTGAGAAGCTGAAAGGCGGAAAGCCCGTGCTTTGCGAGGTTCCGCAGGAAATAGATTGCGACGGCATTGCCTGCATGCGGGTATACACGCATAATTCCGCCGATACGCCCGCAATTCACCTTTTGGGCTACACAGATTCGGATTTTCGCGGTATGGCGGGAATAGAAAAAGCCTATGACGGTATTTTGTACTCGGAAAAGGAGGCGGCTTTTGTATATACAAAGGACGGCAAGGGCGATATTTTAGCGGGCGTAAAGCCCGCAGCGGAAAACGACAGCGCGGTTACGGCGGGCGGCGTGGTTACAACGCTTGATATAAACATTCAAACGGCGGCGGAAAAAGAGGCAGAGGCAATAGAGGCGGGCGCGGTTATAATAGCCGACTCAAAAACCGCCGAAATAAGGGCGATGGTGAGCCGCCCCGATTTTGACTGCACAAATCTTACGGAGTATCTGGGAGCGGATAATTCACCCCTTTTAAACCGCGCGCTTGCCGCGTTTAACGTCGGCTCGGTTTTTAAAGCCTGCGTAGCCGCGGCGGGAATAGAGGCGGGCAAGGGGAATTTCAGCTATAACTGCACGGGCAGCTGCAAAATAATAGACCGTACCTTTAAATGCCACAAGCGCTCGGGACATGGGCTTATGACCCTTAAAAGCGGTCTTGCAAATTCCTGCAACACGTTTTTTTACAATTTCGCGTTCAACATAGGCGCCGACGCGATTTTTAATATGGCGTCAAGCCTTAATTTCGGCAAAAGCTTTGATATATGCGAGGGAATAGCAAGCGCGGCGGGCAATCTGCCCAAGCGAGAAAGCCTTGATAATATAGCCTACCTTGCAAATTTTTCAATAGGACAGGGGGAACTGCTGCTCTCCCCCGCCGCAATGCTGACATTATACTGCGCGGCGGCATATGACGGCAGCTACGCGCTGCCCACGGCGGTTGCGGGCACGCTGGCGGGCGGAAAGTTTACCCCCACTGCCGAGCGCGGCAGAACAAGGGTTATGGCGGCTGAAACCGCAAAAAAACTGCGGGAATATTTAAGCGCCGTTATAACCGAGGGCACGGGCAAGGCGGCGGCGCCCAAAACCGTGAGCGCCGCGGGAAAAACCGCAACGGCGCAAACCGGAAGGTATGAAAAAGGCAAGGAAATATGCGAGGGGTGGTTTTGCGGCTTTTTCCCCGCGGAGGAGCCGCAATACACCGTAATAGTTTTTTCCGAAAACACAGAAAAACAAACTAAAAGCTGCGCTGAAATTTTCGCCGCAATAGCGGACAGACTGAGCGAAAAATAAAAAGCAATTAAAAAAATACACTATTGAATAATTTTTTATACATTTTCGATAGAAAAATCTATTTAAAAAATTAGCCCTCCGAAATATAATAATACTCGACGACAGGAAGTCGAATAAAGAAACGGAGGCAACTCAAAATGAAAAAAATATTAGCAGTAATTCTTACTTTGGCGTTTGCTTTAGGTCTTACCGCTTGCGGTTCGGGCGACGGCGGTTCATCCGACGGCGAGGTTTCGGTTTTCTACTACACCTACAGCGACGCCTACATTTCAAGCGTACGTTCGGCAATGGATAAGTTCTTGAAGGACGCAGGGCTGAAATTCCAGAATTACGACGCAAACGGCAACCAGACAACCCAGACCGAGCAGGTAACCACCGCTCTTGCAAAGGGCTCAAAGCTCCTTGTAGTTAATGTTGTTGACACCGGCTCAAACGACGCCGCGCAGAACATTATCGACCAGGCAAAAGCGAAAAATGTTCCGGTAATCTTCTTCAACCGTTCTGTTCAGGAATCGGTTGTAACCAGCTATGACAAGTGCGTATTCGTAGGAACCGATTACGAAATGGCAGGTCATATGCAGGGCGAAATGATAGGCAAATATTTAGTTGAAAATTACAATAAGCTTGACCTTAACGGCGACGGAAAGATAAGCTATGTAATGTTCAAGGGTCAGGAAGGCAACATGGAGGCTATCGCCCGCACACAGTACGGCGTTGAGGACGCTAACAAGGTGCTCAAAGCTGCAGGCAAACCCGAGCTTGAATTCTATGACGCTTCAAATAAGAACAAATACCTTGTAGACCAGAACGGTCAGTGGTCATCTGCTGCCGCTACCGATTATATGAGTACAATTTTAGCGCAGTACAGCGAGAGCAACAAGAATATGGTTGAACTTGTAATCGCAAACAACGACGATATGGCGCTCGGAGCAATTTCATCCTTGCAGACCGCAGGTTACAATAAAGAGGGTGCAAAGGCTATTCCGGTATTCGGTGTTGACGCGACCGACGCCGCTAAATCCGCTATTAAGAGCGGCGCTATGGTAAGTACCATTAAGCAGGACGCCGACGGTATGGCAAAGGCTATTACCTCTATAGCGCAGAACTTCTTAGGCGATAAGGAAGCCCTTGACGGACTTGACAGTGAAAACCTTGTAGGCAAGTGGAGAGTAAATATCCCCTACGGTACCTACACCGGCGAATAATATATAACTTTCACAGCAGCCGGAATAACCGGCTGCTGTGAGCAAAAAAACGGGGGAGATAGGCTTATGAACGAGCAGAGAAACGTTACAAACAATACCACGGTAAGCGAAAAGCCTGTTCTGCTTAGAATGGAAAACATTGAAAAGGCTTTTCCGGGCGTCAAGGCGCTTGATAAGGTAAATCTTACCGTAAAGGCGGGCACTGTGCACGCGCTTATGGGCGAAAACGGCGCCGGCAAATCAACACTTATGAAATGTCTTTTCGGGGTATATAACAAGGACTCGGGAAACATATATTTGGACGGCAGGGAAATAAACTTCAAAAACTCCAAGGAAGCGCTTGAAAACGGGGTTGCAATGGTGCACCAGGAGCTGAACCAGGCGCTCAAGCGCAACGTTATGGATAATATGTGGCTGGGGCGTTTCCCCACGGTTGCAAAGGGCGTGCCCATAACCAGCGAAAAGAAAATGTACGCCGCCACAAAAGAAATTTTTGAAAAATTAGAGGTCAACGTTGACCCCAAAACCGTTATGAGCACAATGCCGGTATCGCAGCGCCAAATGGTGGAAATTGCGAAAGCGGTATCATATAACGCAAAGGTGATAGTATTTGACGAGCCTACTTCATCGCTGACAGAGGAAGAGGTTGAGCACCTTTTTAAAATTATAAATATGCTTCGCAGTCAGGGCTGCGGGATAATATATATTTCTCATAAAATGGCGGAAATTTTAAGAATTTCCGATGAGGTTACAATAATGCGCGACGGCAAATGGATAGCCACGCGCGAGGCAAAGGATTTAACCACCGACGAAATTATAAAGCTTATGGTGGGCAGAGAATTAACAAACATTTACCCGCCCAAAACCAACGAAATAGGCGACGTTTTGTTTGAGGCGGATAATTTAAGCTCTGAATACGCAAGGCTGAACGACGTGAGCTTTAAGGCGCGAAAAGGTGAAATAATAGGCGTTGCGGGGCTTGACGGCTCGGGCAGAACCGAGCTGCTTGAAAATATTTTCGGCGTGGCAACAAGGCGCAGCGGCACCTTAAAACTTAACGGCAGGGAGATTAAAAACCGCAACCCGGGCGACTCAATTAAAAACGGGTTTGCCCTGCTTACCGAAGAGCGCCGCGCAACCGGAATTTTCGGAATACTCAATATTCGCGAAAACGCGACCATTTCAAGCCTTAATAAATGCAAAAAAGGTCCGTTTTTAAGCAAGGCGAAACTTAAAGCAAACACCGATTGGTGCATAAACTCAATGCACGTTAAAACGCCCACGCAGGAGACCAAGATACGCTCGTTATCGGGCGGTAATCAGCAAAAGGTGATACTCGGGCGCTGGCTTTTAACAGAGCCTACGGTGCTGCTGCTCGATGAGCCTACAAGAGGAATTGATGTAGGCGCGAAGTACGAAATTTATCAGCTCATAATCGACCTTGCCGCAAAGGGCAAAACGGTTATAATGGTGTCGTCCGAAATGCCGGAACTGCTCGGCGTGTGCGACAGAATACTGGTAATGTCGGGCGGAAAATTAGCGGGCGAGGTAAACGCCGATACCGCCACTCAAGAGGATATAATGACTCTTGCGGCTAAATTTGCATAGGGGGAATTGAAATGTCAACAGCTGCTATTAAAAGAAAAAACCGTTTTTCCGCGTGGATTGACGATTTCAAAGCTAAATCGGGCGCGGACAAGCGCAGAGCAATTACGGATCTGCTTTTCAACAACGCAATGTATATAATTATTGCCGCGGCGGTAATATACATAGCAATAAGGGTGCCGGCTTTCCTAAAGCTGCCCTCAATAATCAATATAATTTCACTCACGGCTGCAAAGCTGCCCATAGCCCTCGGTATAGGCGGGGCGATAGTGCTTACGGGTACCGATATTTCGGCGGGCCGCTGCGTGGGTCTTACCGCGTGTATTGCGGCGTCGCTTTTACAAATGACGGGCTACGCCAATAAGATATTCCCGAATTTAAAGGTTATGCCTCTGTGGGTGGTGCTGCTTGCAGTTATCGCCGTGGGCGCGGTTATAGGCCTTGTAAACGGCTTTTTTGTGGCTAAATTCAAACTGCACCCGTTTATAGTAACCCTTTCTACCCAGCTTATTGTTTTCGGTCTTGTGCTTATGTATTTAATGCTTGGCGGAAACAACGGTCAGACCCTTTCGGGACTTGATACCTCTTACACCGATTTCGTTCGCGGCACGCTCTTTAAAATAGGCAATGTAGCCGTTCCGAAATATGTGCTTTATTCGGTGATTTTAACCGCCCTTATGTGGGTTATCTGGAACAAGACAAAATTCGGTAAAAATATGTTCGCCGTAGGCTCAAACGAAGAGGCGGCAAACGTATCGGGCGTAAACGTGTTCTGGACAATAGTTTTGGTGTTCGTGCTCGCGGGCGTTATGTACGGTATAACAGGATTTATAGAGGGCGCGCGTATCGCATCCTGCTCTGCCAACACAGGTCTTAACTATGAATCGGACGCTATCGCGGCGTGCGTTATCGGCGGCGTTTCGTTCGTAGGCGGCACAGGTAAAATAAGCGGTATAGTAATAGGCGTGTTCCTTTTACAGATAATCTTCGTAGGTCTTAACTTCCTCTCGGTAGACGCAAATATGCTCTACGTTATAAAGGGTCTTATAATCCTTGTGGCTTGCGCTATTGATATGCGTAAATACTTAGCGCGCAAATAAAAATTGAACGGCGGTGAACGGTATGGAAAACAAAACGGCAAATAAAAAGGGCGGACTTTACGCAAGGGTGAATATGTCGGTAAAATCCGCTAATATTATGGTGGGAGTGCTTGTGGCGGCACTTATAATAGTTTCGGTGTTTATTGTAAAGCATAACGGCTTTACCGTTAAGTTTGATACCGACGGCGGCTCGTATGTAGCCCCCGTAAAGGCAATGTATTCCGAGACCGTATCACCCGCCGACCCGGTTAAAGAGGGCTACGAATTTACCGGCTGGTACACCGACCGCGACTGCACAAACGCATGGCTCGCGGAGGACGGAATTACCGGCAGTATGACGCTGTATGCCGGCTGGAGCGAAAAATAATTTATATGCCTCCCCCAAAGGCGCGGGGGAGACTGATTAAAAAAGGTCTCTCCCGTGTTTTTAAATTTGACTTACTTGATTTTTACCTTCGTTTATATTATACTGAATACATAATATAAGCGGGGGTATTTTAATGAAATATACCGTTCTTGTGGTAGAGGATGAAAGAGACCAGCGCCGAGCGCTGATTGAAAGGGTTGACTGGGAGTCTGCAGGCTTTGAGGTGGCGGGCGAGGCTGAAAACGGCTTTGAAGCGCTTGAGCTTACCGAAACGCTGGAGCCCGACCTTATTATTACCGATATACGTATGCCCATGATGACGGGGCTTGAGCTTGCGCGCCGCGTGCGTCAGCTGCGCCCCATGGTGCAAATAGTAATATTGAGCGGGTACGACAGCTTTGAATACGCCCGCACCGCTATTGAATACAACATAATAAGCTATTTACTTAAGCCTATTTCCCCCGCGGAGCTGACGGACGAGCTTAAAGAAATCCACCGCAAAATGGATGAAAAACTGGGCAGCGTTTTAACCGCGCCCGATACCGACCTTAAATTGCAGCTGCACCGCCTTTCGGTAAATGAATTTCTGCTGCCGCTAATGCTTGGCAGCAACGAGGAAAAACCCGATGAATCAGCGCTTTTCAGCCGTGCGGCGGAGCTTGGAATAATTGATGAAACGGGAAACAACCTTTTTTGCGTGCTGGTTTCAAAATTCAGCGATGAAAACCGAAAAAAATGCACGAATGAAAAGCACGCCTCTTTTATTGACACGGTGCTTTCGCGCTATATGCGCTCGGTAAGCTTTACGGTTTACGGCAGAGTGGTGACCCTTGCCGTAACGGACGGTAAAGAGGATATTTCATCGGTTATGGATATGCCGCTTAAGGAAATAGTGCAAACTGCGAAAAGGCTTTTATCGCAAAGGTGCACGGTGGGCGTAAGCCGCGGCTTTTCCGAGCTTTCAAGCTGCTCCGCCGCCTATTTTCAGGCGATAACCGCAAGGCGCTATACTTCCGATGGCGCAGGCGAGGTGCGCTTTATAAACGACCAGGAGCGCGACGGCGAATTAGAGCTTGATAAAATTGAAAAATCCGCCGTTAAATTAGAGCAGCTTTTAAAGGTGGGCAAGGAAAACGAGCTTGAGGGCTTTATAAACAGCCTTTACGAAAGCAACACGCCCGAAAACGCCGACCTTTTGGTTATGCAGATAATTTCCACGGTTTACAGAGTTACAAGCGCGGTTTCCGAAAAAGCGGAGCTTTTGGCGCTATTTTCCTCAAACCCCATATTCGCGCGGCTTACCTCTTACAGCAGCGAAAACGTTATGAAAAACGATTTGATTGATTTTTGCGAAAAGGCAAAGACGATTATAGCCCGCTCGCAGCGCAGAGACAGCGAGGTGCTGTGCGATAAGGTGGTGCAGATAATAGACGACCGCTATTCGGACGAAACGCTCTCGCTTTCGGGCGTGAGCCGTGAGCTGGGCGTCAGCCCCAATTATTTGAGCGCGCTTATAAAGAAGACGAAAAAGGAAAATTTCGTAAACCTGCTTACCGAGCGGCGAATGAGGGCGGCTTACGATATGCTTGTATGCACGGGAATGAAGGTGCTTGAAATATCCGAAAAATGCGGCTACAGCGACCAGCACTATTTCAGCTATTGCTTTAAAAAATTCTACGGCGATACACCCAATAAGGTGCGGGTGGCGCATAGGGGTGAATAAATGGAAAGGAAACGCAAAGCTTTAAGCCTTTGGCTTATTACGGTGCTTTCGGTGGCATTATCAGCCGCATTGGTAACGGCTGTGTGCACGGTAATATTCGCCACGGTCTATAAGCGGGAGCTTACGCGTGACGCGCAGCTTTCCGCCGAACAATCGGTAGGTCAGGCAGCGGCGGCGGTAAACAATTACCTTGAGCTTATGAAGAAAAAGCTGACGGTGGTAAGCGATACCGTGAACGCCTGCAAAACCGCCGACGATATGGAGGAAAGAATTTCCGCCATAACAAAAATCGAAAGCGATATTTACGCGGTTACGCTTTATGATGAAAACGGAAAAATTATAAACTGCACAGGCAGCGGCGGAAAGCTGAAGGCAGAGATTTATAAGGATTTATCGTTTGATAAGGCGCTGTTTGATACGTCCGGAGATTTTGCGCTTTCAGCCCCGCACGTTCAAACCCTTTTTGAGGGCGAGTACCCGTGGGTAGTTACCCTTGCCCGCAAAACAGATAATTCGGCGCTCGGCGGCGCTTATATTGCAATGGATATAAGCTTTTTTGAAATAGCGCAGTATATTGACGGCATAAGCATAGGCCGCCACGGCTACTGTTTTGTTACCGACAGCAGGGGCAACATTGTTTACCACCCGCAGCAGCAATTGCTTTTTTCGGGGCTTAAAACCGAGAATACATCATTTTTAGCCGCACTATCCGACGGTGTTCATAAAGAGGGAAACGCGCTTTATATGCTTAGTACCACGTCGGATGGCAGGTGGCGGGTTGCGGGTATCAGCTTTACCGATTCACTGATATCTGAGCGGCGAGGGCAGATAATTATAAGCGTTGCGCTTTCAGCCCTTTGCTGTGCAGCTATAGCGGGAATAACGCTGCTTATATATTTAAAGCTTGTAAACGCGCCCGTGCGGCGGCTTATGCGCGCAATGCGCGATTTTGAAAAGGACGCGGCGAATTTCAGTTTCAGCGGCGGCGATATTGCCGTGAGCGAAATTTCAGAGCTTTCCTACTCCTTCGGGCATATGTCCAAAAAAATCAAGGAGCTTATGGAGCAGATAAAAAAGGACGAAACCGCCCTGCGCCGCACCGAATTGCGCGCTTTGCAGGCGCAAATCAACCCGCATTTTTTGTACAATACACTGGATTCCATCAACTGGCGTGCAAAGGCAATTCACGCAGATGATATATCCCAGATCTGTACATCTCTCGGATCTTTGCTTCGCATTACGCTTCATAAAGACATGGGGAATTTTACAGTGGGGGAGGAAATGCAGCTTGTATCAAACTATATGACAATTCAGCATATGCGATACCCGAACAAGCTAATTTATCACTGTGATGTTTCTGAAAATTTGTATACTATTTCGATTCCGAAATTCACAATACAACCTCTTGTGGAAAATGCCATTCGGTATAGTCTGATGAATGCCGTTGATATCTGTGAGGTTTCTGTCACTGCTTTTGTTTCACCGGATCAAAACGGTAGCGAAATACTGACGGTTCGAGTTAAAAATAACGGTTCCTACTTTGAAGACAATATATTACAAAAGCTTCAAAACGGAGAACGCCAGCCTCATGGCTTTGGAATCGGGCTTTTGAATGTATTAAATCGTTTACAGATTACTTACGGAGATCCTTTTGGATTACAAGTATATAATGAATATGACGAATATGATACTTATGCAATCGCTGAAATACGTATTCCTGCTGTATCATTTGTATAGGGAGGTAATCATGCTGAAATTATTAATTGTGGAAGATGAAGAAATCATTTGTGAAACACTTGCGCGCCTCACAGACTGGTCCTCGCTCGGAATTGAATTGATCGGCACCTGTCAGGACGGAGTGGATGCATACCATATGATACTTGATGAATGCCCCGATATTGTTATGACAGACATCAATATGCCCGGGATTAGTGGTCTGGAGTTGATTGAGCGCATCCAGCGCACCGCCTTAGACACACGCTTCCTTATATTATCCGGCTATGCGGAATTTGACTATGCGAAAAGAGCAATGAAATCGGGTGTAAAACATTATCTTCTGAAACCTTGTGATGAAGAACAGCTACGTTCTGCGTTACAGGAAATGGTATCGGAATGTTTACAATTAAAACAGGAAAAAAATTTATCCCCCGTTACCATTCAGGATGCCCAGATACAACATGTAATGCTTCAGAATCTTATTCGTGAAGGTATCCGGCTTCCCAATGTAACCACGAAATTATTTGAAATAAATGCTCCTTATTTGGAACTATACGAACAGCCATTCCAATACTGTGCCATTTATTATCTGGAAAAAAAATTTATAAATTCCGCTATGGAGCAACTTCGCAGATATTGGACAAATGTATCTCAAAATATTTGTTTTCACGCCATTTATACCGTTAATATTTTATTGCTTATATTTCCCGATTATACAAGGGATTACAGCTCCCTCGATGACTTTCTCTCAACGCTTTACTTTCCCGATCAAAAAGTGAGTATTGTATATGAGCGAAAGACATTCCCCAATTTGGAAAAGCTTTTACTTATGCTGATTCCGAAGCTGAAACGCTATGATACATTCTATTTTGTAGAAGAAGATCATCTCATTCCTAATTCTAATTATGACCTGATTTTTTCCGACGTTTCATTGATTACACAAAAATTGCTTCAGGAGCATTCCCCCGGCGATGATCATTCTATTATAGAAATTGAGGAAGAACTTCATAATATTCTTCTATCTGTCGGAGATAAGGATTTTCTGATACAATTAGCCTCACAACTTTTAATCTCCTTGAGTATAGAAAAGTCTTTTTTTATCAAATCCTGCCCTTTGAAATTGATGATCTACATTTGTAGTAATAACAAAATATTCTTTGT
>OOIG01001270.1_pt1 | contig 19001 bp, 16 predicted proteins | sample 1692091 | NCBI WGS metagenome assembly OOIG01 (sample SAMN06348188, study PRJEB24527) | human gut metagenome | biome: human gut; feature: ankylosing spondylitis patient; material: feces | host: Homo sapiens | place: China | collected 2015-10 | reverse complement strand
TGGAGAAAATATGAAGCGCTACTCTCCTATCTTTTATAACTTGTACCGTATTTTTGTTATTCTGTCAATAGCAATCAGCGAAATTTTTATTTTTCAGTCCAGGCCATGGCACATTCATAGAAGATTATAGTTATTTTCCACAAATCATTTTCATATAAATCATTAAAAATCACAAAAATCACAGAATCGCTTGACATTGATACCAAATGTGATATAATCCAAGACGTAGGATGTGTGACGTTTAAGGGGTGAATTATTTGAATTCAACATATGAGTCTGTGCAGATGATGCAGCCGGCCAGCAACAGTACGGTCGTAGAAAATGTATTACAGCAAATTCGGAATGCGATTTCTTCCGGTCGCTTTCGAAGCGGAGACCGACTGCCCAGTGAGTTTGAACTGATGAAGGAACTGAACGTCAGTCGGAATTCTCTGCGGGAAGCAATGAAGATTCTCTCGGCAATCGGTGTTGTGGAAATCCGGCGCGGAGATGGAACTTACGTCTGCAATGAAGTAAAGCCAAGCTTTATCGACACGATATCTTACAGCGTTTTGCTGGAGAGCAGCAGTGCAGAGGAGCTGATCGAGTTCCGGCAAACGCTGGATGAAGATGTTCTTCACATGGCCGTTCGCAGAGCCACAGATGAGGATATTCGGCAGCTTCAGGAATATATCAATCAGATGCGCGCCAAATTCAACGATGGCGAAATAGGCGCCGCAGCAAAATATGATTACCTTTTCCACCAGTATATGGCTAAGTGTACCCGGAATCGGTTGCTGGAGCGCATGGTACTGGGTGTCTACAGTCTGTTTGAGCGTTCCATCGAGAAAAACATCCGGACTGAAGAGCTTTTTGCCTCGGCTGACCAGCACCACCAGGCCATGCTGGACTGTATCAAGCAGCGTGATGAGAGCAAGGTTGAAGCGGTTATTGCCCAAACCCTCTCTTCCTGGCGCAAAGACGTTAAAACAAAGATTAGTGAGTAACCAACAAACCCCTTATGTTCAATACCGGAACCGTTAAGGGGATTTGTTTTTTAGTCCAATACGTAGGACGTCCTATAAATTTGGTTTCGATGCGTGAGCATTGAGATAATAAATGAATGATTTTAGGAGGAACTCAAATGAAAATGAAGAAACTGCTTTCTTTGGCTCTGGCATTGGTGCTGATTTTCTCGCTTGCCGCCTGTAGCTCCAGCAGCTCGAAGGGAAGTAATTCCGCTGCCAGCACAACTTCCGGCAGCAACAGTCAAACCAAATTGAATTACCCCGTGCGTTCCATCAACAACATCATCCCCTTTGGCGCCGGCGGCGGCACAGACGTGTGGAACCGTGCTCTGATGGACTCCATGGGTTCTATCATGGGACAGACCATTGTCTCTTCCAACATGACCGGCGGTTCTGCAGGCTCCATCGGCGTACAGTATGTGTGGGATGCCGGTCACGATGGTTATACCCTGTGCGGTACCTCTGAGACTCCTTTGACTATCCCCGTTATGACTAACTCCGAGTTGACAAGCAAGGACTGGAAGTTCTTCATCGCGGCTGGTTCTCCTGGTGTGCTGTGCATCAATAAGGATGCAGGCATGACGACTCTGGCGGATGTTGTAGCAGCCGCCCAGGGAGACGGAAGCGTCTCCATTGCCGGCACGACCGGCGGCCTGTGGTTTGCTCTGGCCAAGCTGTTTGACTCCTATGGCAACGTTCCTTTCAAGTGGATCGCCTATGACGGCTCTTCCACGGCAATCAAGGGCTGCGTATCCAACGAAGCCGACCTGGTGGTTGCTTCCGCCGGTGAGGTGGTGGAGTATGTTCGCTCCGGCGACCTGATCCCTCTGTGCGTCATGAACACCGAGGAGTGGGAGTTCCCCTCCTATGGCACCATCCCCGCTGTGACCAGCGTGGTTCCCGAGCTGGAAGCCTACCTGCCTCTGAGCCAGTTCCTGGGCTTCATGGTACCCGCCGACACCGATGCCGCCGTTTTGGCCTACCTGGAGGATGTCTTCCACCAGGCTATGCAGACCGACAAGATCAAGCAGTTTGCCGAGGAGCAGGTCTGCCAGATCTACGACCTGACCGGTGACGAGGCCTCCGAATTTGCCGCGCAGCTGGAGAGCAAGCTGTGCTGGGTGCTGTACGATATGGGTCAGACCACCTACAGTCCCGAGGCCTTTGGCATTCCTCAGCCCGGCGTGTAATTGTAACGGCTTACTGGGAGGCGCTCCTTCCGGGGCGCTTCCTCAAAGAAAAGGAGATACTTTATGAAAAAATCCACATTGCGCCGTGCTGATATGGTATTCAGCGTGGTGCTTATGGTCGTCTCCTTCGTGGCGATGGTGGAGAGCGTAAAGCTGCTCTTCAACCCCTTTGGACGGGATTTCGCGGACGTCCGGGGCGACGACATTAAGAACAACATCCTGAACTGGTATCAGTCGGTTGGCTTGGTTCCCTTTGTAATTGCGGCGTTTATTTTTATCTGCGGCCTGTGCTTATTTCACTTTGCCCGGAAAGAGGGCGCCCGGTTTGACTTCATCAAACTCGGCAATATCCGCGCGCTGTTAAAAAATGAAGAATTTCGGGTCGCTGTTATTGTAACAGCCATCCTGTGCGCATACATTTTTGCTTTCATGCCCCTGTGCCGGAAGTATCTGGATTTCTTCCCCCATTTCCAGGGCTTCCCCTTTATGATAGCGACCTTCCTGATGCTTTTCCTGATGATGGACATCTTCGGGAAAAAATCGGCAAAGCAGATCGCCAAGAATTTCGTGGCGTCCGCTCTGGCTGCCGGTGCCATCACCTATGGCTTCGGCATGCTGGCGCTGATTCCCCTGCCTTAAGAGAGGAGAAGACAGATGAACGGATTAGTAATGCTGGCGCAGCAGTTTATCGGGCTGATGGATCCTATGGTTCTGCTCATTCTGCTGCTGTCCACCCTGCTGGGCGTGATTATCGGCGCTCTTCCCGGTCTGTCGGCCACCATGGGCATTGCCCTGCTCACCGGCCTGACCTACAAGTTCCCCTTGGATTATACCTTTGCCATTTTGATGGGCGTGTACGTGGGCGCAATCTATGGCGGCTCCATGTCGGCCATTCTGTTGAACATTCCCGGCACCGCCTCTGCCGCTGCTACTGCTCTTGAGGGCCATCCACTGGCACTGCAAGGCAAAGCTGAGACTGCCATCAAGGTCACTCGTCTTGCCTCTATCATCGGTACCTTCATCGGTATTATGGCTTTGGCTCTGATTGCCCCTCCCCTCACCAGCATAGCCCTGAAGTTTACCAGCCCCGAGTATTTCACGCTGGCACTCTTCGGCGTTATGATTTGCGGCTCTATCGTCACCAGTGACATTCCCCTGAAGGGCTGGATCGGTGGCCTGATTGGTCTGCTCATTGCCCAGATCGGCATGGACACGCTCCAGGGCGCATCCCGTTTTGACTTCGGCAGCAACGCGCTCAGGGGTGGCATCGAAATGGTTCCCGCCATGATTGGCTTCTATGCCATTCCCGAGGTCATCAAGGCCTTTGCCAAGCATGACACCGATAATGTGACGGTAAACGAGCTGAAGGACAAGAGCAAAGAAAAAATCTCTGTTGTGCGCCTGGTTTGCAGCAAGCTCCGGCTGGTTATTCAGTCGGCCCTTATCGGTATCGGCATCGGTGCTCTTCCCGGCGTTGGCGAGGACGTAGCTGCCTGGGTAGCTTACGGCGCGGCCAAAAAGACCAGCAAGGAGCCTGAAAAATTCGGTACTGGCTCCTATGAAGGCGCCATTGCCCCCGAAGTAGGCAACAACGCAGCCATTGGCGGTGCTATGATTCCTATGCTGACCCTGGCTGTACCTGGATCTCCCCCCGCCGCCGTGCTGCTGGGCGCCCTTATGATCCACAATATCAGACCCGGCCCCATGATTATGCGAGATAACCCCACCTTCATTTATTACATTGCAGCCCTGCTGTTTATTTCCGTGGTGGCACTGTGGATTGCTGGTATCATTCTGGCCAAACCCATGACTAAGATTCTAAAGGTCCCCAAGGTATACCTCATGCCTATTGTGGCCGCTCTGTCCATTGTAGGCGCCTATGCCATCAACAACCGGGCCTCTGACATCGTTGTCTGTCTGGTGTTTGGTGTGTTCGGCTATATTCTGGACAAAATGCAGTATTCCCCTGCCCCCATCGTGCTGGGTATCATCCTGGGCAACATGATTGATGAGAATTTCCGCCGTTCCCTCATCGTCAGCGATGGCAGTCTGTCTATCTTTGTCACCCGTCCCATCTCTCTGGTGTTCCTGGTGATTATTGCCATCACCATTATTCGCATGATTTACAAGAAAAAGCCTGCCGCTCAAGCAACTGCTGCATCTGCGACAGCCGCTTCCAACGAGGAGGAATAACAATGGGTAAGCTTCTTTATACAATCAATACCGTCAACAACTTCATGGATATTATTTTCAATCCCTTCGGGAAGCCCTTTGCCAATGCCAACCCGGACATTGAAGTGTACAACATCATGGACGACAGTCTGCTGGTCGACACCCGCAAGTACAACGGCATGACCCCCACCATTGCCTCCCGGATGCTGAACTATGCCAAGGCCGCCGAGGCCTCTGGCGCAGATGGCATCATCTGCACCTGTACCTCGGTGAACCGCGCCACCAAAATGATCCGTCCTCTGCTGAATATCCCCATGATTAACATCGAGGAACCGGTAGCTGAGATGGCCGCCAAGAGTGGCACACGCATCGGCGTGCTGGGTACCATTCCCACCAGCCCCGGCGCCATCTCCTGGGAAATCGAAGAGAAAGCCGCTGAGCTGGGCAAGGAAATTGAAATTGTCCCCGCCGTGGTGGACGGCGCTTTCGATGTGCTGTGTGCCGGTAACCGGGATAAGCACGATGAAATGGTATGTGAGGCACTTTACAAGCTGTCCAAGGAAGTGGACTGCATCGCCTTCGCCCAAATCTCTATGAGTCTTCTGAAACATGACCCCGTGGATGTTCCTCTGTTCAAGATTGGTGCGTCCGGCTTTGACAAGATCAAGGAACTGATGAACTGCAAGTGAGGAGGAATCACATCATGGCAGACCAAGAAAAAGTCCTTCGCCTGGAAGCTCAGGCGAAGGAAGTTCGGAAAGAAATTCTTACTATGATCCACACCGCTCAATCCGGCCATCCCGGTGGCTCTCTGTCGGCTGCGGACATAATGACCGCCCTTTATTTTGATGAGCTGAACATTGACCCCAAGAATCCCAAGTGGGAGGATCGGGATCGCTTTGTTCTCTCAAAGGGTCATGTGTGCCCGGTACTGTACACCTGTTTGGCTCTGCGGGGCTACTTTCCAAAAGAAACACTCTCTACCCTGCGCCGGGAGGGCTCCATCCTTCAGGGCCACCCCGATATGAAACGCTGCCCCGGCATAGACATCTCTACCGGCTCCCTTGGGCAAGGTCTGAGTGTGGCCGTTGGCATGGCCTTGTGTGCCAAACGGGACAACAAAAGCTATCGCGTGTTCAGCATGGTGGGCGATGGCGAGAGCGATGAGGGGCAGATCTGGGAGGCCGTGGAGACGGCTGCCAAATATGGTCTTGATAATCTGGTTATTTTCCTGGATCGCAACCGTTTGCAGAACGATGGCACTTGTGCCGAGGTCATGCCCAACGGCGACCTGGCAGCAAAATTCTCCGCCTTTGGCTGTCAGACCTGGGAGATTGACGGTCACAGCATGAATGAAATTCTGGATGTCCTGGAGGCCGTCCGGGCAGACCGTTCCGGCAAGCCCAAGTGCATCGTAGCGCACACCGTAAAAGGCAAGGGTGTCTCCTTCATGGAGAACGTGGTTCAGTGGCACGGCATGGCTCCAAACGATGAGCAGTATGCCCAGGCTATGAATGATATTGAGGAGGGATTCTAAATGGTGCAGGTCAAAAATACCAGTCATCCCACCCGGGACGCCTATGGCGAAGAAATTCTGGCTCTGGGAAGGGAAAACAAGGCCATATACGTGGTGGACTGCGACATTGGCAAGTCCTGCAAGACCATTCCCTTTGCCAAGGAGCTGCCCGGCCAGCATGTGAATGTTGGTATTGCCGAGCAGAACGCCGCCGGCGTAGCCGCTGGCCTGGCTACCTGCGGTAAAATTCCCTTTGTCACTACCTATGCCGTTTTCGGCAGCATGCGTATGGTAGAGCAGATCCGCCAGGAGGTGTGTTACCCCAAGCTGAATGTAAAGATTGCCTGCTCGCACGGCGGCCTTACTCCGGCCAACGATGGTGCAAGCCACCAGGGCATTGAAGACATGGGCATTCTGCGTACCATTCCCAATATGACCGTTGTCATGGGCTGCGACTACGCCTCTACCAGGAAGCTGGTGCGGGCTGCTGCAGAATACTATGGCCCCGTATACCTCCGTTTCACCCGTGACGCTGTACCCGACATCTATGACGAAGATGAGGAGTTTATCATCGGCAAGGCTAAGGAGCTGCGCAGCGGCAAGGATGTGGCCATTATTGCCAATGGCGAGATCGTGTCCCTGGCTTTGGAGGCCTGCGATGCTCTGGCCTCCATGGGAATCCACGCCACGCTGCTGGATATGCACACCATCAAGCCTTTGGACACCGAAGCGGTATCCAAGGTGCTGAGAGAGTGCAAGGGCGTGGTCACTGTGGAGGATCACAACATCATCAACGGTCTTGGCAGTGCGGTATGTGAGGTGGCCGCTGAGCTTGGGTGTGGGAAGGTCAAGCGTATCGGCATTCCCGACTGCTTTGGCGAATCTGCCCCCTATCAGCGTCTGCTGGCAAAAAACAGGATTACTGTAGAAGCCATTGTTGACGCCTGTAAATCTATGATGTAAGCTATGATATAGATAGGAATAACGGCAAATAGGTTCCGGCTTATTTGCCGCTTTCCACTCACTGTATAAGGAGTAAGACTATGAAAATTGTTGTTCTGGACGGCTATACTGAAAATCCTGGCGACTTGAGCTGGAGTGCTTTGGAGGCTTTTGGCGATGTAACAGTCTATGACCGCACCTCCTATGTGGAGAATCCCATCATTGCCCAGCGCATCGGCGACGCTGAGGTTGTCATCACCAACAAGACCCCCATTTCCAAGGAAACCATGGATCATTGTCCAAAGCTGAAACTCATTGCCTTCCTGGCTACCGGCTACAACGTGGCCGATTACAACTACGCCAGGGAAAAGGGGATCCTGGTGTGCAACGTCCCCACCTATGGCACAGCCTGTGTGGGGCAGTACGCCATTGCCCTGTTACTGGAAATCTGCCACCATATTGGCCATCACAGCCAGACAGTACAGGAAGGCAAGTGGCAGAATCATATCGACTGGTGCTACTGGGACTATCCTCTTATTGAGCTGGATGGCAAGACCGCCGGAATCATTGGCTTCGGTCGCATCGGCCAGACCACAGGCCGTATTGCCAAGGCCTTGGGCATGAAGGTTCTGGCCTATGATCTGTATCCCAATGATTCTGGAAAAGCCATTGCCGAATATGTAGATTTCGATACCCTGCTGGCTCAATCCGATGTGGTATTTCTCCACTGCAACCTAACACCTGAGAACGAAAAGATGATTAATAAGGCAAGCCTCGCCAAAATGAAGGACGGCTCCATTCTTATCAATAATTCTCGCGGTCAGCTCATCGATGAGCAGGATGTTGCCGATGCTCTGAAGGCAGGAAAATTGGCCGCCGCCGGTCTGGATGTGGTATACACCGAGCCTATCCAAGCAGACAATCCTCTTCTCACTGCGCCAAACTGCATAATTACACCCCATATGTCCTGGGGTGCCAAGGAGGCCCGCCAACGCATCATGGATATTACTGTAGAAAATGTCAAGGCCTATGTGAATGGCGCACCCATCAATGTAGTCAACAAATAAACCCATGAATAAGTGTATTATCATCTCCGACTCGTTCAAAGGAACCATATCCAGTTTGGAAATCTGCCGTATTGCGAAGCAATCCATTCCAAAATTCTTTCCCCAGTGCGAGGTTCTTACAATTCCCGTTTCTGACGGTGGAGAGGGGACAGTAGACTGCTTTATAGAAGCAATTCAAGCCAGCCCCGTTGAAGTTACAGTATCCGGCCCGTATGGGGAACCTGTTCAGGCAATTTACGGCCGAAAAGGTGCGTGTGCGATCATCGAGATGGCCGCCGCTGCCGGCCTGCCTATGGTAGGGCAGCGGAAAAATCCCGGAGAAACCACTACATACGGCGTAGGACAGCTCATTGCCCATGCCATAGAGCATGGCTGCCGAGAAATTCTCCTGGGGCTTGGCGGCAGTGCCACAAATGATGGAGGCTGCGGCTGTGCGGCTGCGTTGGGAGTTAATTTCTACGACCAATTGGGGAATGAATTTGTCCCTGTAGGTCTGACGCTTGCGCAAATTCATAAGATTGATTGTTCTTCCGCACAGCAGCGGCTGCAAGGCATTCATATCACCGTCATGTGCGATGTGGACAATCCGCTCTATGGTTCAACGGGCGCAGCATATATTTTCGCACCGCAAAAGGGCGCTGATGAAAACATGGTGACATTGCTGGATGAGGGGCTCAAAAAAATGGACATTGCCATTCAGGCAAGTCTGAACCGGTCTGTTGCGGAGCTCCCGGGTGCCGGAGCCGCCGGCGGAATGGGCGGTGGCTGTGTGGCCTTTTTAGGCGCCGAACTAAAATCCGGCATTGAGTGTGTATTAGATACCGTTGGATTTGATGCGATTCTGAGAGGTGCGGATCTTGTTATCACAGGCGAAGGGCGAATTGACAGTCAAAGTGTTCACGGAAAGGTTATCTCCGGAATTGCCAAGCGGACAAAACCGCTCCATATTCCTCTTGTGGCTCTGGTAGGAAGTATTGCTGAGGATGCAGCTGCCGGATATGATTTGGGTGTGACCGCTATGTTCAGCATTGACCGCTCGGCCCAATCTTTCCAAGAATACGCCTCAAAAACCAACGTGTATTATCAAAGAACCTTGGAAGACATTTTGCGTCTTCTAAAAGCTGCAAACCGGTAAAATGTTTTGTACTCCCGCCACTTTCCCCTTTCTTGCCATTGGCCGCAAAGCGAAATAGATGATTACCAAAGCGCACCTCTGAATAATAATACGCTCTCTTCATGAGAAACAGTGAAATACTGCACTGTCAATCATGAAGAGAGCATTTTGCTCCATATAGGATTGGGACGCAACCTGTAAGCCACTCGTCCCTTTTGATGGAAATGAGCAAACTTATATCCTGTCAATTCAACATAGACACAGCCTGCGTGGAATTGGTTTTTGATGATGGAAGCCAGCTTTCCATTGACTGCACCGCCGTTGAAAACGAAGTTGCCGATAACCGCTTCCAGCGGTCAGAGCTGGATTATCTGATCTACAATGATCCACTTGCGTATGCCGATTTGGTTCTGAACGGCGATCCCGAATCCTATTTGAAGGCTGTGACGGAACACAAGCCTTTTGATAGCTGACGTAAAGACTATAGCGCAGCAGCCGACCGCCGTCAATGGTCAAAATAAACGCTTCGCGCCATTGACTGCCGCCGCCTGCCGCGCTTTTTGGGCAGACAAGGCGGGCAGGTGCAGATTGTGCCTGCCCGCCAACATCCAGTATTAAATAGGTTTAATGTTAGGTGCTTGGGTGTGGTTTGTATACGCTTTGCATTATATTGTTCGCGCTTTAACTTTTCATTCCTGGACAAGTCTCCTTTCAGATAATTAAAAAAACAAAAGCGACCAACTTTTTACGGTTGATCGCCTTGGGGTGTTATTAGGCGCTTGTGCTTTTTCCTGAATCCTTTTTCAGATATTTTTCTTTGTCTTTCTTTAATGCGGACCAGAGCGTGTATATCACACCAACTGCATTTACACCCATAGAGATATACATTGGAATTTTTGAGTTGCACTTGCTTTCTAAATAAATCGCCAATGCTGTTATTCCAACAAGAACACCTAACTTCCAAACAATACTCCAAATAAATCGAAGAATATTACGCCAGCGATTCTTTTTTCTCAACGCTTCTGCTTTTTTCAGATGGTACTTATTGAGTTCATCACGGAGCAGAGCATTTTCTTCAGAAGAATCTTTAATTGTATTTGCTTGCGCTGCAATTGTTTCATCTTTTTCAGATAGTTTTCGCTCCGAGTCAGCTTTTAGACTTTCAATAACCGCTTCTTTTTCGCTGAGAGCCTTTTGGTTATTTTTAATCTGTTCTTCATATCTACTCAAATATTCAGGGGTGAAATTCATTATTTCGTCAATATCATCTCCTTTCAAATCTTCTGGGAGAACAGGTTTGTTTCTAAGCGTAATGATACGAGCAGCAACCTGATCATCATCAATAATGCCGTCTGCATATTCTTTTTTTATTCTTGAAAACTCCTTTTCTGCATTTCTTGCTATGCTGGCAGACAGAACAATTCGAGCTTTCAATGCTGCGTTCACGCTTGAAGGGAACTTGCTTTGTGAGAAGCCATTGCCAAGCTTATACCAAAGCAAACTGGTTATTCTGTCAAGAGAGACTGCAAAATTACAGATGCTATCTAATCCCTCTGATGCTTTGATAATATCTGCCTGTTCTTTTGATATAAGGAGGGTGGCACGGGTATTTGTTACAATAATGTGTTCAGCTTCGATATCACTACAAAAGCGGTTCCCATTACGGAGCTTGTTAATATGGCTGATAAGTTTAATCGCCGTTTCTTTTTTCTTTCTCTTATCTTCCTCATCATCATAATCAAAGCTCTCCAAATTGCTGGTGAAGTTTTCTTCACAGTAGTAATCATTTCGGGAATCTTCCGTAATGCCGAAACCATATTGCAATTCGTAATAAAAATCAGATTTTTTTACATCTACATCGGCAGCAGTTTGACATCCCTCCGTTATTGCTTTCATGGCAGGTTTATCGAGCAGTCGAACTCGTTTACACTCCACTATTTCACTTGCCGTCCCAAAAAAGTCATCAATTTCTTTTTTGATTTCCGAGAAATAACGAAGAGTTATCTTTTTCGATTTTTCAGAGTTTGCTATACGAACTTGAGCAAAAAAATCGTTGGCAAATTGTTGAAAAATCGCTCCATTGTATCCGGCAAGACTAAACAAAACCTCTGTCCCAAGATAAAGCGTTAGCGGCTTTTTGATACTTCCGGTTTCTCCGATACTATGACTTAATCCAATATAGAGAATACTACCTTGGCGAATTCTATTCAGGCATTCTTGAATCTCCTTGTTCTGCTCATTTTTTAGGACAAACTCACCAATGAATTCTGCATATTTCGTTGAATGCGAAGATACATCTTCCACTAAAAAATAGGCAAGTTCCTGCGAAAGGATTTCATCACTAATTGTATTATTGCCAGTTCTAACAGATATGTATTCAGTCAGCTGCTGAATTATGCGTGTTTCGTATTCATCGGCTTCTCTTTTCGTTTTTTCAAATAGCTCATCCGAGCGCAAATCGGCTTTTGAGATAGTGTATATGCCGTCCGTCAGGTTTGCACCAGGCATATTTTTAAGAGCGGTCTTAACAACTGCCTCCGGAATCGAAAAAGAGAAATGACTGTTCAAACAGTTCTTCATTTCAACAGCAGAAAATGAATACAAAGAATCAGAAACAATGATATAGTTGATGAACTCTCTAAGAATCTGATAAGGGCTTTGATATTTCTTCACATCCGACAGGCTTTTCAGCGTAGCAAAAGATGCCATAATCGACGTTCTGTTTGTTTTTTGCAACGTCATCTTTTTTACCTCATTTCAGCCGTTCACACAACGGCAGATTTTATCTTTTTAGTACATCATGGATTCTTCTTCAACATACGAGCACGCTTCTTCAATAGGCGTACCAGTCTCCAGCGATCAATACGCTTGGGCATCTTTTGATAAATCTCTCGATAATCTGCTTTTTCCGGAATCCAACGTCCGTTTTGAGTAATGCTATGCCCATCAAGCAGATGAAGGAAGAAAGAGGCCTCGATAATCACGGAAATAGAATTGCTTACACCGGAACCAATGTGATTGTGCTGGTACAAATTACGAGGCCCTTGAAAGAAGCCCATAAGCATATACCTGATGCCGTCCTGTTCATTGCGCTGGGATTCGTTTTTCAGATCATTGATTGCAATAAGGGGAGCCCTCTTTATTTCGCCGGTTTGCTTGTCTATTTCAAAAGAAAGTGCTCTTGTCGCCAGATCGAATCCATGCAAATCCAGGCCTGACTTCTTTTTGAGATAATTTTCCACAGCCACGAAGGCTTCACGTGCTGCCGACTCAAACTCGGATTTATATATGAGTTGCACCGCATCCGATAACGCTGCGTGGATATTGTATACCTCAAAAAATCCTTTGAGCTTCTTTAGCGAATATGGCATTAAACTGCCGCAACAAGGACAGAATGTAAAATCATAAAAGTCAAACCCATATATACCGTTGCTATATTCCCTAAGTTGCTTTTTTCTGGGTGGAAGAGAACACCCATTAGGACAAGCGTATTCTTCTCTCCTCATTGCTTTCACCTCATTTCAACTACTCACTTGCCCGCTGGAAAGATTACAATTTCAAAGGATAAGCATCCAGCTTGTTTTGCGCATTTATGTAGGATTTATAAATATTTTTGATTCCGGCTTCTTTTGCCATGCTTACAACAAGATTTTCCTCTGCTACGTCCATTCGCAGACCGAGAATTATACCGCTTGGGATCCATTCCATCATCACCGGCGGCTTCATAATGCAGCCAGTTATCATTCGCCATTCTTCATCGTATTTATGGCACTCTTTTTTGATTAGGGTCGTTCTTTCTTGTTCCCATAAAGCACTTCCCATACCTGCATATAGCTCTGGAGGAATCTGAGTTGCGGTTGTCTCTGCTATTTTACGGAGCATAACGAATTTCGCAAATTTGGTTGCATCATAAGGCGTGTCCGAATAATAAATCGGATATAGCGGCGTTCCGTAGTTCTTGATTCCGCAATTAGCGCATTTCTCCTGCTTACCGCATAAGAAGTTGTCATTGTTTTCAAGGTCGTAGATTTGCACAAAACCTCTGTGCTGATCTGCATATTTCAGCCACAGAACCTCATTAAACCCATTTTCGGAGAAACAAACTGACCACGTATCCTTTTTAACTTCATCACGGAGTGAAAGCGCTGCATTCAGAAAGCTTTCGGTAAGCCCGTGAGAAAGCGCGTTTGTCACATTCTCAACCGTAAACTGCGCTGCTTGCTCCTCAGAGAGAATATTCCCAAGCAATGACTTAACACCATCCACAACAGCTTCTGTACTTTCCGGAGTCTGGAATGCACTTAGATACTCTTTCCGGATCGCTTCAATGTCGATGTGAAGAAAGGTATCAAAAGGATCATCATAATAATTCGCAGAAGAAAAATAGAGCTTGTTTGTTCTGAGCGCTTCCAAGCTTTTTGTACTGACAGGACGATACCGAAAAAGTAACTTTGGATACTTAATTGATTTGAATAGCTGTTCTCGCTCTGCCACAATATCATTCCCGGGCAAAGAACATAATGTTTTCCAAAATTGTTCTCGATCATTGTGATCCATTGATAACCCTCCTCTCGATTGTCAAATGTAATTTGTAGCCCGAAGCAAAACAAATATAAGCAGATTTACGAAAAATCGCCCATTTGTGTTTTGGTATGCTGCTTGCCGCTTGAATCTGTCCACTCAGTGATTATTCTAAACTTTGATGCAGAACCAATATGCGTGATTAAAATCAATTCATAGCTTTTTCTTGCCTCCAATTCTTCAAAAGGCTGCTTTTCTTGATCCATAATCATAATTCCAACATCACCATCAAATCGAGCAGTTACATTATAAGCGGTCGCATTTCCGGAATTCCAAACTTTCAGTCTATGCTTACCTTTGCCCACAGTAATAAATCTTGCCTCAACGCATGCAAGTACCGAATCTTCCTTCTCCTTGGCTATTCTGTCCAGCTCATTCTGCTTAATCTTGAGTTCCAGTTCATTAACCTTGTTCTGGAGACGTTGTGCCTTTGAAGATTTAAACAGCGAAATGATGGCAACTAACAGAGATATACCTGCGATGATCAGCGCACCCCAATCTTTTATGAAGGGCACCACTTCCTTCAATATGCCAATCAAAACTTCCATTTTTTCATCGCTTTCTTTAATTCTTTTTCCAGTTCTTTGATTGCGTCTTGCGCAAGCTCATCTACAGCATTATCAATTATTGCGGCATTGTTATCGAGCAACTCTCGTTTCGTGTATTCCGAACCGCAATCAGAGCAACGTACTCGTACATCGTCACTTGCATGAAGAAGATCTTCAAATTCTTCATCTAACGACTCAAATTGATCATTACCGCAAAGAGGACACAATAGTGTGACTTTACGATCTAAATTTTTCATTAAAACACCTCATTTCAGCCGTTCACACAACGGCAGGATTTCTTCCAGTTTGGCAACAATGCGTTTTTGTTCTGCAAGAGGAGGAAGTGGAAATACAGAATTAGCAACCTTGTCACTATTCAGGTTTTTAACTACTGCACCGCTAACTTTTCCGCAAAATTGCATATACGCATAATTAGAAGAAAGCAACCAGTATAGATAGTCTTGATCAAATATCTCTGTCGATTGACTAATTACTAACCAACCGTCGTGGATACAACCATCAACTTTCAAAATATATGGTCTACCAAAACTCATCGAGTTTGTAAGAAGAAAATCTCCGGAATGAACCATACGGCTTTTGGATACGCCAGATGGTTTGATTTTTTCTGCAGTAGCGCAAATATATTTTCCGTTTTTCTCGGTGTCCCCAATTTTTATCCAGTTAACGCCGTCTGCTGCTGTGGTAATATATTCTTTAATGGGACGGGGAGAGCCGCCTCTGGCTATTGTGCAAACATTGCCAAGTTTGATCCACTCCCACGAATCAGGAATATCAAAAGTTTTTTCATCTTCAGATATTTCTGTAATTACTTTTTGCTTAACACGGCGTCCGTCAATCTCTACATCTATAAGATTTTTCTCAAGTAAGTCTCTTGCAGTTCCTTCGGTTGGATATTGCGGTACTAACTTTCCCTTAATTGCAATCTCAAGAACAGATTTAATCATTTTATCGGCAAAATGCGCATCCAACTCAGCAAGTCTCGTTAAAGCACCGCTTGCATAATCGATATCCGGAAGTACAGTTGCTTGATTCAATGAGGTTGATATTTGCTGGACAGCACGGTCAACAGTTGCATTCAAGGAGGAACGTTCTTCTTGATATCGTTGAATCAGATCTATTGGATCAAGGATTTCCTCTTCCTCATGAGGATAACCGCAGAGATCGATGTTGCATCCCTGTTCATTCAGCAGATAATCAGCGGTATATTTCTGCGCCTTGAAGTATTCGCCGTCAGGAATTATCTCTCTATTGTTCCACCAAGTGATACAATCCTCGAAGTGCTTCAGCTCCATGGGCTTGGTCTTGGAAAAATGCTTTCTGTCAGACGGAATGTCCACTCTGTAGAACCATGTTTCTGTTGTCGGCTTTGTGTTATCGAAGAACAACAGATTGGTGGTAATGGAAGTATAGGGGCTGAACACAGAGCCGGGCAGTCTGACAACGGTGTGCAGATTAAACTCGCCAATGAGCTTTTTCTTGATGTTTACCTTCGCATTGTCCAGACCGAACAAGAAACCATCCGGCACGACAACAGCAGCTCTGCCGTTTTTCTTCAAGCGGTATAGGATGACCGACATGAACAGATCGGCGGTTTCTGAGCTTGCCAGATCATCTGGGAAGAAGCCTTGAATGGACTTGTCCTCGTGTCCGCCATAAGGTGGGTTCATCAAGATAACATCGAACTTATCCGCATCTGTATAGTCCAGCAGATTATGCTTCAACGAGTTCATGTGATAGATGTTCGGAACCTCAATGTCATGCAGCAGCATATTGGTTACGCAGAGCAGATAGGGGAAGGGCTTTTTCTCGATTCCGTAAATGCTGTCATCAAGCTGCTTTTGAGCAGAAGTATCGGTTACCTGCTTGGATAACTGTCCAAGCCAGGAAGTAATAAAGCCACCCGTACCGCAAGCGAAGTCAGCCATCTTTTCACCAAGCTTCGGCTTGATCATCAGTGCCATGAACTCTGTGACTGCTCTCGGCGTGTAAAACTCACCGGAGGAACCGGCAGACTGCAACTCTCTCAGGATTTCTTCATAAACAAAGCCGAAGGCATGGCTTTCCTTTACGTCATCAAATTCGATTTCATCAATGACATCAATGACCTGACGGAGATAAACGCCGTCCTTCATGTAGTTATTAGCATCCTCAAAGGTCGATTTCACGATTGCTTTCTTAATCGGAGTATCGGGTGTAACCTTGATACCCTCATAGATAATCGTGTCGCCTTCTTTTACATCATTGCCTTTCAGTACCGGGAACAAAGAATTGTTGACGAAATTCAGCAGCTTGTCTCCGGTCATAGCATGACCGTTGCTGTCTGTTTTCGCCCAATTTCTCCATCTGAGGTCTTCGGGAATGATGGATTCGTAGTTGTCCTCGTTCAGTTCCCAGTCATCTTCTTTGGCATCGTATACTTTCAAGAAAAGCATCCATACCATCTGCTCAATTCGCTGAGCATCGCCGTTGATACCAGCGTCCATGCGCATAATATCACGGATTCTTTTTATAAAACCTGACTGCATCGCCATAATTAACTTACCTCTAATTCATAAATGTGCGCTTCAAGTTCCTTAATAGCCGCTTCATATAGCGCCTTGCCGCCGAACAGCTTTACGATCTTTGCGGGCTTTCCAAAGTCGGCAAAGTCTGCAAGAGAAAGGACCTTAATATCCTCAACCTCAGTGATGCCTTGGTTCATATACTTGTCCAAGAGGATGGAGAGAACTGCCTGCGCTTCGACGGAATACTTGCTGAAAAAGTCCTTCTTCTTGACGTTGTTAGCCCGCTCTTTTCTCGTCAGCGGCTTCCTGCCGTATGCCACATAGCAGATAAAATCAAAATCATCGACATCAGACATTCCTTGTTCCGCTTTCAGAGCCTTCAAATCAATCCCCATCGCAATAAAGGATTGTTCAATCGTTTTCTTCTTATCCGATGCTTTCCACTTGTGTATAAAGTCAGAAAGGGACGCATATTCGCCTTTGATATTGGTTCTCGTGTAGTCGATAATATCTTCCTGACGAAGCAGCTTGCCGTTGGCATCATACACAGAAACAGTCTTATTGATAATCTTCACACTGCACCCGTCTTTATCAACGATAGGCGTTTCAACGGGGTCAACGGTCGGTTCCTCTCCAATGCCGCCGGGTTCACCGCCTTTGGGTTTGTTTCCTCCGCTGCCGTGTTGGAACCCCTCAACCTGTTCTACGGGACCATCCCAATCAGGGTCGCTAAAGAGCCTTGTCACATTTCTAAAGTCCATAACGACAAAGTGTGTCTTACCTTCCTTTTCCCTGATACGGGTCCCTCGCCCGATAATCTGCTTAAAGGTAGTCATGCTCTCAACCGTCTTGTCCAGAACGATCAGCTTTGTCATCTTGCAGTCTGCTCCGGTGGAAAGCAGTTCGGATGTCGTAGCGATAACCGGATAAGGGCTGGACACGGAGATGAAATAGTCAAGTTTGGATTTTCCGTAAACATCAGAACCGGTGATTCTAACACAGTAGTCCGGATTTTCCTTGACCATATCAGCGTTATGGTTGATAAGGGCGATTCTCATGCGTTCGGCATGATCTTCGGAAGCGCAGAACACAATGGTTTTCTGCATCCTGTCAGTGCTTTTCAGATATTCAGTGATCTCCCTTGCAACCTCGTCAATACGGTCTTGGAGAATGATATTGTAATCATAATCCCTATTGTTATAGATTCGGTCTTCGAGCACATTGCCGTATATATCGGTTTGCCCTTTGTGCGGCCTCCAGCCGTCACCGATGTTGGTCGTGATATTGATAACCTTGAACGGAGCAAGGAATCCGTCTTCGATGCCTTGCTTTAAGCTGTAAGTATAGACAGGCTCTCCAAAGTAATCTATATTCGATACCTTTTCGCTCTCTTTTGGAGTAGCGGTCATACCGATTTGGGTTGCAGAAGAAAAATACTCCAAAACTTTACGCCAGTTGCTGTCCTCCTTGGCACTTCCACGATGACACTCGTCTACGATAATTAAGTCAAAGTATTCTGCGGGAATCTGTTTGAAGTGTTCTTCATCATTCTGCCCGACCATCTGATGATAGAGGGCAAAGTTTACTTCACGGGATGCGATCTTGCTCAAACACGCCTTGTCGGAAAAGTCCACTTTATAAGTGGTCTTTTCAAGCGGTGCAAAATCCTGTAAAATGCTCTGGTCAACAAGAATATTTCTGTCAGCCAGATACAGGATTCTCTTTTTAAGGTCAGAGCGGAGCAGGCGATAGACAATTTGAAAAGCGGTGTATGTTTTGCCTGTGCCGGTAGCCATCACAAGCAACAATCTTTGCTGTCCTCTGGCGATTGCTTCAACGGTCCTGTTTACTGCGTTTCGCTGATAGTATCGTGGAGGGTACGTGCTTTGAGAAGAATAGTACGGCTGCGAGACAATTTTCTTTTCCATATCGGAAATGCCCTTGCCGCTGTGCAGTTCAGCATAATATCTTGCTACAAGCTCATCCTGTGTTGGAAATTGCTCTAAAGCAATCTGCCGTTCCTGCCCGGTAAAGAAGTCATGCTCATAGAAAGCATCTCCGTTTGAGGAATATGCGAACGGGAGATCCATCATCTGTGCATATGTCATCGCCTGCTGCAAGCCGTGAGATACCGAATGATTATTATCCTTTGCTTCAACTACGGCAATTGGCTTCCCATCGTTGAGATAAAGCATATAGTCGGCAAATTTTGGCTTACTGCGAGCCACAATATTGCCGCTGATGTTGATTCTACCATCAGTAATCTTTGTCTCCATCGTAACGTGACCCTTCCATCCATCAAGAATGACCGGAGTAATATAATTCAATTTGATGTCTTC
>OOIG01001267.1_pt1 | contig 19018 bp, 13 predicted proteins | sample 1692091 | NCBI WGS metagenome assembly OOIG01 (sample SAMN06348188, study PRJEB24527) | human gut metagenome | biome: human gut; feature: ankylosing spondylitis patient; material: feces | host: Homo sapiens | place: China | collected 2015-10 | reverse complement strand
AGCAGGCGGAACATCTTGGCCACGGCCATCATCAGGTAGGTGCTGACCTCGGTGGTCAGGGCCTTGCTGTGGCACTCGGCGATCTTGGCGTACAGCACGTTCAGGCTGTTGGAGATCAGCTTTTTGTTCATGGTGGGCAGAACGCTGCCGTGGTAGACGTTGTCCTTCATCTTATCGGGGTTGGGCAGGTCATCGGCGTTCAGCATCATGCCGTTGCGCTCAGCCGAGCGGCCCAGCAGGTAATCGCAGGACACATTATAGTAATCCGCTACCCGGACAACAAAGTCCAGACCGCACTCGCGGATGCCCTTTTCGTAGTGGGAGAGCAGTGCCTGGGACACCCCAAGGTCCTCCGCGGCCTGCTTCTGGGTGATGCCGCGCTCCTTGCGCAGCAGCTTGATGATACGGTTGAATTCCATGATTTTGGACTCCTCAGTAGTGGAAATTGAACTTCTTTGAGTTTTGGTTTACAACATGTTGATTATACACAGTGGAAAACCAAAAGTAAAGCAAGAAAAGTGACGGAAATTCTCGTCGTTTTTCGTCATTTTTGTCAAAAGGCTTGCCCCGGATACCATATCTATGCTAAACTAAAGACAATCAACGCATATTTTGTGGCGCACGGCCCGGGCAGGATGCCCGCTGCCGGTGCGAAATTTTACAGCAAAGAGGAAATCTTTTCCAGATAGAGGTGTTTTTTCCATGAAAACGTTCAAACTTCATCTCATCCGCCACGGCATGACGGCCGGTAATCTGCAGGGCCTGTACATCGGCAGCGGTACGGACATCCCCCTGTGTGAGGAGGGACGCGCCCAGCTGAAGGAGCTGAAGGAGCGGTTCGAGTATCCGCAGGTGGACACGGTGTTCTCCTCCCCGCTGGTGCGCGCTGTGGAGACAGCGAACATTCTGTTCCCCAATGCAGGCCACCAGTTCACAGTGCACGACCTGCGGGAAGCGGGCTTCGGCGTGTTTGAAAACCGCCCCGTGAAGGATCTGGTCAAGGAGGAGGATTTCAAAAAGTGGATCACCCCCGGCTCCGGCTTTGTGCCCGAGGGAGCAGAGCCCACCGAGCAGTTCCACGCCCGCTGCGCCGAGACCCTGCTCAAGCTGTTTGAGTATATGATCCGGATGGATGTGACCGAGGCTGCCTGCGTGACCCATGGCGGCGTGATCATGAGTATGCTGAGCCAGCGCGCGCTGCCCTCCCGCCACCCGGAACAGTGGATGGCCGACCCCGGCTGCGGCTATACCGTCCAGACCGACGTGCAGCTCTGGATGCGCGACCGTCTGGTGGAGGCCATCAACATCGTGCCCTTTGGCTACGCCGATACCCTGCGCGGGCAGGCAGAAGCCGAGGAAAACGAGGCATTTGAGTAAGAATCTTTGCCGCGCCGCCCTGAAAATATCCAAAACACGTAAAATCGCGGAAGAACAGGTAAAATTCCGGGCAAATCTCTTGACAGAAAGCCAGGAATTTACTATTGTATAAAGAGAACTTATTTTCCCGTTAGGAGGAATCCCCGATGTCACAATCCCTGTCCCGCCGCTCGTTCCTGAAATATGCCGGTTCCGGCGCAGTCAGTCTGGCTGCTGCCCTGCTCACCGGTGTTTCGGGCGCGGCTCTGGCCCCCTGCTATGAGGGCGAACCTGCTCTGCTGGACGGCAAGGCGGCAGTGGAGCTGCTGGGCTATGCGCCTGCCTCGGAGCTGGACAGCACGCTGGTCTATCTGTCGGTGGAGAACCTCTCGGCCCGGCCGCTGGCTGTGGGGGCCAGCTACCTGCAGAGCCGCGGGCTGGACAGCAGGAATGCCCTGTACAGCCTGGGCACTGGCCTGACTGCCCTGTGTGATGGCAGACAGGTGCGGGTGGGCAGCTTTGCAGCTCCCCTCTACGGTGAGAATGCGGCAGATGCCTCTGCCTTTACCCTGAATCTTTCTGCAGGGCGCGGGGCGATGCTCCACTGCTTCTGCGAGACCCCTGCGGACTGGCAGACGCTGGAGCTGATCTATCAGCCTGACTTTGCCGCAGGCCAGACCGTCCATTTTGTGGTGCGCCGGGATGCCGATGAAGTTCATCTGGGTGCGGTGCCTGCCACCCTTGCCGAGGTGGGCAGCGTGGTCGATCTGTAAATAGCATAGCGTAAAAAGAGACGGTTCTGCATCGGATTGCAGGACCGTCTCTTTTGCTTATAACAGGTTTTCCCCGGTGGAGTTCTGCACAGTGAGCTCCTGCCCGGTCAGGCTGGACACCAGCGCCAGATAGCTGCGGCCTGCCGTCAGGGTCAGGGGGCGGCCGTTGGAATCATACAGGGAGAAGGTGGTCTCGCTGCCCTGCGTCCAGGTGATGTTCCACAGGTGGCCTTCGTTGAGCCAGACACCGCCGCCCATGGTCAGATCGTAATCCAGCGTCACACCATCGTCACGCAGGGTGGATGCACTGAACAGAATGAGCAGGTTGTCGAAATCTGTCTGCTGGCCGTTGTTGGCATCCAGCTGTGGTGTGCCGTCCGCGTGGAGCATCCGGTAGGTCTTGCTGTCGGCATCGTAGGTGAAGCCGGTGGCGTTCTGCGCGTCAAACTGGACCCGGACACTCATTGCGTCCGAAGCATCTGCATCGGGCAGTTTGCCGCTTTCCTGCATGGGCAGCAGACCCGGCACGGAGAGGAGGGTTCCGCTCTCGCTGTCGGAGCTGCTGGAAGAGGTGTCCGTGACGCGGGATTCTGTCAGGGCCGGGGAGATGTTCAGGCTGCCCAGCACACCCGAAAGTGCTGCACCGCTGGTATGCCACAGCGGGACATTCTGCCAATTGGTCTCACAGGAAAAGGCATTGGTACCCACCTCCAGTGCGTCTACCGCGCGCAGAGAGTAGTAATCAAGGTAGTTCTGGTCAAACTGTCCGCCGCCCCGCTGCACCGGCAGTACCTGCTGGCCCACCAGCAGCCGCCAGTAGAGGTCCTGCCCGGCAGAGACAGGCCCGACCTGCGGCACGGCCCCCACGGCAGGGTAGACCAGACAGAGCCTGGTGGACTGCTGCTGTGCGGTCAGGGCTTCCAGCACCAGCGAGGCTGTGGAAAGCCCCCACTGAGTGGTGCTGGCGGCCGCGTTGTCAATGGTGATGGCGACCGGCCGCTGGCCCGGCCAGACAAGTTCCTGCCCAGTGAGCGGGTCAGTGGGACTTTCAGCGGGCTGGGAGCTGGGGCTGAGCGCACAGCCTGTCAGCAGTGCGGCGCTGAGCGCAAAACAGAGCAAAGCGCGCATCCAAAAGCGTTTCATCGGTTTCCCTCTTCTGCCCCGGAGGGCGGGTGATTTAGTAGCTGAAATTGCTCCACTCATCATTGTCCACCAGTGCCAGATAGGTCTTGCCCCGGTTCAGGGTCATCTCCTCGCCGGTTTCGGTGTAGAGCTTGAGCGGATGGGTGGGATGCGGCTTCTCCCAGCGGCCCACCTGCACGCCGCCCCGTGTGAAGAGGTACGCCTGCCCACCGGCCACATAGTTGACCGACTGGACATCGTGAGAATCGCCCGCATAGGCGGCGATATCGGCAAAGCAGACCACCACGTTGTCAAAGGTCAGCTGCTTTCCGGTCAGCTCGTCCACCGTGTTCTCATAGGCTTTTTTGGAGCGGTTGTACATTTCCAGCTTGTAGCTGCGGCCCCAGCTGTTGTAGGTCAGGCGGGTCCTGTAGCTCTCGGAGTGGGTGATGCTGATGGATTTGGCCGCAGGGGCACCGGGAAGGTCATTGGAGGCTGCGGTGCGGTAGTCGGCAAAGTGGAAGAAAGGCGTTTCGTTGGCGTAGGTCAGGCCGATGCCGGCATTACCGGCTGCCTGTTTGATCTCCTTGCCGGAGGTGAACTCGGTATGTTCGTAGGCTACATTGCGGCCGCGGTTGCCACGGTGGGCAACGTGGGGGTGGACTGGTGTGTTGAAGTAACTCTTGCCGCCGATGTTCAGGCCGGAGTAATCGTATACATTGATGAACTGGGTGCAGAAAATGCTCTCGCCATCGTGGTAATAGAGGGCCTGATGGGGCATGAGCAGCTGCAGGAACTGGTCGCGGCCAGAGCGCAGCGGCCCGACCTCCGGGATGGTGTCCGCATCCCGGAACACGGCACACAGGCGGGTGATGCCGCCCTCCACCTTGCTCTCGATGAGCAGGTCTGCCGAGCCGATGCCGCGCTGGGGGCGTGCGTTCTGCTTTTCGGAGTTGGCGATGTTGTTGACCATCACACCCACCATCCGGCCGGTGCTCTTGCGGGCTTCGCCGGTCAGAGGGTCAGCGTCGTAGACAGGCAGAAGGCTGAACGCAGAGCTTGCGGCTTCGCTGGACGCTGCCGAGGAGGCGGCTGCCTCACCAGCTGCGGCCTCACCGGCTGAGGCCGCAGAGGATGCAGCGGCCTCAGAAGAAGCGGAAGAGGATGCCGCCGAGCCGCAGAACAGGCTCTTCATCCAGTCGGGCAGGTCGCCGCCCAGAATGGCACTGCCGGGGCTTGCAGAGCAGCCGGTGAGCGCCAGCAGCGCCGCCGTCAGCCCGGAATAGCGAAGTACGGACCGTCGAGAAATTTTCATGGAAAAAGCCCTCCTATCGGATCGGCTTGCCCGGCGCGGAAGTGCGCCCGACAGGTCGGTTGCAGTTTTGTAATGAGCTGCTTTGATTGTACTGGTTCTTGCCCGGTTTGTAAAGGGGCAGTTCATGGCAAAATCTGCCCGATGACGGCTTTGGGAAAGTTTTTTGTGCAGAAAGCTTGCTTTTTGCCCGGGAGTATGGTAATATTATTCGGCAGTATCGTGTTATACTGCGCTTTATAATGTATGCGCTCGTAGCTCAGCCGGTAGAGCATCTGACTTTTAATCAGAGGGCCAGGGATTCGAGTTCCCTCGAGCGCACCAAAATCCCACGAAGAATCGTAAGATTCATCGCGGGATTTTCCTTTTTCTGGGGCTCTGCACACTTTTGCACACTTTTTGCACACCGGCGGGAAAGCCGTGTTTTTCCTTGCATTGTCTGCATTCTGTGCATCGTGGCGGAACTTGTCGGGCCTCGCCCCGACAAGCTCAGTGGGATTTGTGACAGAGAGTGTCAAGGTTTACAAGGTGCGTCAAGATGGTTTTGCAAATTTTATTGTGATAAAGCGGTGATCGTAGGACTTATAGCATGGCGTTCAAGTGCTTTCCCGTTCAATCAATGTATTTCTGCATTTTGACAACCTGCCTATAAATCCCACATGAACGTTGTGGAATCTTCCAAAGCATCCATGGATGGTTTCTTGTGCCGCATCAAACGTTCAGCTTATTACAACGAAATTCCATATAGCTGCATTGCATCTTGCGGAGGTTCTTGCTATACTTTGTATCGAACGTCACTTTATCCGATAAAAATGTTGCGCAATTTGCGCAACCAAAGGAGGCCGCTATCATGCAGCAGTTCAGATTACTTCATGGCGGAGACTACAACCCGGAACAGTGGCTGGACCGGCCCGATATTCTGGCGCAGGACATCGAACTGATGAAAAAGGCACACGTTAATACTGTGACGCTGGGTGTGTTCTCATGGTCCACGTTGGAACCGCAGGAGGGGGTATTTGAGCTGGATTGGCTGGCTGACATCATCCATAACCTGTATGCCAATGGAATCTATACGATCCTTGCAACGCCCAGTGCGGCCCGCCCTGCTTGGATGGCACACAAATACCCCGAGGTGCGCCGAGTCCGGGCAGACCGGGTCCGGGAGCTGTACAACCGGCGGCAGAATTACTGCTATACATCGCCGGTTTACCGGGAAAAAGTCCGCATCATCGACCAGAAGCTGGCACAGCGGTTCGGCAATGACCCGGCTGTCCTGCTCTGGCATATCTCCAACGAGATGAGCGGCGACTGCCATTGCGAGCTGTGTCAGGCTGCGTTCCGCCGCTGGCTCAAGGAACGGTATGGCTCTTTGGATGCCTTGAACAAGGCGTGGAACGCCCGGTTCTGGAGTCACGACTATACCGCTTGGGAACAAATCGAAAGCCCTGCCCCGCAGGGGGAAAATGCCGTGCAAGGTCTGGCATTGGACTGGAAGCGGTTTGTCAGCGATCAGCATATTGATTTTTTGAAATTTGAGCGTGATACCGTGAAAGAATTTGCGCCGGTTGCAAAGTTCACCGTGAATATGATGTACCGGTTTGATGGCATCGACTATTTCAAAATGTCCAAGGAGATCGACGTGGCCAGTTGGGACAACTACCCCACATGGCACAAGCCCAGCGAAACGGTGGAAGAAACGGCGTTGGATACGGCCCTGATGCACGACCTGTATTACTCCATGAAGGGCAAGCCGTTCCTGCTGATGGAATCCAGCCCCAGCTTTACCAACTGGCAGCCTGTCTCCAAGCAGAAAAAGCCCGGAATTGCAGAGCTTTCTGCTCTGCAGACGGTTGCACATGGTTCGGACAGCGTGCTTTACTTCCAGTGGCGCGCCAGCCGCGGTGCGGAGGAAAAGCTTCACGGTGCAGTCGTCGGCCACGATGGACGGGAAGATGCCCGCCCCTTCCGGGAAACAGTCGGTGTGGGCCAAAAGCTGGAAGTGCTCTCAGAGATTGCAACAGTCTGCCGCACAAAACAGGCAGCGATCGTCCACGATTGGGAAAACAAGTGGGCATTGGAAGGTTCCTGCGGCCCTCGAAATGCCGGGATGGGCTACTGGGACGAGCTGAAGCTGCACTACAATGCTCTTGCGCGGGAAGGCATTGCGGTGGAGTTTGTGAATCAGGAATCCGACCTGACGGGTTATGGTCTGGTCGTTGTTCCGATGGTTTATCTGCTGACCGATGCCTTTGTCCAAAAACTCTGTGATTTTGCGCAGAATGGCGGTACAGTCGTCGTCACCTACTGGACGGGCGTAGTAGACGAAAGCGATTTGTGCCGCCTGGGTGACACGCCCTACGGCTTGACCGACTTGCTGGGCCTGCGCCGCACTGAGATCGACGGAATGTATGACGGCGAAACCTGCCGCTGCACCCCGATGGACGATTCCACTTTGCCGGAAACGCAGGCTTCGGTCCTATGCGAGGTCGCAAGTCTGAACGACACCGACCCTGCCACACCGCTGAGCATCTATGCAGAGGATTACTACGAGGGGCACCCTGCGGTCGCCGTCCATCCTTACGGAAAAGGCCGTGCCTATTATCTGGCAAGTCGGTTCGATGAAGCGTTCTATCGCGCATTTTATCGTGCTGCTGTAAAGGAAGTCGGCCTGACCCCGGCCTGGCCGGAGGCACTGCCGGACGGCGTTCTGGCCGCGCGGCGCGGTACGTTCGTCTTTGTACAGAACTGCAATGAACATCCGGTCGAAGTAGGCGGTGTTGCGCTGAACCGTTACGGAACGGCCGTCTGGAAAAACGGCGAGCAGGTCCTGTAAAAGTTTCCCCTTTGAGCGTTCTGCCGAAAAAGCAGAACGCTTTTTGTTTGCTTTCATACTTGACAAAGCGGGCTTACCCCGGTATGCTGGGGTGGCGCATTGTTGCGCAGTTCTGTGAAAAGGAGAGGATATCCTGTGGCTGCAAAGGAAACCGAAAAAATGACGATCGAGCAGGTGGCTGATGCGCTTGGCCTTTCTAAAACAACGGTATCGCGTGCACTTTCCGGAAAGGGACGCATCAGCGAGGAGACCCGCACCAAGGTGTACGCCTATATGGGGCGTACCCGCTCCGAGCCTGTTTCTGCACAGAGCGGCGAAAAACTGCGCACCAACAATATTGCCATGGTCGTACCGCAGCGGTTTATTGCGCTGGATCTGCCCTTTTTGCGCAAGTGCATGGGCGGCATCTGCACCATGGCAGACCAGCGCGGCTATGACCTGATGCTTTGCTACGCCTCCAACACCGAGTATTCACAGCTGCAGCGACAGCTGGCCAACCACAAGGTGGACGGCGTGATCCTGACCTACGCCATGGCGGATGATCCCTGCATCGAACTTTTGCGGCAATACAAGACACCTTTTGTGCTCATCGGACGCAGCGAGGACAAGACCATCCCTCAGGCAGACAACGATCAGGTCGCGGCTGCCTGCGAGATGACACGCATCCTTTTGCAGCTGGGCGCCAAGCGGATCGCGCTGCTGGTGGGCAGTACCATCTACGCCGTCAACACCGACCGCATACGCGGTTATCTGCGTGGATTCGCGGAATTTGGTGTGCCAGTAGACCAGCGGCTCGTTCATTCCGGTGTGGAATCTGCCGGGCAGACGCTCGATGCACTGGAGGCTGCGCTGGAGCAGAAGGCGGATTGCATCCTTTGCGGCGATGATGAGATCGCCTTTGAGGTCATGCGGGAGCTGCGGACGCGGCATATCCTCGTGCCCAACGATCTGCGAGTGGCCAGCCTGTACGACAGCTCCATGCTTGCCAGCATCACGCCGTCTGTTTCGGCGGTGCAGTACGATGCAGAGCAGCTGGGTAAGACCGCCTGCCGGATGCTGCTGGACCGGCTGGCCGGAAAAGAGATCGTCATGCGGCAGCTGGAAGGCCATCAGGTCATCCTGCGGGATTCTACCAAGTGGAGGGAACGCTCCCACAGCATCAAATAACGCGCTTTTTGTGCCTGCTCCTTTCCCGGAGCGGGCATTTTTGCTCTTTGCATGGGCAAAGGTTGCGCTAAAGTTGCGCACTTTTGCCCATGTATCCTAATTTTACCGTCACTTTTTCCAGTTTCAACTCAACAATACCGTGAATTTCGTCCATTGACGTGAGCAAAAGAATGCGGTATCCTATGAGTACAGAAAAACAGTTGCTTGGATGTGCGCAACTTATAAGCGCAACAAAGAGCACCCGAAGATTTCAGATTGAGAACGAAGGAGAACTGGATCATGAAAAAGCTGATTTCCCGCCGTAACTTCCTTGCAGCCATGGGCACTGTGGCTGCTGCCGGTGTGCTGACCGCCTGCGGCGGTTCTTCCGGCAGTACCGCTGCTTCTACTGCGGCATCCAGCACGGCTGCCTCTGCTGCGGAGAGCTGGGGTGATGTGAAGCTGACCATGTGGGGCGCAGAAGAGGATCAGACCATGCTGCGCGAGATGGCAGATGCCTTTATCGAGCAGAATGCGGACAAGGGCAACGTGACCATCGAGATCGGCGTGCAGTCTGAGTCCAGCGCAAAGGACACCGTTCTGGCCGACCCGGAGTCTGCCGCAGACGTTTTCGCCTTTGCAGACGACCAGCTGAACGAGCTGGTGAATGCCGGTGCGCTGCAGGAAGTGCTGCTGAACCCGGACGACGTGAAGAGCCGCAACCTGCCCGGCTCTGTGGGCGCTGCCACCATGAACGACAAGCTTTACGCCTACCCCATGACCGCCGACAACGGCTACTTCCTGTACTACGATGCAAGCGTTCTGAGCGCCGAGGATGTGCAGAGCATGGACACCATGCTGGAAAAGGCTGCAGCTGCCGGCAAAAAGTTCATGATGAGTGTGAACGATGCATGGTACATTTACAGCTTCTACGCCGGTGCCGGTCTGGTGGCTACGCTGGCAGATGACGGTATCAACACCGTCTGCAACTGGAACGAGGCTCCCGGCGCAGACGTAACGCAGGCCATTCTGGATATCGCCGCAAACCCCGGCTTCAAGTCCGGCGCAGATGCTGATATCGTTTCTGCCATCAAGGACGGCAGCTGCTGCGCCGCCATCTCCGGTACTTGGAACGCCAACACCGCCGAGGAGGCATGGGGCGAAGGCTACGCCGCCACCAAGCTGCCAACCTACACCCTGAACGGCGAGCAGGTTCAGATGGGCTCCTTCTCCGGCTACAAGCTGGTGGGCGTCAACCCCCACAGCACTAACGTGGGCGTGGCTATGATGCTGGCCGACTTTATCACCAACGAGGACAACCAGATCAAGCGCTTCAACGACCGCAAGCTGGGCCCCTCCAACATCAACGCAAACGCCACCGAGGCTGTGCAGTCTGCACCCGCCATTGCCGCACTGGCCGAGCAGAGCTCTTACGCTACCCTGCAGCGGGTAGGCGCAAACTACTGGAGCTCCGCCGCAAGTCTGGGCGAGATCCTCGCCTCCGGCGACACGCAGGGCAAGACCACGCAGCAGCTGGTGGACGATGCCGTGGCCGGCATCACCGCACCTGTGGCACAGTAAGTTCCGGTTTTTCCCGACGGGCACGCAGCAGAATGCGGTGTGCCCGCTTTTTATCGCAATACAAGAAATCGGCGTCAACCTAACATCCTGTTTGCTATAACCCCCTCTGCATACCAAGAAAGGAGTTGACTTCTGTGGCAGAAATGGTCCTTACACCACCCTTGCGGGCAGATGGCCGGGAGCCGAATTTCCTTCAGAAGTTCGGTCACGCATTTGTTCACGGAGATATTTTTACAAAGCTGTCCCTCTTTGTCTGGGGTCTGGGCTACATTGGCCACGGCCAGCTTATCAAGGCACTGCTGGTAACGCTGGTGCAGGGGCTGGGACTGTATTTTCTGGGTACTTCCGGCATTCCTGCGCTGAAAAAGTTCGGCACGCTGGGCACGGTGCAGATGGAGATGCAGTTCAACCCCCTTACCTTAAAGAACGAGGTCAACAACTACGACAACTCGTTTGCCATCCTGCTGCTCAGCGTGATCGCACTGGTGGTCATTGTAACGCTGATCGCTGCTGCCATGCTGGTGGTGCAGAGCAATTACGCGTTACAGGCGCAGAAGGCCGCTGGCAAAAAGCCCAACAATTTCCGGCAGGATATCACCTTGTACCTGAACGAAAAGTTCTACGTTACCCTGCTCACCCTTCCGGTGCTGGGTGTGGTGGTGTTCACCATCATCCCGCTGTTCATTTTGATCGCTGTCGCCTTTACCAACTACGATCAGCAGCATATGCCTCCCGCCGCCCTGTTTACATGGGTGGGGCTGGCTAACTTTGCTTCTCTGTTTGGCGGGCAGTCGCTGAGCCTGACCTTCAGCTACGCCTTTGGCCGGGTGCTCAGCTGGACGTTGGTGTGGGCCTTCTTTGCCACCTTCACCAACTTCTTCGGCGGCGTATTTCTGGCCATGCTCATCAACAATAAAAAGACCAAGTGCCAAAAGCTCTGGCGCACATTGTTCATCATCACCATTGCGGTGCCGCAGTTCGTCACCCTGCTGCTGGTGCGCAACTTCTTCTCGGACGCCGGCATCTTCAACACCATGATGGCCAATGCAGGCGTGACCGATTTTTTAAAGGCCATCGGTCTGCTGGGGCAGAACATGAACCACATTCCCTTCCTGACCGACCAGCACTGGGCAAAGTTCATGATCATCCTCATCAACATCTGGGTGGGCGTGCCCTACCAGATGCTCATTGCCACCGGTGTGCTGATGAACATTCCCACCGATATGCTGGAAGCCTCCACTATCGACGGTGCCTCGCCGTGGCAGAGCTTCATCCACATCAAGCTGCCCTATCTGTTCAGTGTGCAGGGGCCGGCGCTGGTAACGGATTTTGTGCGCAACGTCAACAATTTTAACGTCATCTACCTGCTCACACAGGACGTTTATATCACCAAGGATCAGGCGCTGGCTTCCTCCAGCGCAAAAGAGGTGGACCTGCTGGTCACATGGCTGTTCCGCCTGACGCAGGAGCAGTACAACTACAAGATGGCCGCCGTCATCGGCATTATGGTGTTCATCATCTGTGCCGTGTTCACGCTGGTATGCTTCCGGTTCCTCAATAAAAAGGAGGCGACGTTCTCTTGACACAGACAACTGTTTCTCCGGCACGCCGGGCAGAGACCGCAGCGCAGCTGCGCCGCGGGCGTATTCTCCGCACAGTCCACAGCATCCTGCGGCATCTGCTGCTGGCCCTGCTGGCAGCTATCTGGCTGGTACCCATTCTGTGGCTTCTGGTCACTTCCTTCTCCACAGACCGGGGCATCAATGTGCGACAGTTCTTCCCGGCCAGTTACACACTGCGCAACTATGTCAACATTCTGTTCCACCCGGACTCTGTGGCGCAGTTCCCGCGCTGGTTTACCAACACCCTTGTGGTGGCCTGTTTCAACTGCGTTATCTCCACCTGCTTTGTGCTGATGGTAGCCTACGCTCTGAGCTGCTGCCGCTTCAAGGGGCGCAAGCTGATCCAGAACCTTTCTGTCAGCGTCAACCTGTTCCCCGGCGTGCTGGCAATGATCGCCGTCTATTTCGTCCTGAAATATCTGAATCTGACCAACTCCTATGCCGGTCTTATCATGGTCTATGCCGGTTCGTCCGGTCTGGGCTATCTGATCTGCAAGGGCTTCTTTGATACCATCCCCATCTCCCTGCGGGAAGCCGCCAAGCTGGACGGCGCATCCGACGCCCGTGTGTTCTTTCAGGTCGTTCTGCCCATGTCCAAGCCGATCCTGGTCTATACCATCATCAGCTCTTTCATGGTTCCATGGACCGATTTCGTGATGGCAAAAATGATCCTGAATTCGGGCGTCTCTGCCGACTGGACAGTGGCTATCGGTCTGTATAATATGCTGCAAAAGACCCTGATCAACAATTACTTTGCGCTCTTCTGTGCAGGCGGTGTGCTGGTGTCCATCCCCATCTCCATCCTGTTTGTCATCATGCAGAAGTTCTACGTCGAGGGCATCACCTCCGGCGCGGACAAGGGTTAACACGTTATTCTCTTTCTCCTTCACCATAAAAGCAATCCCTACAGTCCTTTTTGTGGCTGTGGGGATTGTTTTTTCTCAATGGCGGCAGGAAAGCAGTTTGTTCATGGTGAACCTCATTTCTATATCAAACGGTGTCTGTTCGGATGTCCTAAACCCTGCCATAAAACCGGTGGTTGATTTGTCCATTGGGCTTTGTTTTGCCCGTCTGCACATTTTTGCACACTTTTTGCACACCCGAACGGCTGGATAACCGTTGCAAATGATTTGCACTGTATGCAAATAATACGGTGTGTGCAAATATGAATCTTGCGATAATGCAAATAAATTTGCGCTTCTTCGTGCTTTTTGGATTTGACGAATGATGCACCTCGGATTCTTTTAATCAGATGGCCAGGGATTCGAGTTCCCTCGAGCGCACCAAAAGAAAACCCACGATTCACCGTTTCAAATGCGGCTTGAATCGTGGGTTTCTTTTTGTTATATCCGCCCGGCGGGGCTTGAAAAGTGCGACAGAAATGCGACAGCTTCAAAGGGGCTTTGTGCGCATACCGGAGCACCTGCCGGAGGATTTAATTAAAAATGAATGACGTGGGGGCATCTGGCGGGCTGAGGGGACTCTAAACTGTTCTGAACCCTTATCCCACTATGGCCAGCGTGAAAAACGCCGCCGCACGGTTCAACGTGACACCCGAATACGTCCGCAAGCTCTGTCGAACGGGCAAGATCTGCTACACGGCCATCTCAAGCCGAAAGTGGTTGATCAACATGGACACGCTGGCCCAGTTCTTCGCACAGGGAGAGCCGGTCAGAGAGGATTCGCAGCAGGTCACGAACGGCCTCGTGCTGGACTCAGACATGCTGCTGGATGACCTGATCGACCGCTGGTTTGAGGAATACGCCAACAAGCAGCTGAAGGCCAAGACGCTCTACGATTATAGAAGGATGCGAGGCCGGATCAGTGCCGGACTCGGGCATCTCAAGGTGTCCAAGATCAAACCGGCGCACGTGATGGCGTTCTACAACAATCTGGAAGAGAAGGGTGTTCGCCGGGACAGCACCTACACTGCCACGAAAGCCCTTCTGAAGCTGCTCCCACGTGGAACCCGGGGTGAACTGGCGAAACAGGCCGGGATCGGTCAGGACACCATGCGGATGGTCTATGCGGGTAAGAGTGTGAGCCGAAAGACGGCGGAAAAGGTGTCCGCTGCAGTGGGGCTGACCTTCTCAAAGGCGTTTGTAGAGCATACCAAAAAGGACGGGAAGCTGAACAACAACAGCGTCATCCGATACCAGGCCATGCTTTCCAGCATCTTTAAGAAAGGGGTTCAGTGGGGGTTGATCAACGAAAATCCGTGCTCCCGTGCAGAACATCCCAAAGTCGAGGAAATCGACATTCGGGTACTGACGGAGGAAGAGATTCCAACGCTGCTGGATGTTCTCTCGGATGCACCGCCGCAGTACAGTGTGATCACTCAGCTGGCCTTGCTGCTTGGTGCTCGGCGGGGTGAGATCTGTGCCCTGCGCTGGTCTGACATTGACTTTGAGAAGGGGACGCTCTCCATCAAGCGGACGGTCCAGTCCATCCCCGGGATAGGCCTTGTGTTCAACACACCGAAAACCAGACGAGGCAAGAGATGCCTGCGCATTGGAGCGGATTGCGTGGAACTGCTGCAGGAGTACCGGCGATACCAAAAAGCAGAGAGGTTCCGGATCGGCTCAGCGTGGGTGCGCAAGGTCACACTGGAAAATGGCAAAGTGGCAGATAACGATATGCTGTTCACGAAGTGGAATGGAGAGCCGATGGACCCGGATATCATCTCGTCCTGGTTCCCGAAGTTTCTGGAAGCACACGATCTCCCATCAATTCACTTCCACAGCCTCCGCCATTCGAATGCCAGCATCCTGATCGCGGCCCACGTTCCGATCACAACGGTCTCTGGGCGGCTTGGACACGCACAGACCTCAACTACGCTGAACTACTATGCATCGGCCATCCAACTCGGCACACATCTTCTCCACAAGGAAGGGGTCGTCCGTGCGATCGGCAGGCTTGTCCTTGGTGGTCAGGATATGAGCAGCCTTGTGGAGCGTTTCAGTTTCACTGCAAAAGGCCCCACACACCGGCACTGGTCGGCATGCAGGGCGTATTTATGATTTGAGGGGAAATTACAGGGCGATCATTGCGTTACAGGTGCCAGCTCATACACACGGTCGAACTGCGCACGGCGCGCTGCCGACAGGTGGTGGCTGATGAGGATCAGTGTCAGGTCGGGATTGGTAAGCAGGCTCTTTTCCACAAGGTCGGCGTTTTTCTGATCCAGCGCACTGGTGCCCTCGTCCACCAGCAGGATGGAGCGATTGTGAATCAGGGCACGGGCAATGGCGACACGCTGCTTCTGACCGCCGGAAAGATTACTGCCATCCTCACCTACAACGGTGTCAAGGCCATCGGGCATGGCGGCCAAATCTGCGGCAAGGGCACTGCCCTGAATGGCCGCATGCAGCTGCTCTTCCGAGAAATCTTCACCCAGTGTGATGTTCTCCCGAATCGTAGTATTGAACAGGAACACATTCTGCTCAATGTAACTCATCTGTTGTTGGAGCTGAGCGGGTGTAATGGTGTGAATGTCCACATCGTCAAACGAAATCGTACCGCTGTAGTCCGGCAGCCAGCCCAAAAGCAGCTTGAGCAGAGTGGATTTTCCACAGCCGGAGGGTCCTGTCAGGGCATACTTTTTGCCCTTTTCAAAGTGGAAGGAGGCATCTTTCAGGATGGGCTTTTTCTCATCATAGCAGAAAGAAACTCTATCTACCGTAATGGAGTCTTTCAGCGGTGACATAGGAGCAATCTCTTCCGATTTGGAATCAGTATCGACCGTTGGCAGCTTGCAAAAGTAGGGCTTGCTGGCTGAGAGGGAGAGACGCAAACCGGCCAAACTGTTAAAGCCGTTTGCCACGCCTCCGATCAGATTGACACCACCGGCAAGTGTGCCTGTGGTGACAAGTCCCATGCTGGTCAGCGCAGCAATCAGCACAAGCGAGCCGAGCTGAAGTGCGACGTTGATAAAGCCAATCAACGCCTCCATGCGAGATTTACCATAGCTCAGCTGGCAACTGGGCTTTTCAATGTCATCGCTGATTCTATTTCCCTGCTGGAGAAAGAGATTTCCTCTGCCAAAAAACTGGAGTACGTCAAAGCCTGTCAGAAGGTCCTTCAAATGGTTGATGGCGGCAGTCTGCTGCACACCGCAGCTTTGCCCCAGTAGTTCCAACTTCTTCTGGAACAGTTTTGGGGAGAGCCAAAGGACAACTGCTGTGATCACGGAAAAAACAACCAGCGACCAATGCAAAAAGGCAAGTCCCAAAATGCTGAACACGATCTGCGCAATTCTGCCTACACAGCCGAAGAAGGGAATCCACGCAAGCTGTTCTAATTGCTTTATATCATTGGTCAGCCGGGCGAGATATTCTCCGGTGTCGGACTGATGAAAATCGGTATGGCTCTTGCGCAGGAAGGAGTGATACAGCCCATCTCGCACCGTATTGTTCAAAGCGCGAATTGTTTTGGCCTGACAATGCTCCTGTAAAGCAGTAAAAAGAAAATAGCCTCCCCAGCAGGTCAGATCAACTGCCGTCCAAAAGATAGTACTCCGCAGATCCAGCAATACCACGGCATCAAAAACCTTCATCAAGGCAAGCTGAATCAGAGCCTGAGCACCATAGGCGATGATGGCAAACAAGCAGGTGAGGGTACTGAGCCTCCATTGCTTTTTCAGATAGTGTATCATTGTTTCCTCCATGCGTATGTCAAAGAGCTTAGAATGCATTTCATCTGCTGTTTCTGTATTTTATCACAAAAGATTTCAATTGACCATATCGTCTGGTGTAATAAAAAATTACATGGGACGACAGGTTTGCACAAGAGACGCTTGCACACACGTACAAAACCTAGTATATTACAATTATGGCAATACTAAAGTTTGGAGGGAGTTGCTAAATGCAGAATTACAAATTGGGTGAGTATATCCGCCAGCGGCGTTTGGATCTTGGGTTGACACAGGAGCAGGTCTGTGCAGGCATTTGTGAATCCGTTACATTGTCCAGATTTGAAAACGGAAAACAGACCCCCAGCCGAAACCGAATCAATGCGATTCTGCAGCGCCTTGGTCTGCCGGATGACCGATATTATGCGCTGGTAACACCGGAAGAACTGGAAATAGAAGCACTCAAGAAGGAAATTGTTTCCTGTAATGCGCTAAAGTGCGTTGAGGAAGGCTTTGACAAAATAAGTCGGCTTGAGAAAATTGCAAAGCCGGATGATCAAATCACACAACAGTTTATTCTTCGATCGAAAGTCCTTTTGGGAGGATTGGATAAAAGATATTCAAATGACGAGCGGATTCAAATGTTGTTGCAAGCCATTCGGATGACCATACCGGATTTTCAACTGGACAAAATTGAAGACTTTCTCTTTACATTGGATGAAATGAAACTGGTCAATCAAATTGGAAATGCGTATTCTTTGAGCGGTGACAATGAAAAAGCAGCTGATATTTTCTATCGACTGCTTCAATATATAAGAAGGCATCTTCCGGAAACGGTTACTTCAAACAGGATGCTTCCCTTGGTTTTGTATAATTTTGCTAGATCGTTGGATTTGTCGCAAAAGTATGAGGAAGGCGCAAAGGTGGCAAGATACGGAAAAGAAGCATGTATAAAATATGGACATTATCAGGTGCTTCACTCGTGTTTGGAAATCGAAGCTGAATGCGACTTCTTTCTTGGAAAAAAGGAGGAGAGTGTCGAACGCTATCGGGAAGCTTTTTACATTTGCAAAGTCATGGGATATGAAGATGATTTGCAGATTATCCGCACAGAAGCAGAAAAGTATCTGAACATCTTATTTTGAATATCATGTAATGTCGTCCTGCGGTGTGGCGGCATCTGCGGATGGAGTAGGACATTCCGGTTTAGTCCTGTATGTAAACGGTGAATATCGGGATGACTCTGACATTGGCAAGCTGATGCACGACTTCAACTGTACCAGCGCCGATGATATGAATTTTGAGATCCTTGCCGAAAAGCCCCGGTATCTGAAGAAAAATCCGAAGGGAGTGAGCGAAATGTGTAAAGTGATGGAAGACCTGAGAGATGAAAGCTATGCAGAGGGTCGCGCAGAAGGTCATGCATAGGGTCGGGAAGAACAGGCTCAGATGACGGCGAAAAAACTCTATGAGCAGGGTCTGACGATAGAGCAGAGTGCAAGAGCGATTGGCTTCAGCATGGAGACAGTGGAAAAGTGGCTCACGCAGAAAGCCGGATAAGAGAATAACCGGAATGGCCAGTATATTGTACGATTTGCGTATGATATGCTGGCTTTTTGTTTGGCAGAAGTCAGAGGCAGTCAGAAGTGGGGGGTGGGGGTGGTTAAAAATCCGGAGCCGGGGGTTATTCTGGCTGAAGGGAAGAGTTATCTGTTCTCCCCAGTCCGGGACAAAATATGCATCTGGAAAACAAAACAGGTCATACTAAAAGTGGGATCCTCCATTTGAATCGTTGAGAGAATGGCCTGATTTTTCCTGCAACTATGCGGTTTGCTTTAGCGGGCGACTCCTGTCTGACCCTTTATGAAGCCAGCGTGTGATGCGCTCCAACTCCTGTCTCTTACGGCCTAAGTCAGAGTGAACATATCGCTGCAGTGTGATCGTTGCATTGGAGTGGCCTAACAGCTCGCTCAAGGTTTTGATATCACATCCAGCCTGCAGGCAGGTCATAGCAAACGTATGACGCAGAACATGTGGGTGGATTTTCCGGATCTTGGCCTGCTTCAGGTAGCATTGGATACTCTTGCGGTAACAGCGTGGTTCTACAGGCCGTTCCTCGTTCCCGGAGAGAAACCATGTGGTATCGCTGTATTTTCTGTGCAACTTGCGTAGAGTTTTCAGCAACGGCTTCGGAAGCGGAAGTTCACGGTTAGAATGCTGTGTTTTGGGTGTCTGAATCACAACTTTTGTATGACCATTTCCACAACAGATTCGGCAGACGGTGCACCGGATCGTTACTGTGCCTTCATCAAAATCCCCCTACTGCAGGCCGCAGACCTCCCCGATTCGCAATCCAAGTTCCATTTGCAGAAGCATCCCGATTTTACGGGTGGTTGGTTCTGATAAAAGAAATTCCCTGAGAGAATCCTGTTCTGTCCGGGTCAAGGGTTGTGGTTCTGGTTTCTGTGTGTGTGGCAGTTTGACGCATATCTCGATGGGCGGCATGAGGTGTAGATGTGCAGCGTATTTGCAGATTCGCCGCAGCATCCCAAGACATTCCTGTGCCGAGGATGCGCCAAGTGGCTTGTGGCTCCGGTCTGAGGGCGATAGAATTTGAAGAAAAAGACGTTCCAGCAAAGAATC
>OOIG01001266.1_pt1 | contig 19034 bp, 15 predicted proteins | sample 1692091 | NCBI WGS metagenome assembly OOIG01 (sample SAMN06348188, study PRJEB24527) | human gut metagenome | biome: human gut; feature: ankylosing spondylitis patient; material: feces | host: Homo sapiens | place: China | collected 2015-10 | reverse complement strand
GGCGGCGCCCCTCAGCAGCAGGCCGCGCCCCGCACCCCCAAGCCCCGGCAGGAGGGGCAGAGCGCTCCCGGCGGCAGCGGCGAGCAGAAGCGGCGTCCCCGCCACCGGGGCGGACGGCACAGGGGCGGCAATCCCGGCCAGAACACGGAGGCGTGACGCACCATGGGAAAATTTACCGGTCTGCTGCTGGCCAGCGACTATGACAACACACTGACCTACACCGAGGAGGCCCTGCGGCTGTGCCAGCCCATGCCTCCGGTATCCAAGGCCAATCAGGCGGCCATCCGCTACTTCATGGCGGAGGGCGGCATCTTTTCCGTGGCCACGGGCCGCGCCAAGCCCGCCTTTGAGGCCGTGGCCGACGGCGTACCCATGAACGGCCCCACCGTCCTGTTCAACGGCGCCGCCATCTACGATTTCTCCACCGGTAAGTACCTGTGCGAGGCATTTCTGCCGGAGACGGCGCGGGCCCACATCGCCCAGACCATCCGGGAGCTGCCCTTTGCGGCGGTGGAGCTGTACCACGACAACAACGATATCCACGCCCTCCAGCCCAACGATGTGACCCGGCGGCACCTCCATGTGACCCACTCTCCCACGGTGATCGTGGACAGCATGGAGCAGGTGCCGTCCCCCATCAGCAAGGCGCTGTTCTCCACGGAGCCGGCACATCAGGCGGCGCTGCTGGACTACCTGCGCGGCCAAGGCTGGTACGGGGACTATGAGATCGTGGCCAGCAGCGAGTCGCTGGTGGAGCTGACGGCCCGGGGCGCCAACAAGGGCGGCATGGTGCGCCGTCTGGCGGCGCTGCTGCACATCCCCCAGGCCAATGTGGCCTGCGTGGGCGACCATGCCAACGACATTTCCATGCTGACGTGGGCCGGTATGGCCTTTGCCCCTGCCAACGCCCTGCCGGAGGTGCGGGCGCTGCCCTGCGTCCGGACGCTGCCGGACTGCCGGGAGGATGCCATCGCCGCCCTCATCGCGGTGCTGGACGAAAAATTTTGATGACGCTTATGCGGAAAACGCCCCGAAAGGGGCGTTTTTTTGTCCTTTCTGTGACCCTGCCCCTGAATGTTTACAATTTTCTTCTTGACGCAAAGCCGGAAACAATGTATGATACCGTTTGTAACGATTTTGTAACTTTTAGGTGAGACCCCTTATGAAACAGCAGTTAGCGCAGAAAAATCAACAAAAGAATCCCTCCCGCGACCCCAACCGGGAGCCTATGACGCTGTCCAGCCTGTGGCAGCTGTGGATCGACAATCTGAAAAGCTGGCGCGTGTACCGCGAGGAGCACGCCGACCTGTTCACCCTGAACCTGCAGGCGGGCGTGAAGCGCATTGCGGCGTGGTTTGGGCGGGTGCGGGGCGGCGCCCGCCATCTGGTGAAGGAGAGCCGCGACAGCCGCTTCCCCGAATCGGAGCACGGCGCGGCCCAGCTGTTCCTGTTCTTCTGGAACAGCCTGCCCCGTCTGGGCGCCAATCTGCGAGAGCGCCTGTCCCTCCGCCGCAAGCGGCTCATCCGGGCCGGTGACCGCCGCCGCAGCCACTTCGAGGAGATAAAGCTGCACCCGGCGGCCTTTCTGGCCGTGGCCCTGAGTCTGGCCGCCGCCGCCACGGTGCTGTCCCTGTACACCGTGGGAGCCCGCGCCGTGTACGATGGCAAGGATCTGGGCGTCGTCCCCTCCGCCCACGCGGTGGAGCTGGCGGTGGCCGATGTGGAGGGCATCACCCGCGAGACGCTGCACGACAGCAGCTATCAGGTGAATCAGTCCCTGCTGCAGACCGAGACGGGCGTGTTCCTGCGCAAGGAGATCACGTCGGAGGAGGAGCTGCGCAACGAGCTTACCGATGAGCTTGGTCTGGTGGAGTACGCCTACGTCCTGTATGTGGACGGGGAGAAGGTGGTGGCCACCACGTTCCCCGACGCGCTGGACGACATCCTGGCCCAGCTGAAGCTGGGCTACCAGACGGAGGACACGGTGGACGCCTACTTCGTGGAGGACGTGGAGATCCGGCAGGAGTATGTGGACACGTCCTACATCATGAATCTGGGCTACATCGCCGAGATCCTCAACGAGACGAAGGAGGGCGAGGTCACCTACACCGTCCAGAGCGGCGACAGCTATTACAGCATCGCCGACGAGTACGGCCTGTCGGTGGACGCCCTGATGAAGCTGAACCCCGGCTACGACCCCAAGATCCTGCGGACGGGCGATGTGCTGACCATCAGCAACGCCGTGCCCTACCTGACGGTGGTGAACGTGGAGCGCCAGCGCTATGTGCAGGATGTGCCCTACCCCGTGGAGTACACCGACGACGCCTCCATGTATCAGGGCGAGTATAAGGTCACGCTCCCCGGCGTCTACGGCAAGGCGGATGTCACCGCCAACGTCACCTATATCAACGGCACGGAAACGGAGCGGGAGATCGTGGCCAGCGTCACGCTGTCCCAGCCTGTGACGCAGCTGGCGCTGCGGGGCACCAAGGAGCGCCCGTCGTGGTATCCCACCGGCAGCTTCGGCTGGCCCTGCAACGGCGTCATCACGTCCTACTTCGGCCCCCGCAACACCGGCATCCGGGGCGCCAGCACCTATCACGAGGCCATCGACATCGCCAACAGCTACGGCACGCCCATCTACGCCTCCGACGGCGGCACCGTCATCTACTCCGGCTGGCAGGGCGGCTACGGCTATCTGGTGAAGATCGACCACGGCAACGGCTATGTCACCTACTACGGCCACAACAGCTCGCTGCTGGTGTCCGTGGGCGAGCACGTCCACAAGGGTCAGCAGATCGCCCGCATGGGCTCCACCGGTATCTCCAGCGGCAACCACTGCGACTTCCGCATCCAGCTGAACGGTACGTTCCTCAACCCGCTGAACTACCTGTAAGCCGCTCCGGCGGCGAAAAAAGCCCTTGACGAGCGGGCGAAAAGATGCTATCCTTTTCCCGTTACAGGCGATGATGGGCGTGGCTGCCCGGAGCCGCGGGAGGAAATGCCCGCCGGAGGCCCCGTTACCGGCACGAGAGTGTGGAGTGATCCGAATTCAGGTGGAACCACGGACTAAAGCTTAGTTCGCCCTGATGTCAGCAATGGCATCAGGGCGTTTTTTGCCGCTCAAGGAGGGCAGTCTATGAAAAAGAGGATACTGGCGCTGCTGCTGGCAGCCCTGCTGGGACTGACGGCCTGCGGCGCACCGGCGGAAACGGGTGCGCCCACAGGGGAGATATTCATTTACGGCGAGGAACACGCCAACGCCGCCTGCCTGGATAAGGAGCTGGCGCTGTGGCAGACCTGCTACAGCCAAGGGATGCGGCACCTGTTCATAGAGATGGGCGCAGGCTCCACGCTGCTGCTGAACCGCTGGATGGCGGCGGAGGACGATGCCTATTGGGACATGGTGTACGGCGCCTGCGAGGGGACGCTGTTCCACGCGGAGGTGGTGGCGGACTTTTACCATCAGATCAAGGAGACGTGTCCGGACACGGTGTTCCACGGCTTTGACATAGAGCATCAGTATGCCACCTCCGGTGAAAAGGCGCGCCAGCTTCTGGAGGACGAGGGAAAGACCGACACCGACGTATACCGTACGGTAGAGCAGAGCATCAAGCAGGGCGTCATGTACTATCGGCGCGGCGCAGACGATGAGGCCGACGTGCAGCGGGAGTACGCCTTGGCGACCAATTTCTGCACGGCCTTTGACGCACTGGGCGGCGTCAGCGTGGTGGCCTTCTGCGGCGGCGCCCACGCCGACCCCAACGGAATGGATCATCAGACCGGTACCGTACCCTCCATGGCGGCCCAGATCGCGGCGCACTACGGCAGCAAGGTGACGCTGACCTGTGCCAATCTGGCGCGGGTGGAAAAGCCGGAGCTGGAGCCGCTCCGCACGGACACACTGACCATCGCCGGTGAAGCATACGAAGCCGCCTACTTCGGCGAGGAGGACATCTCCGAGTGGAGCAAATACGCCAGCCGCGAGTTCTGGCGCGTGGAGGGCGGATACGACGCCTTTTCCGCGTGGCAGGCCACCGGGGATCAGCTGCCGGAGAACAACTATCCCATGGCGCTGCACCCAAGAGAATCCTATGCCATTCTGTACCACCTGCCGGACGGCGGGACAATGTGGTGGTACGGTGTGTCCACAGACCAGACGGATTGGAATGCGGGCGTCGTGACTGTGCAGGTAGCGCCGCCGGAGGCGGCTTGACCATGCAGACCAAAAATATTCACATAAAAGGAGACGAGCACATGAAAAACACTGAAAAGACCATGGACAAGATCGTGGCGCTGTGCAAAAACCGCGGCATCATCTTCGCAGGCTCCGAGATCTACGGCGGCCTGGCCAACACCTGGGACTACGGCCCGCTGGGCGTGGAGCTGAAGAACAACATCAAGAAGGCATGGTGGAAGAAGTTCGTACAGGAGAACCCCTACAACGTGGGGCAGGACGCCGCCATCCTCATGAACCCCCAGACGTGGGTGGCCAGCGGCCATCTGGCCGGCTTCTCCGACCCCCTGATGGACTGCAAGGAGTGCAAGGAGCGCTTCCGCGCCGATAAGCTCATCGAGGACTGGTGCGGCCAGAACGGCGTGGAGCTGCCCAAGCCCATCGACGCCTTCTCCCAGCAGGAGATGAAGGACTTCATCGAGGAGCACAACATCCCCTGCCCCAGCTGCGGCAAGCACAATTTCACCGATATCCGTCAGTTCAACCTGATGTTCAAGACGTTCCAGGGCGTCACCGAAGATGCCAAGAACACCGTGTATCTGCGGCCTGAGACGGCGCAGGGCATCTTCACCAACTTCGTCAACACCCAGCGCACCACCCGCCGCAAGCTGCCCTTCGGCGTGTGCCAGATCGGCAAGTCCTTCCGCAACGAGATCACCCCGGGCAACTTCATCTTCCGCGTCCGCGAGTTCGAGCAGATGGAGCTGGAGTTCTTCTGCAAGCCCGGCACCGATCTGGAGTGGTTCAACTACTGGCGCACCTTCTGCCACAACTGGCTGCTGGGCATCGGCCTGAAGGACGAGAACCTGCGCCTGCGCGACCACGATCCCGAGGAGCTGTGCTTCTACTCCAAGGCCACCACGGACTTCGAGTTCCTGTTCCCCTTCGGCTGGGGCGAGCTGTGGGGCGTGGCCGACCGCACCGACTATGACCTGACCCAGCACCAAACCGTGTCCGGCAAGGATCTGACCTACTTCGATCCCGAGACGAATGAGCGCTACATCCCCTATGTGGTGGAGCCGTCTCTGGGCGTGGAGCGCAGCGTGCTGGCCGTGCTGGTGGACGCCTACGACGAGGAGGTGGTGGACGCGGAGAAGAACGACGTCCGCGTGGTGCTGCACCTGCACCCGGCGCTGGCTCCCTACAAGGCCGCCATCCTGCCCCTGAGCAAGAAGCTCAGCGAGCCCGCCCGCAAGATCTACGAGGAGCTTTCCAAGGAGTGGATGCTGGACTTCGACGAGACCGGCTCCATCGGCAAGCGCTACCGCCGCGAGGATGAGGTGGGCACGCCCTTCTGCATCACCGTGGACTTCGACACCGTGGGCGATGCCGAGCACGAGGGCGACAACTGCGTCACCGTCCGCGAGCGCGACACCATGGAGCAGGTGCGTATCCCCATCAGCGAGCTGAAGGCGTATCTGGCCGAAAAGCTGGCATATTAAGAGTAAATGAGCGCAAAAAAGAAAGCCCCGCGGGGCTTTCTTTTTTTGCATGCTTGCTGCTTCCGTAGGGGACGGAGCCTCACACCCCGGTGCCGTCAAAGGCCGGGGTATAGGCCTCCTCCGCCGAGGTGCGCTCCTGCACGAAGCCGTCTGTGATGCCGCAGGCGCGCATATACGATACCGCCGCCCGGTACTCCGCCCGCGTCACGTGGCGGGCCATGTTCCCCGCCGCCCCCGGCTGGGGGGTATACTGGCTCATGAGGGAAAACAGCACCTCCCCGGGGCGGAAGCTCTCCGCCACCCAGTCGATGACTCTTCGGGTGTTCTCCAGTTCCCCCGGCAACAGAAGATGTCGGATCAACACACCCTGCTTTAAAAGGCCGTTTTCCATCCGGTAAGGCCCGGTCTGGCGGAACATCTCCAGAATGGCCCGCTTGGCCCAGTCAAAGTAGTCCGCCGCGCCAGAGTATTTGCGGGCAGGTTCGGAGAGGCCATACTTCAAGTCCGGCAGATACACCTGTACCTTCCCCTCCAGACGGCGGAGAGTCTCCGGTTTCTCATAGCCGCCGCAGTTCCACACCACCGGCACGGGCCATTCCTCGTCCCCCAGGGCCTCCAGAACCGCGTCGGTGAAGTGGGTGGGGGTCACCAGGTCCAGGCAGGCGGCCTCCTGTCCGATCAGCTCGTGAAAGATCTCCCGGAGCCGCTCCGCCGTCAGGACCTTTCCCACCTCCCCCTGGGAGATGGGCTTGTTCTGGCAGAAGCAGCACCGGAGATTGCAGCCGGAGAAGAACACGCACCCGGCGCCGCGCTCCCCCACCAGGCACGGCTCCTCCCAGAGGTGGAGCATGGCCCGGGCCGCCACGGGCACGCTGGGCATCCCGCACACGCCGCCCCGCCTCGTCTCCGTCCGCTCCTCGCCGCAGTTTCTGGGGCACAGGCGGCAGATCACAGCAGGTCCTCGGGGCGGAAGTCCGGGCCCAGGTCCCCGGCCATCCAGTGCTTGCGGCACAGGCCGATGTACTGGTCGTTCGCGCCGATGACGACCTGCGCACCCTGCTTGACGACATGGCCCTGCGCGTCAAAGCGCGCGTTGAACGCGGCCTTTTTGCCGCACCAGCAGATGGTTTTGACCTCTTCTAACTTGTCGGCCATGACAAGCAGCTCGTAGCTGCCGGGGAAAAGGTCGCCCTTGAAGTCGGCGCGCAGCCCGTAGCAGAGGACGGGGATGCCGCAGTCGTCGACGAGATGGACGAGGTATAAGACCTCCTCCTTTGTCAAAAACTGCGCCTCGTCGACGATGATGCAGGCGTTTTTCTTGAGCTCCTCCTCGTCCATCTGCCGCATCTCGTGGAAGTAGACGCAGGGATATTCGAGGCCGATGCGCGAGTGCACCATGTGGTCGCCGTCGCGCGTGTCGAGCTGGGGCTTGCAGAGGAGCGTCTTCTGCCCGCGCTCTTCGTAGTTGAAGCGCGCCATCAGCGCGTTGGCCGTCTTGCTCGAGCCCATCGCGCCGTATTTGAAGTAAAGCTGTGCCATGGTCGTTGTTCTCCCTCTCTTATTGCAGCCGCGCGCGAACGAGCGCGGCAAATTTCCTGAATGCGGTGGGGATGGCGGCGGCGTCGAACGCCGCGGCGTCCGCCCAGAATAGATCGTCGTTTTCGCCCGTCACGTCGGCGAAGTAGCCCTTCATATCCCACTCGATGTGGGTGAAGATGTGCTTGGCACTGCCCGCGGGTTCGACAGTTTGCGCCGAAAGCCCCATCTGCGCAAGCGCAAGCGAAACGCCCGCCTCGTCGAGGTTCCCCAAAACGCTCGGGAATTCCCAGAGTGAGGCGAGAAGTCCCGTGTCCGCGCGCTTTCGCAGCGCGGCCTTGCCGTTTTGGAAGAGCAGCAGCACCGTGCGCTCTTCGATCTTGCGCGCCTTTTTCTTCGCGCGCACGGGTAAGACTTCGGTGAGGCCGTTTTTGTACGCCTCGCACATCATTCGCGCGGGGCAGACCTCGCACTTGGGCGCGCCGTTCGGCAGGCACACCGTCGCGCCGAGGTCCATCATCGCCTGATTGTACGCGCCGGGGCGGGCTAAGTCGATGGCGTCGTTGAGATGCGCGGTGAATTGCTTTCGTACCCTCGCGTCCATGATGTCGTCGGCGCAGCCGCTGACGCGCGCGGCGACGCGCAGCAGATTCCCATCCACCGCGGCGACCGGCTCACCGAAGTTGATCGAGGCGATGGCGGCGGCGGTGTAGTCGCCGATGCCGGGGAGCGTTTTGAGACTTGCACAAGTGCGCGGCAACTCGCCGCCAAAGTCCGAGACGATGACCTTCGCCGCCTTTTGAAGATTCCGCGCCCGCGAGTAGTAGCCGAGCCCCTCCCAGAGCTTCAAGAGCCGTTCCTCCGGCACGGTGGCTAACGCCGCGGCGTCGGGCAGCTCTGCCATGAAGCGCTCAAAGTACGGGATGACCGCGCTCACGCGCGTCTGCTGGAGCATGATCTCCGAGACCCACGTGCGGTACGGCGTGACGACGCTGCGCCATGGCAGCGTGCGGCCGTTTAAGTCATACCACGTGAGCAGCGGCGCGGTCAGGGCATTTAAGTTTTCCCAATGTTCTGTCATCATATCATTTGTTGAAGCGCGCGGCGAAGCCGCAGCGGCGGCAGAGCTCTTCGGCGGGCTTCCGCCGGGAGAAACCCTCGCGCAGAGCACACGCGCGCGGGGAGGTCAGAATTTCGGTAAGCGGCTGGGTGAAGAGGTTCCCCAGCGCCACATCGCCCTCATGATCGAGGCAGCAGGGCACGACCGTGCCGTCGACAAGCACGCCGAGCTGGTCGCGCAGACCGTAGCAGAACTGCGCGCCGGATTCGCCGGCGCTCAGATCAGGCCAGTCGAATTTGCCCGCGCGCTCCAAATACAGGTGGTCGCGCAGAAGAAAGCTGCCGTTTCGCATCTCGGGCCAGTTATCGCCTGTGCGGGAGCGCAGAAAGTCGAGAATTTCGCCGTTGCGCGTGTCCGCGCCGCCGTCGTTCCAGAGGCGCAGCGCGACGATGACGCCTTTTTTCGCGGCCTTTTCAGCAAAGTTCCAGACCTGTGTCAGGTAAGAAAGCTCCTGCTCGTCCGCGCCGTCGTTGCCCTCAAAACTGTGGAGCGAGACGCTGATCTTGTGCAGGCTCTCGGCGGCAAGCAGCTCGTCGGAACGCTTTTGGAGCAGCGTGCCGTTCGTCGTGATGCAGATCTTCATGTCCCGCGCTTTGGCGAGGGCGAAGAGCGTCGTAAGCTCAGGGTGCAGCAGCGGCTCGCCCATCACATGCAGGTAGACGTACTGCACATCCCCCTCGAGCCGCGAGAGGACGAGGCCGAATTCCTGTGCGCTCATCGTGCGCGGCTCGCGCTTCGTCTTGGGGCAGAAGGAGCAGGCGAGGTTGCAGCGGTTTGTGATCTCGACATAGGCTTTTTTCAGCATCGCGCGGCTCCTTTCGTGAGGTCGGGGGATAGATTTAAATATTTTACCATATCCGCGCGATTTTGCAAAGCCTTTTCCCTTGCGCCGCGCCGCGGCGTCTGCTATGATACTACAAGCAAACTTCCATCCTCCGCAGCGAAAGGAGAAACCGCATGACCGTCACGTTTATCGCCCACAGCGCGTATCTTGTCGAGTGGGACAAGTTCTACACGCTCTTTGACTACACCTACGAGCCCGACTACACGGGCGCGCTGCCGGAATTAAACCCCGAAAAGCCCTTGCTCGTCTTTGCGAGCCACAGCCATGAGGACCACTTCGACGCCAAGGTGTTCACACTTTTGGAAAAGTACCCCGACGCGCGCTTTTTCGTCTCGCGCGATACGCGCCTCACCGAGCGCAAGCGGCAATGGCTGAACATCTCCGACGAGGCCTTTGCCCGCACGACCGTCCTGCGGCCCGACAGCATCCTGCTCACCGACGTCGCGGGCGAGGATTTGAGCATCCGCGCCATCAAGTCGACGGACATCGGCAATGCCTATCTTCTGCGCGCTGAGGGGAAGATGGTCTACCACGGGGGCGACCTCAACTGGTGGAACTGGGAGAGCGAGGGCAAGGCTTACTGCAACAACATGACCGTCCACTACCATGCGGCCATTGAAAAGCTCGCCTCCGCCGTGCGCAACGAGGCGACGGACAACAACATCGCGCCCGAGATCACGGCGGCGATGGCGCCGCTTGACCCGCGCCTTGGTGAAGGCAGCGAGGGCCTCGGCATCGAGTATCTGCTGAAGAATGTGACGGTGCGGCACATCTTCCCGATGCACATGTGGAAAAAGTATGAGGTCATCGACCGCTACATCGCCGCGCACCCGGACGAAAAGGGCATCATCGCGCGCATCACGCGCGACGGTCAGCAATTCGAGATTTGAAAATAAAAAGGAAAGCGACTTCCGCATCGCGGAAGGCGCTTTCCCGTTCGAAGGGAATTTGTGGAGAAAAAACACTGACGTATTTTTTACTGGCTCACTGCCGTGAGAGGCATTTTGAGGATCTGACCGACGAAAATGACCGAGGGGGACTTGACGGTGTCCTTATTCAGGTCATAGATCTCAGTCCAGCGGCTGCCATTGCCGAGCTGCTTGCTGGCGATCTTCCACAGGCTGTCGCCGGAGACGACGGTGTAGGTATCGCTGCTCGCGGGCTGGGAGGGCTTCTCAGGCTGCGTGGGCTGGGTGGGCTCGGCGGAGGTGCCGTTGCTCACAAGTGTCGTGCGCGGGTCGTTGCCCGTGTAGCGGTAGAGCGGGAAGTTCATGGTCGACTTGTCGTAGTCGATCTGCTTGTACTGATAGAGCGTGCCGTCGTAGCCGTTGGAGTCGGTGACGTCGGGCTCGCAAAGCATGGCGATGACGTTGCTGGCGACCTGATCCATCGGGAAGACATAAGCGCCGCTGGCGAAGGTCACGTCGGCGGTGTCGCGCAGGCCGGCCTCAATGCCCTTGGCCTTGCCGTTCACCATGTAGTCGCCGACATAGTAGTACTGCTGGAGGCTTGCGGTGGTACCGGCGTTGAGCTTGTAGTACTCAGCGCCCTGATTGTCCATGATGTAGAGGATCTTCTCAATGTTGGCGGTGTCCGCGGGAATGACATAGGCGGTCGGGCGGACGCGGCTGCGGGTCAGAGTGTCGTTCAGGGAAAGGGGATGCGCCTTGCTGACCTTCTCACTACCGTCGGCGACGCTGTACTGCACGGTCGCGGCGGTGTAGTCGGTCAGAGTCTTGCCGGACTTGGTCTGATAGAGGGCGAGAACGTCGCTTTCCTCATAGGTCTTGCCCTTGGCGACAACATCGGCACGGGCGGCGGCGACCGCCTTCATGATCTCGTCGGCGTGCTCGGCGGCATAGGTGATGTAAGAGGTGGCGGCAACTTCCTGAGAGAAGACGCGGCGCTCAAAGTTCTGGCGGCCGGCGCCGATGCCGCGCGTCTCAATGAGGAAGGAAACCGCATTGAACAGGCCAAAGTAGGCGCGGCCGATGGGGTTATTGACGGTGGTGCCGTAGTGATTGACGCGCAGGCCGGCGTTCGTAGCGTCGGAGAAGGCGCGCTTGGCCATGTCGAGACCGATCTTCGTCACGGCGGGGTTGTTGTTCAGGCTGGTGGCGGGGGTGGTCTCAAGATCGTCCGCATTCTCCATGTATTCACCGGCGCCCGTCCAGTCGTCGTTGTAAGCGCCGTAGAAGGTGAACTCATGCGTGTCGAGGACAACCTCGCTCATGAACAGGCGGTAGGCGGTGTGCAGCTGGGCAAGCTCGGCTGCCTTGAGGGACATATGGTCGCGGTTCATATCAAAGCCGTCGTAGGTGGCGCGGCTGAAGAGATAGGAGCCGTCGGGATTGATGCGGGGGACGATGACAATGTTGACCTTGTCGAGCAGCGCCTTGTAGGCGGGATCGTTGACAAAGTTGTCGATCATCACGAGCGCGCCTTCACCGGCGGCAGGCTCGTTGGGGTGGATCTGCGCCTGATACCAGACGTTCAGCTTGCCGTTGCCCTTGACGATCTTGGCGGCCTCGGCGAGCGTGGCGTTCGCGGGGATCTCGGAGGTGGTGAAGAGTGCCAGGGGGAGGTCATACTTGTAGTTCGGGGTCGTACCGGCAGAGTAGAGATGCATGGTGCCGGAAGCGGCGTCCATCTTCTTGAGGAAGGCCATCAGCTCTTCCTGAGAGGTGAACTCGTTGGCGGCGTGCTTGCCGTCGAAGGCGGGGGTGGTGTAGTTCTGCGGCTCGAGGGCGAAGTGCTTGTTGATCTCCTCAGGCCAGAAGATAAGCATACTGTCGCGGGCATCCATCTTGTAAGAATCGGGGGCCTTTTCGGGCTTGATGGTCGGCTCGAAGCCGTTGCCGCCGAGCTTGCCGCCGATGACGGAAAGCTTCTTCACGCCGGCGGTGAGGTCGGCCTCGGTCACGTTGAAGAGCTGGAGAATGTTGTAGTAGCCGGTGCCGTGCACATGGTAGGCATAGGTGCCGGGAGCGGTGACGACGTAGCTGCCGTCAGCCTGCGGGGTGATCGCTTCGAGCTGGGAGAAGATCTCTTCTTCCTTGGCATAGCTGTCTGCGGGGTAGCCCTTGTAGACTTCGAGACTGACGACCTTGGAGGAGTCGTAGTTGGCGGAATAGTCAAATTCCAGTTTTGCGCTTTTCTCTGCTGCGAGCGTGCTGGTCATCAGCATCGTGACGACCATCGCGAGAGTCAGCAGACAGCTCAGGGATCGCTGCATCATTTTTCTCATAGCTTCTTTCTCCTTCTTAAAAACTGTCGGCATCGGAACATCATGCACAAACGGAAGAAAATTTACCCGTTGATTCCTGTTGACAATACCGATTTGGATAAGTAAACTGTAACTATTAAAGTCGCCTTTAAGTCAATAGGTTTTCGCGCGGTCATCTTAACAGTTTTTTAAGGAGATTTTCGTATGCCTTATACAATCGGAGAAGTGGCACGCATGATGAATATTGCCCCATCGACCCTGCGCTACTATGAAAAGGAGGGGCTGCTGTCTCTCGGTGTGCGCGCCAGCAATGGGCAGCGAACGTACACAGACGACGATATTGCAACGCTTTCAATCATCGAGTACCTGAAATTCTGCGGTCTTCCGCTCAAGGAGATTCGCTCGTTCCTGCCGCTCATCCAGCCCGGAGGAGAGACACTCGGCGCCCGCCGCGACATCCTTGCCAAAGAGCGCGACAACGTCCGCGCGCAGATCGCGGCGCTGCAAACGAAGCTCGAACGTCTGGAATTCGGCTGCTGGTTCTACGAGACCGCGCAGCAGTACGGATCGGTGCTGCCGCTGTATGAATTTTCAGAGGAGCACTTTCCTCCGGAACATCGCAACGTCCTGCGGGAGAGCTTTCACCTGCCGTTGACGCACGTGCGCACAAAGCTCGAATGGTGAAAAAAAAGGGAGCCCTGAGACATACCGTCTCAGGGCTCCCTATATGTCGATCCTTATTTCTTTTTGTCCGCTGTGCCCCACGGGTGGCACTGGTAGGACTGCTCCTCGCTCATGCCGAAGTAGCGCAGGTCCGTGCGCCCGTACTGGTCGCCCCAGGTGACGTCGATGTGGTACTGCGTGCCGTCCAGCGTCGCGAGCGTCCAGATGTGGCTGTCGTTAAAAAGCGAGGTGCACTCGATGCCCTCGAGCTTCAAGAGCAGGTTGTAAGCGCCCGTGTAGCCGTCGCACACGGCATGGCCGCTGACAAGCGCGCCGTAGGCAAGATGGCTTGCGGAATCGTCTGCGGCGGCGTTATCGTAGCGGCAGTGGTCGCACAGCCATTGAAAATACGTGCGCGCGATCTCATACTGGCTCATGTCGTAGCTCAGCGTGCCGCTCTCCCAAAGGGAGTCGTGGACCTTGATCGCGGCGGCGAGCGCCTTGGCGCGGTACGATTCGAGCGTTTTGTCCGTACAGGCGGTGGACGAAAACGTGAGTACGACCTTGCCCGTCGAATACGAGCGGCAGGAGACGGCGTTGTACATCTGCTCGCAGTATGTTTTGACGCAGGAGGTGAACGCCTGCGTCAGCGCGCTGGCGGTGGCGGTGGTGAGGGCCTTGGAGTAGTTCAGCGTGATCGTGTGCTCGCCGCGCGCGAGCATATTGCGAACCAAACCGTCGATGACGGCGGTGTCCTTGGCAGACGTCGGGAGCGACGTGCTTGCCGGCGCTTTGACAAGGCTCGCGAGCGTCGCGTTTTTCACGGAGTGATACGGCGCGACCGTCCACGTGAGCGTCAGGCGCGTTTCGGGCTTGACCACGCGCGTCAAAAGCGCCGCGATTTCCGCGCGGCTGACGCTGCGGTCGGGGTAAAAGCTGCCCTTTGCGTCCATGCCGGAGAGCAGCCCGCGGCGGTACATCAGCAGTATTTCGCTGCGGTAGGGCGTTTTGTCCGTCACGTCGGTGATATAGTCGCGGCTGGCGTAGGCCGAGGTGACGAGCGAGGCGTTGGGCTCGGTGTACCATTCCTCCGGCACGGCGAAGGCGAAAATGCCCGCCATCTGCGCGCGCGACGCGGGCAGGAGGTAGAAGCCCTCAAAGCTGTTGTCGAGCAAATTCTGGCTCTTCAAATACGAGACATACGGCGCATACCACGCCTCATTCTCCTTTGCGGCGGGGATGACCGCGTCGCTGCCGGTCGTGTAGATGGCGCGCAGCCGCGCGGCGATGGTCAAAAGCTCGGCGATCGTCACATTGCCGCTTGGCGCAAAGGAATCCTCGCCGCGGCCGTTGAGTAAGCCGTATTCATAGGCCGAGACGACCGGGGGGGCGAACCAGTCGCCGTCTTTCACGTCGGCAAACTGGCCCTCATAGACGCGAAGCAGCACGAACGGGGCGCTGCCGTCTGTCGTCGTTTCCTCCTGTGCGGGAGCGGCAATGTCCTGCGCGGGCTCCTCGCTGTAAGCAAAGGCGCTGATGCTCAGCGCAAGTGCGAGCGCCGCGACAAGCAGCGCAAAGCGGAACTTCATGGCGTTTGCTCTCTCTTTCTCACATTCTCAAAATTTCACGGGGATCACGGGACTAAAATGTTCTGTTCGTCTGCGGTGATGTCGGCGACATAGGGGTTGAGCATCGAATTCGTCATCTCGAGCACCTGCTCGGGATAGAGCGTGTAGAAGGACTTGCCATTGTACCAGCCCGCGCCGTCGCCGGGGAGCGTGGCAAAGCTGATGGCGTCCGTCCCGCCCATGGAGAGCGCCTGGTTGGCGAGCCACACGAGGTTGCCGAGCGTCAGGTCGGTCTTGACATATTTTAAGAACGTTTCCGCCATCGCGGGGACGTTTTCGAGCTTCATCAGCTTCTGCGCCACGGTCTTCAAAAACGCCTGCTGCGTGCCGATGCGGCCGATATCCTGCCGCCCGCCGTAGCCGGGGTTATCCTTGTCGGAGTTGTGGCGGAAGCGCACGACCTCCATAGACTGCTGGCCGCTGAGATGCTGCAATCCCTTTTTGAAGTGAATGTGCAGATCCTGGTAGGGGTCGTCGTAGTCCATGTCCTCGGGCACGTCGAAGTCGACACCGCCGATCTGGTCGATGAGCGCGATGAAGCCCTTTAAGTCGACGGAGACGTAGAAGTCCACGGGAACGCCGAGCATATCTTCAATGTTGCTGCGCAGCTTTTCCGTGCCGCCGTTGTTGTAAGAGGAATTGAGCTTGTGGCCGTTGCTCATCAGCGTGTCGCGCGGCAGGCTGACGACGTCGATCTTCTTGTTCTCCGCGTCAAAGCGCACGAGCATGTTCGTGTCGCTGCCGCCGGCGTCGTTGTCCACACCGTAGGCGAGGATCGTATAGCAGTATTTTTTGCGCTCTTTGCCGTTAGAAATGGTTTGAATGGCGTCGCTGTCCTCCGCCGTGCCGTCCTGCTGCGTCTGCTGGTCCTCGTTGTCCGTGACGGGCTCAGGCGCGCGCACGACGTACTTGACCGTCGCCACGACGGTCACGGTCAGGAAAAGAAGCGACAGAAGCGTGACGACGACGCGCTCGCCGCGATTTGCGCGTTTCTTCTTTTTCTTCGGCCTGCGGCGCGGCTCGCTTTCGCGGCCGATGCTTGGCTCGTAATAGTCCTGCTTTCTCATCTTGTTGCTCCGATCATTTTTCTTTTGGTTTACAATAATGCATTCTACCCTGCGCGGCGGAATTGTGCAAGAGAAATTTTGCCGCGCGGAGGGCGCACTCTTATGTTAGACGCAAAAAGTCGGAAAAAGTTTCAAAATCCCTTGTATTTTTTTCGCGTGGCCATGCCGCCGCGGATGTGACGCTGGGCCTTGTTGACCTCCAGCACCTCCTTGACCTGCAAGTATAGGCTGCGGTTGAACTGCGGCAGGCGGTCCTGTAAGTCCTTGTGCACGGTGGACTTGCTCACGCCGAACTTTTTTGCCGCGGCGCGCACGGTGGCGCGGTTTTCGATGATGTAGGCGGCCAGCGCGCAGGCGCGCTCTTCCATGTTACCCTTCATGCAGCACACTCCTGACTCATGTTGCTCCATCTATATGCGTGCAGAGAGGGAATATGCGCATCGGGAATGAATACGCGGCAAAAACGTTGTGCAAAGCGGTTCAGGCGTGTTATAATTTCTCTGTCTACACCGAAGACGGCACAAACGAAACGACAGGGAGGTCCTGCATGGAAAATAAACTCATCCGCAGCAAATACTTTTTATACCTGACCGAATTTTTTGCCGGTATGTCCGTCATGGCGGTCGAGCTCGGTGCGAGCAGGCTCATGGCCCCGTACTTCAGCTCGTCGCAGATCGTGTGGACGGTCATCATCGGCGTCATTATGATCGCGATGGCCATCGGCAACGTCTGGGGCGGCAAGCTCGCCGACAAGAGCGCGACGCCCGATAAGCTCTACCGCCGCCTCATCATCGCGGCCATCTGGATCGCGCTCATCCCGTTTGTGGGACGGTACCTGATCGCGGGCATCTCGCTGCTGCTGGCGCTTTTTGTGACGAAAAACTTCCTCGTCTGGGCGGCGCTCGCGGCGTGCCTTGTGATCTTCGCGTTCCCGTGCGTGCTGCTCGGCACCGTCACGCCGTCGCTCACGCGCTTCACGGTCGACAATCTCGACGACACGGGCAAGACCGTGGGCAGGCTCAACGCGCTCAACACCATCGGCAGCATCATCGGAACCTTCGTGCCGACGTTTGTGACGATCCCCGCCGTCGGCACGGCGGCAACGTTTTTGATCTTCTCCGGTGTGCTCGCGGCCATCGGCATCGCGTACTTCGTGTTCGAGAAGAAAAAGAGCGTGCCGGGGATCGTCTCCGTCCTTTTGATCGCTGGACTGTGCTTTGCCCTGCCGTCTTACAGCTTCGCCTTCTGGCAGAGCGACATCACGCTTGAGGACGAGTCCATCTACAACTATTTGCAGGTGCAGGACGACGCGAAGCGCACGACGCTCTCGACGAACGTGCTCTTCGGTGTGCAGAGCGTGCAGGTCAAGGGCGACGCGCTGACGGGCATGTACTATGACTACGCGCTCGCCGCGCCCTGCATGGCGGGCATGGACGGCACGGACAACGAAAACCGCAGCGTGATGATCCTCGGCATGGGCTCTGGCACGTACGCGAGCTACTGCACGCGCTATTTCCCCGGCGCGAGTGTGCAGGGCGCGGAGATCGACAAAAAAATTGCCGGCATCGCGACGGACTACTTCGGACTTCCAGGCAGCGTGACCGTCGCGGTCGAGGACGGGCGCGCGTACCTTGCCGCGTCGAAGGAGAAGTTTGACGTCATCATGGTGGACGCCTATCAGGATATCACCATCCCGTTCCAGCTCTCGAGCGTCGAGTTTTTCAACGAAGTGCGCTCTCATTTGAAGCCGAACGGCGTGATGGTCGTGAACCTCAACATGACGTCCGCGGAGGACGGCTCGATCAACGAATACCTCTGCGACACGATGGCGAGTGTCTTCCAGCACACCGTCACCGCGCCGGTGAGGGGCAACACGAATACCGAGGTCTTCTGCACGAACGCGGATGACTGGGAGGAGACGTTCCTGCGCAGCATCGCAAAGCTCAAGGACAGCGACTATGCCGATATGATGCGCACGGTCTACTCCAAGCTCACGCCCTATGAGGGCGGAAGCTGCATCCTGACGGACGACAAGGCCCCTGTCGAGGTGCTGGGCATGCGCGTGCTCGACGAGCTCATCGGCGATGAGCTCAACTACTACAAAGACGAACTGAGAACCGGCGGCCTGTCCGCGCTGATCGGTAATTGAAAACAAAAAGAATCCCGCGCCCACGGCGCGGAATTCTTTTCAGGGCAGAGAGCCTCGCAGAGTTTTTACCCGCAAGGGGTACGCCGCATCCGTAAGGCAGCAAAGCTGCCAACGGCTGCCCAGGTGCCGCGCACGGCACGATTGGCGCGCCTGCAAGGGCGCGGGAATCGTAGTGCCGCAACGGTGTAAGGTCGAATTGTCCGCTTTTAGCGGACAACCGAGGTACAGAACGCAGCGAGACCTTTTCAAAAAAGTGGCTTTGCCACTTTTTTGATTACAAAATCAGCATCAGCACGGGAATCACGACGAAGCACGCGATCGTGGAGAGCGCCGCGCCCTGCGCGGCGAATTCCTCGTCCGCGCCGTATTCCGCGGCGGCGACGACCGTCTGCGTCACGACGGGCATGGCGGTCTCCACGAGCAGCACGTTGCGCGCAAGCCCCTCGACGCCGAGCAGCGCGCACAGCGCGAACGACGATGCCGGTACGAGCAGAAAGCGGAAGATCATCACGATGGCAAGGTCGCGGTCAAGGCGGAGATTTTTCAGCCCGATCTCGTAAATGATGTAGCCCGTGAGCAGCAGGGCGAGCGGCGTGACGAGGTTATTCATGTACTTGCAGTAGCTCATCACGAGCGGCGGGAGGGAAACGCCCGTAAGGACGAGCAGAAAGCCCAGAAGAACGCCGATGACGGCGGGCGTGGTCAGGAATTTCTGGAGCATCTTGAGGTCAAAGCCGCGGCTCTCACCCGACCAGCGCACAAGCGAGAGAAACAGCAGCTGGACAAAGCTGGTGTTGACGAGGTAGTAGAGCATGACGTAGGGCGTGCAGGTGTCGCCAAAGAGCTCGGTGCACATCGCAAGGCCGACGAAGATGGCGTTCGACACCGAGCACATCATCATAAAAACGCCAAGCTTCCTGCGCGGCAGCTTTAGGAGTTTGCCTGCGAGCAGCGAGAGCAGGAACGCGCCGAGCGTGGAGAGAAAGGGCACGAGCAGAAAGCCCGGCGAGAGCGCGAGCAGCTCGCGCGGGAAGATGAGCAGGAAGATGGCGCATACGAAGCAGATGGCGGTGGAGGCGACGTTTGCCAGCCCCATGCCGCGCAGCACCCGGCGGTAGGTTT
>OOIG01001261.1_pt1 | contig 19092 bp, 16 predicted proteins | sample 1692091 | NCBI WGS metagenome assembly OOIG01 (sample SAMN06348188, study PRJEB24527) | human gut metagenome | biome: human gut; feature: ankylosing spondylitis patient; material: feces | host: Homo sapiens | place: China | collected 2015-10 | reverse complement strand
CCAGAAGCAGCTTAAAAAACGTCAGTGGGGCGAGGTGATCCGTCTGGAAGTGGAAGATAAGATGGATAAGCGGCTCCTGAAGATGCTGGAAAAAGAGTTTGACATCGATGAAGACGACCTGTTCCGGATTCCGGGACCGCTCGATCTGACGTTTTTAATGAAAATGTATGGGATTGACGGATATGACCATCTCCGCTATAAACCGTATACGCCGCAGCAGGTGCCGGAAATTACACCGGGAAGTGACATTTTTGCCGCAATCCGCAAAGGGGATATTTTTCTGCATCATCCATACGAAACCTTTGATCCGGTTGTGGATTTTGTCCGTCAGGCCGCAAAGGATCCGGGCGTACTTGCGATTAAGCAGACTCTGTATCGTGTCAGTGGTCATTCCCCGATCATTGCGGCGCTTGCACAGGCTGCCGAAAATGGCAAACAGGTTTCCGTACTGGTGGAATTAAAGGCACGGTTTGACGAAGAAAACAATATTGTCTGGGCAAAGATGCTGGAGAAAGCGGGATGCCATGTAATTTATGGTCTTCTGGGACTGAAAACACACAGTAAGATTACACTGGTGGTTCGGCGTGAGGAGACAGGCATTCGCAGATATGTACATCTTGGCACGGGAAACTATAACGATTCTACGGCAAAGCTTTATACAGATACCGGTATGTTTACATGCAGAAATGCTGTAGGTGAAGATGCTACAGCAGTATTTAATATGTTATCCGGTTATTCTGAACCGCTGTCCTGGAACCGGCTGGTGGTAGCACCAATCTGGCTGCGGAAGCGTTTCTTGAAATTAATTGAGCGTGAAACAAAATATGCCAAAGCCGGAAAGACAGCCAAAATTGTAGCTAAGATGAATTCTCTTTGTGACCGTGATATTATTGCAGCTTTGTATGAAGCATCAGCAGCGGGAGTGCAGATTGATCTGGTGGTACGTGGAATCTGCTGCCTGAAGGTAGGTATTCCAAAGATTAGTGAAAATATCAGAGTGCGTTCCATTGTAGGAAATTTCTTGGAGCACAGCAGAATTTTCTATTTCTATAATGATGGACAGGAAGAAATTTACATGGGAAGTGCTGACTGGATGCCGCGTAACTTAGACCGCCGTGTAGAGATTATTTTTCCTGTAGAAAATGAAGAGTTAAAGCATAAAGTAATGCATATTCTGGATGTGGAACTGGCAGATAATACGAAAGCACATCTCCTTCAGAAGGATGGCGCCTATGAAAAGGTTGACAAACGTGGAAAGGTGCTGGTGAATTCACAGCTGCAGTTCTGCAGGGAAGCAGAAGAAGCAGCACCAAAGCCTGCGGATGTGGTAAAAGACCGTATTTTTATTCCGGCAGAACCGGTAGAGGACTAAAGAAATCAGACACTTTTGCCGATATATAATATGAAACCATTGAAATAAAGCTCCAGGGAGGGGATTGTCGCATACGGATATGACGGTTATTTTAAGGTTCCGGTTGTTTTGCTCGTTCACGAGCAGGCAAGACAGCAGAATAGAGGGTATTCGGATGAATCCAGCCGGAAAAAATGTTCCGAAAATGAATTTGAACGAATCTTTCGAAATGCATTAGACGAGGTGAAAGACAAAAAATAGAAAGTATCTATAAAGAGGGACTGTTGTTTTACAGAAATTGTAAAATGACAGTCCCTCTTGGTGTACATGAGTAGTAAGCTATCTGCAATGCAGCGCATTTTTAATATCTGATAAAATATAATAAGGAATCGACATATGTCTCGTTCCGTTTCCCATGGAAATATAAGGTTTGTTACTTCCGTGGAAGTCAGAGCCACCGGAAATAAGCAGATGATATTTTTGCGCAAGCTTCTTGATGTTCTGTTCGTCACCAAGCTGGTAGCTGGAATAGACGGCTTCAATACCATCTAAATGGCTTTCTTCTACCAGTGTCTGAACCAGAGTGTCCAATCGGTCTGCATTCATGCGATAGAGTACCGGATGGGCTAAAATGGCAAGACCACCGGCATGATGAATCAGGGAAATACCTTCCTGCGGAGAGATTTTAGGACGGTCTACATAATAAGGACAGTCATCCCCGATATATTTACTGAATACTGTATTCATATCTTTGGCAAGACCATGATTTACAAGGTATCTTGCAATATGTGCCCTTGTAATGACTGCATCCGGAAATTCTCTGATAAGACTGTCATAATCAATGGCAAGGTGTGCCTCCTGCTGCAGTTTATCAACCATCAGGCGGTTGCGGTCTGTGCGGGAAGAACGGAATGCATTTAATTTATCATTAAATACTTTATCGTCCGGGTTAATATATAGCCCGACCATATGGATTTCACGGTCATCCAGTTCACAGGAGAGTTCAACACCGGCAATGACTTCCGGTGCATCCGGGGAGTTAAGCCGCAAGGTTTCTTCCTGCGCTTCTCTAATACCATCGATACAGTCGTGGTCAGTAAGGGCAAAGGCATATATCGAATGACGTCTGGCTTCATGAACCAGCTCAGATGGAGTAAAAGTTCCGTCAGAGCAGGTTGAATGTACATGTAAATCAATAAATCCTGTTTCCATGGTATAATCCTTTCTAACAGCTCGAAACAATTATTTTTTAGAATTATTTATGAATATGATTATAAGAGTAATCTTTCGTTTTGACAATCCGGAAGAAATGAGAAAAATCTTTTGCGTATAAAAACAAAGTCCTTTATACTGCAATTAGGAAAAATAATCTGCAGGGGGGCAGGAAGCATGAAAAAAATTTTAGAAGTAAGTATGCTTGGAACATTTCGAATGCAATATGGAAATCATTCCTTTATCATAGACCGGAAATCAACGACAAAGACGAACCGGCTGCTTCAGATTATTCTGCATGCGGGTACAGAAGGGGTAACAAGGGAAGAACTGGTGGGAAGACTATGGGAAAATGAGGAGGTCGCAAACCCATCCAACAGTTTCCGGGCAATTCTTTTCCGGGTGCGGAAACTGCTTAAGGAGCAGGGACTGCCGGAGAGCGATTATATTATAAGCCGAAAGGGAGTTTATTACTGGACACCGGAAATTCCGTATCGTTGTGATTGCATTTCTTTTGAAGAGAAGGCAGAGCATGCATTGAAACAGGCGGAAGATTTTGGGAAAACAGAATTAGAGGAAGCAGTCAGGCTGTACCGTGGAGAATTTTTGCCGGCACTGGGAGCATCAGAATGGGTAATTTCCTGGGCAACGAAATACCGGAAATTATATATGTCCTGTGTAAAGAGACTGTGCGGAATTTACCGGGATGAGCAGGAGTATCAGAAATTATATGAGATAGCAGAAAAAGCAGCGGTTCTTTATCCACTGGATGACTGGCAGGTATACCAGATGGAGGCATTGATTGCCATGAAGCGTTCCAAAGAGGCGGTGGCATTATATCATAAGACAGAAGAAGTGCTGCTGGCAGAGCTTGGCAGTGAGCCTTCAAAGTCTATGCTGGAACAATTAAAACGAATCAGCAGCTGTGTTACGGAGGATGATGCCACTCATATTCAGGCAATACAGGAGAAGTTGGAAGAAGAGAGAGAGGAAGGAGCATTTTACTGTTCGTATCCTGTTTTCATTGAAAATTACCGCTTTGCAAAACGGGTTTTGCAGCGTACGGGAAAGAGTGCGTGGCTTCTTATGAGCACCATTACCGATGGGAAGGGGTATGCTTCTGAAGGCGGTGTTCATTTCGAATACATCCGGGCAGAACTGGAGCAGGCATTGAAAAACTCCCTGCGCAGCGGTGACCTGTATACCAGATACAGCACAAACCAGTATCTGATACTTTTAATAGGTATTGAAGAAGAAAATTGCGGACTTGTGATAGAAAGAATCAATGACAACATGGAACGGACGGCTGGAAAGAAATATGTGAAATATCATAAAGTATTGGTGAATGGAACAGACGAGTAGATACGAGGAGAAATACAATACAAACAGGAAGATTTAAGTACAATTCGGAAGAATAAAGAAAAAATAGAAAAATATAACGCTTTTTATAACACAGAGTAGGCTATGATTGGTTATACAATTCATAAATCAACAGGAAATGGATAAAATGAATAAAAGGAGAAAAAACATGAGAGTAGCCAAAATGTTGGGAAAAAGAATTACAGCTTTTGTAATGGCGGCATTGATGGTATTGTCCTTATCCGGAATAACCGGGATGACAGTAAAAGCTGCCGAAAAGGATGATACAATTAAGATGCAGCTGCAGGATACGAAGAAAATCGAGTGTTCTGCATGGATTGCTTACGAAACCAAGTGGAGTGTTACCGGTGGAAAAAATAAGGTAACATTAAAGAATACAAATAAGAAAGAGGTATCTGTAACTGCAGATAAGACAGGAACAGTTACTTTGAAGTGTAAATATAAGAACTGGCTCCTTCAATGGGAGACAGAAGAGTATACCATTAAAATCAGTAAGAGAACTCCGGTATTTGAAGAGAGCATTTCAAATCTGACTTATAACGGAAAAGTCCAGACACTGAATGCAAAGAACTTTGTAAAGGATGGTCCAAAGAGTGGTATTGTTGGAACCTGTGACAAAGAGATTTTAAATGCAGGAACTTATACTTATACGATTACAACACCGGCAACAGATGTATATGAGGCAGGAAGCAGGACTTATACGGTAACTGTAAATAAGGCAGAGGCAGTAATTAAGGAAAAACCATCTGCAACAATCAATCATATGTCCGGAAAACTGAGAGAGTCCCATCTGAATGGCGGAATGGCAGTAGCGGTCAATGATGAGAACCAGGAACTGGAAGGCCATTTTGAGTGGCGGAGCCCGGATGAGACACTGTGGTTTAATACTACCGGAACTGCAATCTTTGAAGATGTAGACCATCATGTAGTATTTGTGCCGGAAGGAAATGCAGCAGAGAACTATAAAGAGACGGTATTTATTGTACCGGTAAGAACCTATTTAAAAGCATTGTATGCAAATCTTACAGCCAGTGATTTTGAATATAATGGCAGTAATGATGAGAAAAACTTAAGCTGTGATGCGAATGCATACAGCTGGGGAATTGAGAAGAATCCAAGCATTTCCATCACGTATACTTATTTTGATGAGGCAGGAAATAAATTAAGCAAAGCACCGGTGGATGCAGGAACTTATACGGTAATTGCAACAGCCAGTGCAAAGAAATTTGAATCCGCAGACAGTAATGAAGCAACCTTTACTATCCGGCAGAAAACGTTGACGAATGAAATGGTAACTGCAAAGGATACTGAGTATACCGGAAGCACAGTTGCAGTTGTGGTAAAGGATGGAGACAAAACATTAGTAGAAGGAAAAGATTATACTGTAATATACAGTGGAAGTAATCCAAATGCAGGAGAGACATCAGCAGCAATTACCGGAATCGGTAACTATAAAGGAACGGTAAATACAACCTATACCATTCTTCCGAAAGAAGTGGAAAATGACAGCGTGATTGCAACTGCAAAGGAAAAATATTATACCGGAAAAGCAGTAACACTCAGTGAGGAAGATGTAACTGTAACTTATAATGGAAAAGTATTAACAGCAGGAACCGATTATACTGTTGGTAATTACAAAGATAATGTAGAAGAGGGAACTGCTCTGGCAACCGTAACCTTTACCGGTAACTATAGTGGAACTGTAAATGTAAGCTTTGGAATCAGTAAGATTCGTGCAAAAGTATATGCCAAATATGGAAATGGAAAACTGCTGCTGTTAAGTGGAAACTGTATTTTAGACCCGGCTGTATTAGAAGAAGCAGCAGATTATGCAACCACAGAGGAAAGCGTAATCCATGGATTCATCTTAGAGGATGAAAATGCAGGTGTAGTGACAACATATACAAAACTTTTCCGCAATACAGAGGGTTATAACGTATATGTAAAAGTAGCAGATACATTTACACAGAAGGCAGAGTTCTACATCCGGAAAGCAGGAACTGTCCGTCCGGAAGGAACAGTTGGTGATGCAACAGCAAATTATGACTATATAGGAAGAGCAGCAGTTTCTTTAAATCAGCTGAAAGTGACAACGGATATGTCTGGTTTTACTGCACCAGCCTCTTTTGATGCAGAAAAGAATTATGATGGAAAGATGCCGGTAACACTTGCATCTGTTTTAGATGCATATGCAGCGAACAGCGGCATTGCAGGGGATGATGCAAGATTCTACCGCATCGAATGGTACCGGATGATTAATCCGAATTCCTGGCATATTGATGGAGAAATTGTTGATAACAGTTATACCGTTACTTTTATGGTAGACGGAAATGTATATCAGGAAGTACGTGAAGTAAAGGGAACGGAAGTTTCTGTAACAGATCCTGTAAAGGCAGAGACAGAGACAACAACCTATGAATTTACCGGCTGGACTTTAGAAGATGGCAGTAAAGTAAATGTTGCAGATTTAAATGATAGTACCGTAGTGTATGCTTCTTTTGATGAAAAGGAGAAAGAAACTGAGCCGACCGAGCCAGTTGGACCGACCGGACCAACCGAACCAACCCAGCCGACTGAGCCGACTGAGCCGACTGAGCCAACCGAACCGACTGAGCCAACCGAACCGACTGAGCCGACCGAGCCAACTGAGCCGACCGAGCCAACCGAACCAACCCAGCCGGCAGAATCAACGGAACCGGCACAGCCGGCAAATCCAGCCCAGCCAGCATCATCAGAAACAGCGGTAACTCCGGCAGATAACAATACACAGCCGGAGACAGCCGTACAGACACCGGTAATCCAGGCACAGACTCCGGTTACACAGACCCAGGTGGCACAGACACCAGTCAGACAGCAGCAGGCAGCACAGCAGCCACAGGATGCAGAAGAACCGGTGGTATTAGAAGATGAAGAGGTTCCGCTGGCGAATGTAACGGACGATAATGCAAAACAGGAAGTAACTGCATTAGAAGATGAAGCAGTTCCTCTGGCAGCAAATCCGGCGGGAGAAGATAACTGTATCATCCATTGGATTATGATGATTCTTACGATTGTATTTGCAGGATATAATGTAGTAAGGGCAGTACTTCGTCAGAAGAGAAATGCATAAAGGCAGGAGGCAGAAAGTATGAAAATAGTAGATGGAATCATTGCTGTTATATATGTAATTGCTATGGCAGTGCTGTTTTTCTTGAGAGACTGTGAGAAAGATCTTCCAATGGGAATTCTGGCACTGGCTGTTACCGCAGCTGCAGTAGCATGTATGGTTATCCAGAATAAAAAGCGTGATAGCAAAGCAGCAAGAGCTTAAAAAAATAATATAAATAAGTATTGCAGGCAGGACGATAGAAAATGAAAATACATTTTGTCGTCCTGCTGTTTTTAGTTGCCAGTCATTTGAAGAAAGCTTCCGCTTGACATTATTTTAAAATTGAGTTATTGTATTAATTAAATAATACAATGATAATTGCAAAGAAGAAAAGGGAGATTAGGTATGGCAAAGAAAAAGAAGAAAATGGAGTTTGAAACAATGCAGGTAAAGCTGCCTCATGTAAAGGGGTTGTCCATTGTGCTTCCGGTTATTTATATTTTATGGGTAGCAGTGATGTATTATCTCCTGCTTCCGGCATTGAATATTCATTCCAGAGGTTTATGGCTGTTTGTATTAGGCGTTATGTTATTCCCGTTAGGAATAATAGGTGCGTTGGTATCGGCAGCCAGGAAGGCGGAAGGTAAGTCCGCAGGAAAGCTGGAAAAGCCGGTAAACGGTATTTTTGCAGCAGTTGGAGTAATCGGAATTCTGTTCCTGATTCTTTTATTTTATGGCAGCAAAATGTTCCATGCACAGGCATATGCAGATATCCTGACCATCGAAGACAGTGATTTTAACAGCGATATCAATACAGCATCTTCTGTATCAAAGATTGCGTTAATGGATACGGACAGTGCAGTATTGCTGGGTAATCGTGAAATCGGAAGCCTTTCAGAAGTGGTGAGCCAGTATAATGTATCGGAAGACTACACACAGATTGATTATCAGGGGGCACCAACGAAAGTATCTGCATTAGAGTATGCCGGCTTCTTTAAATATATGGGAAATAAGGAAAATGGTGTTCCGGGTTATATAACTGTTGATCCGGTAGGACAGAAGGCGCAGTATGTTCCGGTAAAGGAAGGAATGATTTATGTTCCGTCTGCTTACTTTGGCAAGGATTTAAGAAGGCATATCCGTATGAATTACCCGGATAAACTTTTCGGAAATCTTCATTTTGAAGTGGACGAAGATGGAAAACCATACTATATTGCCAGTGTATACAAATACACCATCGGTTTATTTGGTGGAGAAACTGTTGAGGGTGCAATCAGCTGTGACCCAATCAGCGGAGACTGTCAGTATTATGATGCATCAGAAGTGCCGAACTGGATGGATGATGTCTTTGACGGGGATCTTCTGGTGGAACAGTATAACTGGTATGGAGAATTATCTAATGGATTTATGAACAGCATCTTCGGCAAAAAAGGCTGTAAGAAATGTACGGAAACGGTAGTAGAGGATGAAGACGGAGATGAGGAATCTTACGAAGCAAACTTCGGCTATGTTGCCAAAGACGGGGATATCTGGATTTATACCGGAGTTACTTCCGTCAATGATGATGCCTCCAATATCGGGTTTATACTGGTAAATGAGCGGACTTCAGAAGCACATTATTACAGTATTGCAGGAGCAGATGAAAGCTCTGCAATGGCTGCTGCAGAAGGAGAAGTGCAGGAGAAAGGATACCGTGCATCTTTCCCGTCTTTGATTAATGTAGATGGTCAGCCGACTTATATTATGGTATTAAAAGATGCCAGCGGCATAGTGAAGCTTTATGGCATGGTAAATGTAGAATCTTATAATATGGTAACAACAGCAGCCAGTCTCGATGAGTGCTTTGCAAAGTATCGTAAGATGACAGGCAGTGACGGTACAGAAAACACTGGGAATCCGGAAGAGGCAGAAAATTCTTCCGGGGACAGCAACAGTACTGCAGGTAATGCACAGACAGCAGCCAAGGGAAAAATAATTCCGGAAGGTGAGACAGAGACAAGAATTTTTGTAATCAGTGAAATGCAGTATGTTGAGATTGCAGGAGAGACTTATGTTTATCTGGCAGGAGACGACGGTATGGTATACTGGCAGAAGTTTTCTGATAATGAACAATTGATTTTCCTGCATGCGGGAGATACCGTTACTGTAAATGGAATTATGGATAAAGATAATATTTACTGGATAGATACCATTAGAATCATGTAGTAGGAAGGCGGAGAAATGGAAGCAGCAATCCTTGTAGTAATTTTGATTGCAGGATTTACTTATTCAGCAATTAAGACAAAAGAAAGTTGGAAGAACCGCTGCAAACGGACACTGAAAGAAAAATATGGAAAAGAACCTGAGAAAAAGGAATTTAAAAGAGAACTGATAAGAAATTATCTGGATACTGTGGGTGGAACACAGCAGGTGGATGAGGTCACATGGAATGACCTTAATATGGATGATGTGTACCAGAGAATCAACAACTGTGATTCCACTATGGGAGAAGAAATTTTATATGCAAAGCTTCATTATGCGAAGCAGACGAAGGAAGAAGAGGAGCTTTTAGAAAAAAGAATAGCTTTTTGTGAAGCAGATGATGAAAAACGCTATCATCTGGAAGAAACTTTGTCAAAGCTTGGAAAGAGAGACGAGGCTTACTATATTCCATCCTTTATCCAGACAGTAGAGGATTTTGCAATTTCAAATCTCTGGGTTTATCAGATGCTCCGGATATTGCTGATGGTAGTTGTTGTGGCGGCAGTCGTATTTCATAATATATATGCTCTGTCAGCTTTGGTGGTAGTATTTCTTGTGAATTTGTCGGTGTATATCTTTACGGTCCGGCTGAAGTTTGACCAGGAGATTCATATGATGGGAACGGCGGCATACCTGATTACGGTAGCACGAGAACTGGAGCAGGAATACCGGAAAGACAAAATATGTGAGGAACTGGCACCGCTGCTTCCGGTATTTGCCAAAATGGATAAGAAGGCATTTCTGCTAAATATCCAGAGCAGAAATGCCATGGGAGATGTGTTTGAAATGCTGCAGGATTTCCTGCTAGGAGTAACCCAGTGGCATATCCTTACTTATATGAAAGTATTGAATCAGTTTATGGATAACCAGGATGCTTATCTTAAGATTTACCGGGTGGTAGGAGAACTGGATGCAGCGGTCAGCACAGGCTCTTTCCGAAAGAGTCTGCCTCTTGTGACAGTACCGGAATATGAGGAAGCAAAGCAGCTTGAGATGGAAGAAATTTATCATCCGCTGCTTCATGGAGCAGTGACCAATTCTATGGAACTTCAGCATAACTGCATTATCACAGGCTCCAATGCTTCCGGTAAGTCAACCTTTATCAAGACCATAGCTGTCAATGTGATACTGGCACAGAGCATTCATACCTGCACCGCAAAAAGAATGCATCTGCCTCATGCAAAAATGATTACTTCCATGGCGGTAAGAGACGATATTTTATCCGGTGACAGTTATTTTATTAAAGAGATTAAATATTTAAAACGTATCCTGGATGCTTTGTCGGAGGATGAACTGGTTATCTGTGTTATTGATGAAATCTTAAGAGGAACCAATACCCAGGAGCGTATTGCAGCTTCAAAAGCAATCATGGAATATCTGGCACATCATAACTGCATTGCAATTGTGGCATCCCATGATAAGGAATTGACGGAGCTTGAAAAAATTGGTTATGACAATTATCATTTTTCCGAAGAGTTTGGAGAAGCGGATATTGTATTTGATTATAAATTGCAGAAGGGACCGGCAAATTCCCAGAATGCAATCCGCCTGCTTTCCTTTACCGGGTTCCCGGAAACGATTATTGAGAGGGCGGAAAATATCAGAAGCGAATATCGGTAAAAATAATGCTTGACGAACGAAATGACATATGGTACTATAAGCAAGTTGAAGAAAGTAGAGTATCCACTCTCACCTTAGCACAATCAAGTGACTAAGTGTTTATAATGAGTATGCAATGAGCGAATCATTTTGAAGTGGATAGTCTGTCTATCCACTTTTTTTGCGGAAATAAACGGAAAGTTGTCTGGCAAAGCTGTGGTGAATTTAATTTTGGAGGTGTACGACCATTAGCGAGTTAATGATCAATGAACAAATCAGAGATAAGGAAGTCCGCCTGATTGGCGCGGATGGTGAACAGTTAGGTATCATGTCAGCAAGAGAAGCATATAAGCTGGCACAGGAAGCAGAACTTGATTTAGTAAAGATTGCTCCTGGAGCAAAGCCACCTGTATGTAAGATTATCGATTACGGTAAATACAGATATGAGCTTGCAAGAAAAGAGAAGGAAGCACGTAAGAAACAGAAAACGGTTGAATTAAAAGAAGTTCGTCTTTCTCCAAATATCGATACCAATGATTTGAATACCAAAATGAATGCCGCAAGAAAGTTCATTTCCAAAGGAAATAAAGTAAAAGTTACACTTCGTTTCCGTGGCAGAGAAATGGCACATGTACAGGCAAGCAAACATATTCTGGATGATTTTGCAGAAGCACTTGCAGATATTGCAGTAGTGGAGAAAGCACCAAAGCTGGAAGGCAGAAGCATGGGTATGGTGCTGGCAGAGAAAAGATAATGATTTTAAGGAGGAATAAATTATGCCAAAACAGAAAACAAGCAGAGCAGCAGCAAAACGTTTCAAATTAACAGGAACAGGAAAATTAAAGAGAAACAAGGCTTATAAGAGACATATCTTAACAAAGAAAACAACTAAGACTAAGAGAAATCTTAGAAAACCTGCAATGACAGATGCAACAAATGTTAAGAATATGAAGAAGATTTTACCATATTTATAAGAATTGGTTAAGGAGGAATAGAACATGGCAAGAATTAAAGGCGGCTTAAACGCTAAAAAGAAACATAATAGAACATTAAAATTAGCTAAAGGTTACAGAGGAGCACGCTCCAAACAGTATAGAGTAGCAAAACAGTCTGTCATGAGAGCCTTAACAAGTTCTTATGCAGGAAGAAAACAGAGAAAGAGACAGTTCAGACAGTTATGGATTGCCCGTATTAACGCAGCAGCAAGAATGAATGGATTATCTTACAGCAAATTTATGTATGGTTTAAAATTAGCTGGTGTTGATATGAACCGTAAAATGTTAGCTGAGATGGCTGTAAATGATGCAGAAGGATTTGCAACATTAGCAGAGCTTGCAAAAACAAAACTTGCTTAATTTTAAGAAGTGGACAAGTTATAAAAGAGGATTGTGGTTATTCGCAATCCTCTTTTTTGATGTTTGGTTCATTTGAAGTTTTTGCGGAAGCATCCTGCCCGGAAGCTTCTTTTTTGATGGAATCCAAATCTTCTCTTAAAGAGTAATGATTCTTAAGTAAGCGGTATACCATGGTATAAGCCCAGATGAGAACCGGGACAACCACAGTGGCATAGATGGAAGCCTTAAGACAGTTTGTGGCAAAATCACTTCCAATCAATGCAAAAACAAGAGTGGAAACATAGAGGGCAACTAAGAGTACAACACCGATAATTGCAAGAATCTGTTTTGTCTTTTTCATATATGACCTCAACTTTCTTTGATGACCTGTTTTTAGAAAAAAGCAATATACATTATTTTAACATTTGACAGCGGATAGTCAATCAGAAAATGTAAAGTTGCAGAGGATAAATACTTGAAAAAAGCACAAAATATGCTATACTGAAACAAGCGTTATACGACTAAATATGGATTAAAGGATGGATATGAACAATGGCATTATTAGAAGAATGGCAGAAGATTGCTTATGATCAGCAGGCAGATAGAGGAAAATTACAGAGGTTCTGGCAGAGATATTTTATGTTAGAGAAGGGCGTATATGAGAAGCTTTTAACAAACCCGGATGAGAAGGTAGAAGGAACTGTAAAAGAGCTGGCAGAGAAATACGACCTCAGCATTATGGATATGACTGGATTCTTAGATGGAATCAATGACAGCCTGGTAACACCAAACCCAATTGATACTATGGAAGAGGATACCAAGGTAAGTCTTGCATTCGATAAAGAAAAATTATACAAGAACATGGTAGATGCCAAAGCTGACTGGCTCTATGAATTACCACAGTGGGATGAAATTTTTGATGCAGATACCAAGAGAAAGCTTTATTTAGAGCAGAAGAAATCCGGCACTGTTGTAGTTGGAAAGAAAGTCGGAAGAAATGATCCGTGTCCTTGTGGAAGTGGAAAGAAATATAAATTCTGCTGCGGAAGATAAGAATAAAATATTTTGGAAAACATTTGGAAAATATTTCGCAGAAAAACTCTTTACATAGCAGAAAAAAGAGTATACAATAGCTTTTGTCAAAAGGACAAAACAAAGAAGAGACGAGTAGCATGACAGGAAGTCAAAGAGAGGAATACATCTGGTGAGAGTATTCTGATGGAGTGTAATGTGAAGACCAGCTCTGAGTGACCCCAATCCGGTCCGGTGATTCCGTTATCATCAGAATGAGCGGTTGTACGATAAGTACAGCAAGCAGGGTGGAACCACGATAGAGTATCGTCCCTGATGCATAAATTTTATGCATCAGGGATTTTTTACTTTGCAGTTATTAATACTAATATAATAAGAAAAGGAGACTTGAACATGAAAATCACATTAAAAGATGGCTCAGTAAAAGAGTACAGTGAAGCAAAATCAGTCTATGATATTGCAGCAGATATCAGCGAAGGCCTTGCAAGAGTTGCATGCGCCGGTGAAGTAGACGGAGAAGTGGTGGATTTACGAACCGTTCTTGACAAGGACTGCAATTTAAATATTATAACAGCAAGTGATGAAGAAGGATTAAAGGTAATCCGCCATACTGCATCCCATGTGCTGGCTCAGGCGGTAAAGAAATTATTCCCGGATGCAAAGATTACAATCGGACCGGCAATTGAAGATGGATTCTATTATGATTTTGATCATGCCCCATTTTCAAGAGAAGACCTCGATAATCTGGAAGCAGAGATGAAGAAGATTATCAAGGAAGGTCATGAATTAAAACGATTCACACTTCCAAGAGAGGAAGCAATCAAATTCATGCAGGAACGTAATGAGCCATACAAAGTAGAACTGATTGAAGAATTACCAGAGGGAGAAGAAATTTCTTTCTATGACCAGGGCGGCTTCGTAGATTTATGTGCTGGCCCACATCTGATGACAACCAAGGGCGTAAAGGCATTTAAGCTGACATCATCTTCCATGGCATATTGGAGAGGTAATTCTGACAAAGCAAGATTACAGAGAATTTATGGTACTGCTTTTAATAAGAAGGAAGAGTTAAAAGAATACTTAGAGAAATTAGAAGATGCCAAACGCCGTGACCATAACAAACTTGGTCGTGAAATGGGATTATTTACCACTGTTGATGTTATCGGACAGGGACTTCCTTTATTTACACCAAAGGGAACCAAGATGATTATGAAACTGCAGCGTTGGATAGAAGACTTAGAGGATAAAGAGTGGGGTTATGTACGTACCAGAACTCCGCTGATGGCAAAGAGTGACCTCTATAAGATTTCCGGACACTGGGATCACTACATGGATGGAATGTTCATTTTAAATAAGGACAGCGACGACAAAGAGACAATGGCACTGCGTCCGATGACCTGTCCATTCCAGTATTATGTATACATGAATGAACAGCACTCTTACAGAGATCTGCCATATCGGATGTCAGAGACTTCTACATTGTTCCGGAATGAGGACTCCGGAGAGATGCATGGACTTACCCGTGTCAGACAGTTTACTATTACAGAGGCACATATTATTCTTTGCCCGGAACAGGCGGAAGAAGAACTTACCAGATGTACTGAGCTTTGCCATTATGTAATGACTACACTTGGTATCGATGGAGATGTTACTTACCGTCTGTCCAAATGGGATCCGAACAACAAAGAAAAATATCTGGGCGACGAAGCATATTGGAACAGTACCCAGCAGTATCTGCGTGATGTTATGGATAAGAATGGCATCAAGTATACAGAAGCAGATGGGGAAGCTGCATTCTACGGACCAAAGATTGATATTCAGGCAAAGAATGTATATGGAAAAGAAGATACCATGGTTACCATCCAGCTTGACTGTGCAAGTGCAGAGAAGTTTGGCATGTACTATATCGATGAGAAGGGTGAGAAAGTACTTCCTTGGATTATCCATCGTACATCCATGGGATGTTATGAGCGTACCCTTGCATGGCTGATTGAACATTATGCAGGAAAATTCCCAACCTGGCTTTGCCCGGAACAGGTAAGAGTATTGCCGATTTCTGAAAAATATGCAGACTATGCAGAGCAGGTAAGAAAAGAATTAGCAGCTCATGATGTAGATGTAACGGTTGATAACCGTTCTGAGAAAATCGGATTCAAGATTCGTGAAGCAAGACTGGATAAGCTGCCGTACATGCTGGTAGTTGGTCAGCAGGAGGCAGAGGACGGAACCGTATCCGTAAGAAGCCGTTTTGCAGGAGATGAAGGTGTAAAACCTTTAGGAGAATTCATTGATGCAATCTGCGAAGAGATTCGTACAAAGGAAATCCGTAAGGAAGAAGTTGCAGAAGAAAAATAAAAATGCAATAAAATCTAATTTTTAATTTTATTATTTATATGGATTTAAAAAGACTGTTGCTGGCATTTGCACCGGACAACAGTCTTTTTTGCTTTACAGGAAAGCGGCCGCCGCAGGCACGAGAATGTGTCAAGATACATTCTTTTTTACATGAAGTTGGTAACATAAAAAGATTTCCTTTGGAGATACTAAACATGTAACGAAAGAAAGGAGATGATTTTTGTGACAGAATTAAAATGTTCTGTAAGAAGCTGCAGTTTCCAGAAAGATGATTGCTGTTGCCGTGGAAATATTACGGTAGAGGGTGCACATGCAAACCGCAACAGCGAGACAAGCTGTGGAAGTTTTGAAGAGAAGAAAAACTGTGGATGTGCCAATTCGACCGGTAAACCGCCTAAGATGAGCGATGTTACCTGTGAGGCAGTAAACTGTAAATTCAATGAAGGAAGAAAATGTCATGCAAAAGACATCCAGGTAGCCGGAACGAATGCCTGTACCTGTATGGAAACAGAGTGTGCCAGCTTCTGTTGTTCCTAAAAAGTGGAATATCAGTAAGTTTTAGCAAAATATTTCTGTGTCTACTCTTAACAGATTGGACACAGAAATTTAGAAGAATCTTAAGAAAAATACTATTGTAAATGAGATGAAAGAAAGTATAATGTGATTGAAGCATAAATAAAGCAGAAGTAATGTGTAAGGTGTAGATGGTAAACAGGAGGAAGCAAATGAGAAAAAAATCACATATTTTGCTGGCACGTTATATTGCAAAGAATACAGAGGATGAAGAACTTAAGAAACATAGACTGTCTTTTTATATTGGCAGCATCCTGCCGGATTGCAAACCATCTTTTGTATATAAGAAACATGAAATCAATGGGACGTTTCCGGATGTGAAAAAGATGGTGAATCAATTGATTTTCGGTAAACAGCAGGGGAAACTGACCCGTAAACGCCGGTATTATATGAATCTCGGGCAGGTAACGCATTATGTAGCTGATTATTTTACTTATCCGCATAACAAGATTTATCCGGGAAACTTAAAGGATCATTGTTCCTATGAAGAACAATTGAAGCGAAGCCTTAAAAATTATATTATGAGCCGGAATATGGAAGCAGGAGAAAAAGTGCAGGCTGATTTTTCTGATGCAGAGGCACTGTATGAATATATTTTAGAGAGGCATAAACAGTATCTTGGAAGAAAAATTAATATAGAAACAGATATTCGGAATATAGTAGCAACCAACCGGATGCTGGTGGAGGCCATTGCCGATTTGTTTTATAAAACACAGCATAAGGAAAAAATGCCGCTTGCTGTCGAATATTGACGAAAAAAGATGTTATATTTTGTTTGATTTTTGGTGATGAGCAGAGTAAAATGAATTTACAAAGAACAACACAGAGATGGGACACAGCATAGGAGAAATGCTTATGGATGAAAGGGAAGCACTTCGCATTGCGATTGAACGTGCAAGAATCCGACTGGATGAAGCACTGGAACAAGCGAAAAGTATGGATGAATGCTATGACCTGAGCCTGGAAGTGGACAGACTGATTGAGAACTATGTATCGCTATGTGAGCAAAAAGAACTTGTACCAATAAGATAAAAGTAAAGAGTAAGTGGAAAGAAGTACATTGAGAAATGTGCTTCTTTTTTTGTGCATTTTTATGTGTAGTATATTGATTTTTTCCCAAAAGTGGGGTAATATGTATTCATAAGTGGAGGAAAGTGGTTGAAAATGGCACAAAGTGGTGGATAAGTTGATAACTTTGTGGATAAATAGCAACCGGACTGAGGTGTTTGACAATGTTCATGGGAGAGTACAGTCACAACATAGACGCCAAGGGCAGAATGATTGTTCCTTCCAAATTCAGAGAACAGCTCGGTGATGAGTTTGTAGTAACGAAGGGTTTGGATGGGTGTCTTTTTGTGTACCCAAATGAAGAATGGCAGAACATTGAAGAAAAATTCCGCAACGTACCACTTACCTCAAAAGATGCAAGAAAATTCTCACGTTTCTTCTTTGCAGGAGCAACAACCTGTGAAGTGGACAAGCAGGGAAGAATTCTTCTTCCGGCAGTGTTAAGAGAATTTGCCGGATTAGAGAAAGAAGTCGTATCAGTCGGAGTCTTAAAGCGAATTGAGATTTGGGACAAGAACAGATGGCAGGATACCAATACTTATGATGACATGGATGAAGTTGCAGAACACATGGCAGAACTTGGCTTGAGTATCTAAAGGAGTGAACATGGAATTTAAACACACATCGGTTCTCTTGCATGAGACCATAGACAATCTGAATATTCGCCCGGACGGAATTTATGTAGACGGAACGCTCGGTGGAGCGGGACATTCTTCCGAAATTGTAAAAAGGCTGAATGAGAACGGAAGGCTGATAGGAATTGACCAGGACGAAGATGCAATTGCAGCAGCCAGTGAGCGGTTAAAGGATTATTCTGATAAAGTAACCATAATCCGCAGCAATTACTGCAATATGAAAGAAGAATTGAACCGTATCGGAGTGACGAAGGTAAATGGAATTCTTCTTGATCTGGGAGTATCTTCCTTTCAGTTAGATACACCGGAGCGTGGATTTACCTACCGGGAGGAAGATGCACCACTGGACATGAGAATGGATCAGCGTCAGACATTAACGGCAAAAGATATTGTAAATGATTACAGTGAATCAGAGTTGTATCGTATCATAAGAGACTATGGGGAAGACCGGTTCGCAAAGAATATTGCAAAGCATATTGTCGCAGCCCGGGCAAAGAAACCAATTGAGACAACCGGAGAGCTGACCGCAATTATCCGGGCATCCATACCGATGAAAGTACAGAGTACTGGCGGACATCCGGCAAAGAGAACGTTTCAGGCAATTCGTATTGAACTGAATCATGAGCTGGATGTGTTGAAGAATAATTTAGAAGATATGATCGACATTTTAGACGATGAAGGAAGAATTGCGATCATTACGTTCCATTCTTTAGAAGACCGCATTGTAAAGAATATTTTTAGAACCTGTGAACGTCCTTGTATCTGCCCTCCGGAATTTCCGGTATGTGTATGCGGAAAGGTGAGCAGGGGGACGGTGATCACCGGGAAGCCGATTTTACCGGGTGAAGAAGAAATGGAGTTAAACAGCAGAGCCAAAAGTGCGAAGCTTCGAATATTTGAAAAGTGGTAACTATTCAGAGCCATGTAAAATCTGATAAATATGATCGGAATGCTTGCATTCCAGAGCACATTTGACAGATTTTATATGGCGAAGTAACCACATGAGCAAAACATAAGCTGTGAAACAGCGGTTTTGCGAATGGAGTTCTGAATAGTTACGAATGATCAATAATTAATATCGGCAGCTTATGAATGGCATGGCTGGACAAATGTGCAGAGAGGATAACGCAATGGGATATCAGAATCTTGTATTTGACAAAGAAAGTGTATTTTTAGTTACCGGTGGCGCCGGTTTTATCGGATCGAACCTCTGTGAAGCAGTTT
>OOIG01001253.1_pt1 | contig 19204 bp, 18 predicted proteins | sample 1692091 | NCBI WGS metagenome assembly OOIG01 (sample SAMN06348188, study PRJEB24527) | human gut metagenome | biome: human gut; feature: ankylosing spondylitis patient; material: feces | host: Homo sapiens | place: China | collected 2015-10 | reverse complement strand
TAGATAGAATATCGGTAAGAACAAAATACTGATTTCTATAATTTTCTTACCACCAATTTTTTTTATTGATACCGGATTCAAAATCCTATTTGTTGAAGAATCAACGTCTCCCATCCGATCCGATTTTTCAAGACAGACGGGGTCATTAACAAATTCAAAACAGTTGTGCTGACGTTTCCCCTGTAAACAAATCGAAGTCCGTTAAAAAAGAATCCGCGGATTCCACTGGCACCAACAAACCCGTTAACATTGCAAATACCGGTATCAAGAAGAATGACGCCGCTATGAACGGCGCATTCCTTCCGCAACCTCAGGGAATGAATGCCGCTGCCGGTCCGCAGGATGCTCTGCTCTTTCGGCCATCCTGGCCGTGAAGCCGAAACGGCAGGCATCATTCATTGTCCATGAAATAGGCCTGCAAAATACAAATGATATGCAGGACAATAGGAACGAGTGCAAAGATGAACCAATACAGGAGGCCGTAAGCCGCACCTACCACCAGGAACCAGAGAATGGCCTGGACAAAGTGGCCCTTGTACAACTGGCCGAGGCCGGGAATAAATAGGCTTAAAATGGCTGCTAAAAAAGATTTCATATGCTGGCTGGGTAAGAAATGGCCGCACGGGAAAAGGTTCGCGTGCCTGTACCAGTTGAGAGCCTTCCTTCTTCCCTCACGTTCAATCTCCCGGCGCAGCCCCTGTCATGAATGACGGTTTTCCCGGAGCGAATGAAGCCGACGCGGCAGGGAACGGGAGGCAGTCATGTTCAAGTCTTGACCGCCGCATGGGCTATGTTACCCTCCCCGCGCACAGGGCACTCATGTTAGAAGGGTAGAGACCACCATGTCCATTGAACTGACTCGCAATTTCTCCATTATCGCTCACATCGACCACGGAAAGACCACCCTTTCCGACCGGCTGCTGGAAAAGACGAATACCATTTCCGAACGGGAGAAGCAGGATCAGCTTCTGGACGCCATGGACCTGGAGCGGGAAAAGGGCATCACCATCAAGTCCCACCCCGTTACCATTTTCTACAAGGCCGGGGACGGAAAGACTTACAAGCTCAATCTGCTGGATACGCCGGGCCATGTGGATTTCTCCTATGAAGTGTCCCGTTCCCTGGCGGCATGCGAGGGAGCCCTTCTTATTGTGGACGCAGCCCAGGGAGTGGAAGCCCAGACACTTGCCAACATGCACCTGGCCATGGATCTGAACCTGGCCATTATCCCCGTCATCAATAAGATTGACCTTCCCAGCGCCAACCTGCCCAAAGTGTACCGCCAGCTGGAGGACATCGTCTGCATCCCCCATGAGGAAGCCATCCATGCCTCCGCCAAGATGGGCATCGGCATTGACGATATTCTGGAAGCCGTTGTTCAGCGCATCCCTCCGCCTAAAACGGAGCAGGACGGCCTTCTGCGCGCCCTGGTGTTCGATTCCGTTTACGACGCCTACCGCGGCGTAGTCTCCTATGTGCGCGTCATTTCCGGCAGCGTGCACCGCGGCATGAAAGTCAAACTTTTCGCAACGGACGAAGTGTATGAAGTGAAGGAAGTGGGTATCTTCACCCCCAAAATGACCCGAACGGATTCCCTGGAAGCCGGCGACGTAGGCTACATCATCGCCAACATGAAATCCGCGGCGGATGTCAAGATCGGGGACACGTATACGGATTACATGCGCCCCTGCCCATCCCCCCTGCCCGGTTTCAAGGAAATCCGCCCCATGGTCTTTTCCGGCATTTATCCGGTGGATTCCTCCGATTTTGAAGCCCTGAAAGCGGCCATGGCGAAGCTTCAGATTAATGACGCCGCTTTCTCCTTCCAGGCGGAATCTTCCGTAGCTCTGGGCTTCGGGTTCCGTTGCGGCTTCCTTGGCCTGCTCCATATGGAAATCATCCAGGAGCGTCTGCGCCGGGAATTCAACATGGATATCATCTCCACCTACCCCTCCGTGATTTATGAGGTCACCAAGACCAATGGAGAGGAAATCAATGTGGACAATCCCAGCCTGCTCCCGGAACCGCAGGAAATTCAGGAAATCCGGGAACCTATCGTCAAGGTGTTCATTATGCTTCCTGGGGAATACATCGGGGATATCATGCAGCTTGTCCTGGAAAAACGCGGCAGCGTGGACAATACGGAGACCATTGACGATATGCGCGTAATGCTCACCTGCACCGTTCCTCTGGCGGAAATTCTGGTGGATTTCAACGACAAGCTCAAATCCATGACGCGAGGCTACGGCTCCATGGATTATGAATACGCCGGCTATCAGGCCGCCAAGCTCATTAAAATGGACATGCTCATCGCCGGGGAACCGGTGGATGCCTTCTCCATGATTGTTCACCAGGACAAGGCAGCCTCCCGCGGCAGGGAACTGGCGGAACGCCTGAAAAACGTCATTCCCCGCCAGCTCTTCACCGTCGCCATTCAGGCCTGCATTGGCGGAAAAATCATTGCCCGGGAAAGCATCTCCCCCATGCGCAAGGACGTGACGGCCAAATGCTACGGCGGGGACGTCACCCGCAAGCGCAAACTTCTGGAAAAGCAGAAGGAAGGCAAAAAGCGCATGAAGGCCATCGGAAAAATCAACATTCCGCAGGAAGCGTTCATCAAGGTGCTGAAAACGGGGGATTAACCCATTTTCTTTCCACAGGGCCGCTAAACGGGTGCTTTCCCTCTTCCTCCCGGTTTTATATCAGTTCTCCGTTTGAACATGGAGAGACTGTTTTCCCGGGGTTCTCTCGGCCTGTGTTTTGGCGAGCATTCATGCCCCTGCCAGCGGGGAGGATGAGGTCAGGATGGGTATTTACGAGCAGATCTTTCTTTTTGACGGCAAAACAACCGGAGACGTCACGCGCGTGGTAACACGCCGTCAGCAAATTATCGCCATACGGAACCGGAAGCAGAAGGAACAGGACGCCAAGAAACACTGAAACCGCCGCAGTCGTTGAACAATTCCCGGTTGCGCATTTTTTCCTGTTATGCTATCAGGTCAGTCATGAGTCTGCCAAGGCTGTCCATGCTCTTTCTTGCTTCCGCCGCCCTCTGCTCCTGCGTAGGGACCTCTCCGGAACAGGAAGAACCGAAGGTAAAAAAAAGCCTTTCGGAATACATGCAGGACAATAAGGCCAATTCCATCGCCAATGTTCCGACGGGGCTGTTGAGCACTACTCCGAATCAGCAACAGGCCACCCATCTTACCGCCACCACACAGGAGGAAATGACCAAGGCAGACAGTGGGGCCATCTATTACACGGACGCTCATGACCCGGACGCCCCAGCGTAAGGAAAACGAACGCTGGATTCAAAGCTATCCCACCGCCCTCCGGGAAGCCCAGAGTTCCGGAAAACCCATTCTCATCTGGTTCCACCATTCCGTGGGCAGCCCTCCCAGCAAAAAACTTGGAACCGAACTTCTCCATACGAAGGAATTTGAAGACTGGGCAAAAAAGAATGTCGTCCGCGTCTGTTACGACCAGGCGGAAAAATTTGAAAGCGAACCTGTTTACAGGAAGCGCCAGAAGATGCTGGAGTATGTGAAAAAGGCTCCCTCCCTGTTTGGCGTGAGAGGAACGCCCGTGCTTCTGGTCATGTCTCCGGACGGCTCCAAAGTGGATACGCTGCGCGGTTACTACACCGGACAAAACGCCCTTTACTTTGACCAGATCAAGAACAGCGTCAAACTGGCGAAGCAACAATATGAAGAGTTTAAAAAAACGCTGATTCCCAAAGGCTACCGGGTCTGGACAGGAGTCAACGGAAATACCGTCTTCGCCAAGCTTTCCCGTTATTCGGAAAAGACCCAGACCCTCTGGCTTCAGGAGCTGGACGGACACCAGAGCAGAACATCCCTGAAAAGGCTCAGCCTTGAAGACAGCTCCTGGAACAGAAAGAATCCCATGAAAACAACGGTCGGAACAAGCGCTCCGGCCCACGTGGCACCTGAACGGCTTTTCCCCTGCCGTCCGGCTGCGGAACGGTTTATTCATGGGCTTCCGCTCCATCCCCATTTTTGTATTGAAATATGAAACTGATGTTTTATTTTTCCTAAAACTCTCTTCCAGCATTTTTTCTTTCGGGGATGTGGTCTTTTCCGTACCGGCAGGAATGCCCTTGCGGACAAATTCCGCCGCTTCCCCCTCTCCAACCATTGCCTGTTTAATTCATGATTTTAACAATGAACCGTCATGCCGCCATCGCCCTGATGCTTGCGGCCTGTCCCCTGTCCGCTTCCGCGGACCAGCCTCAAAAGCAGACGCCGGACCAGCGCCCCAACATCGTGGTCATTGTCACCGACGACCATTCCTACCAGACCCTGGGCACCTGTGAAAAGGATTCTCCCATGCCTTATCCAAACTTCCGCAAACTGGCGGACGAAGGCATGGTCTTTGACCGGAGCTACTGCGCCAACTCCCTGTGCGGACCTTCGCGGGCTTGTATTTACACTGGCCGCCACTCCCATATGAACGGGTACCTCTTCAACGAACATGCGGCTCCCTTTGACGGTTCCCAGCCCACTTTCCCGAAAATGCTCCAAAAGGCCGGTTACCAGACAGCCATTGTCGGCAAGTGGCACCTGGAAGCCATTCCGCCGGGCGCCAAGGGAGATACGTCCAAATATGAATCCGACCCCACCGGATTCGATTACTGGGAAATTTTCCCCGGCCAGGGCAACTATTTCAATCCGGATTTCATCACTCCCGGCAAGGACGGCAAACGCGTGGTGAAAACGGAACCCGGCTATGCCACGGAACTGGTCACGCAAAAAAGCCTCAAATGGCTGGACCAGAGGGACAAGGACAAACCCTTCATGCTCGTCGTGGGCCACAAGGCACCCCACCGTTGCTGGTGCCCCTCCATTCAGAATCTGGGCCGCGCCAAACAGTATGCGGACGCCATTGACCCGCCCGCCAATCTGGAAGACGATTTTGCAGACCGCCCGGAATTCCTGAAAATGACGGAACAAACCCTGCTCAACCATTTCAACGTATGGTCTGACGAGCACCTGATCAAGGAGGTGGTCCCGGAAGACATCCAGAAAATGCTTTCCTGCCCGGAATCCAAGACCCTGCATACTCAGTATGACTGGGAAATGCCGGAATGGGTGCGCATGGACCCGCAGCAGAAGGAAGCCTGGTACAACTATCACAAGGCCCGTACTGTACAGCTTGTCAAAGATATTAAAAACGGGAAAATCAAAACGCAGCGCGACATTTTGCTGCGCCGCTGGCGCCATTATATGGAAGACTATCTGGGCACCGTTCTTTCCGTGGACGAAAGCGTCGGCCAGATCATGGACTATCTGAAACAGAACGGCCTGGACAGGAATACGCTGGTGCTCTACTGCGGAGACCAGGGATTCTACATGGGCGAACACGGCCTGTACGACAAGCGCTGGATTTTTGAAGAATCCTTCCGCATGCCCCTCATCATGAGATGGCCGGGCCACATCAGGCCGGGCGTGCGCTCCTCCGCCATGGTGCAGGAACTGGATTATGCTCCCACTTTCTGCGACGTAGCCGGGGTAAATACCAAGGAAAATATGAATACCTTCCAGGGCCGCAGCCTCACTCCCCTGTTCAAGACCGGAGAACATCAGGATTTCAAAAACCGTTCTCTTTACTACGCTTTTTACGAAAATCCGGGTGAACACAACGCTCCGCGCCATGACGGCCTGCGCACGGACCGCTACACGCTGTCCTATATCTGGACCAGCGACGAATGGATGCTTTTTGACAACCAGAAGGACCCGGCCCAAATGCACAACGTCATCAACAAACCGGAATATGCGGAAACCGTGAAGGAGCTGAAGGAACTGTACGGCAAGCTCCGCAAGGACTGCCAGGTGCCGGAAGGCTTCCCGGGAGCCACGGGCAAGCTGGCCGTCAAGCCGCAGTGGGACTGCGCACCCGCCAAAGACTGAGAACTTCCACGCCCCGGTTCCTTTTGAAAGAACGCTTTCCGGGTCCAACCCGGACGGCGGCGGAACGGAATCCGTACATCCTCCCAAACAACAACCATCACCAAACATCATCACATGAAAGCATTAATGCTAGCGGCCGCGTTCCTGGGCTCCCTCTGCTGGGCCGGAACCAATCCCTACAACATCATTCCGGAACCCGTCAAAGTGACGGCGGCCTCCGGCACCACCAAAAACCTCAAAATCCTGAACGAACAGAAGGTCGCCGGGCTGGGAAACGAGGGCTACACCATGAAGCTGACGCCCGGCGGCGTGGAGCTCCGCTACAGCACGCCCAACGGGAAAGCCATGGCCATGGCTACCCTTCTCCAGCTTCAGGACCAGCTCTCGGACACGCCGGAGGGCCTCCCCTGCGGCAGCATCCAGGACTCCCCGGACTTTGGCTGGCGCGGCATGATGGTGGACGTGGGCCGCTACCACTACCCGATGAAGGAGCTCTACAACTTCGTGGACGCCATGCACTACTACAAGTACAACGTCCTGCACCTCCACCTGACGGAAGACCAGGGCTGGCGCCTCCCCGTGCCGGGCTACGACAAGCTCCGCACGATTGGAGCGGTCCGCCCTTCCGCTCCGGAAGGCCAGAACAACTCCCTGCTGGCCAATGAAGGCATGTACTCCAAGAAGGAACTCCAGGACCTGGTGGCCTACTGCAAGGCGCGCGGCATCCAGGTGCTGCCGGAAGTGGAAATGCCGGGCCACAACATGGCCCTGGCCGCATCCTACCCCGAATTCTGCTGCAACACCAAGCGGGCCCAGGTATGGACGCACGGCGGCGTTTCCTCCAAGCTGATCTGCCCGCAGAAACCGGGCACCAAGAAATTCCTCAAGGACACCTTTGACACCGTCAACCAGATATTCCCCTTCTCGTACGTCCACATCGGCGGGGACGAATGCCCCATGGGCGACTGGAAGAAGTGCCCGGACTGCCAGGCCGCGCGCGCCAAGAAGGGCCAGGGGGACGACGTGGAAGCCCAGATGAGCGACTTCACGAAGAGCCTTGGAGCCATGCTTGCCAAGAACAAGAAAAAGCCCATCCTGTGGTACGACATCAACAAAGGCTACTACCACAAGGGGGAAACCGTCATGTCCTGGCTGCCGGGAGAATTCCCCCGCTGCATTGACAAGACGAAGGAACAGGGCATCGACCTCATCGTCACTCCCCAGTACAAGTACTACCTGGCCCGCACCCAGATGAAATTCCCGGCGGACGACGTGCGCGCCCGGCCCGGCGGCGGCCCCATCCTGCTGAAAGACTGCTACAACTTCGACCCCCGCAACGGGCGTGACAAGAACGACGTCAAGCACATCAAGGGCATCAACCTCTGCATGTGGGCGGAATGGATTCCCTCCGGGGAACTGCTGATGTACATGACCTATCCGCGCGCCATGGCGGTCTCTGAAACCGCTTGGGGCAGCCATAAGGACCGCCCCAGCCTGGAAGACTTTGAAAAGAAGATGGAAACCCATAAGAAGCGCTTCCAGAAGCGCTTCGGCTACACCCTGGAACGCACGGTGGAAAACAAACCCTACCGGGAATCCTCCATCACCCAGGAAGAAATAGACCGCATCAACGCGAACTATAAGAAGGGCCAGCAGGACGCGGGCAAATAACCTTTTCCAGCCTCTCGCCACCATCTGATTCCTTCAAGGCCGGGGACGCGCGCAGCCGCAGGTCCCCGGCCTTCTTTTCCCGCTTGACCGGAGGGCCCTCTTCCCTTCTAATCGTTCCGCCATGTTACACCTTTACGATACCCGCACCAGAACGGCACAGGACATTTCCCCCATGGACGGAAAAACGCTGCGTTTCTACTGCTGCGGACCCACGGTGTACGGCCCCGCCCACATCGGCAACTTCCGGACCTTCGTGATGCAGGATATTTTCCGCCGCGTTCTGGAGCTGGGCGGAACCCCCACCATGCACGTCCGCAACCTGACGGACGTGGATGACAAGACCATCCGGGATTCCCAAAAAGCCGGAGTATCCCTGGCGGAATTCACCGCCGGCTGGGCGGACCTGTTCCACCGGGACTGCACCGCCCTCAACTGCCTTCCACCCCACGTGGAACCCTCCGCCGTAGGCCACATTCCCGAACAGATACGGATGGTCCAGGCTCTGGTGGAAAAAGGCCATGCCTATGTCTCTGAAGACGGTTCCGTGTACTTCAGGATCTCCTCCTTCCCGGAATACGGAAAGCTTTCCCACCTGGATGAACGGGAACTGGATCTGGGCAAAACCGCCAATGCCCGGTCCAACGCGGATGAATATGAAAAGGACTCCGTGGCGGACTTCGTCCTGTGGAAAAGCCGCCGCCCTGAAGACGGGGACAATTTCTGGCCCTCCCCCTGGGGGGAAGGCCGCCCCGGCTGGCACCTGGAATGCTCCGCCATGATCCACAAATACTTCGGCAATGACTTCGATCTCCACTCCGGCGGCGTGGACCTGGTGTTCCCGCACCATGAAAACGAGGTTGCCCAGTCCCGCTGCGCCTGCGGCGGCGGTTTTGCGCGCCTGTGGTTCCATATCACGCACCTGCTGGTGGACGGCGGCAAGATGTCCAAATCCCTGGGCAACATGTACACCCTGGCGGACCTGGATAAATTGGGCCACAAGCCGTCAGCCGTCCGGTACGTGCTGGCAGGGGGCTATTACCGCCGCCCGCTGAACTTCACCCTTTCCTCCCTGGAGGACGCCAAAGCCGCGCTGAACCGCCTGTCCAAATTCGACGCGCAGCTCCGGAACGCCTCCGGAACGGACTCCGTTCCGTCCTATGAGGAATTCTGCGCCGCCCCCCCGGAACCGGGCATCTTCCAGCCGGCCTGGGACAGCCTGAATGATGACCTGAACACTCCGGAAGCCCTGGGCCACGTCTTCAGCGCCATCAGGAAGGCGGATGTTCCCTCCCTGACTCCGGAGGAAGCGCGCCGCATGCGGAACGCCTTCCACTTCATTCTGGCCGCTTTCGGCATTCTTCTGCCGGAAGAGGAACAGGCGGAAGCGCCGGAGAACGTGCGCACCCTGGCGGAACAGCGCTGGCAGGCCAGGCAGAACCGGGACTGGGCGGAAGCCGACCGCCTGCGGGCGGAAGTAACGGCGCTGGGCTGGACCATCAAGGACCGCAAGGACGGATACGACCTGGCGCGCAACTGAACGGCATGGACGCTTTCTCCCCTATCCCCAACCACACGGGCTTCACGGCCAGGAGCCTGTTCACGGATGCGCAGGGAACCCTGAAGGACGGAGCCTTCGCCAACATGGAACCCGGAGGCGGCGGCCCTCTTTCCCCGCACCGCCACGCCCACGCCCATTTATTCATTGTCACCCGCGGAACGGTCGTTATCCTGCTTGACGAAGAGGAAAAAACGGTCCGTGAGCATGAATCCCTGCTCGTGCCCGGCGGCGGCCGTCATGCCGTCTGGAACAGGAGCGCGGAACCGGCGGAAATCGTAGGCCTTACGCTGGAAGCCGCCCGCGCCCCCCAACTACCTACAACCCGATGAACTCCCGCCAACGCACGCTGGGCCATGCCGCCGCCCTGATGACCATCCTGATCTGGGGGACCACCTTCGTGTCCACCAAGGTGCTTCTCCGGGACTTTACCCCCGTCACGGTGCTCTTCACCCGCTTCGTGATCGGGTACGCTTTCCTCTGGTGCCTGAAGCCGCGCCTGCTTCCGCTCTCCGGCTGGAAAAAGGAACTCCTGTTCGCGGGAGCGGGCCTCACCGGCGTCACCCTGTACTTCCTGCTGGAAAACATCGCCCTGACGTACACCTTCGCCTCCAATGTGGGCATCATCGTGGCCGTGGTGCCTTTCTTCACGGCTCTTCTGGCCCACTTCCTGCTGAAAGGGGAGGGCTTCTCCCGCCGCTTCTTCCTGGGCTTCGCCGCCGCCTTCACAGGCATCTTCCTCATCATGGCGAACGGCGCCTTCGTGCTGGAACTGAACCCGGCGGGGGACGTGCTGGCTCTGGGCGCGGCCTTCGTCTGGGCGGTCTATTCCATCCTGATGAAAAAAATCGGCGTCAACACGTCCAACATGATCATCTGCACGCGCCGCATCTTCTTTTACGGCATCGTGCTGATGATTCCGGCCCTGTTCGTCCTTCCGGTGAACATGGACTGGCATCTGATGGTGAAGCCCGTCAACGCCCTCAATCTGCTGTACCTGGGCCTGTTTGCCTCCGCCCTGTGCTTCCTCTCCTGGAACCGCGTGGTGGAAATCCTGGGAGCCGTCAAATCCAGCGTGTACATTTACATGGTTCCGGTCGTGGCCGTAGTGGCCTCCGCCATCATCCTGGGGGAACGCCTGACCTGGATATCCCTGACGGGGATTCTCCTGACCCTCTGCGGCGTCACGATTTCCGAGTACAGGAAAAAAACGCGGAAGAGCGTCAGAGAAAAGGGAGAAAAGCCCGTTCTGCAAAAAGGCTGATTCCCCCTGCTTTCCGGAATCATGCTGTTTTTTCCAGGAAGAAAAACGGCTGGCGAATATTCCCGGACGGAATGCCTCCGGCGTTGCAACGCTTTCCGCCCCCAGAGGATGGCTGTTAGCGGATTAGATATCCGCAGACAACAAAATTTTTTGAAAAAAAACGAGTTTCACCGCGGGCAAAGGGGAATAATCAGAAATACGTTCAAGATGCAATGAAGTTCCGTATTCATGAATCATTGAGGATGTGTTCCATCATTCACTTCCATTTTCCCTTCTCCGTTACCGGATATCTAATCCGCTAGTATGGCGCGCATGAAAAAGCTCCTTTCCATCCCAGCTTTTTTACTGTGCATTTCCGGGGTACAGGCGGCAACGACATTGTATGAAACCCAGTTCCGCCAGACCGCCATCAATGTGGACAGTGACTTTCTGGACGGCGCTTCCGTCTCGCCCACCAATCCTTCCACATCCCTTTCCGGCAATTTGGCCGCGGACCTCCTTGTCCCCAATGTCCAAATGCAGAATAACAACGCCGGATGGACCGTTACCTTTTCCTTCACGGCTACGCAGGACATCATCATCTCTTCCCTGAACCTGGGCTTCCAATTCGTCACCGGTACCGGAACACGGCACGGAAACACAGATTCCAAAACGGGAACCGCTACCGTCACGCTGGCCGCCGGAGATTCCTCTGCCACGGCTGATCTGAGCTTCGAACGCGTCCAGGCCGACAAGAACGGCACGCCGACAGCGGACATCCAGCAAGCCTCCTTCAATACCCCGGTCACGGTCAAGGCGGGAGAAACCTTTACCCTCACCGTGAACGCCAAGGCACCCAACACCGGGGGCACCTTCCTGGGGCTTTCCCAACTGGCCCTCCACGGGGACGCAGTGCCGGAACCGGCCACAGCCTCCCTCGGACTGCTCGGACTGGCCGCCCTGCTCCTGCGCCGCCGCGTATAAGCGGGAGCATCATTTAATCTCTGCTTTATTCCTTTACTAAAACAGGACCGTCCCCCACCGGGAAACGGTCCTGTTTTTTTAAATAAAAATCCGCTCAATTTCCGGAAACGTTTCTTTCCGCCTCTTCTTCAATACGGGCTTCCGTCTCTTCAATCTTTTCTGAAAGATCGGCCCACTGCGTAAAACAGGTTTCCAACTGGCGGTCCGCCTGCTGGAACCGGGTGGTGAGCTCCATGACGGCCTCCGTATCAGCCGCCACCTCCGGACGTTCCAACTGGGAGGCGATCTCCGTCTTTTCCGTTTCCAGACGCGCTATCTCCGCTTCCAACTGTTCCAGTTTTTCCTGGAGGGGACGGAGCAGGCGCGCCTTTTTCTGGCGGATTTCCGCCTCCATGCGCCTGCGCGCCTTGCGGTCCGCCCCGGCTCCCGGGTCAGCCGCTCCGGAGACGGCAGACGCAGCGGAGGAAGCCAGAGCCTGGTCCCGCTCCACCTTCTCCAGATAATCGGAAACGTTGCCTATGTAAACGCGCGGTTTCTCTCCCGGCACGAATTCCAGCACCTTCGTCACAATGGGGTCCAGGAAGCTGCGGTTGTGGGAAACGATGCAGTAGGAACCCGGATATTCGGACAGCGCCTGCTGAAGCACCTGCTGGGACTGGATGTCCAGGTGGTTCGTCGGCTCGTCCAGAATCAGGAAATTGGCCGGATGCAGCAGCATGCACACCAGCGCCACGCGGGAGCGTTCCCCCCCGGAGAGCACGCCCACGCGCTTGTGCACGTCGTCCCCCCGGAACAGGAAGCAGCCCAGCAGGTTCCGCACCATGGGCGCGGATTCCCGCGTAGCGGCCGCCTCCACGCATTCCAGGACCGTTTTTTCCGGGTCCAGGTCATCGGCATGCGTCTGGGAGAAAAAAGCGATCTGCGTGTGGCGCCCCATCGTCACGCTCCCGGAGCTGGGCTCCTCCCCGCCGGAAATGAGGCGGGAAAACGTGGACTTGCCCGCTCCGTTCACCCCCACAATGGCGATGCGGTCCCCCTTTACGATTTCAAAATCCACATCCTCAAAGACGGAAATGGAGCCGTACCGCTTGGAAACCTTTTCCAGCCTGACCACGGAATGCGCGCCGGCAGGCGGGGTGGGAAAATGAAAATTCATCACGGCGTCATCCTCCTCCACCTCAATCAGCTCCACCTTCTCCAACTGCTTGATGCGGGACTGCACCAGGGAGGCCTTGGTAGCCTTGTAGCGGAACCGGTCGATGAACTCCTTCGTCTTGGCGATTTCCCGTTCCTGGGCCTTTTTCTGGCGCAGCAGAATCTCCTTCCGCAGCACGCTTTCCTTCAGGAAATAGGAAAAATTGCCCGCGTACTCCTCCGCGCGCCCGTGGTAAAAGGCAATCGTTCGGGAAACCAGGGAATCCAGCAGCGCGACGTCGTGGGAAATGAGGATGATGGCCCCCCGGTAGGTGCGCAGGTACTGTTCCATCCACCGCTGGGATTGAATGTCCAGGTGGTTCGTGGGTTCGTCCAGCAGCAGCACTTCCGGTTCCCGGAGCAGCAGCTTGGCCAGCGCAATGCGCATCTGCCAGCCGCCGGAAAATTCCCCGCAGTCCCGGTCAAAGTCCCGGTCCTTGAACCCCAGGCCGCGCAGGATGGACTCCGTGCGGGGGCGCAGCCGGGCGGAATCATGGGCGTGCAGCACCAGCTCCAGTTCCCCGATCTCGTTGAGCACTTCGGAATAGGCGGCGGAACGGGGGTCCAGTTTCTCCATCTCCTGCGTCAGGGCGTCAATGCGCTCCTGGAGGTCCATCAGGTCCGCAAAGGCGGACATGGCCTCGTCAATCAGCCTGCGCCCGCGGACATGGATGCCCTCCTGGGGCAGATAGCCCACCTGGGAGTGCCTGGACTTGATGATGGAGCCGGAATCCGGCTCATTCAGGCCGGCCATGCACTTCATCAGCGTGGACTTGCCCGCGCCGTTATGCCCCGCCAGGGCAATTCTTTCCCCATCCTCCACCGTGAAGGAAAGATCATTGAACAGGACGCGCGCGCCGTACTGCACGCGCAGATTTTGAACGGCCAGAACCATGTACCGAATGAGTAGAGAGAGGAAGGCGGCGGAACGCGGCGTTGCATCGCCTGTTCCGCCGCCAGGAAAAGCCGGATAAGCTTATTTGTCCAGAACCTTGTTCCACGCGGCGATGCGGTCGGCCTGCTCCGTGAACAGATCATCCGCGCCATCTTCAATCGTGATACCGGAAATGGTATCCCCCTGCCCGATGGAATCCACCACGTCCTGGCCTTCCGTCACCTTGCCGAAGACGGTGTGCTTGCCGTTCAGCCAGTCGGTAGGTACATGCGTGATGAAGAACTGGGAACCGTTGGTGCCGGGGCCCGCGTTCGCCATGGAAAGCACGCCGGGGCCGTCATGCTTGAGGTCCGGGCGGCACTCGTCCTCAAAACGGTAGCCGGGGCCTCCCATGCCCGTGCCGGTGGGGTCGCCGCCCTGGATCATGAAATTCGGAATCACGCGGTGGAACTTGAGGCCGTCATAGAAGCCCCTGGAAGCCAGGTTCAGAAAGGAAGCCGCCGTCACGGGCGTCTTGGAAGCGAATACCGTCAGCTTGATGTCGCCCTTGGAAGTGTGGATGGTGATATTCTTGTCAGTTGCCATGGGTGCATGTTAAACGCGCGGAAAGGCATGGTAAAGACTGTATTGCGTGCTGCCGCCGGGCCTGCGCCCCCATTTCTCCGCCGGCCTCTTTTCCTCCTTTTCCATGCCGGGCAAGGAGGCCGCCCCCGCGGCGCCTACCTGTCATGACGGGCCCTAATGACAGGAGGAACGGTTGATTTTCTACCGGAAAGGGCCGAATTTGAATGATATGAGCGAAGAATTGGTAGAAGAATTCGTTACGGTTGAATCCATCTTTGTCCGTGGGCGCAACTGCCTGGCGCTGAAGGCGAAATTCTCTCCCCTGTTCACAGACTACTACCTTCATCTCATGCAGTACGGCCTGCGTAACGAGGAACCCTACGACAGCCTGCTGAAAGAGCTGATGGCCTACTTCACCCTCTACATGGTCGCGCGGCCCTGGGCGGAACAGCACGCCTGGACGGTCAACCTCAGAACGCCCGCCGTAGCCAACCTGTTCGTTACGGGCTCCTCCCTGACGGAATCCGTAGTGGGGCGCATCTTCACGCAGGACATCAAGGAGCCTGAGGAAAACACGCTGTACTCCACCCTGCTCCGCAAGGGCTTTGAACCGCGGTACTCCGTCGTCCCCATTCCGGGAACCTCCCCCGCCCGGTGGGTGGAGGAATTCTACAAGCAGAGCGAACAGAGAAACGCGCGCTGCATTGAACTGCCGGATGAATGCTACACCATGGTAACGGCCCAGCCGGACGCGGATGAAGAATGGCTGAATTCCCTAACCCGGGAAAAAATGGCCCATCTGGAAGAGGATGAAGATACCCGAGTACTGGAAACGCGCCGGTTCCGCTTTTACTGCGGCTGCACGCTGGACCGCATCCTGCCGACGCTCAAGGCGCTTCAGGAAAGGGAGGAAGACCTGTTCCAGGGGGAAGAGGCGCTGGAAGTCACCTGCCCCAGGTGCGCCGCCATTTACCGAGTGACGAAAGAAAATCTGGAAGATTGAGACATACATGATTTCTTTCTGACAATTAGCCTTTTCGGCAACGAATTTCGTGCTTAAACTTTCCCCGTGCCGACTTGTCCGAAGTGTTTACATAATTTCCACCGCGGGGCGGAATCATTGTGCCCTCACTGCGGCTTTTCCCTGGAAAACCTGGACAAGAAATACGGCAGGGACTCCATCCCCTACCGCCGCGTATGCGACAACGCCGGCGCCCTGCGGCAGCAGGACCGCGTAAAGCTGAACGCCCTGCTGGAAAAACTGGAGCGCCGCATTCCCCCCGTCCTCCTTTCCGTCTATTTCCCCAACATTCTGGAGCCCTTTTCCCTCATTCCCCACAGCTTCTGGGTGATGAACCACCTGACGGTGGACGAAGCCGGCTTCCCCAGCCACCAGGGCCCGCTGGACCCCCAGTGGCTCCTGATTCTGGTACTGGACGTGCGGACGGACACGGCCTGCTTCATGTGGGGGTATGAACTGGATCCCTACGTAGAGCCGGACCTGATCAACAAATCCATCATGAAGGCCCGCATCCCCCTGCGGGAAAGCATGCTGCTCCAGGCCGTGGGCTCTATCATGAAAGACGCCGTCCAGCTCGTGGCCCGGAAGGCGCGCTCCAAGGTCAGGCACCCCATGCGCTACGGGTTGACGCCCCCTCCCCCCGCAAACCGGAAAGGAGGCGGCCTATGAGATTCCTGCTGTTCCCCTTCATGCTGGCGGCGGCCATGTGCGTGGCCCCGGCGCAGGAACTCCCCGCCCTTAAATGGAACGCCCGTGACCAGCAATCCCTGATGAAGGGCACCTGGTGGGAAGCCAACGCACCCCTTCTGCCCCCTGTGGATGCGGCTGTGGCCCCTTCCGCCTCCGTCCCGGAACCCTCCGCCAATGCAGACTCCCCCGCTGTGGACCCTGTTCCGGAGGATTTCACGGACGTCAACGAATACTTCCTTCCGGACTACATCCGCACCTCCACGGGCCTGATCGACCCCCAGAAGCTTCTCACGGAAGTGGAGAGCAATGACGTCATTGAACTCATCAAGCTCATCAAATCCCGTTACAACGTCAACCTGTTCGTCAGCATCTTCGCGGCCGGGCAGAAAGTCCCCCCTTCCGTCAACGCCCCCACAATCGCCCGCCAGATATTCAAAAACAAGGAACGGAACCTGCTCCTCCACTTCCACATGGGGGACATTAAAAGCGCCCAGATCGCGCTGGATCCGGAGTTGAGCGCCCAGCTCGGGGATGCGGGGCGGCGGGACCTCCTGTACCAGGTGAAGCAGGACGCCTCCCGGTTCACCAACCCGCAGGACGAGCTTGTTGAAGCCATGATTTCCCTGGCGCGGAGGACAGAGGCGGACATGGCCTCCGCCCCCAAGCCTTCCCTGCCCGCGCTGGACCCGGACAACCCCGCCAGCATCCCGGAAGCCAACATCACCATCCAGGAGCCGGAGGAAGCGCGTGAATCCCATCTGCACGCCATGATGAAGGCCTGGATGTCCTTTGCCCTGGCCAATGTGGCCGGCATCATCCTGCACGCCTCCGCACTGGTGGCCGTAGTGGCGCTCTGGCTGGTCTGGAAAAACAAAAGAGTGGTGCGTTTGCTGCCGTCGGAACCGGACAAGCGCCTGGGCGCTCCGCACGGCGCCTCCCAGAGCCGTCCCGTAAACTACTGCATGCAGGACGGCCGTGGACCGGACTCCATCGGCCGCAGGCAGATGCGCCAGCACATGCGCGACGTCTCATGACAGAACCATCTCCAACCCCCAGCATCCGCGCCGCCCTGAACGGCGCGGGAGAACTGGAACTCACCATGGTGAACGCCCCTGCGGGAGCCGTCATCCGGATGGACGTTAATGCGACTTCCCCCCGCATGCTCTGCACGCAGGGCCGCTACCTGGCTCCGGTGCAGGCCCCGCCCGGCACGCGCATCCGCTTCCGCCTGTTCCAGGGGAAGCGCGGTCTGACGGCCCCGGAAACCTTCATCATGCCCGGAGCTCCTCCCGCCCAGCCCGTTCCTTCCACGCTGATTCCCTGCACCCAGAACAGGGACTTCATGATTTACGACTGGGCGGCCCGGCACGAAGCCGCTTGCCGCGCGGTGAGGAAAACGCATCCGGACCTCCTCTTCATCGGAGACTCCATCACGCATTTCTGGGGAGGGCCTCCCGTGGACGAACCGCACCGGGACATCCTCCAGAAATCTCCGGAAACCTGGAGCCTGTGCACGGAGGGAATGAGGGCGGTCAATCTGGGCTTCGGCTATGACCGGGTGGAAAACGCCCTGTGGCGGCTCCGCCACGGCGAACTGGACGGAGCGGCGGACGATGCCGTCTGCGTGGTGCTCCTCGGCACGAACAACCTCGCGGAAAACACGGACGGGGAAATACTCCAGGGCATCCGCGCCGTCTGCGGGGAAATTACCGGAAGGCTGAAAAAGGCCGTCATCATCCTCCAGGGCTTCTACCCGCGCAACAGCGCCCGTAAAGATACCGCGGAACGCATTGCCGCCATCAATCTCCTCCTGAACCGTCTGGCCGCAGAACAGGGCTTCCTGTACACGGAACCGGGCCGCGTCATGGCGGACGCCGCAGGACACGTTCCGGAAAAACTCTCCAGCGACGGGCTGCATCCCTCCGCGGCCGGCTATGAGCGCATCGCCGCCGTGCTGGCCCCCGTCATCAGGCAGGCGGCGGAACGGAAAAAATGACTCCGCCAAGAAACCGGACCCGCTTTCCGGTGTTTTTATTCATGGAAACCTCAGCAGAAACACCATAATGAACGAACAGGACGATACAAAACTCTGGCAGATTCTGGGCCATGCCTCCCAGCCTGCGCCGGGGGATGATTTTGCCCGCAGGGTCATGATGCGTATTGCCGGGGAAGAACACGCCACCGCCGTTCCGGCGGAATCCATCCACCACTTCAAGCGGAACTCCTTCCGCATCTGGGGCGCCGCGGCGGCGGCCCTGGTGGCTGCCGTCATCGGCATTGCAGCCCTGATGGAACCCTCTGCTCCGCAAACGCCCCCCCTCTCCATCGCCACCCTGAACATTGACGATGTGCTGGTGGAAGAAGCCGGTCTGGCTCTGGGCCAGGAAAACCTGGTGGACGCTCTCTGCGTGCTGTCCTCCACGGAAACGGGCGTCATCTCCTCGGACAACATCCAGGACCTCCTTCTGTAACTCCGGAAACGGAAGCATTCTTCGTTCCCGGCCCAGGGAGCGGAAACTCTTCGCCGGGCAAACCGGATTTCTTTCCTCCCCGTCCCGAATCCGCCTTCCTGAAAACCGGTTTTCTCCGCAAACGGGAACACCGGACACCGGAACCGTAGGAACGCCGCGCTGCCCCGGCCCCCACTGTTATAAAGCCTTTTCTCTTCCGGCCATGGCTGTGCCTTCCCCCCCCCCCGTCTTGCTAGTCTCCATCCGGAACGGAAGGCAGAGTTTCCAAACCCCGGAACTGGCGAAGAAAACGGCCATCCGGAATAGGGGATTTATCCGGCAGGAAGGGCGCAGCTATCAGGCCCGGTAGCTGCTGCACCAATTAACCTATTTGCGAAGAAATACATCCAACTGCAACAACTGTATTAGCTGGTAATGAATGGCATACGCCAATTTTTCATATGAGACGGCCAAAGATTTTTCCCTTTCTTTCGGGCGTTCTGTCCGGATGATACGGCAGATATCCAAAGACGGCCGATTCTTCCAGGAATCGACTCTTATCCCGCATGAGGATTGTTGTTGCCTTCCCTGGAATTTGCCATGTTCATCGTAGAACTAAACGTTTAGTTCGGAAACAAGAAACGATCAGGAAAATGAATAACTATATTCCTCTAAACAAGGCAGTCGGCCCGAAGGTCATCTGCGACGGGTACCAGGCTCTCATCCCTCAGAAGCTCGGAGTCGATGCGATAACGTTCAACTTTGACGGGTCGGCGTGCGAGCACGCCACTTGTCCCGGTGCTCCGGAAATGTTCATCAAGGTCGAAGAAGACGGCCTGTATTATTTCGGCGTAGAGGCCGACGACTCCGGCAGTATTACAATAACTGGTGATAAGCTTTGCGAAAAGAAGGGAGATAAACCCAACGGCAAGCTGAATATCAAAACGGCTTCCAGATATTTGAAAGCTGGTTATTACAAGGTTGCCTTGTCGTGGACCAACAACGCC
>OOIG01001235.1_pt1 | contig 19435 bp, 20 predicted proteins | sample 1692091 | NCBI WGS metagenome assembly OOIG01 (sample SAMN06348188, study PRJEB24527) | human gut metagenome | biome: human gut; feature: ankylosing spondylitis patient; material: feces | host: Homo sapiens | place: China | collected 2015-10 | reverse complement strand
ATCAAGCCTATTGCAAACAGCACCGCCGCAGCAAAACACAATGCTTTTTTCATTTTTTTGCCCTCCCTTTGTTGACTACTTCTGTCCTTTTATTGCGGCAAATCCAACGGGTTTATCTCGCAGTTTACCTCTCTGTTAAAATCATCCTTGTACACATATCCGTCAATATACTCTATGCTGCTTATAAGCATATCTCCGTCGTCCTCCGTAGGTATGTATCTTATTATCACAAGCCCGTCCTTAACATAATGGATCGAGCCCACCTGCGATACCACCCCGCGCGTACTGTCCACCGTTGCATAGCTGTAATCGGTATCCCACGCGCCCTTGAAACTCTGTGCATAATACTCCGCCAACGGTTCTATCTGCTGCACCTTTTTTATGGAGTCTCCAATCTTTAGCCCCTCAAAATCCTTCTTGTCGCGCACCTTATTCATAAGTATCGGATATCCGGCCGTGCAGTAATAATCGTTTACGGCTTTATCACAGAACGCATAATATCTCGCGCCGTCTTCAACCTCAAATACAAAATACGCTCTGTCTCCGCTTGTGCGTACAGCAGTCGGATATAATCTCCATATGTAAATTGCCAAGCCGTTTTCATATTTTATGCCGCTGGTTCTTTCAAAAGCTCCCACACTTCTTCCCAAACCGGTTAGTAACGAGCCTTCTTTTATTGTCCTTACGGGAATATTTTCAAGCGCTTTATTTGCATCACTTACACCTATTTTATTAAACAAGTCACTTATATCCGCCGCTATCCTCTCACCTTCACCCCACGGCTCGTATTTAAGGCATTTTTCAACGAATTCATCCAATGCGGGATTTCTCTCCTCCGGCGAGGTTGGCTTCCACGGAGAATCGGTATTTATAAGTGGCTTGTTTGTCTCGGTAACCCCTGCCGTTACGGTATCCTTCGTTTCCGTTACCCCTGCCGTCGCGCTTGACGACGGGTTTGTGTCGCACCCCATCAAGCCTATTGCAAACAGCACCGCCGCAGCAAAACACAATGCTTTTTTCATTTATGTCTCCTCGCTTTCTGACTAAATCCAAACATTATCAATCACATTATATTCGCATGTTTACCAGTTATTATCTCTTATATCCTTTATCTTATAATATATAGCCGAACTATTATATACTACAGCTCCCGTCCAATTATCAACTGCCGGGTCAGTTCCTGCCGTTCCATTATGCAACCGCGAAGGTGTTGTGCCTGGTTTATCCGCCCAATCTCCGGTTGACGTTTCATACCACCAGTGAAAATCAAAATCAGAAAGATCATTAACTAAACATGCATAAACATCGTATTCATCAAATATGCCGTTACTGTTCATATCGGTAAATCCAACTCTCAACGCCACGCGATACCAGTTATCTTCAATTTCCGTGTCATACGAATCAATACGAGCAAAATTAGCCTGTCCGATATGATTACGCATCCATGCTTCGGAAGTTTCGGCCGTTAATTCCAATAATTGCGAGAGGTTTTTGCCCAACAAGTCATCTCCGTACATAACCTCGCCTTCATGATTTTGTCCGTCGTCCGCTCCCAGTCCGATAAACGCATTATACTCCAATGCATAGCCCATGCAATTTACATTTTTGGTTGTAACTGACTGATACGGTCTTGAGCCATAATAGTATGTAATGCGCAGCTCCGGCTTGTTCGGAGAATCCGCTTCGGAAGAATAATACTTCGTTTTTTTGTTTGCGTTACCCTCTGTCTCTTCCTTAAGTGCAAAGCCGTGGTTTTCGTATCTGCCGCTAAGCCAGCTTGTAACTATGTCCTTAACATCTATACGGTACCAATCCCCCGCATAATGCACAGCTTCGGAGCTGACCGTTGTATAGCTGAAATTAGGTTGACTTCCCCATGTGATTTTTGTAGGGTCCCAATTGCGGAATATGCGATGCGCCCTCACGGTAGGCGCTGTATAATCTCTCTTCTTAATGCTTATCTTTGCCTCAACCACACTCCAAGAGGCTATGTTCTCCGGCAAATCAAACTTTATAAATGTTCGCATTGCGTTGTTTCCGAGCTTGCCGCCCGTCCACAAGCTGGCGTGCGAATAGTAGTTTGAATTTGAATACTGCTCGTCAACGCAAGTGTCCATTGTTTTTGCAGTGCCGGTAACCATCGTTGTCGGGTCCACAATCACCGGATACGCAGTATTCTCATCCTCCAAAAATTCCTCGTCAACCGTCACGGTAAGAGTGACGCTTGTACCGTTTATTTCCGCTTCATATTCAACCGCGTCGGTCATCCTGCCGTTTGCGTCCTCAGCATACATGGGCGCAAATCTGAATATTACCTCGTTTTGAGCATTCTTAAAATATAATCCCTCGGTATCATGAACCGGGATTAAATTCTCCGTATTTATCTCAAATGTTATCTTTCTGTCCGACTCTCTTGTTTTTAGTACAATATCCTCCTTAAGCTCTCCGGAATGAACCGTATATGCAACATCCACACCGTACGCCGCATTTAAGTACACCACGGAGCGCGTATCATTGGCAATATTGTTGTCAGCCTGCGAATTAAGCTGCGATGAACGCATTATCGGGTTATATTCCGCGCCCGGAACATAAAAGCTTAATTTATACTCGCCCTTTTGCAGCATAACCGCGCCGTTTGCTCCCAAGTGCTCGCCGAAAAATACATTCCACGAATTTGCAGTACTCTTATAGCTGAAAGTCTCATTCTCCGCACATTGCTTTACGGAGTTGTCTATTTCCTCATAGCGTCCTGTTGCGGAATTATAATAGTGTATAGGTTCCGCATATGCAACATATTCCCTTTTTCCGTCGCTAAGCATGTATACCTTGCTTTTTTCGGTTCGCAGTTCAACAAGCTCTTCAATAGCCGTTTCCTCACGCAGTGCGCCATCGTAGATTTCTGCCGCAGATACCGATGAAAATACCAACAGCAGAATCATCATCAATGTTACAAGTGCCTTTAGATTAATTCGCTTTTGTTTCATGCCGTTCACTCCTTATTTATTTTTTGTGCAGCAAATAGGCTTGCACAAATATATTACCATATTTTTCAGGCACATTCAATAGTGTTTTTACATTATTTTATATTTATTTTCCAAAAAACAGTTTTTCCGCATGCAAAACAGCTTTTGTATAATAATGCAAAAGCGCCGTCTTATCCGCATTTCTCATCACACCGCAAAGCCCTTCTTCCCCCGCTTCTTTATCCACACCGCCGTCAGCTCTGCGTTATAAATTCCTTCACCACCGCGGCGCATTCCCTTATGTACCGCACCGGCGCCTCATACCATGCAAGCCCCGCATGAATATGCCGGCACTCAAGCCCCGCACGCTCCGCGCTCTGTAAACATGGTATCCGCTTGTTATTATCACCGTATCGTATGCTTCCCCTCCGAAATACTCATCCAGTATTCTCTTGGAATTCACCATGTTCTCCCTCGTCGAAGCCGAGTCCTCCTCCCGCAGTATTCTCTCCTTCTCTATTCCCGCCTCAACAAGATATCGCTCCATCGCCAGCGCCTCCGTTATGCTCTCCTGCGGCCCCTGCCCGCCGGATACCACCACCACGGCCTCCCTGTTTTTAAGGCAGTATTCCGCCGCTGCCGCAAGCCGCCGCTCCAGCTGTCCGCTCACCCTCTCACCGTTTATGCCCGCTCCCGGCACAATAACCGCCCTTTCCGTCCCCGCTGCATTGTCTGCGCCCCCGTAAAGGGCAATAAAGCCCGATAATCCGAATATAAATATCATCACCGCCGCCGCTGCCCACAAAACCGCGCGGAACACGGCATATTTTCTCCACCCTGCATAAAGCGCTCCCGCCGCCGTCAATGCTCCGCCCAGCAGCAGCACCATCACAATGCCCGAATTAAAATTCATCAAAAACGCCGCAATTATCCCGTAAAGCAGCACGATAATGCCCGATGCCGTGCATACCGCCCCTACCGTCTTTCCTCTGCCCGCCTCTTTTTTCTCCTCCATACCCTAAAATCCTCCTCCCCGCGCCGTTTCTCTCCCGTGCATATCCGCTGTTCACGGCCGTCATATCGGCATCAGGCGTGCGTTTATTCTATTCATTCGGCAACAGATAATAGTATGTTTTCACCTCAAACCTCTTAATAAGGTCTTCATTAACCACAGTTTTGTCATCTCCATACAGTGTTATAAGCATTCCGTTCTGCAGCATATGCAAATACACTCTTCCATCCGCATTCTGCATTATAAGCACTTTCACAGCCGCACCGTCAGCCGTTGTCAAATCCTTTTCATAGACCAATGAATAATTCGAATAATCATACTCTTTATAGTTATCCGGCGTCGGCGCATTGGGTGCCACAAGCTTTTGCACCTCAAGAAAAGACTTGGCCGCATCAATTTTCGCATTTTTAAGCACGCTCACAAAGCAGATTTTCACTGTCAGGCTTATTCCGTCCACTGTGCACATATACCACATCCACGGCAAATTAAAAAGCTCCTTTGTCATGAATATGATTGGGTCCTGTCCCTCCGTCTCCATCCTGCGACCGTCTATAAACGGCACTGCCATTTTAAGTTCTCTGTTTCGAAGGGCCTCAACCGTATCCGCACATATACTGCCGTATTCTTCTTTTGCCTCCATTATGCTGTTATATGTTTTTCCGTCATCTCCTTGGTGTGTAACATAGGCTAATTTGAAATAAGCGTCATCGATGGAAAAAAAGTAATAATACCGAAATGATGCCGGACGCGGAATTTTGACCTCCGCATCATACGGCCGCATTGTCGGAAACACCGTCCGGGTCGCCTCCGCCGACTGCGTCTGTTCCGACTCCGGCGTACATCCCGCAAATCCCAACATAATTATCATCGCAGCAATTACCGCCAAAACCTGTATAAATCCGTTTTTCATATTTTTCCTCCCCAATTACTGATGATGCTCTGCAAGATGCCGCATTATATCTCCCCTGCAACCGTAACAAACAATGTCGCCATATCTTATGTCATTGTCGTATACTTGGTCCATAATGCATGTTTTTGAACGCTTCAGGTCTCCGCATACCGAACAATTGTCCTTATGCTCTCCGTTTCTTTTGCAGTCAATATTTTCCGCGAAGCACAACAAAAAAGCGCACAAACGCCCCCAGGCTGTTCATGCGCTCAATTACGGCAAGATAATCCTTCCGTTTTTCAAATAGGTCTTCCCGACCAAGACAGCTTTCTCCCCTCTGCGCCGCCCGTTCGATTTTCCGTCCATATTTCTCCCCCTAAGATCAAATGCGGAACATCTTTAATACTGATTCCAGTATACCATATTTTTATGCAATGTCAATATACCGTGCCGAAATTTATGCATTTTCCAATTTTCCGTATTCAGTGTCTCCTCATTTAAGCGGCTGCCGCGCCGGTGTTCCCGCTTTTCTGGGGTACCCTTTCGGCGTCGGCTTCTGCTTGCGCACCAAAACAAACGAGTGCTGCTGTCCGTCAAAGGCCTCCGACGGCTCCACCGCGCTTGCTCCCGCGCCCAGTATCCTAAGCGCTCCCCGTGCCTCCTTAAGCTCCTTTTCCGCCTCCGGCCCCTTAAGGGCGATAAGCGTCCCGCCTGTTTTCACAAGCGGCAGGGTCAGCTCCGCCAGCACCGACATCCGCGCCACCGCTCTGGAAAGCGCTATATCGAATTTTTCTCTGTAAAGAGGATTCATTCCGGCATCCTCCGCCCGGCTGTGCACGCACCGCACCCGCACCCCCAGCTCCTGCGCCAGCTCTTCCAAAAAATTCAGCCGCTTCTGCAAGGAATCAAACAGCACAAGCTCAAGGTCGGGGCGCACTATCGCCAGCACCATTCCGGGAAAGCCCGCCCCTGTTCCCACATCGGCGCACCGCGACCCCTGCGGAATGTATGGCGCACAGGCGGCGCAATCCAAAAAATGCTTTGTGGCAATCTCCTTGGGGTCGGTTATGGCGGTCAGGTTTACCTTTTCGTTGTACTCCGTAAGCCTGCGGGCATATATGCCCAGCATCTCCGCCGCCCGCTCCGCGTTCGGCAGTCCCAAACGCGTCAGCCCCTCCCGTAAAATCGGAATTATCTCCTCCATAACACCCTCCGACACACCCGATTAAAAAATCACTCGTTTTTTATGCGTTTTTTGTGTGTTTTTTAACGGTTTTTTCACTGTTTTTTACGCGTTTTTCAACGCTTTTTCTGCTGTTCCTCCGCCCCGTGCTTCTCCAGCCATACCATCAAAACGGCTATATCAGCGGGCGCACACGGCTCAGCTTCTGCGCCCCCTCAATGCGCAGCCCCTTTATGGCCGAATAGTCAATATCCCCCGGCAGCAGGCGGTTTTCCAGCCTTTCGGCCTCCCGTATCTGCGCCGCCTGCTTTAGCAGATAGCCCTCATATTTTATATCGGTCTCCAGCGTAAGCGCGTCCGCCGCATCAAGTTCCGGCAGCTCCGGGCACACCGCGCGCACCTGCTCATAGCTCACCTCCGGGCGCTTAAGCAGCTCCTTGGCCGTCATTCCGCCGCTTTTTTCAAGCCCCAGCACCTGCGCCGCCGCTCCGCCGCTTACATGCGCCGATTCCAAGGCTGCGGCGGCATTCTCCAAACGGGCGCGCCGCGCCGTCATGCGCTCATAGCGTTCCCGGCTTGCAAGGCCCGTTTTGTACCCCTTTTCGGTAAGCCGGAGATCGGCGTTGTCCTGACGCAGGCTCAGCCGGAACTCCGCGCGCGAGGTCATCATGCGATAGGGCTCATACGTGCCCTTGGTGACAAGATCGTCTATAAGCACACCTATGTAGCTTTCGCTCCTGCTGAGAATAAGCGGCTCAGTACCGCGAACATATGCAGATGCGTTCATTCCTGCAATTATGCCCTGTGCGGCCGCTTCTTCGTATCCGCTGGTACCGTTTACCTGCCCTGCGCTGTAAAGCCCCGGTACGCCTTTAACACCCAGCGCGGAATTGAGGCACAGCGGATCAAGGCAATCGTACTCAATGGCATACCCCGCACGCACCATATGCGCGTTTTCCAGCCCCGGTATTGTTGCCAGCATCTGCTGCTGAACATCGGCCGGCAGGCTTGTGGACAGCCCCTGAACATACATTTCGCAGGTGTAATCGCCCTCCGGCTCAAGAAAAAGCTGATGCCTGTCCTTATCGGAAAAGCGCACCACCTTATCCTCAATACTGGGGCAGTAGCGCGCGCCCGTACCCTTTATATTGCCGGAATACATGGGCGAGCGGTGCAGATTATCCAGTATTATGCGGTGTGTCTGCGGGGTGGTGTATGTAAGATAGCAGGGCACATTGCGCGTGACCGGCTTATCCATAAAGGAAAAGGACAGCGCCGTCTGGCCGAACTGCGGCGTCATTTTTGCGTAATCCACGGTGCGGCCGTCCACCCGCGCGGGCGTGCCGGTCTTGAAGCGCTGAAGGGGCAGCCCCAGCTCCTTAAGGGCGGAGCTTAACCCCTCGGAGCGCAGAAAGCCGTTGGGGCCGCACTGCCTTGAAAATTCTCCGGTGATTATGCGGGCCTGCATATATACCCCCGCCGCCAGCACTGCGGCGCGGCAGGGTATTTCCTCTCCCATTGCCGTAAGCACGCCGCACACCCTGCCCTGCGCGTCCGTGAGTATGCGCACCGCCTCATCCTGCCGCACGCTCAGATGCTCACAATGCTCTATAACGCGGCGCATTTCCTTTTGATATTCCTGCTTATCCGCCTGCGCGCGCAGGGAATGAACGGCCGGGCCCTTTGCGGTGTTAAGCTGCTTTATCTGCATTGCGGTTTTGTCAGCGGTTATGCCCATCTGACCGCCCAGCGCGTCCAGCTCCCGCACGAGATGTCCCTTGCCCGTACCGCCGACGCTTGGGTTGCAGGGCATAAAGGCTATGCTGTCGGTGCTCAAAGCAAGCAGCAGCGTTTCCGACCCGGTGCGCGCGCAGGCAAGCGCCGCCTCGCAGCCGGCATGACCCGCGCCTATAATTATGCAATCGTAATTTTTCACATTTCCTCCCCGATTCGCAGGTCATGCGGATCATTTGCCCACGCAGAATTTTTCAAATATCCGGTTGATTATATCCTGGCTTACGCTCTGACCCGTTATATCCCCCAGCCGCTCCCACGCGCCGTGCAGGTCTATTGAGATGCAGTCCAGCGGCATATCGCCGCGGGCAGCCTGCGCCGCCTGAGATATGGCCTCCCTTGCCGCAAGCAGCGCCTCCATATGGCGCAGGCTGGCAATATCCAGCCCCTCGTCATCACTGCCCGCCATTTGGGCAAGGTACTGCTCCAAGGGCTCAAAGCCCTCGCCGGTAAGCGCGCTTAGGTGAAAAACGCGCTGCGCCCCCGGCAGGGAGATATCGCTGCCGCCAAGATCGCATTTATTATATACAACGGCAAAGGGTGTGCCGTTTTTTTGCATTTTTTCCGCCTCACGGCACAGCTGTGCCGCATTTTCTTCGTCTTTTTCGGAAAAATCGCACACAAGCAGTACAAGGTCGGCATTTTCCGCCTGCTCCCTTGCACGGGCTATACCTATGCTTTCCACGGTGTCCGCGCTCTCGCGCAGACCGGCGGTATCGTAAATATTTACGGCAGCGCCGTTTATTTCCACGATTTCGTGCAGAATATCCCGCGTGGTGCCAGGCACGGGAGTGACAATGGCACGCTCCCTGCCGCAAAAGCGGTTGAGCAGCGTGCTTTTGCCCGCATTGGGCTGCCCCAGCAGACACACGGACAGTCCGTTTTTGCGTATGCGTCCCCGGTTATAGGTGTCGGTAAGGGCGGTGATTTGCGTTATCAGGGAATCAATATCCCGTATAAGCTCTGCGCGCGTCCGCTGCTCCGGCAGCTCGTCGGGATAATCGATGCATGCCTCGATGGAGGCAAGCATGTCCGTAAGAGTGCTGCGGAAGCCCTCTATTTTATCGCGCAGACCGCCCTCCAACGCACGGGAGGCAAGGCGCACCGCCGAAGCGCTTTGCGCCTGTATCATGTCCCCCACCGCCTCCGCCTCGGAAAGGTCTATGCGTCCGTTAAGAAAGGCGCGCTTGGTGAACTCGCCCGGAAGCGCACTGCGCGCGCCCGCACGCAGAGCAGCCTCCAGCACCAGCAGCGCCACCCGTTCCCCGCCGTGGCAATACAGCTCCAAGGTTTCCTCCCCGGTGAAGGACTCCCCTTGGGCAAAGGCGACCGCCATGCCTTTATCCAGCGTTTCCGGCTTCTCCTTCCCCTCCAGCAGGCTGCCGTAATACATAAAGCGCATTTTTAAGGGCGAAGGCGCGGGTGAAAAAAGCGCGGGAAGCAGCGATACGGCGCCGCGTCCGCTTATTCGTATCATTGCCACTCCGCCCTGACCGCGCGGCGTTGCTATGGCAGCAATTATATCTTCAGACACTGATTTTCTCCTTATTGCAGGGTTTTTTAAGCCCTCCCTTATCGGGCAAAGGCCGTTGTACGCGGCAAAACGCCGCATAAGCAAAAAGCCGCTCCACGGGGGAGCGGCCGACGGTGCAGTTTTATCTTCTCTCCGGCACTATGATTATGTGGCGGTTCGGCTCCTCGCCCTGACTGACGGTGGTGACCCCGTTTACCTCCTGAAGTGCGGAATGAATTATTCTTCTCTCATAGGGGTTCATGGGCTCAAGCGCCACCTTGCGGCCGGTTCTCAGCGCCTTATCCGCCAAGCGCCGTCCCAGACGCACCAGCGTCTGCTCGCGCTTGGCGCGATAGTTTTCGGTATCCACCGTTACGCGGGTATAGCCGTCCTTACCCTTGTTTTCCACCATGGAGGCAAGATACTGCATGGCGTCCAGCGTTTCGCCGCGGTAGCCGATTATGCGCCCCATATCCTCGCCGGAAATGTCAATATACATTCCCTCCTCATTGGAAAGCGCGCGCACCTCGCCCTTAATACCCATTGCATCAAGCAGACCGGCAATAAAGGCCACCGCCGGCTCGCCTGCATCCACGGGCTGACCGGTGATCTCTTTTTTTACAACGGGAGCCGTATCTATGCCGCCCCTTGCTCTGTCGCTTTTTTCCCTGCGGCGCGGCTCGGCCGACCCGCTGCGCGCAGGCTTCGGCGCAGCCTCTTTGGCCGCAGCCTCAGCGTTGGGCGCGCCGCTTTCGCCCGACGGCTTCTGCGGCTCGTCCCATGCGCTTTTTTCGCGCTGCGTAAGGCGCACCTTGGCATTGGTTCTGCCTATGCCCAGAAAGCCCTTGCTGCTGTCCTGAATGGTTTCTATGTCCACTTCGTCAAAGGAAAGCCCCATCTGCTCAAGGCCGGCAAAGATGGCCTCGTCAATGGTTCTGCCCTCAATTTCCAAAACCTGTCCCATTATTTTCTTCCTTTCGTAAAAGGCCGGTGCGGCATTTTGCTCCACCGCGTTTTTGCGCAAAGTCTTATTTGGTCGCCGCGCCCACCTTCTGCTCCTTTTTTCTGTCACGGTAATCCAGGAATTTGGCAATAAGCACATTGAAGCCCAGCATTACGGCGCTGGAGGTTATCCAGTAAATTGCCAAAGCACTGGAGGAGGAGAAACAGATAAAGACAAAGAGTATCGGGAATACGATATTCATTATCTTGGTCATTTTGTTGCTGCTTGCCGCCTGCGGATTTGCGGGATCCGCCGCGGGCTGCGGGCTGAGCTTTGTGGTTATTTTCATGCTGAGCAGCTGAAGCGCGCCGGAAAGCAGCGGGAGGATCATAAGCCCGTTATGCCCGTTATTGTAGCCGGCCTCGGCAAGCAGCTGCATATTGGCGGAAATGGAGGCCACCGCCGCGCTGAAATCCTGACCGGCAAAGGCGGAGGTATTCTTGATAACGGACATCATGGCTTCAACGCTTTGCCCCTGCGGCAGTATGGCGCTGGAGAAATTCACAAAGGGGATTACTCTTATTACCGGCACATCGGCGGTGGTAAAGAGGTTATCCGGCATCCAGATGTTCTGTATCCACAAAAAGCGGTTATCGCTGAACCACTGGCTGACCTGCGGGGAATTGACGCCGTACTGGGTTACGAAATCGGAAAGCTCCTTTATCTGCAAAGCCGCCATATTGCGGAACACCGCAAAAAAGGCGATAAGCAGCGGATACACCAGCAGCTGGCTCAGGCAGCCCTTGGGCATCATGCCCAAGCCGTTCTTGCGGCGAAGCTCCATGATTTTCTGCTGCTGCTTCTGCGGATCGTGCTGATAGGCCTTGGTTATGGCGTCAATCTCCGGCTGAAGCGCGCGGGTTTTTATTGCGAAATCGCGCTGCCCCTTGCGGGAATAAAAATCAAGCGGCAGACAAACCAAGCGAAACAGCACGGTGAACAGGATTATCGTAAGCGCGAAATTGCCTGTAATGGTCTCATTGATCCATGTGAAAAAGCCCAATAAGACATCGGTTATTGCTTGCATTGTTCAGTTATTCCTTCTGTTTAATTGTACGCGCCCGAATCGGCGCGCCTGCTGCCGCATTTACGGCGCATCGGATTTGCCTTCCCCGGAAGCGGAATCAACCCCGCATTCCGCACTGCTTTTGCCGGAATATTCGTTCTTTTTGCGCCGCGGCGGCCAGCTTTGCGGAACGGGATCGTACCCGCCCTTACTGAAGGGATTGCAGCGAAGCAGCCGCCAAAGCCCCAGCAGAATACCTCTGAACACCCCGAAGCGTTCTATTGCCTCATAGGCATATTCGGAGCAGGTGGGCAGAAAACGGCAGCACGGGGGAAGTGCGGGGGAAATGTTCTTTTTGTAGAAACGGATAAGCCGAAGGCACAGCCGTTTCATTTCTGTTTTTGCTCCGCGCTTTTTGCAAGCAGCCGGCTCATGGAGGCATAGAGCTGTGCGTATCCGGCATCGGCGGAGGAGGATCGCGCTATGAACAGATAGCTGTAATTCTGCGGACAATCGGGCAGCAGACGCCGTGCGCACTCCCGCAGCAGACGCTTGACATGATTGCGCTTGACGGCGTTGCCGATTTTTTTTCCCACTGAAAAGCCCACCTTAAGCCCCATACGGTTCTTTACGGTAAGCAGCACAAGATATCTGTCCGAAACCGAAGCCCCCCTGCTGCATACATACCGAAATTCGCGGTTTTTCTTCAGCATATATTCTTTCTGCATGGGGTGCTCCTTTTTGCGTCCTCAGGCGCTGATATTTTTTCTGCCTCTGTTTCTGCGGCGAGCCAGCACGTTGCGGCCGTTCTTGGTAGCCATTCTCTTGCGGAAGCCGTGCACCTTGGCTCTGTGTCTCTTTTTGGGCTGGTAGGTTCTTAACATTTTGATATCATCCTTTCATATATGACTGCACCGCAAGAAGGGCGGCGCAATATAGTCGTATCCGTCCGAAGGCGCAATGCGCCCTGAAACATGCCCTATAATTATAGCGGAATTACCTTGCGTTTGTCAAATGTTTTATTCCCGAAGCCTTCACGCAGAGAGTCTGCCGCCGATTTTTGCCCAAACGGCCTTCTCTTACGGGCGACGGGAAGACATTTTTAAGGATAAAAGATATGTTTACGGTATTGCACAGCCGCCTTGGGCGTGATATAATAGCAAAAAAACGAACGGATCGAGGAAAAAAGCAATGCTTTACACTGTAAAAAACGATAAACTCAGCCTTACGGTATCGGACATGGGCGCGGAGATGCAGAGTCTGCTTGCCTGCGACGGCACAGAGTTCCTTTGGCAGGGCGACCCTGCCTACTGGGCGGGCCATGCCTACATTATGTTTCCCATCTGCGGTCGCCTGACGGACGGCAAATACACCTACAAGGGCCGGGAATATTCCATGAATCTGCACGACTTTGCGCGCAAGACGCAGTATGAGCTGTACGCAAGAAGCGATGACATGCTGGCCTTCCGGCTGACTCAGAGCGAAAAGAGCCTTGAGTGCTATCCCTTTGAATTTGAGCTGATAATCACCTACCGGCTCAAGGGCAGCTCGGTAAGCATTGAATACACGGTGCACAACCCCGGAAGCAAGGAGCTTATATTCTCCGTGGGCGGACACCCCGGCTTCAATGTTCCCTTTGCCAAAGACGGCACGGAGTTTACCGATTACTACCTTGAATTTGACAAGCCCGCCGATGTGCGCTCGATAGTTATGAGCCCCACCTGCTACACGACGCGCGAAGAACACCCCTTTATTATGGAAAACGGCGTGCGCCTTGCGCTTAAGCATGAGCTGTTTGACAACGATGCCATAGTGCTGGACGACCCCTGCCGCGCGGTAAGCATTAAAAACGGCAAGAATGACCGCTTTGTACGGGTGGAGTACCCGGATATGAGTTATCTGGGGCTGTGGCACGCGCCGCACACCGAGGCCCCGTATGTATGCATAGAGCCTTGGAGCAGCGTTCCGGCATACGACGGCGAGGTGGACGATCTGGATACCAAGCGCAGCATGACAAGGCTTGCCCCCGGCGAAGAATACCGCAACACCTTAAATATCAGCGTAAAATAAATATAACGGCGTATGAGCAAGGAGACATGATTTATGTATAATTTCCCGATAGGCGTAATGCTGGATTCCTTCCGAAAACCGCCAAAGGAAGCGCTGCTGCTGGCCGCAGCCTCCGGCGCGGACGGAATACAGCTGTATGCTACCCACGGAGAGCTGGCTCCGGAAAGCATGGATGCCGCCGCGCGGCGGGACTTCCGCAGCCGCGTGGCCGATGCCGGGCTTAAGATAAGCGCGATATGCGGAGATCTGGGCTGCGGCTTTGCAAATGCCGCGCTTAACCCGGAGCTTATACGGCGCTCCAAGCTGATAATGGAGCTTGCAAAGGAATTGGGCACCGATATTGTAACCACCCATATAGGCGTGGTGCCGGCCGACAAAAAGGCAGAACGGTATGCAATCATGCAGGATGCCTGCGGAGAGCTGGCGCGCTACGCAAATGATTTGGGCTCGCACTTTGCCGTGGAAACCGGCCCCGAGCGTTCCGAAGTGCTTAAGGAATTTCTTGACGGCCTGGGCAGCAAGGGCGTTGCGGTGAATTTTGACCCCGCAAACCTTGTCATGGTGGCGGGAGAGCGCCCCGAAACGGCGGTTAAGAACCTCGGAGAGTACATTGTACACACGCATGCCAAGGACGGGCGCCAGATTTTTTACAGGGATCCCGAAGTGATATTCGGGCTAAAGCCGGACGACGGCATTAAACAGCCCTCCTTTGAAGAGCTGCCGCTGGGCGAAGGCGATGTGAATTTTCCGCAATACTTAAAGGCGCTGGAGGCCACGGGCTATCGCGGATATCTTACCGTTGAGCGGGAAGTGGGAAACGACCCGTGCGGCGATATAAATAAGGCCGTAAAGTATCTGCGATCCGTAATATCAATGGGATAAGCCCGAAACGGCGCAAATATGCGCATATATGCGCATTTATATAAAGCAGACCGAAAATTCGGTCTGCTTTGTTTATTTGATTCCTTCACAAAAGCGGAATCATCAGGAAACATGCGCATATCAGCCGCGCGAGCATTTTTCCGCATCTATTGCAAGCACCGTCATAAGCGCCAAAAGCGCATTGGCCGGGTTTGCCACATCAATGACATATGTATCGGTAAAATTGAAAAGCTGTTTGCTTATTTTGGCCGCAACGCCGCCCGAAGGCTCGGTAACGGTATAATCCCACTGCATGAAATTTCCCGTTATACGCCAGCCGTTGGCCTCAAGAACATACGAGGGGCGAAAAAGCGTGAATTCCCTTTTCAGAAAGCCTATGCTGTTATCCCCCACAAAAAGCTCAAAGCGGGGCAGGAAGGTAAGAATTTTTTCCCGCACGGTTCCGGCATAACGCCCGTCCCTTGTATATATCCTGAGGCAATGCCCCCAGGAAAGCTCTCCGCGCACGGTAAAAAGCGTGCTTCCGTCCTGCGCATATATATCATAGCTGTCAAACCACGAAAACAACCGCTGCTTAAAAAGCATCCGCATATTCTTCACCCCTTTCAATCCTGTCGCGCTGCCCGAATATACTCCCGATTATACCGCGTATACGGTTACGGCAATGAAAGCTGCTGATCGCCGTCCTTCATAACAAGGTTTTTCTTAACGCCCATATCGGCAAGCCATGCGCGCACCGTAAGGGTATCCCACGAGCCGCTTCCGGGGCCGTTTCCCGCATCGTTGTTCCACAGCCACTCCGGAGTGCACCAAAGGGCCGTTTCCGGGGATACCGCCTGATAAAATTCCCTTGTGCAGCCGTTCTGCCCGTGGTGCGAGATCTGGCATATATCCGCCTTGAGCATGCCCAAAGCCCCCCACTGCGAAAGTATACGCTCCCCGGCGGCGGCCGCACAGTCCCCGGTGAAAAGCAGGGCTCTGCCGGCAAGCTCTATACGCACGACAAGGGAGGAATTATTGCATTTATCCTGCTGTATTGTCCAGTCCGGCGTATAGAGAAAATGCAGATTCGCGCCGGAAACACTCAATTTATCCCCTGCCGTAACGGGGAAAAATTTATCGGCAAAAAAGGGCAGCAGCGCATAAAACGCCCGCACCGTATCCGCCGCGCCGTAGGGATCTTCTGCCAGATATTGCGCCGAAGGGAAGGCGCAGATAACCTTATCCAAGGTAAAATCCCTGCGGCGGGCGCGCATAAGCTCAAGGAAGCAATCGGCATGGTCAAAATGCGGGTGAGTAAGTATCCATGCATCGACATGGGGACGCGATAGCCCGGTTATTTCCCTGAGCCTGCAAAGCATGTGCTCGCTGTCGGCGCGTGTTCCGCCGTCAATAATTATAACTCCGCCCAAAACCGTAGTGAGAATAAAGCTTTGTGCCTGAAGCCCGCTTACGGTATTTAGCATATACAGTGTGTTTTTCAATGCTTAAACCTCTCCTTTCGGGTTTTGCACGGCCGGCGTTACTCGGCCTGCGGGGCCATACCGTAGAATTCGCCGCGCAGATAAAGCAGGTTATCGCGCACCGCTATGCTGTCTATTTTTTTTGCAAAGGCAAGATAGGCGAATATTTCCTCCATTCTCCCCTGCACGATCTCGGTGGCATAGCCTGCCGCGCCGCCGCCGTTATAGCCCGGCAGCCCTTCAAAAAACGTCTCCGGCACCACGGAGAAATCGATGTTGTTCAGCTTAAGCCCGGTAACTCGCACACCGTTATCCGCCTCCATGCGCACCTGAGCCACGGCGCCTTTGAGAACATTGTCAAAGGCCTCATAGCCGGTGGGGCTGCATATATCGTCCATTTTGACCGTAAGGGTAAGCTGTTCCTCCCGAATTTCGGCACTGGCGCCCTCAACCTCAAAAATAACCGATATATTCTCCCATGAAAAGCCCACATTTCCCTTGCCTCTGAGCGCAAGAAGCGCATTGAGCTCGCCTTGGTTCAGCACCAGCTCCCGCATTACGGTGTTGTTATCATCCGCAGTGAAGCTGTCGTCATCCACCGCCGGCAGCTTTTCAATAAGGGAATCCATGTTTTCCTTTGTATAGCGCGGCATGGGAAAATCGGGCCTTACAAATATCATTATGCACGCCGAACCCACAACGGCTATAAGCACCGACATGATGATTATGAAGGCTGCAAGCCCTACCTTTGCACTTTTTCGCATATGCTTCTCTCCTTTATTTTTCCCTTAATGCTTCGGCATTCCACGGTCCGTTCTGTTAAAAAATGCGGACGCACCCAAAGCCACGCCCGCATTTTCAAGAATGCACTTAAAATTTTATTTTGCCTTAAGATATTTTGTCATAACATAGCCGGTCTGCCCGTTCCAAGTGATCTTTGTCCATTTTTTATCGCTGCCCTGCAAAAGCGCCTCCACCGTAACCTCATCACCCTTTTTCGGCTTGCCCAGCAGCTGGGAGGACGCACTTGCCTCCTTGCGGAAATTGACATCCGTCTGCACGTTTGCAATTACCGCTTTACCGCCCACCGTAAGCCCGGTAGGCTGAGACGAAGACGCAGCCTTTAGGTACTGGGTTTTCACATAGCCTGTTTTGCCGTCATAGGTTACCTTTGTCCATGTTCTGTCGCTGCCCTGAGAGAGAGCCTCCACCGTAACCTCGTAGTTGCGCTTGAGCATCATTATTTCTCTGCCGGAGGTGCTGGGCTCCTCGCGCAGGCGCAGCTCATTGGCCCTGACCGTTGCCTTGCCGCCCACCGTAAGCCCGGTTGTGGGCGCAGTGGTGTTGGACGGACGGGTGGTTGCGGGCTGAGTGGGTCTGTCGGTCGCGGGCTGAGTGACATCCTCCGACGGCGTAGCCTCAGGCGACTGTGTATCCTCCGGGACCTGATTGGTGGGAGTAGGATTGGGTGCCGCAGTAAGCGTATTTTCGGGCGTAGCCGAAGTGCCGGGCGCAGGCTTCTTACCGCCCGCAGCGGTAGCTATCAGAATTATTATTGCCGCAAGCAGAAGCACCGCAACGGCAATCATTCCGTATGCACGCAGCTTTCTGTTTCTTATTCTGTCTCTTTGAGTTGCCATATATTCATACCTTTCCTTTCTTCGGCAGAAGACCCGGTGCGGGTTTTGGCCGATCCGAACCCCTTTCCCTTTTTAGGGAGGGCAACGGTCAATATGACGGAAGCATCATATCGTCACAGTTTAAGTATAATTAAAGAAACGGATTTGTCAATATCAAATCGCATTTTTTTAAAAAAATAATACAAATAATACGCATATAAACATTATAAACACGAAATACAGGCACATAACCCGAGCCGTAAGGCATATAATTTACCGGCGGCCGATTCCGCCGCCGGGAGGCGTTATGAACAAGAAAATTTTTTCTCTCAGTTCTCCGGAAGCGGGAATAACGGGCTATGCGGCATTTTTCCGCCGCAGCTGCGGCGCGGCTGCGGATTTCCGTTTTTCCGCTTTGCCCGGCGGAGAGCTTTTGTGTCTTGCGGCGCAAAGGGAGGCACTGCTGTGCGGCGCCGTATCAAGCAGACGCAGTGCGCTTCACTGCGAGCTGCCGCCGGGCTTTGTTTCCCCCTCCTTCGGGGTTTTTGACTCTCAATGGCGCTGCCTTGCCTTTAACGGGTGCCAAGACGGTCTTACGGCCATGTACGCTTTGATAAGCACCCACTGTGCAGACGGGAAAACAGGCGCACCGGCAACGGACACGGCAGCGCCGCCGCTGCCGCAAAGCGCACAGAACACGCCTTCGGGCGGCTGCGCCGGTATTGAAGGCGGCGAAAGCTATTATATGAAAAACAAAGCGTCGCTTATGCGCCTTTGCGAGGAAAACCCCGCCGTAACGGAGCTGGAGGACCTTATGCCCGGCTCCCGCTGGGTAAGCCTGCCTGACGGCAGCATTGCCGGAATTATTTTTGACGAAAACTCGCAGCCGCTGTACATCTGCCGCGGCATAGGCGGAACGGAAAAGCAGCAGGTACCCGGTGAGCTGGCGCCGTATTGCAGCTGGCTGGCTGCTCCTCTGTCGGGGCGCGGCTGGTGGGTGATATACCAAAGTGCGGCAAGCGGAGAGACGCTTAAGGTGTAGAACAGTTTGCATGCATATATGCGCATGTATACACAATTTGGCTGCGGGCGAAGCAGCTGCAATGCGCGCCGCGGACGCAGGGTGCGAAAGGCAAGCGGGCTTGCCGAAGCGCCTGCGCACGCAGCCGGGCACGCCAAAGCCCCTGTCGGGGCGCAGGCGCGCACGGCGAGGGGCCGAAGGCCCCGGCGCGCGTAAAAAGCGGCGGCATCCGTCAAGGTTCCGTACAATGCAGCAACAAAACAGCATCAGCGGCAGCAAACGGACAGCGCGACAGATAAAAGAAACGGATCGGCCGATCCGTTTCTTTTGGTTTTGTTTTTTATTGATTTTTGCTGCAATTTTTGCGTTTTTAATGCGCTTTTTTATATGTTTTTTATGCGTTTTTTATGTGTTTTTTATGTGTTTTTCGTGCTTTATCCGCCCCTTGCGGGTTTATCGCTTTTGTTTCTGTACGGCACTTTACATATATCAGCACATATCAGCGCGTATCAGGTTTGTCCTGCTGCCGCTGCATTACGCATCAGAGGGGCAGATCCTTTCTTGCGAATTTTTCGCTTCCCGCAATATAGCCTATGAATCCCAGCGCAAACAGCACAGCCAGCTTCCAGATAAATACATTCGTGCCGTCTATGATGGAGATTACATCGAACATGGTTATAATGGTTGCATAGTTGAAGTAGTTAAGGGAATCAAGGCGCACAACGGTGGGCAGCACGGGGCTTCCGAACAGCCCGAGCATTGCGGCCACAAGGGCAAAGATGCTCAGACCGCCGCCTATGGCCATGGAGCGTTTGCTGCGGTCAAACCAGCACGAGGTGAAGAAGCACAGACCGGAAAGGGCAAACAGCACAAGGAAGGCTCCAAGGTTAAGCAGCACCAGCTTTTCGCAGGTAAGCTTGATATCCGCGCTTACCTGTGTAAGGCATATGCAGCCCGTTGCCGTGGTGAGGGCAAACATTGCAAACAGAGAGCCTATGAGGTACACGGCCTGAGTGA
>OOIG01001220.1_pt1 | contig 19551 bp, 20 predicted proteins | sample 1692091 | NCBI WGS metagenome assembly OOIG01 (sample SAMN06348188, study PRJEB24527) | human gut metagenome | biome: human gut; feature: ankylosing spondylitis patient; material: feces | host: Homo sapiens | place: China | collected 2015-10 | reverse complement strand
CGCGAAGAAGGTCATGCGCTTCTTCCCGCCCATCGTCACCGGCCCCATCATCATCGCCATCGGCCTGAACCTCTCCTCCTCCGCCATCAATAACTGCACCGGCAGCTGGTGGATCGCCATCGCCGCCATCCTCATCATCGTCGCCGCCAACATCTGGGGCAAGGGCATGATCAAGATCATCCCGATCCTCCTCGGCGTCATCGGCTCGTATCTGCTGGCCGTCATCTTCGACGCGGACGTCCGCGCAAATCTCGTCGCCAACGTCTCCGAAGCGAAGTGGTTCGCGCTGCCCATCAAGATGGAGCAGACCGTCTTCGGCCTGTTCGCCTCCGGCAATGTCGACGCACACAAGCTCCTGACCGCCGTCATCACCATCGTCCCGCTGTCCCTTGCCACCATGGTCGAGCACATCGGCGACGTGTCCGCGATCTCCTCCACCTGCAACCGCAACTACATTGAAAATCCCGGCCTGCACCGCACCCTGATGGGCGACGGTCTTGCGACTACGCTGGCAGCCCTCTTCGGCGCGCCCGCCAACACGACCTACGGCGAAAACACCGGCGTTCTGGCCCTCAGCCGCATCTATGACCCGCGCGTCATCCGCATCGCGGCAGTCCTGGCCATGCTCTTCTCCTTCAGCCCGAAGTTCGCGGCCATCATCTCCTCCATGCCCGGCGGCACCATCGGCGGCGTCAGCCTCGTGCTCTACGGCATGATCTCCGCAGTCGGCGTGCGCAACGTCGTCGAGAACAAGGTCGACTTCACCAAGTCCCGCAATGTTCTGGTCGCGGCTCTGATTCTGGTTCTGTCCATCGGCATCAGCTACTCCTCGGCAGGCTCTCTCCATTTCGGCGCGATCAGCCTCTCGGGTCTGGCCGTCGGCTCCATCGTCGGCATCGTCCTGAACGCCGTCATGCCCGGCAAGGACTATGTCTACGGCGAAGACAAGCAGGGCGACGAATCTGTCAACTTCATCGTTCAGTAAACGATCTGATCCATATAGAAATACAGCCGCAGTCCGGTGCAGTTCCGCCTTCTCCGCCTGCGATTTCCCCTGAAATTGGCTTACGCGCAGCCCGCCTTTGGGCTGCGCGTAAGTGTTGCAGGGGAGAAAACAATGAAGAATTTGGAGGGGTGGAACGGCGATTGTCACGCGCGGGTCTGTCGGCTTATCCGCAGAGCTTTCCACGGCATCAGACGGCGCATCGCCGGATGGTCAAACCATACAAAAGAGAACCGGCCGGTTTGTTCCCCTTTTGTGCTTTTAGTATAGAGGAAGAATTTGAACAGGATTTCACGAACCGGTAAAGAAACTGTGAACAGTTTCCCGAAAGAATCGCGCCGTAAAAGAATACGCGCAGACAAGTGACCGGCCTGTCTGCGCGTTTCTTTTAAAATATGGAGAAAGGAGAAAAATGAAAAAGACGTTTGCTTCTTGCAAGTATAGAATATCAGGATGGTATTAAAAATCTTAGGGGGCAGTTTTTAAATATCTGTGAAATCCTATGATATTTTTTCGTTTTTCAGCGCACGGCCAGCACCAGCAGCACCGCTGCCGCCAGATACAGCCCCAGCGCTGCCGCGCAGACGAGCAGGACGATCCCGCCGATGAGCAGCGGCGCGCCGCCGCGCTTTTTCCGCAGCACGAGCAGCGCAATGCCGCCCGCAAGCGTCAGAACGAACAAAATCAGCGCCAGATCTGCACGCATACACAAAGCCCTCCTTTCTCCGGGGATGGTTCAGAAGTAATCGCCCCAGCCGTCTTCGTCGTCCGAGTAGTCGCCCCAGCCGTCGCCGGGATCGGACCACGGATCGTAATCGTCGTAATATTCGTCGTCATAGTCCCAGCCTGCGTCGTTCGACTCCATGTATTCGCCGGTATCCTCGTCGATGTAGCCGTCGCTGCCGTAGCCGATGAACTCGTTCTCATAGCCGTTCCAGTACCAGATGTCGCCGTCCTCGTCGTACCAGTAATACGGCGTGCCGTAATCGCCGGTGTCGCCGGAATAGGCGGGCCGGGCCTTGGGCGCGGTGCTCCAGCCGGCGGTGTAGGACAGGGTTTCGAGCATCCTGTTGCAGATATCGAAATAATTGCGGATGCGGCCCTCAAGCGCGATGGTCGTCGCGACGAGGGCATAGCCCGTCGGCCCGTAATAGCGCACCTCCATGCAGCCGCGCACGGGCTGCGAGGGGCCGTCGGAGAAGACGGAGCCGTCGAGCCACATATAGCCGGTCAGGCTGTAATAATCGCCGTTGTCCTTAAAGTCCGAGCCAAAGGATTTGAGCAGATAGCTGCCGTACATACTCTGCATGAAGTCCTCAAGCATCTTCATCATATAGGTCTTCGCGGTCGCCGCGCCTTTTTCCATGTAGGGATCAAAGCCCTCGATGGGCTGGAAGGCAAGCGTGATGTTGGAATAATAATCGTCCGTGCCATCCTCCATGACCGCGTTGAAGCTCAGCGCATTGGACACGTTCGGGTGCTCGTGCGCCTCCATCTGGATGGGGTAATCGACCGTGACGTTCGTAAAGCCGCCGGGGAAGGCCGCTGTCTGGTTCAGCTCGTCCTCCGGCGTCGGCAGGAGCATGATATACTCCATGGGCGTGAGCGTGCTGCCGTCTGCGTCGCTTAACTCGCCGTAGGCGGTCTGGTACAGGGTGACAAGCTGCGTGTCGTCGTCCATGTAAAGCGTGATGCACCCGCCCTCGTCGACCACGTAGCCGGGCCCGACCTGTTCGCCGTAGAGATTGATGGCGATCCACTCGTAGTCCTCGTTGATGACGAAGTAGAACGGCTCGTCCGCGAGCTTCCAGCAGCCGGTATAGCCGCTCAGATCGCCGGAAAGCGTGGGCTCGGTCTCTTCGAAGGCATAGGCGGTCTCATCCGCCTCGTCATAGTCGGACGGATCATAGTCGTGCGCGATCTCGATGGGCACCTCGCCCTCGGGCGGCAGGAAGATGATGTAGTCGCCGTCCTGAATCGCAAAATCCAGCTCATCGACGCTTGTGTCGTACAGAATGGTGTCCTCGCTGTTGTAGACGATAATATTATAGGTATCGGGAACCTCGGATTCCTTATACGTGCCAAGACCGGCGCTGAAGCTCTCGCCGTCTGCGAACGTGCCGTCTACAAATTCTGTGTCCCATTCGGTGCTGGTCGAGGGGGTGATGCTGATGGAGGAAATGTCATGCCCGCTGTGGTTGACCAGCGTGACGGATACCGACACTTCCTTCTCGCCGCAGCCGGTCAGCAGCAGCGCACACAGCGCAGCCGCCAGCGTCACAAGAAGCAGCTTCCTGATTTTTTTCATGATAGTCCTCCTGATCTGATTTGCGAAACGCGAAAAAAACTCCACGATAAACGGTCTGGTACCAGTTTACCGTGGAGCGGTTTGCTTGCATAGGCCCCTCAGGGGCTAATCTTTTCTGAAAGTATGTCCGCCAGCAGGTTCCGCTTGCCGCGTGCGCTGCCGTCAAGCCCCAGCTTGTCGAAGATGCGCTTGAGGTGATTTTTGACGGTCGCCTCCGACAGGTGCAGCTGCGCGGCGATCTCTGCGTTCGTCCGCCGCGCGGCGGCAAGACGGGCGATCTCCCGCTCACGCGGGCTGAGTCCGCCAGGGCCCGGCTTCGCCGTGCGGCGCAGAACGGCCTGCGCAGCCTCGTTCCCGGCGAATGCCTCCGGCAGAAGTGGGCCGAGGGCTTCTGCGTGCTCGGCAAACGGCAGATAGAGTCCGTCCGGCACGGCGAGGGCCAGCGCCGCGTCCAGCTCCCGCCGGGCCGCGTCTGCGCGGCCAAGGCGGTTTTCCGCGCAGGCGAGCTGAATGTGCAGATACAGCTGGGCCAGCGCCGTATGCGCCGACGCGTTCAGCGCTGTGCAGGCCTCCCTGCGCGCAAGCAGCTTTGTGTACGCACCGGCAGCCAGCAGCACCTCATTCTGCACCGTCCGCAGCATGGGAAGCACAGGATCCAAAAACGACGCGTCGGCCTCCGGGGCCATGAACCATGCGTCCGCGCCGGCCCTCCCGCGCTGCGCATCCAGCCAGGCAATGCACAGATCGAGCGTGCGCAGCAGCAGAAACTGCCGGTTCTCCTTCAGCGTCTGCCGGAGCCGCTCCAGCGCCGCGTCCGTCGCACCGCCGCGAAGCTGCGCCAGCCGGAGGGCCGTGAACTCCGCCGTCAGCAGAATGCTGTACTGCCCGCGTGCAAGCGCTGCGTCCCGCGCCAGATGGCAGCCGATCTCCGCCTCGGTAAAATCGCCGCGCAGCAGGTCCGTTTCGCACTGCATGGAATGCTCCGCGCCGCTGCCGTGGCCGTCCGTGACCTTGTAATAAAACGGCATACAGTCGCGCATCTGCGCGTTTTCCGCGTCCAGCTGCCCGGCTGCGCGGTGGAACATCATGAGAACGGACGGGGAGCCGAAGGTCCACGTGCCGCCGAGGTCAATGCAGCGTGTCGTGCGCGTCATGCGTTCGCAGGCCGAGCGGTGCAGCACGCTCATGGCGGCGATGTCGTTATAGCGCAGAAAGCTCATCACAAGGTCGCATTCGCCGAGATAATTTTCCCGTTCCTGTTCGCAGAACGCGCCGCCCGGCTGCAGCGCGTCCAGCAGTAGCGCCCGCAGACGCAGCAGCTCCGGAATTTCGCGGAAGGAAAAGAGCTTGCGCATCAGCACGCAGACCGCGTCCGGGTGCCGCCGCAGCACATCCTCCGGGCAGTCCCGGCACCAGGAGAGCAGCATCTGCCGGTGCTCGCCGCCAACAGACTTGCCGCAGTCCGCCGCTGCCGCACGCAGCAGCCCGTCCCAGTCGCCCGCCTGCCGGAACAGCTCCGCAGCCGTCAGATATTCCCCTGTGCGCTCGTACCAGCTGCCGAGCCGCCCGCAGGCGTCCGCCTGCGCGCTTTGCGGCAGAAGGGCGAATTTCCGGCGCAGCAGCTGCCGCAGCATATGGTGGCAGCGGTAGACGCCGGGGCTGCTTTCGATGATGAACGCGTTGTTGTGCGTCAGATCGTGCAGCAGCGCGTCCGCGTCCGGCTCCCGCCAGACGAAGGCGGCCTGTTCGGCGGTGAACGCCTCCGCCATGCAGATGTCCAGCAGAAAGAAGCGCCTCCGCTCATCCAGCGGCTCAAACATGACCTGCTCCATGAGCGCGTCCATGCCCTTCGCGTCAAAGCGCCATACGCCCGTCTGCGCGTAGGCGCGGAACATGAGATAGATCATGGCGATCCAGCCCTCGCTGACGGACAGGAGCGCCTGCGCCTCCCGCTCGGGAAGCGGCAGGCCGCAGCGCCCGGCGTATTGCAGCAGCTCCTCCTGTGTCAGCCGCAGATCCGCCGCGCCCAGCTCCAACAGGCGGCTGCCGAGGCGCAGCTTCTGCGCCTCCGAAAAGATCTGGTTGCGCGAAAGAAGGATCAGATGCGCCTGCGGCGGCAGGCGCTCGGCCAGAAACGAGACGAGCTCCGCCGCCTCGCCGCCGGAAAGCAGGTGCACGTCGTCCAGAATGAACCAGACGGGCGGCTTGCCCGCCAGCGCATCCTGCACCAGCTCCAGCAGCTGCTGCCGCGTGTGCGGGCTGTCCGGGTAGCCGAGCGCACGCAGCTGCGCCGACAGCTGCGGCGCGGTGTGCAGCGCCCGGCAGAGTCCGGCCCAGAATTCCTGCCGTCCGCCGCCGGAGAGAAAGTGCCGGAACAGATACGCGTCCGGCGCTTCGGCGGCAATGCGCCGCTGCAGATACTGCGCGGCAGTCGTCTTGCCGTAGCCCGTGGGGGCTATGATGGTCGTGACAGGGCAGCGGGCGGCGTCCGCAAGCCGTGATCGCAGGCGTGAGGAAAGATAAAGCGCGTTTACGCGCAGATCGGCGTCCATGAAAAGCCCTCCCAAGGTGCTTTGTTCAATGATTTTCTATTTTAATCGTTTCCGGCAGCTTCGTCAATGCAGGATTCTCTTGACAAGGGTTTCCCGGACAGGTAAAATTTATTTGTTATGCAGTCACAGACGAACGGTGCGCACACAGCCGGAGGGACAGGCTATGCTTTTTGATTTTCTGAAGAAAAAGCGGCAGGAAAAGGCCGACGATCAGCAGCATTGGCGCGAGCGCTGGCAGTCGCTGGTGCCGGAGGAGAACCGGAGCGTCCCCGTCACGGTGGACGGGCAGACGCGCATCGCCTATATCCAGATCAACCAGTTTGTCGTCATGCTGCAGGACGGGCTTCTGATGAAGGCGCATTTTTTTGACGTCTGCGAGTTTTTCCAGAAGGCGGGCTATCACGTCATCTGGCTTATGCGCTGCGTGCAGGACGTGGAGGGCGGCTATCTGAAGCTGGTCAGAATGGAGGACGGCGGAGCGCGCTGCCGCTGGAAATGGCGCAAGCCGACGACGAACTTCGGCCGCTGGACGTCGGATAACTACAATGTCAGCATTCTTATCCAGCACCGGCAGGTACCGCCGGAGATCACCAATCTCAAAACCTGCAAAACGCGCGTGCTGCAGCGGGTCACATGGGCCGAGAGCGACGACAACACGCAGATGATCCCCGGCCGGACGGAATTTCTGACCGTCGGAAAGCCCGCCGCGCCCGAGGAGCTGCTGCACTGGCTGACCGGCACGACGCTGGCAAATCTGTAAAGAAAGAAAAGGAGCGCCTATGTCTATCACGCTCGAACAGGTCAAGAAAAGCGAGGAGATCACAAGCTATATCCGCAAGGCGGACGAATCGCTGTCCGCGCTGGGCTTTACGGAGCACAGCTTTGCCCATGTGGGCCTTGTTTCGGCGCAGGCGAGCGCCATTTTAAAAACGCTGGGCTACGACGACCGCACGTGCGAGCTGGCCGCCATCGCGGGCTGGCTGCACGACATCGGAAACGTCATCAACCGCATCGATCATGCGCAGTCCGGCGCGGTCATGGCCTTCCGTATCCTCGACAAGATGGGCGCAAGCCCTGAAGAGACGGCCACCATCATCACCGCCATCGGCAACCACGATGAAAAAACCGCCTTCCCGGTCAACCCCGTGGCAGCGGCGCTCATTCTGGCGGATAAAATGGATGTGCGCGCGAACCGCGTGCGCGAAAAGGCCCGCGCGGCGTTCGACATTCACGACCGCGTGAATTACTCCGTCAAAAAGCACGAGGTCACGCTGACAGAAAAGGAGATCTGCCTGACGCTTGCCATCGACACGGAGGTATGCGCAGTGATCGAGTATTTTGAAATTTTCATGGACCGCATGCTCCTGTGCCGCCGCGCGGCGGAGAAGCTGGGGCTGCATTTCGCGCTCGTCATCAACGGCCAGCGCATGGCATAAAAAAGTTCCCGGACACGGGAACCTTTTCCGGAGCCTGCTCGTCTGAAAAGCAGCGGAGGCTCCGCCCAAATACATAAACAGGGAGAATCAGATATGGAAACTCTGGAAAAGCTGCGCAATGGAATCGACCAGCTGCCGAAATGGCTGCTGCTCGTGCTTGTGATTTTTGTCGACGGTCTGGTGGGCGGTCTGTACCGCGCCGCCGGAAAGACCACTGCGGCCCGGGTCATCGGCTGGATCATGGCGGCGGCCTATGTGCTGTCGATCCTGTCCTTTGTCGAGCTGCCCGCGACGCTTGCGACCGTCTCGCGCATCGTGACCGTCGTGTGTCTGGTCGCCGATATCATCACCGTCATCACCAGCGGCAGGATCACATTCTTTGCCGACTGAGAAAAGAAAGAAATAAGAAAACGTTTAGGAGTCCCGTCATGAAGCTGTTCACCATCATCCTCTTCGCCGTCACCTACATTCTGATGATCGCGCTGCCGAAAAAGCGGCCCTATGTCGCGCTCATCTCCGCCGTCATCTTCGTCGTCTCCGGCGCGATGCCGCTGGCCTCCGTCTTTACCGCCATCGACTGGAACGTTCTTTTGATGCTTGCCGGTACGATGGGAACGGTCGCGCTGTTCATTGAGTCGAAAATGCCGGAGCGCATGGCCGATCTTCTGCTGCAAAAGACGCCCAACGTCATGTGGGTCGCGGTCGCGCTGTCCGTGTTCGCGGGCGTTGTGTCGGCGTTCGTCGACAACGTCGCGACGGTTCTGATGATCGCGCCGGTCGCGCTGTCGATCGCGAAGAAGCTCAAAATGTCCCCGGTCGCGCTGCTCATCTGCATCGCCGTCTCGTCCAATTTGCAGGGTGCGGCTACCCTCGTCGGCGATACGACGTCCATCATGCTGGGCGGCTACGCCAACATGGACTTTTTGGACTTCATCTTCATGGACGGCAAATGCTCCATCTTCTTTGCCGTTGAGCTGGGCGCGCTCGTGACCGTCCCCGTCATCATGTTCATCTTCCGCAAGGAAAAGGGCAAGGTCACGGTCGGTGCGCCGACCGTCGTGGAGGATCTGTTCCCGACATATCTGCTGGTCGGCACGGTCGTGCTGCTCATTACGGCGTCCTTCATCCCCGGCCGTCCCGCCATCACGAACGGCCTGATCTGCATGACGCTGTTCCTCATCGGCCTCGTCCGCTCCATCCTCCAGAAAAAGCACTTCGGCCCCATCAAGTACGCGCTGGGCGAAATCGACTTTGAAACGCTCCTGCTCCTCATGAGCCTGTTCGTCGTCATCGGCACGCTGACCGAGACGGGCGTCATTGAGGATATCAGCGCCCTGTTTGTGAAGCTCGGCGGCAAGAGCCTCTTTGGCATGTATTCCATCATCGTCTGGGGCTCCGTCATCATCTCGGCCTTTATCGACAACATCCCGTATGTCGCGACGATGCTCCCGGTCGTGCAGGGCATTGCGGCCATGATGGGCTGCGACGCGCACGTTCTGTACTTCGGCCTGCTCGTCGGCGCGACGCTCGGCGGCAACCTGACGCCCATCGGCGCCTCGGCCAACATCGCGGCCATCGGCATTTTGCAGAAGGAGGGATACGAGGTCAAGGCCTCCGACTTCCTCAAGATCGGCGTCCCGTTTACGCTCCTCGCCGTCCTGAGCGGCTATCTCTACTGCTGGTTCGTCTGGGCATAAGTATATACGCGCACAAACGCGGCACTCCCGGCCCGGGAGTGCCGCGTTTGACTGTCAAACCCCTGCTGCCGCATGATTTGTGCATAGTAAAATGAAAAACGGCAGAGGGTGATATTCCCTCTGCCTTCTGTGTACAATTCTGAAATTGTATTTTATTCCTGATCCCAGTTGTGCCAGACGTTCTGGACATCGTCGTCCTCTTCGAACAGGTCGAGCATTTTTTCCATGTTGTCGCGGTCTTCCTGCTTGTCGAGCTTCTGGTAGGACTGCGGGACCATCTCGATCTGGGCGGAGTCGAACTTGTAGCCCTTGTCTTCGAGCGCCTTGGCGACGGTGTTGATGTCGTCGGGGCTTGTGTAGACGGTGAAGCAGCCTTCCTCGGGCTGGAAATCGGCCGCGCCTGCGTCGAGCGCGTCCATCATGACGGTGTCCTCGTCCAGCTCCTCGTCCTCGTTGTCGATGACGATAACGCCCTTGCGGTCGAACGACCAGCTGACGCAGCCGTTGGTGCCGAGACTGCCGCCGTATTTGTCAAAATGGTGGCGGACACTGCCTGCGGTGCGGTTGCGGTTGTCGGTCATCGTCTCGACGATGACAGCAACGCCGCAGGGGCCGTGGCCCTCGTAGGTGATGGTTTCGTAGTTGTCGCCGCTGCCGGATGCCGCTGCTTTTTCCAGCACGCGCTTGATGTTGTCGTTCGGCATATTGGCGGCCTTGGCCTTGGTGATGACGGTCGCGAGGCGGGAGTTATACGCGGGGTCGGCGATGCCGCCGCCCTCCTTGACGGCTACGATCATTTCCTTGGAGATCTTCGTAAAGGCAGCCGCGCGCTTTGCGTCCTGCGCGCCCTTGGTTTTCTGAATGTTATGCCACTTGGAATGTCCGGACATGAGGTGTTCTTCCCTTCGTTACAATATCTCTTGTCATTTTATCACAGAGAACGGGCAGAGGTCAACTGTTTCATAGAAATTGCGTCTCATCTTTATGCGCCTTCGCCCGCAGAACGGTCAGCTCCGGCAGCGCCTCGCGCACAATGCGCTCCAGAACGGCGCAGACGGGGTTCTCCGTCTCAAAATGGCCCGCGTCGATGAGATTGAGGCCGCGATATTTTGCCTCTTCAAAGTGGTTGTATTTGAGATCTGCCGTCACGAGCGTATCGCAGCCTGCGGCCAGCACGTCGTCGATCGCGCCGCCGCAGCTCCCGCCGCCGACAGCCACGCGCCGCACGGGCTTTCCCGCGTCCGCGAACCGAAGTCCGGGGCAGGAGAGTGCCGACTTTACAAACGCGGCAAATTCTGCAAGACGCTGCTCCCGTACCGTGCCGGTGCGGATGAGGCCGTAAGGCCGGCCCCGTGCATCTGTTCCGGTTGGATTCAGAACCGACACATCCGTCAGGCCCAGTGTTTCAGCCAGTGTGTCGTTCACGCCGCCGGGGCAGACGTCGAGATTCGTGTGCAGATTGATCGCGGCGATCTTCGCTTCGGCCAGTTCCAGAAGGCAGCGGCCCGCATAGCTGTCGTCGTTGATTGCGTTGGGCGCGTCAAAAAACAGCGGGTGGTGCGTCACGATGCACTGCGCGCCGGTTTTCATCGCCTCGTCGATCACATCCGGCATCGGGTCGAGCGCAACAAGGACGGTATCGACCGGCGCGTCGAACCGCCCGCAGAGCAGACCGACGTTGTCCCAGTCCATTTTCATGGACGCGGGCGCAAAGGCAAACAGGGCGTTATAAATGTCACGAACAGTCGTCATGCTGCTTCCTCATTTCTCTGATTTCCGCAAGCGCGGTTTCGTAATAGCGGAGCTTTTCCGGCTCGTCGGCTCTTTGCAGGCCCAGGACTGTGCCCGCGAGGGCTGTTTCGATCCGGGCCAGATACGGCCCCAGAAGCGGCCCGTCTGCCCGCAGCAGCTGCGGCGAGGCGTATTGCTGCCCCGGCGAAAGCGGGGGCATATGTCCCTTTTTTGCGCGCAGGACGGTATAGAAGAAGTGGCCGTCGCGCGCAAGCGCTTCGCGCTCGATCGCAAAGCTGTGCTCCGCCAGATACTGCCGCAGCGCCTGCCCGGCGCTCTGCGGCTGCAAAATGAGCGTATAGCGGTCATCGCAGACCCATGGCGCGGCCTCTAAAATGCGCACCATCAGATCGCCGCCCATTCCGGCCATAATGATCGTATCCGCCGCATCGGGCGGGATGCCCCGCAGGCCGTCCGACAGGAAAAACCGCATTTTTTCGGACACGCCGAAGCGCACGGCGTTTTCGCGGGCCTTCTGCAGCGGCTGCTCGCGCAGGTCTGCCGCCGTGACGAACGGGCAGATGCCCTCGCGCAGCAGGTATATGGAAAGATACCCGTGATCCGTGCCGATATCGGCGGCGCGGGAACCGCGCGGGACAAATTCGGCGCACAGCAGCAGCCGGTTGGAGATCGGAACCTTCATCACTTCACGCAAAAGGGCGGCCATCAGGCCGCCCTTTCCTTTCGGTTTGTTACTTGGCCTTCTCGGCTTCCTCGGAAGCCTCGATAAAGCGGTTGACCTGCGCCAGGAACGCGTCGGCATCAACGCCGTGCACCATGCAGGCCTCCTCGACCGTCTCGCCGCGCGAGGACGGGCAGCCCAGGCAGTGCATACCGATGGCCATGAACAGCGGAGCAGTCTCGGGCGCGATATCCAGAACATCGCCGATGATGGTGGTCTTTTCGATCTTTGCAGCCATAAAAATGACCTCCTGTGTGTATTTTATAATCGTATTATACCCAACTGCGTCACAGTTTGCAACAGAAATTATAGCGACGCGGCCAGCTGCGCGGCCTCCTGCATGGCGCGGCGCAGGGACGCTTCCGCGTCAAAGCCCGCGACATTCATGCCGTCTGCGGCGATGCAGGTATATGCTCCGATGCCGAAGAACGTGTGAAGCGCCTCCAGATACCGGCTGCCCATCTCCATGGCGTCTCCGGTATAGAACCCGCCGCGCGTAGTGAGAAAAATCATATGAGACGCGCGGCAGAGCCCCTTGAGCCCTTCCTCCGTGGAGCCGAACGTGATCCCGTCGACGGACACCTGTTCAATATAGACCTTCAAAAGCGCCGGGAAGGACAGATCCCAGAACGGAGCGGCGATCACGATCCGGTCGGCCTGCGCAAACTGGTGCGCGTAGCGGAAGCGCGGATGATCGCGCCGGTTTTCCGCCAGCAGCGCCTCGCGCTGGTCAAAATAGCTGTCCTTGAAGTAGGAAAGATCCTCCGCCATCAGATCCAGCCGCGTCACAGCGCAGTCGGACGGCAGCGCGGACAAAAACGCCTCGGCCAGCTTTTTCGTGTTCGACGCTTCGCGCCGGATGCAGCAGTCGACAAACAGAACGTTTTTCACCGCGTCCGCTCCTGTTCCAGCCGGTAAAAGGCTTCGAGCGCGGTCAGAATTTCATTGCGCTCGCCGATGGCGGTCAGGCTTTCGCCATTTACATAGCCGCCGATGGCGTTCGCGGTATCCTCGCCATATACGACGACGTTATTGAGAATGGAAGCTGTCTTCATCCCGCGCAGACGGCCGATGGTAAACAGCGCGGCGGATTCCATATCCGCGCCCAGCGCGCCCTTGCGCGACCAGTAGGCGCTCTCCGCGTCGTTTTCCTCGTGATAAAAGCTTTCGTGGCTGTGGATGATGCCGACATGATACGGGCAGTCGAGCGCCTTCGCGGCCTCCACGCACAGTCCCAGCAGCTGATAGTCGGCGACTGCCGGATATTCCGGATAGACATACGCTTTGGAAGCTCCGTCGTCGCGGATCGCGCCGCAGCCGAGGATCAGATCGCCCAGCGCAATGCCTTTTTGCAAGGCTCCGCAGGAGCCGATGCGGATGGCGGCCTCCACGCCGATGTTGTGCAGCTCCTCCACGCAGATCCCGGCGGACGAGCCGCCGATGCCCGTGGAGACGGCCAGAACGGGCACGCCCTTATAGGTGCCGGTCAGACTGCGGAACTCGCGGTTGTACGCAAGCTCCCGCACGGATTCCAGCTGCGCGGCCACGCGGTCAAGCCGGGCCGGGTCGCCGGGCAGGATCGCATAACGCACGCCAAGCGTTTCGTCCAGACAAATATGCGCCTGTTTCATCTGCATATGCTCCTTTTATAGTTATATCGTCTGAATTTCAATATGGTAACGGTTCCGGCTGCAAAGCGCGCGCTCGACCTCCACGCGGTAGTCCAGATCGAGAACGCCCCCGTGCTCGTTGAGCAGGACGGTCATATCCTCCGTCACGACGCTGATCATCATCGCGCCGAAGCCGACGTCGTACAGCGATTCATGCGCCTGTCTGCGGTCGAAGACCATTTCGGCGTTGACCTTTCCGCTGCGCCGCAGCGTGACGGTCTTCCCGTCTTCGATCTGAAAGGAGGTCACAACGCCCTCAAGCCCGGTCATTTCCGACTCGACATAGGACAAAAGCGCAAAGCCCGGCTCATAGCAGTACGAGCCGTCTGTCACCAGCTCGAGCGTCTGCGGCCCGCCGTCCTCCATGGTCTGCGTGCCGGTGATGGAAATTCTTGCGGCCTGTACCATCACGCCTCCAGCGCAAGCGCGATCAGATCGTCCAAGAGCTCACCGTAGGGGATGCCGCTGGCCTCAAAGAGCTTGGGGTACATGGAAATGGACGTGAAGCCCGGAATGGTGTTGATCTCGTTGAAGACGACTTCACCGTCGGATTTTACAAAGAAGTCGACACGGGACAGGCCGCGGCAGCCCATGGCCTTGTAGACGCGGACGGCAAGCTCGCGCACCTGCTCGGCGGTTTGCTCGGAAATGCGGGCCGGGATGTACAGGTGTGCGCAGTCGGAGATATATTTTGCGTCGTAGTCATAGAATTCCGCGCCGGAGTCGATCTCGCCGCAGACGGAGGCAAACGGATTGTCGTTGCCGAGCACGGCGACCTCGACCTCCTGCCCGCAGATGAATTCCTCGACCAGAACCTTGCGGTCGTATTTCAGCGCCGCCTCAATTGCCGTTTCCAGCGCGGCGCGGTCCTTTGCCTTTGCAACGCCGACGGACGAGCCGGTTCCGGCGGGCTTGACGAAGACGGGATAGGCGAAGCGCGCCTCAACGGCGCTCAGCGCCGCTTCCCGGCTGCGGGCAAAGCCCTCGCGCGTGACGAGCTGCCACGCTGCCTGCCGGACGCCTGCGGCGTCGGCGATCAGCTTTGTGATGGTCTTATCCATACAGGCGGCGGAGGCCGCGACGCGCGGGCCGACATAGGGAATGCCCGCGATCTGGAGTAAACCCTGGATCGCGCCGTCCTCGCAGTTTTCGCCGTGCATCACGGGGAAGACCACGTCGATGCGCTCGCGCACAACGCAGTCGTTTTCAAAGCTCAAAAGCCCCTGTCCGCGCACGGGGGAAAGCGCCGCGCGGCGGTTCTCCTCGCAGTTCTGCCACGTTCCGGCGGGAAGCATCCCGTAATCCTTGCCGCCGAACAGGATCCAGTCGCCGTCCTTCGTGATGCCGACCGGGAAAATATGATATTTATCTTTGTCCAGGCGGTTCAGCACAGATTCTGCTGACCGCAGCGAGACCTCATGCTCCGACGAAACGCCGCCGAACAGCACACAAACGCTCAGTTTTTTCAAAACAGGCTCCTCTTTTCCGCCGCCGCAGATCAAAAAGCGGTCAGCATACATATCATATGCGAAACTGCCCCAGAACACAAGTATCTTTTTCCGAAATCCGGCGTTTTTGCCGTCTGCGCCTTTGACTTCTCTACGCAGGGCGGATAAAATAGGGGCAGAAACGGGGGCAGAGCCTATGCAGGAGCGTGTACGCATCTGTGATATTGCAGAGGAGCTGGGCCTGAGCACGGCGACCGTCTCCAACGTGATCCACGGGAAGACGAACAAGGTCTCGGACGAGACGGTGCAGCGCGTGACGGCGCTGCTCGAGGAGCGGCGGTATATCCCCAGCATGGCGGGCATCCTGCTGGCCCGCAACAGTTCCGGGATCATCGGCGTGGTCGTCAACGACCATCCGAAGTACGAGGGGCATACGCTGCGCGACGGCTTTCTCGCGTCCGCGCTGCTGCCGCTGTTCGTCTGTGAGGCGAGCTGGAGTCTGGGCGAGAACGTCTACGCGGCCATCTATGGCCGCATGGGCACGGAGCAAAGCGCCGCCATGACGCTGACCGCGCCCATACAGGGACTGGCGATCGGCGCGCTGTGCGGCCTGTCGCAGGCTGCGGGCGTGATCGTCGGAAAGCGTCTTGGCGGCGAGGATTACGATGGGGCTTACCGGGCGGCGAAGCGGCTGATGGTCTATGGCGCGGTCGGAGCCTCCGTGCTCTGCGCCGCGAGGTGCCGCGCGACATAGACGCCGCTGGCGGAGGCGTGGGACAGGGAATGCGTGATGCCGCTGCCGTCGCCGATGATGAACAGACCCTTGTGCGCCGTCTCCAGATTCTCGTCGACGGAGACCTCCATGTTGTAGAATTTGACCTCAACGCCGTAAAGCAGCGTATCGTCGTTCGCCGTACCGGGGGCGATCTTGTCAAGCGCGTAGATCATCTCGATGATGCCGTCGAGAATGCGCTTCGGGATGACCAGCGACAGATCGCCCGGCGTAGCCGTCAGCGTGGGGGTGACGAAGGATTTGTCGATGCGCTTCTGCGTCGAGCGCTGGCCGCGGATGAGATCGCCGAAGCGCTGCACCATCACGCCGCCGCCCAGCATATTCGAAAGCCGTGCAATGGACTCGCCGTAGCCGTTGGAATCCTTGAACGGCTCGGAGAAGTGCTTGGCAACGAGAAGCGCGAAGTTCGTGTTCTCGGTCTGGAGGGATTTATCCTCATAGCTGTGGCCGTTGACCGTGACGATGCCGTTCGTGTTCTCGTTGACGACGATGCCGTTGGGGTTCATGCAGAACGTGCGGACGTTGTCCTCGAACTTTTCCGTGCGATAGACGATCTTGCTCTCGTAGAGCTCGTCAGTCAGGTGGGAGAAGACGACGGCGGGGATCTCGACGCGCACACCGATATCGACGCGGTTCGACTTCGTGGGGATCTTGAGCTCCTGGCACACGCCCTCCATCCACTTGCTGCCGACGCGGCCGACGGAGACGATGCACTTGTCGCAGGTATAGTCCGTCTCGCCGACGGTGACACGGTAGCCTTCGCCCTCGCGGGCGATGGTGGTGACGGGAGAATCGAAGTAGAAGTCGACCTTGTCCTTGAGCAGGTCATAGAGGTTCGAGAGCACGACGAGGTTCACGTCCGTGCCGAGATGGCGGACGGAGGCGTCGAGCAGATTCAGCTTATTCTGGATGCAGAGCTTTTTGAACTTCGTGCCGGCGGTGGAGTAGAGCTTCGTGCCCTCGCCGCCGTAGGCCATGTTGATCTCGTCGACATAGTGCATGAGGTCGAGCGCCTGCTTTTTGCCGATGTACTCGTGCAGCGTGCCGCCGAAGTCGTTGGTGATGTTGTATTTGCCGTCGGAAAATGCGCCCGCGCCGCCGAAACCGCTCATGATCGAGCAGCTCTTGCAGCGGATGCAGGATTTGACCTTGTCGCCGTCGATGGGGCAGTGGCGCTTTTCAAGGCTGTGACCGGCCTCGAACACGGCGACGCGCAGGTCGCTGCGATCCTTTGTCAGCTCGTAGGCGGAGAAGATGCCGCCGGGGCCGCCGCCAATGATGATGACGTTGTAATGCATGGAAGGAACCTCCATTTGATCCGGATTTGCCGGAGGAGCATCCCACCGGCGCAAAAACACATACTATATTGTATTAAAATGGCGGATAAAGTCAAGAGAAGAAACGGAAAAAGGAGCGGAAACATTTCCGCTCCCTTTTGTCTGAGTCTACATATTCTTCTTGATGCTCTTGATGGCGTTTTTCTCAAGGCGCGAGACCTGCGCCTGCGAGATGCCGATCTCACTCGAGACCTCCATCTGCGTCTTGCCGTCGGAGTAGCGCAGGGCGAGGATCTGGCGCTCGCGCTCGCTCAGGCGCGCCATGGCCTCCTTGAGCGCGATCTGCTCGAGCCAGTCCTCGTCGGTGTTCTTGGTGTCGCGCACCTGATCCATGACGCACACGGCGTCGCCGCCGTCGGAGTAGATGGGCTCAAAGAGCGACACGGGGTCACATACGGCGTCCATGGCGAAGACGACCTCCTCGCGCCGGATGCCGAGCTCGCGCGCGATCTGCTCGACCGTGGGCTCGCGCTGCTGCTCGCGCTGGAGCTTTTCACGCGCCTGTAAGACGCGGTAGGCCGTGTCGCGCATCGAGCGGCTGACGCGAATGGAGCTGTTGTCGCGCAGATACCGCCGGATCTCGCCGATGATCATCGGCACGCCGTAGGTGGAAAAACGAACATTCTGCGAAGTGTCGAAGTTGTCGATGGCCTTTAGTAGCCCCACGCAGCCGACCTGAAAGAGGTCGTCCGCGTTTTCCCCTCGGCCGGAAAAGCGCTGGATGACCGACAGCACCAGCCGCAGATTGCCCTCGACGAGCTTTTCGCGTGCGGCTGCGTCGCCGTCCTTTGCGCGATGAAGCAGCGCGTCCGTCTCCGCGGCGGTCAGCGTCGGCAGCTTTGTCGTGTTCACGCCGCAGATCTCCACCTTGCCAAGCATAAAAAGAATCCCCGCCTCCCATGCGTAGTGCTTTCAGTATGTCCGCACGCGGCGGAAACATACGGAACGGGAAGCGGGGATATTTTTTATCGTTCGGCGCGCTTCGATGGACTTTGCGCCCTCAAACGGTTCTCACGCAAGAAGACCGATACAGAATGCAATGATCGCAGCGTTGAAGAAGTCGTTGAAGAGGCCGCCGACCATCGGGATGACGAAGTAGGCCGAGGGAGAGGGACCGTAGCGGCGGGAAACGGCCTGCATGTTGGCCATGGCGTTGGACGTGGCGCCCATGCCGAAGCCGATGAAGCCGGCGGTGATCATCGCGGCGTCGTAATCGCGGCCCATGACCGGGAAGACGACCAGCAGCGAGAAGACGACCATCAGCAGCACCTCGGCGGCGAGGGCGACGATCATCGGCAGCGCCAGGTCGACGAGCTGCCAGAGCTTGAGGCCCGAGAGCGCCATCGAGAGGAAGATCGCGAGGAACATGTTGCCCATCGTGCTGATCTCGGCGGCGGGGAACTCCATGATCTTGAAGTGGTCGATCACGTTGCGCACGACGACGGCCACGAGCATCGAACCAATGTAAATGGGAAAGCTGAAGCCGCAGAGGTTCGTGAGCAGAACGCTGACGACGTTGCCGACGCCGGCGCAGAACATCAGCAGCAGGAAACCGTAGACAAAGTTATTGGCGTGGGTGTTGTAATGCGTGTCGTCGACATCCTCTTCCACCGTCTGCTCTGCGAGCTCGTTGCGCAGGTGGTTCTTGACGATGAGCTTGCGGGCGATCGGGCCGCCGAGGAGCGAGCCGAAGATGAGGCCGAACGTCGCCGCCGCGACGGCGACCGTCGTGCCGCCGATGGCACCGGCCGCGTCAAGGTCAGGACCAATACCCGCCGCCGTGCCGGGGCCGCCGATCATCGCGATGGAGCCGCAGGCGAGGCCGTAGAGCGGGTCTTTGCCCATGAGCGCCATCACGCCGCTGCCGACGACATTCTGCAAAATGATCATCACAACGCTCAAAATAAGGAGCATGATGACGGATTTGCCGCTCTTGAGCAGCATCGGAATGCTGACGGTGAAGCCGACGGTCGTAAAGAAGAAGATCATAAAGACCGTTTGCAGCGTGTCGTCAAAGGTGATGACCGCCGTGCCCGTGGCATAGAGGATGGTGTTGAAGATCGCGAAGCACAGACCGCCGACCAGGGGAGCGGGGATGCAGAAGCGGCTGAGCACGGGGATCTTCTTCATCAGCACCAGACCGAGGGCGTACATGGCGGCGCCAAGCGCGAGGGCATGGTACATATTGAGCTGGATCTCTGTCATGTGTGGGAACCTCCGTAGAGAAAATTTTCCCTCCGGCATAGCCCGAAGAGAAGTCGCGGAAAATGCGAGGGATAGGACTTCCTGTTCCGGAAATACAATGAAAGGGAACAGGAGGGGATGCGCATGAACTGCCGCTTTGCCGACTTCCGCTGCAAGGAGGTCATCAACATCTGCGACGGCTGCCGCCTGGGCTATGTGGGCGACGTGGAATGCAGGCTGCCGGACGGGCAGCTCACCGCACTCATCATTCCCGGGCCGTACCGCTTTTTCGGGCTGTTCGGCCGGGGAGAGGAATACTGCATCCCATGGGAGTGTATCAAGCAGATCGGGGACGATATCATTCTCATTGACAAGCCCTTTCCGCGCCAGGAGATCCCGCGCAGAGAGCACCGCACGCGCCGCCGCTGGTACTGAAAAGGGCGGCGGACGAAAAGTCCCCCAATAGCAGACCTACCACATTATAAAGATTTTCGACATTTTTGCAAGCCTAAATTTTAGAAAGACATTATTAAAAAAGGAAAATGACAACTTCTGGGTGCAAGAGCGCGGGAAAACGACGCGGGAAAGGCGGCAAAAGGAAAAGAAAACGGGAAAAACACAGGATTTTTCAAAAAGTGCTTGCAATTTTG
>OOIG01001219.1_pt1 | contig 19567 bp, 16 predicted proteins | sample 1692091 | NCBI WGS metagenome assembly OOIG01 (sample SAMN06348188, study PRJEB24527) | human gut metagenome | biome: human gut; feature: ankylosing spondylitis patient; material: feces | host: Homo sapiens | place: China | collected 2015-10 | reverse complement strand
TTGCTGTGCGGTACATTTATTCTGTCGTCTCTCCTCCGGCAAAGCGGATGGCTCCCAGGGCCAGCTCCAGGGTGGGGTCGGTGAAGGGAGAATCCAGGTGGTAGAGCTTGGCCGCCAGAGGCAGCTCTGTGCAGCCCAGGATCAGGGTCTGGGCCCCGCGCTGGAGCAGGTTCTCCATGGCCCGCCGGGCAGCGGAGGCATCATAGTGGAGGTCACCGGCCTTGACGCCCCGGTAGATCATGTCCATGATGGCCTGCTGGTCCTCCCCCTCCGGAGTCAGAAGGTCGATGCCGGTGCCGGCAAAGGTCCTCTGGTAGATACCGGTCTGGACAGTACCGTCGGTGGCCAGGAGCCCGGCAGCGGTGATACCCCGTGCCTGGAGGGCCTGGGCGGTGAGGCGGATCATATGGAGCACCGGGATCTGTACCGCGGCGGCAATGGCGTCATAGAAGTTGTGGGCGGTATTGCAGGGCATGATGAGGACGTCGGCCCCCATCTTCTCCAGCAGGGCCGCGCTGGCGGTGAGCTGGGGGGTGGGGTCCTCCCCGCCGTGGAGGAGCGCCGCTGTGCGGTCGGGAATGTTGGTGTTGCTGTCGATCAGGACCCGCAGGTGGTCCTGGTCCTTCTGGGCTCTAGTGTGCAGCGTGATCTTCTCAAACAAGTCGGCAGTGGCCAGAGGCCCCATGCCGCCGATAATGCCGATGGTCTTCTTTTCCATGCCGGTCGCCTCCTTTGCCCGTAGTCTATCACAGGGACCGGCAGGGCGCAAGGGAGAAAGTGAATGAAGAGTATGCCGAAAGAGGCGACCCACAGGGCCGCCTCTTTCGATATTCGGTAATCCAATGCAGAGAAAAAATTTTACTAGCGCATAATTTTTGATAAGATCATTAAAATCCACAAATGAGCGGGATAAACCACATAGAATAGCCATTTAGCCGCCTTGCTGTTATTTCCGCGCTCTCCGGAGTATAGATAAATAGGAAGAATAACGGCTATCATTGCCCATTCGCTATCAAAGCACAATGTTGAGAACAAGGATATTCCTGTGCCCCCCGAATAATAAGATAAGAAGGCTTTGATAAATAATAAGAAAGACCATATTGCTATGCCAATATAAGCAATTTTTTTCCTGTTATAGCCAAAATAAAAGACAAACAATAGTGGCAAAAGATAGATGGACCCTTCACAAAACGGTAATGATAAGATAGATAACGTCCCTGCACCCAAAATCGGAGTGCATTTTTTGATTCCTTTACTGGATTGTGATAACTGCAATAATTTTAAAATCAGCAAATAGACTGCTAATGTCAAGAAAATATTATTTCCCTGCTGCAGCGCATAAAAGTCCATTTCACCTGTTGCATAGTTCACAGAATGGAACATATAGTTGATAGCCATATTTCCTGTCAGCATGATTAGCGCAAACGTAAAAATTCGTTGAAAATATTTTTTCCAATTGCGCGTATGATAAAAGCCCTCTACCAAGAAATAGACAAACAGTGGTGCAACAAAGCGCGGCAATAAACTGATCCATGCAGGTCCCACTGCCAAATAAGTATGGACGTGGTCTATGATCATAAAAATCAATGCAATGACTTTACATGCAAATTCAGTACAAGAAAAACTCTTTTTCATAAAAGCCCCTTTCGTTTCGCACGATTTCAGATTTTATAATAGATATACGCCTTTCGTCAAGGAAGGGGCCCTTAAGAATCATTAAAGGAATTTGAAATATTTGATTTGCATAGCAGATTGGGGGCGTATAGATAAGCTCTTGTTATATTAAATGCTTTAAATCACTGGTTTCTTGTCGATGCACCATTATGGCCGGATCTGCATTAGATCCCCGTCGGATGCTGCCGAGGGGCAGAAGAAACGGCAACAGCCGCCAGACGAAGGGCTCTCCTCCGCCGGACGGCTGTCAATTTTCTGTGCTGGAGTCCGCGATGATGCCCGACTGGGCAAAATAGCTCCGGGCCTCCTCCGCATCCCGCATGATCTGCTGCCGCAGGGCCTCCAGGTCGTCGAAGCGGTGCTCCGGCCGCAGCATTTTCAGGAACTCCACCCGGCAGGTCTCACCGTAAAGTCCCAGCTTCTCATCCAACAGATGGCTCTCCACGGTCACACTGCCGTTTACATCCACCGTGGGCCGGACGCCCACATTGGTGACGGCGGGAAATACCTGATCGTCCACCGTCACCCGGGCGGCATAGACCCCATAGGCGGGCACCAGGTGCCCCTCCGGCGGAATCAGGTTGATGGTGGGGGCTCCCAGCCGGGAGCCCAGACCCTTGCCGTGGCGGACAGTACCGGTGAGGGAGTAGGGCCGGCCCAGGAAGCGGCGGGCGTTCTCCACGTCCCCAACCTCCAACTGGCCCCGAATGTGGGTGGAGCTGACGGTGACGCCGTCCAGGGTGACGGCAGGGATGATGTCGCAGCCGATGCCCAGCTGCTCCGCCTTCCGGGAGAGGAGCGTAGGAGTGCCGGAGTTCTTGTGGCCAAAGCGAAAGCTATGGCCGGCCACCAGCCATCCGGCCCGGTACCTCTGGGCCAGCATCAGGACAAAGTCCACCCAGGGCATGGTCATCATCTCCTGGTCGAAGGGGGCCACGATGACCTCCTCAATACCGAAGAGCTCTCGCACTGCCTGACAGCGCTCCTCCGGTGTAGTGAGCAGAGGCACCGGCACGCCGGTGACAAACTCCCGGGGGGAGCGATCGAAGGTAAACACCGCAGGGGTGAACCCCTTCTCTCTGGAGCGGTCCACCGCCCGGCGCAGCAGGGCCTGGTGGCCCAGATGGACTCCGTCGAAGAAGCCCAAAGCAATCACTTTTCTGTTTTCCTGGTCCATGGGAGATCCCTCCGCTCGGTGGAAATAGGCGGCTCAGCCGCCGAAGAAGTTTTTGACAGAGACCAGCTGCCCGTCGGTCTGACGGCTCAGGCACAGAAAATCCCCTTCCTGGCTGTAGACCCGGTAGAGCTGCCCCTCCGCCAGGTCCCGGACAGGGATCGGATTCCCGTTGCGGCAGAGCTTTTCCTGCCGGGGGGAGGGGAGAATATAGGCCTCGTATCGGCGGAAGAAGCTGTCCGTGGGCAGCAGCAGGGCTTCTTTCTCCTCCATCACCTGCTCCAGCTTCACCGCCTCCGACAGGGTAAACCCCGCTGCCATAGTCCGCCGCAGACTGTACATGCAGCCGCCGCAGCCCAGAGCCTCACCGATATCGTGGCAAAGCGTGCGGACATAGGTGCCCTTGGAGCAGCGGATCCGCAGGAGGTAGTCTCTCTCCCCGGTCTGCTCCAAAACTTCCAGGGCATAGATGGTTATCGGCCGGGGCTCCCGGTGGATCTCCTTCCCTGCTCTTGCCAGCTCGTAGAGCTTTTTGCCATCCCGCTTGATGGCGGAGAACATGGGGGGGATCTGGGCGATGGGGCCGGTAAAGCGGGGCAGCACCGCCTCCAGAGCGGAGCGCTCTGGCAGGACGGCAGACTCTGAGAGTACCTCACCGGTGATATCCTGGGTGTTTGTCACAAGACCCAGGCGCAGCCCGGCGATGTACTCCTTGTCCCCCTTCTCTGCAAATTCCACCGCCCGGGTGGCGTTGCCCACGAATACCGGCAGTACGCCGGTGGCCATGGGGTCCAGAGTGCCGCCGTGGCCAATGCGTCGCTCCTTCAGAATGCCGCGGAGCTTGGCGCACACATCCATACTGGTCCAGTCCGCCGGTTTGTCAATAATGATGATCCCGTTTGCCATAGGTCCTCCTGCTGTGGGGGATTACAGATATCGCGGCGAGGGCCTCCGCCAAAGCCCTTTGACGGAGGCCCTTCGTCATGAAGAGAGGGACGGCTTATTAGCCGTTCTCCCCACTGTTGGTTGCGCTGTTGTTGGCAGTGCCGCTGCCGGAGGTATCGCTGTTGCCGGCGGCATCGCTGCCGGATACGCCGCTGTTGGTTGTGCTGCCGGTAGTGGTGTCGCCTCCGGTGGTTTCCTCTTCGGGAAGCAGCTCCTCAACACGGGCGATATAGTCCTCATAGAAAGTCCCCAGATCAAAGTCGTCCAGCTTCTCGCTGCGGGTCACCTCTGCCTGGGCCATCTCCAACTGGATAATAGACTGCAGATGCTGCTCTGCCAGTGTACGCTTCTGATCGGGGTAATCAGAAAAGCCCTGGGACAGATCCTTGCGCAGGATGATGTGGTAGCCGTAGTCACTCTGGATCACGTCGCTGATCTCACCGGGAGCCAGAGCGGCGGCGGTGTCCTCAAAGATCTGCACCATGGTACCGGGAGTGTAGATGTAACCAGTGGGATTGGTCTCCCGGCCCGGATCCTCGCTGTATTCATCAGCCAGCTGGGCGAAAAGAGCCTCCGGATCATCAGAAGCGCGCAGCTGCGCCAGAAGGTCGTTGGCAGTTTCCAGCTTGGCGGCGGCCTCTTCCTCGGAGAGAGCCTCACCGGTAGTAGCATCCGTGGTGGACAACAGGATGTGGTCCGCGTAAACGCCATACTGGTCATAATCCGCCTCGTCCAGGTACAGGGGGCTGCCCTCCTGGAGCACCAGGTCCGTAAGGCCGTCGAAGAGGTAGGCGGTGGTGGCCACACGGTCAAAGGTCTCCTGGGTGATGCCCAGCTGGTAGAGATATTTCTCGAAGGCCTCTTCGCTTCCCAGCTCCTCCACAGCGGCGGCATGGCTTGCCTCAATGGCTGCCTCGTCCTCCTCGGTAATGGTCACGTCGTATTCCTTGGCCAGGGATTCAATGGTGGAGTAGAACTTGATCGTATCCTCCGCCTGCTGCAGGGCAAACTGGCCTACCGTGGTTCCTTCGGACAGATCGGCATCCCACTTAATGGTGTTGTCCTCGTTTACCAGCTCGCCATAGACACCATAATAGTTATAGGCGCTGAGAAGCTGATACTCAATGGAGCTGCAGTTATAGGTCATCCAGTAGAAATACAGCTCCGCGGGAATAGCGTTGCCGCTGATCTCCATCAGTGTCTCGTCGGGGGCGATGCCGGTGATGTCGTAATAGACGCCCGAGGGAGTTTTGCTGCCCCCATTATCGCTGCTTCCGCAGCCGGCGCAAAGGAGCACCATGGTCAGCGCCAGCAGCGCGCAGATGACTTTTTTCATGTACTTGCATCCTCACTTGTATTCATCAGATATTTTGCTGGGCTTCCGGCGTGGAGCGTCGGGAGTCCTCCTGCCGCCGTGCCGACGGCATATCACAATGAATTATTGTACCATGACCGGCGGGCGGATGCAATCTCTTTTTGCCGCGCTTTCCGGCGGAGATGCTGCGGAGAATGTCAGCCTGCAGCCCGGTCCTGCTGGATGAGGAGCTTCAGGGTCTCCACACCTACCCGGACGGCAGCACTTGTGTCCTCGCACCCCGGCGGGGATCTCCCGCCGGGGACCCCGTTGTGTTTCATCTGCTCGGGCGAAATGAATTCGCCCTGCGCCAAGATTTTTCCTGCGGAAAAATGCTTGTACGCCGGATTTCCGGCGGCATGAGCGAGGACAGTGGCTATTGTGCCCGGTCCTGCTGGATGAGGATCTTCAGGGCCTCCACGCCTACCCGCACGGCGGCACTGGTGTCCTCGCTCATCTTCTGATCCATGCCGGCGGCCTCCCGCTCCTGGTTCCACACCACATGGAAGCAGCTGCCGCAGCGGACGCCGAGGGCGGCGGCCACCACAAACAGCGCCGCAGACTCCATCTCACTGGCCTTGACGCCCAGCCGCTTCCAGGCCTCCCACTTGTTCAGCAGTTCATAGCTGACGGGCATTCTGGCGGGACTGTGCTGGCCGTAGAAACTATCCTTACACTGGACCACTCCGGTGTGGCAGGTTTTGCCCATGGCACGGGCGGCCTCCGCCAGGGCGGCGGTGATGCCGAAGTCTGCCACCGCCGGGAACTCAATGGGGGCGTACTCCCGGCTGGTATGCTCAAAGCGGATGGCCCCAGTGGCCACCACAATGTCTCCGGACTGGACATTCAGATCAATACCGCCGCAGGTGCCTACGCGGATGAAGGTGTCTGCTCCGATGGCGGTGAGCTCCTCCATGGCGATAGCGGCGGAGGGACCGCCGATGCCGGTGGAGCATACGGACACCTTTTCCCCGAGGAGGGTGCCGGTATAGATGGTATATTCCCGGTTTTGACTGACAAAGGCCGCGTTGTCAAAGAGAGCGGCGATGGATGCGCACCGGCCCGGGTCACCAGGCAGAATGCAGTAACGCCCCACATCTCCCGGGGCACAGTTGATATGGTATTGTTTTTCCAGCTGCTGCATAGACTCCTCCTTCTTTGGGGCGGGTCCGTTGCAATTGTGATTGGATGAGCCGGACCCGGGTGAAAGGAACATGGATAATATTGACATTATATCACGCAAAAGGACACCTTTTCAAGCGCAGCTGCCGCCGGACGGTAAGTTTTCCCCGGGGCGGAGGTGGACATTTCCGGAAAGCTGTGCTATAGTAGATCTGTTGTTATTATGTCAAGTACCCTATGGACAAGCAGAAAAGGAGATCCCCATGAAGAAAGCACTTTCCCTGATCCTGGCGGTGGCCCTTGTACTGACGCTGGCCCCCGCCGCCTGGGCATACTCCGACGCCTACGGCGAGGAGGTATGGCTTCAGGACACCCAGATCCATGATGGTGTCACCCTCAGTGACAATATCTATTGGAGCAACTACTACTCCGATCTTCGCCACGAGTACTATCTCACCTACTCCCCCGGGGATACGGTGACCGCAGCGGCGGCCTACGGCGCCTCCGTATGCGACCGCATTACCGCTGCTACTGCCGCACAGACCTACGAGGCGGAGGGTTACCGGGTAGTAGGAGCCATCAACGGCGATTTCTATGATACCGCCACCGGCTACCCCCTGGGACTGCTGGTATCCGAAGGGGAGATCCTCTCCGGTTCCTCCAACTACTATGCTGTGGGCTTCCGCTCCGACGGCTCCGCTGTCATGGGAAGTCCCAACCTCCAGATCACTCTTACCAGCCGGGGACAGAACCTGTCTCTCGCTGCCATCAATAAGCCCCGTGTGGAAAACGGCGGTGTGACCATGCTGACCTACGACTTCCGCAATGACCACACCACCGGCACCACCACCGCCGGCGTCAGCGTCATTGCCACCATCGTTGACGGCTATGCGGAGATAGGCGGCGAGATGCTGCTGCAGGTGGACCAGGTGGTGGAGGACACCTCCGCTCTGGCCATCGGCGAGGACCAGGTGGTTCTCACCACCGCTCTCACCGGCTATACCCAGGGCCTGACGCTGCTGCGGAGCATGATGCCCGGCGAGACCTTCACCGTCAGCTTCACTGCCAATGAGGACTGGATGGATGTCACCGAGGCCGTCGGTGCGCTGTACCTGCTGGTGGACAACGGCGTGGTCCAGAGCGGCTTTGCCAAGGGCAACGCGCCCCGCACCGCGGTGGGCCTTACCGCTGACGGCGATGTAGTGCTCTACACCGTGGACGGCCGCCAGAGCGGCTACAGCCTGGGATCCTCCATGAGCGTGCTGGCCCAGCGGATGGTAGAACTGGGCTGTGTTACCGCCGTGTGCATGGATGGCGGCGGTTCCACCACCATGGCAGCCTCTACCCCGGACAGTGACTACGCCCAGCTGCTCAACTCCCCCAGTGATGGTTCCCAGCGGAAGGTGAGCAACCACCTGCTGCTTCTTGCCGACGGCGAGCCCACAGAGGATCCGGATCACGTATATCTCTCTGCCAGTGCCCCCGTGGTCCTGGCGGGCCATACTGTAGAGCTCACCGCCAACTTGGTGGACAGCGCCTATTTCCCCATGGAGGATGAGGAGGTGACCCTCTCCGCCAGTGCCGGCGAGATCGTGGACAATACCTTTATTGCTCCGGCGGAGGGCGGTACCGTCATCATTGCTGCCGAGTGGGAGGATCTGGTGACCTACCTTGAGATCCAGGTCATTGACAGCCCCGACAGCATGACCGTGAAGCGGGGCAACACCGCTGTTACCTCCCTGACCATGGTGCCCGGTGAGACGGCGGAGCTGTCTGTGTCCGTGATCTATAACCATCTGGAGCTGGAGACCACTCCCGCGGACTTCATCTGGAGCGTGGATCCCGCCCTGGGTACCATTGATGAAAACGGCGTGCTGCACACCAACTATGCCGAGGGCCAGGGCGTTATCACCGTCACCAAGGGCACGTCCACAGTTACCATCCCGCTGACCATTGATGCCGACTCTCCCTTCGTGGATACCGAGGGCCACTGGGGCAGCGCCTATATGGCAGCCCTCTACCACCAGGGTATCTTCACCGGTGTGACGGTGGAGGATAAGCTCTACGCCTACCCGGATCAGGCCGTGACCCGGATGGAATTTGCAGTGCTCCTCTGCCGGTATATGGGCATCAACACCGCTGATTACTCCACCGTTGAGGTGCCCTTTGCCGACATGGATCAGGTGGACTCCTGGGCTGCTGACGCGGTGCGGGCCATGTACGCCCTGGGCATCGTGGGCGGTTCTACGGTAGACGGACAGCTGGTGTTCAGCCCCAATACCACCCTTACCCGGGCGGAGGCGGTGACCATGCTGGGACGGATGCAGGACTATGAGGGCGTGGTTCCCGCAGATCTGTCTGTGTTCTCCGATGCCGCTTCTGTGCCGCCCTACGCGCTGGAGTACTTCCAGACCATGGTGACTTTGGGCGTTATCGGCGGCAGCGATGGAAAGCTGGATCCCAACGGTGCCCTGACCCGGGCTGCCGTCTGTAAGATCCTGGCCACCATGCCCTGATGATACAAAGCTGAATTGACAGAATAAATGAAAAAGCCGCCCCGGTGTGCACTGCACGCCGGGGCGGCTTTTTCGCAAAATTAAGTGGATCTATGATCAGAAGGTCTCAGCCATTTTCTCTGCCTGCTCGATAGCCTGGGCCATGATGGCCGTTTTGTCGTTGCGAATGTCGTCCAGCCCCTGGGCGGTGAGACACTGGAAGGAGGGAATGCCGTACATGGCGCACAAGGCCTCCAGCTGACGGGCCCCCATCTCCATCCAGGAGATCTCTGGAATAGAGAAATCTCCGCCCCGGGTGGTGATGAAAAGGAGCTTCTCCGCCCGGCACAGTCCCACACTGCGGCCCAGATCGTCATAGCCGAAGGTGATATTGGTCACCGAGATCCGTTCCAGATATATCTTCAGGATAGCGGGGAAGGACAAATCCCAGAAGGGAGCGGCAATGACGATCCGCCCGGCGGCGGCGAACTGTCTGGCGGGGGCGAAGATGGGGTCATCCAGCTTCCCGGCGCTCCACAGGGCATCCCGCTCCTCCAGCACCTCCGGGTACTGGGGAAGGAGCCGGTCCCGGCAGAGGTCCCGCTCTGTGATCACCGCTTCCGGATGCTTCTGCTGCCACATCTCCAGAAAACGGCGTGCCAGCTGTAAGGTACGGGACCGTGGGCCCCGTACGCAGGCGTTGATAAAGAGAAGGTCTTCCATGACAGTACACTCCTATGCTTCATTATTGTATGCAATGGGTGGAGGCTTTGTCCTCATACCCCTGTGAGGCCAAATGCCGGAGATCTTTCACAAATGTCTGTATCCGCCGTGTTGCCAGTTCGGTTTCCTCCATATCCCGCAGCATTTCCCGGCTTACCCATTTGTAGTTGATGGTCTCACCCTCCTGAAGGGTAATCGCATCTTTATCCCAATCTGTCACGCACAGGAATTCCACGTAAAGGGAGCGGGTTTCCCAGCTGACAATCCGTCCCAGCTCCGTCAGAGATTCCGAGACAATTCCCGTCTCCTCCCGCAATTCCCGCACCGCGCATGCCAGCGGATCTTCGCCCTGCAGCGCCGAGCCGCCGGCGGTGGCCTCCCACAGCCCGCCGCCTCGCTTCCGCAGGTCCCGCTGCATCAGCAGATATGTCCCGTCGGTGTGCCGGACCAGGACATCGCAGACCAGGTGAAACAGTCCCTCCGGGACGGGCTCTCCCCGTACCAAAGTCCGACCTTCCACCCGGTGAAATTCTCCATCGTAGGCGTCCCAGAGCTCCATTTTCACGTTCCTCCTGTTGCATCCCATTTGCCGCTCATACCCCCGTGAGGTCGAAGGGTGGGGTGTACTCCTCCTTGGCGGAGGAGGAGTCCTGGCAGTAGCCGTCCACAATGCCCAGGTTCTCCATGTACTGCAGAGCGGCGCGGTACTCCGCCCCGGTGACCCGGCGGCGCAGCAGTCCCTCCGCCCCGGGCTGGGGGGTGTACTGGGACATGAGGGAGAACAGCACCTGTCCGGGCTTAAAATGTTCCGCCACCCAGTCCATCACCGCTTTGGCGTTGTCCAGGGCTCCGGGCAGCAGCAGGTGGCGGATCACCACTCCCCGGCGGAGGAGGCCGTCCTCCAGCACGTAGTCCCCCACCTGGCGGTACATCTCCTCAATGGCCGCGGTGGCCACGGGAAAGTAGTCTGCCGCGCCGCTGTACCGCTGGGCGAGGCCGCTGTCCGCATACTTGAGGTCCGGAAGCCAGATCTGGACCTTCCCCTCCAGGCTCCGCAGGGTCTCCACCCGCTCATAGCCCCCGGTATTCCACACCACCGGTACCGGCAGGGGCTCTTTCAGCGCCTCCCGGATGGCGGGAACATAGGGGGTGGGGCTCACCAGGCTGATGTTGTGGGCTCCCTGGGCAATGAGGTCCTCAAAGATCTCCCGCAGTCGCTCCACCGTGACGGTTTTCCCGAAGTTCTCCCGGCTGATGACGCCGTTCTGACAGAATACGCACCGCAGGACGCACCCGGAGAAAAACACGGTGCCGCTGCCCTTTGTTCCGCTGATAGCAGGCTCCTCCCAGTAGTGGAGGGCGGCCCGGGCCACCACCGGCAGGGCCGGCATGCCGCAGAAGCCCTCCCCCCGCTCCTCTGTCCGCACCGCGCCGCAGCGCCGGGGACAGAGGGTACAGATCATGGCCATTGCTTTGCTCCTTTCCAAGCGGTCTGAGCCGCCGGCTTGTTTTCCTATATTGTAGCGGAAAGCCGCCTGCTGCGCAAGAAGGAGGCCGGGTTTCCCGGGCTATTTCCCGACAGGCTTTTTCTGCCGCCCCTGCTACAATGGTGTCCAGACCATCCGTGGAAGGGGACAAGCTATGAAGATCGGCGGTATGATATGGGAACGGCCCAAGGGGGGAAAACTCCTGCGCCTGGGCGGATATCTCACAGCGGGGTTCCTCTCCGCGGCCTGCGCGCTGGAGGGGCGAGCGCCCCTGGTAGCGGGCTTTCTCGCGGCCTGCCGGCCGGGACAAAATGCCCTGGCCGCACTGTGCGGCGGCATCCTGGGAAGCTTTACTTTCCTGGGCTTTGGCTCAGCCCTGCGCTGCTGCGGTATTTTGGTGCTGGAGAGCGCGGTGCTCTCCGCCTTCCGGGATACGGTGTGGTTTCAGAGCCCCCTCTTCCGGCCCCTCACCGCCGCCGGCGCCACCTTGGCAGTGGAGCTGGCCTATGCCCTGCAGATGGGCCTTACCGCCGCTTCTCTGACACGGCTCCTGGCCTGCACTGCCCTGGCGGGGCTCCTGGCCCACTACTGCTCCCTCCTCCTGCGGCAGACCGTGATCCCACGGCGGCAGGCCCCACGGGAGCCGGAGGGCCTGCGGGAGAGGCTGAAGCTCTCCGCCGATGCCCTGCGCTCCCTCTGTGAGACCTTCAGCGGCGGCAGCGCTCCCAAGAAGGAGGAAAATCCCGCCGTGGTCTTTGACCGGGCGGCGGAGGTAGTGTGCCGGGGCTGTGCTCTGCGGGACCTCTGCTGGAACAAGGAGTACATCTCCACCTTCAACGCCTTCAATGATGCCACCCCCGCCATCCTGGAGCGGGGAAGGGCGGAGAGCGGGGACTTTGCCGCCCACTTTGCCAGCCGATGTATCCATTTTCCCCAGCTGATCTCCGCCATCAACACGGAGGTGACGGCTCTGCTGCTGCGGCGGCAGTACCGCCGCCAGCTGGAGGCGGAGCGGAGTCGGACCCGAGGCCAGTACGCCCAGCTCTCAGAGCTGGTGGCCCAAGCCATGGCCACTCCGGACCAACAGGTGGAGGAGGGAAATACCCTGGCCTGGGATGTGGCCATGGGCTCCACCCCCAAGGAGGGCCAGCGGGTGTGCGGAGACAGCGTCACCTACTTCAAGTCCGACGGCAGCACCCTCTGCCTCCTCCTTTCCGACGGCATGGGCAGCGGCCGGGAGGCCCGGCGGGAGAGCCAGCTGACATTGCGGCTCACAGAGCAGTTCCTCCGCTCCGGCATCGAGGCGGGGGCGGCTCTCAGGACCATCAACGCCGCGCTGAACATCCGCAGTGACGAGCAGGGCAGCTTTACCACCATCGACCTTCTCACCGTGGACCTTACCGACTACCAGGCGGCTCTCTACAAGTACGGCGCCGCCCCCACTTACATCAAGCACCAGGGCACCGTCCGCCGCATCACCGGAAGCGCCCTGCCGGCGGGACTCCAGGACGCCGCCGCCCCTCCCCCGGAGACTCGATTTCCGCTGGAGGAGAACACCTTCGTTCTCATGGTCAGTGACGGTGTAGCTGACAGCAGCGATGACAAGTGGCTTCAGGACCTGCTGGCAGGGTGGCAGGGGGACGACGCCAATGTGCTGGTGTCCCTGGTGCTGCGGGAGTGCCGCCAGCGCCGCCATGGAGATGACGACTGCAGTGCGCTTTGCCTGTGCCTTCCTCCTCAAAATCGGGGAAAACGCCAGGCCAGGGCCGTATAATCTGCCCCGACCCGGGAAACAATGGGAGAGGAAATCAACAGCGTGCAGCACAGAAAGGAGCGGTGCCCCTTGGTGAAAGGTATCTCCCGCCGCGTGATCGTCGTGGACTCTCCCGATCCCAAGCTCTTCGAACAGGCCATTTTCATCATCCGAAACGACGCCCTCACCAAGGAGGGCGTGACGCCGCAGCAGGTCCTGGGTGAGGCCTGCCGCATTGCCCGGGGCTATGCGGCCAGCCACACCATCCGCCCGCCGCTGTGGCGGCGGATCCCCCGCTGGTGCTACTTCGCCGCCGCGGCCCTGGCCGCCGTGGCGGTGTGGGCAGTCATCACATTCCTGTTGTGAGCAAAGGAGGGACTTTTCGCCGGAAAAGTCCCTCCTTTGCTGCCGTTTGGTAGAAAAAGTTCCTATCTTCCCCTTGACAACCAGGGGAAAAACCGCTACCATCACAGAGCACGGAGTTTTCCGTGTGGAGTTATGGATACGAAAGAAGAACAGCGGCACACACCCCTCCCCCCCGGAGTGATGGTGTGGGCCTTTTCCTGCGTTCTTTTGTTTTTTGCTCAGAAAGGAGGCGGCTATGGAGCTGCTGCTGAAAAAACTGCTGGAGATCCCCGAAGCGGCGTCCCTGGCGGAGGCCGTGGAAAAGGGCGGCTGCCCCGCCGCGGTGACAGGTCTCTCCTCGGTGCATAAGGCCCAGATCGCCGCCGCTTTGGCCCATGGGACTGGCCGCCCTCTGGTAATGGTCTGCGCCGACGAGGCGGAGGCAGGACGCCTGGCCGGGGACCTGGAGACTCTGCTGGGGGTCCCGGCGCTGCGGCTCTATGCCCGGGAGCTGTTTGTCCGGGCCGGGGCCGTGGCCTCCCGCCAGTGGGAGATGGCCCGGATCGGCGCCCTCTACGAGATGGCCCAGGGGCAGGGACGGCTCCTGGTGTGTACCGCTGAGGGCCTTCTCCAGAAGACTGCCCCCGCCCAGCGGCTCCGGGACAGCGCCATCACCCTGGAGGTGGGGGGACGCTGGGATCTCAGCGATCTGACCCTTCGTCTGGCGTCGGCGGGCTACAGCCGCTGCGACCAGGTGGAGGGCGTGGGCCAGTTTGCCCTTCGCGGTGGCATCCTGGATGTGTTCTCTCCCCTTATGGAGGAGCCGGTGCGCTGCGAGTTCTTCGACGATGAGATCGACTCCCTGGGCTCCTTTGACACCACCACCCAGCGCCGCACGGCCAACCTGCCCTCCGCCCTGCTGCTGCCGGCGGCGGAGCAGCTGCCGGATACGGAGATGGTCTCCGCTTTCGGCTGCCTCCCTGCGGATGCCCTCATCTGCCTGTGCGAGACAGGCCGCATCACCGAGCGGGTGAAGGGAGTGCTGTTCCAGGCCAAGGAGGATACCGAGTCCCTGCTGGCCGCCGGGGAGCCCAATGGGGACCTTGTGAGCCTGCTTCTCAGCCAGAGCGAGTGGCTTTCTGAGCTGGAGCGGTTCCCGGTGTGCATGATGGAGGCTCTGCCCACCTCCCGCTACCCCTTGAGTCCCCGGACCCTTCTCACCATCAACGCTAAGCAGCTGAGTGCCTACGGCGGCAGCATGGACGCCGCCGCCGGGGACCTGGAGCACTACCGCTCCGTGGGCTTTGGTGCGCTGCTGCTGTGCGGCAACGCCCCTAGGGCCCGGAACCTCCAGCGGATGCTCCAGGAGCGGGATCTTCCTGCCGCCCTGGACTTCGAGGGGGAGGCCCTGCCTGCCCCCGGTGAGATCCGCCTTACGGTGGGGGCCCTCTCCGCTGGTGCGGAGTACCCCCAGCTGAATCTGGCTATCCTCACCGAGGGCCAGCTCACCGCCGCTTCCTCTGGCAAGGCTCCTGCCAAGCGGTCTGTGAAAAAGGACAACCGGCAGAAGCTCCTCAGCTACACAGACCTCACTCCCGGGGATCTGGTGGTCCACGCCCACCATGGTATCGGCCGCTTCGAGGGTATGCGGAAAATGCCGGTGGACGGGGTGGAGAAGGACTACATCAAGATCGCCTATGCCGGCGGCGACAGCCTCTACGTCCCCGCCACCCAGCTGGACCTGGTGTCCAAGTACATCGGCGGCGGCGGTCAGGACGAGAGCCGTCCCATGAAGCTCAACAAGCTGGGCGGCACCGACTGGACCAAGCAGAAGGCCAAGGCCAAGGCCGCCGCCAAGGACCTGGCCAAGGGGCTGACAGCCCTGTATGCCGAGCGGCAGCGCCGTCCCGGCTTTGCCTTTTCGCCGGACTCCCCGTGGCAGCGGGAGTTTGAGGATGATTTCGACTACACGGAGACGGACGACCAGCTGGCTGCCATCCGGGACATCAAGCGCGACATGGAGAAGCCGGCGCCCATGGACCGGCTGCTGTGCGGCGACGTGGGCTACGGCAAGACGGAGGTGGCGCTGCGGGCGGCCATGAAGTGCATTCTGGACGGCAAGCAGGCCGCCATTCTGGTGCCCACCACCGTGCTGGCCCAGCAGCACTACGCCACGGCTATCGCCCGCTTCCGGGCGTTTCCGGTAACGGTGGAGGTGCTGTCGCGGTTCCGTACGCCGGCGCAGGTGAAGGACGTGCTGGAGCGGGTGAAGGAGGGCAGGGTCGATCTGCTTATCGGCACCCACAAGCTGCTGGCGAAGAACGTGGAGTTCAAGGATCTGGGCCTGCTGATTATCGACGAGGAGCAGCGCTTCGGCGTGACCCACAAGGAGAAGCTGCGCCAGCGGGCGGAGCAGGTGGACACGCTGACGCTGTCCGCCACACCTATTCCGCGGACACTGAATATGGCCCTCAGCGGCATCCGGGACATGAGCACTATCGAGCAGCCGCCTCAGGACCGGCAGCCGGTGCAGACCTATGTGCTGGAGCATGACTGGGGTATCATCGCCGAGGCCATCCGGCGGGAGCTGGACCGGGGCGGGCAGGTGTACTACCTGCACAACCGGGTGGAAAATATCGACTCCACCGCCTCCCGGCTGCGGCAGCTGCTGGGCGACGGCGTGACGGTGGAAACGGCCCACGGTAAAATGGCCGAGGGCGAGTTGAGCCGCGTCATGAGCCGCATGGCCGAGGGCGACATCGCTGTGCTGGTATGCACCACCATCATTGAAACGGGCATCGACATCCCCAACGTGAATACGCTCATCATCGAGGACGCCGACCGGCTGGGACTCAGCCAGCTCCACCAGATACGGGGGCGCATCGGGCGGTCAGCCCGGCGGGCCTATGCCTATCTGACATACCGCACCGGCAAGGTGCTGACGGAGGTGGCCGCCAAGCGGCTCACCGCCATACGGGAGTATGTGGAGTTCGGCTCCGGCTTCAAGATCGCCATGCGGGATCTGGAGATCCGCGGCGCGGGCAATCTGCTGGGGCCGGAGCAGTCCGGCTACATGATGTCCGTGGGCTACGATATGTACCTGAAGCTGCTGAACGACGCGGTGCTGGAGCAGCAGGGCCGGGGCGCGGAGGTGCGGACGGAGTGCTCCGCCGACCTGACGGTGCCGGCCTACATTCCGGAGAGCTATGTGCCGTCCGCCGAGCAGCGGATGGACTTGTACCGCCGCATCGCCGCGCTGCGGACGCCGGCGGACGAGGCCGACCTGATGGACGAGCTGCTGGATCGGTACGGCGATATGCCGGGGCCGGTGACGGCGCTGCTGAACGTGGCCATGCTGCGCGCGGCGGCCATGGAGACGGGCATCACCGATATCACCCAGAAGGGGCGGCAGCTGCTGTTCAGCTTTGACACGCGCATCGACCCGTCGGCGCTGCTGGCGGTGTGCACCATGGCGGGCTACCGCAGCCGCCTGCAGCTGACGGCGGGGACATCGCCCCGGCTGACGCTGTTTTTACAGCCCAACGAGGATGCATTGGACGCCGCAGGCGGCCTTGTAGAGCAGCTGCGCTTGCAGCAGAATGAGATACAGGGACAGCAGTCCCGAGAAGGAGGAAATGACCATGAAGAATAACTGGGTACGTCTGATCGCCGGTGCGCTGGCCTCTGTGGTGCTGGTGGGGGCCATCGCCCTCACCGGCGGCATGAAGAAGGGCAGCCGCACCGACGGCCTGCTGTATCAGGCCAGCGGGATCCATCCCGACGCGGAGCTGCTGCTTATCGACAGGCAGACCGTAACGGCGGAGGAATATCTGTACTGGCTGGCCTATGACTGCGAGTATCTGAGCACCTATGTGCCCGATGTGGACTGGAGCGCGGAGCTGACAGAGGGTCTGTCCTACGGCGATTACGCCAAGACCGACACGCTGGAGACGGTGAAGCTGTACAGCGTGGTGCGGGCATGGGCGGAGGAGGCAGGCGTGACGCTGACCGAGGAGGATCAGGCGGCACTGGACGCCCAGCGGCTGGAGTATGTGACATACTACGGCAGCGAGGAGGCCTACCAGCAGCAGCTGGAGACGCAGGGCATCACCGAGGAGGTCTATGACCGCATCAACGAGACGGCGTACCTGTACCAGCGGATGCAGAGCGAGTTCTGCACCGAGGGCAGCGCCCTGTATCCCGACACGGCGGCACTGGCCCAGTACGCGGCGGACAACGGCTATCTCACCGGCAAGGTCATCTATGTGGAGGCCGGCGACGGCGCCGAGGAGGAGGCCAACGGCTACCTCAAGCGCATGCAGGAGGCGGAGGACAAGATCGCCGAGCATGCCGCCATCTGTCAGGAGCGCCAGGTGGATCAGATGGACAGCATCACCTTTGCCGCCGGTGACGGCACCTCCGGCGATGCGCTGAGTCAGGCGGTGACGGCGCTGCAGCCCAGCGAGATGACCGGCGTAGTGGCGACGGATGACGGCTACTATATCTTCCTGCGGGAGGAGACAGACCTGTCCGCCGTGCTGCCTACCTATTTCAACACGCTGCTGCAGGCCCGGCGCAGCGAGGCCAATGTGGTCTACAACGAGGAGCTGTACGCCGCTATCGATACCGGCACGTTCTACACGGCGCTGACGCAGCTGCGCAGCCAGCTGGGGCAGACCCCGCAGCAGGCCGAGCAGTAAGGCCCGCGTCCGTCAAAATGACGGAAAGCGGCGGCCTGCTATGCACCTTTTGACGATTTTTTAACAAACTTGCAATTCGTGGTTGACTATTGTTAAAAAGTTGACTATCATGGGCGTAGACATTCGTTATACGAAGCTGTATAATGACCTTAATCTTTATAGGAGGTAACTTTCATGAAAGACCTGTATGTTGTCAATTGCTGCAGAACCGCTATCGGTTCCTTTGGCGGTTCCCTGAAGAACACCCCCGCCGCTGAGATGGGCGCTGTGGTGGTCAAGGAGGCTCTGAAGCGCGCCAATATCGCGCCTGAGAACGTGGACGAGCTGATGTTCGGCTGCATCCTGACCGCGGCACAGGGCCAGAACGTGGCGCGTCAGGTTTCCATTAAGGCCGGTATCCCCTATTCCGTGCCCGCCTATACCGTCGGCATGGTCTGCGGTTCCGGCATGAAGTCCGTCATCGAGGGCGCCCGTTCCATTCTGGCCGGCGATTCCGACATCGTGGTCTGCGGCGGTACCGAGAACATGAGCGCTGCCCCCTATGCCGCGCCCGACGCCCGCTGGGGCGCTCGTATGGGCGACAAGAAGCTGGTGGACACCATGATCAAGGACGGTCTGTGGGACGCCTATAACAACTACCACATGGGCACCACCGCTGAGAACATCAACGACATCTGGGGCATCACCCGCCGCGAGCAGGACGAGTTCGCCGCTGCCTCCCAGCAGAAGGCGGAGGCCGCGCAGGCCGCCGGCCGCTTTGATGATGAGATCGTCCCCGTGATGGTCAAGGTCAAGAAGGACATGGTTCCCTTTGCCAAGGACGAGTATCCCAAGGCCGGCGTCACCGCTGACAGCATCGCCAAGCTGAAGGGCGCATTCCCCGTGGGTCCCGAGTCCCCCAATCCCCAGGTGGTACATACCTTCGAGGTCACCGGCGCACAGGAGGCTGCCGATAAGGGTACCCAGCGCGTGACCGCTGCCAACGCCTCCGGCATCAACGACGGCGCTGCCGCCATCGTGCTGGCCTCCGGCGAGGCTGTGGAGAAGTACGGCCTGAAGCCCATGGCCAAGCTGATCGGCTGGGGCCAGGGCGGCGTGGATCCCAAGATCATGGGCGTCGGCCCCGTGCCCGCCTCCCGTCAGGCCATGACCAAGGCCGGCGTGACCATCGACGATATCGACCTGGTGGAGGCCAACGAGGCGTTCGCCGCCCAGTCCATCGCCGTGGCCCGTGAGCTGGGCTTTGACATGAGCAAGGTCAACGTCAACGGCGGCGCCATCTCCCTGGGCCACCCCGTCGGCGCGTCCGGTGCCCGGATCATCGTGACCCTGCTGCACGAGATGCAGAAGCGGCCCGAGGCCAAGAAGGGCCTGGCTACCCTGTGCATCGGCGGCGGCATGGGCGTTGCCACCGTGTTCGAGAAGTGCTGAATTGATCTTCCGGCAGAGCACCGTCTCCGCTGGATGTGAAAAGGCGTCCCCGGCCATTAGCCGGGGGCGCCTCTTTTTTGTGCCGGGAAGCGGCGTGCCGCAGGGCCGCCATCCAGCAGAACGGCAGGAGGACGAGGGTATAAAAGCGCCTGGAGGCAGCCTGAGAGGATGCCCAAGCAGTTTGCGGATCGCACATCAGCCGGAGTTTTTGCAGAGACCGCGCTATGAAAGGCACCTGGCAGCCGCTGGAATGCGGTGGAACGGATAAGAAGGCCGCTGTAAGCCGAAAACTGGCTTACAGCGGCTGACTTGGCACCCCTGACCAGACTCTAACTGGTGGCCTACCGCTTAGGAGTACGGCGTA
>OOIG01001218.1_pt1 | contig 19596 bp, 15 predicted proteins | sample 1692091 | NCBI WGS metagenome assembly OOIG01 (sample SAMN06348188, study PRJEB24527) | human gut metagenome | biome: human gut; feature: ankylosing spondylitis patient; material: feces | host: Homo sapiens | place: China | collected 2015-10 | reverse complement strand
ACCCCTATTTCTGGTTTGACTTCCTGATGACAGCGCTTTTGTGCGCGCTGTTGCCGGTTACTAGAAAGGCGGTAGATCTGTGTGACCAATATTGAAAACGCCTTTATCTGCATTGCAGCACCTCTGATGATTGCTGCTGTCTGCATGGGGAAAAAGTATCTTCGCTTCTTTCTTTTTTTCCTGGCGGGCATGGGAGCATGCATGTTTTCCGCCTACTTCAACACATTTTTTTCCGCCATATACGATGCCAACGTCTTCAGCGCCACAGCGGATATTGCCCCGGTTGTGGAAGAGAGCATCAAGCTACTGCCACTGCTCTTCTATCTTTTTGTGTTTGAACCGGATTCCGATGAGATCCATGCCGCCGTTTTGACCATAGCTGCTGGCTTTGCCACCTTTGAAAATATCTGCTATCTGATACAAAATGGCGCGGAGCAAATGGGATTTCTGATCATTCGCGGTTTTAGTACAGGCGCCATGCATATTATCTGCGGTGCTATCGTGGGCTACGGACTTACATATGTGTGGAAACGGGCATGGCTGAAAGCGGCAGGAACCTGTGGACTGTTGGGCGCTGCTATTACCTTTCATGGGGTGTATAATATACTGATTGTATACGGTGGTCCGGTACAGTATGTTGCCTATGTTCTTCCCCTTCTGGCTATGGCGGCAGGCATGGCTGTTAAAAAACGGCTTATGCGCCCCGGTGAATAACCTTTTAGCCAATGCTCTTTTTTATGAGCTGCCTTCGGGCAGCTCATATTTTTTTCATATTTTGCTGAGAGTTTTTTCCTTGTTTTGTACCTAAGGAAATAGAGTGCTCCATCACATACGGGGAAAAGGGGAGGCTTTGGCATGTATGATACAGCGACACGCGTCCAACTTGTAAAAATGCGTATGCAGGCGCATGAACCCGAAAATGAGAACACTTCCGTCCAGATCTTGGTCCACTTCCCTGTTTTGGAGGAACAAAATGCTCTTTGCAGCATGCTCCAGGACTGGAGAGAGCTCTCCTGCGTTTCAATCGATATTTTTTTGGTGCCGGAAAATGTTCCTATTTTTTCTCCGGCCATTTTATTCTGGGATCTGGACAGTCCTTGCCCTCCCCCAGTCAATCACAGTCCCGACTGTGCCCTGTTTCTCTGCTCTGGCAATCACCAGCGTTCCATTGACAGTTATATGTTCCACCCTACTGGTTTTTTTACAAAGCCCATATCCAGAGAGCATCTCTGGAGCGCCATGCTCCGGTGCGCTGATCTCTGGTTCCCATCTCTTCTTCGTTTGGAAATTCTCAAAGATCGTGTCAAAATGGGGATCCCCTTGAATAATCTGGCCTGGATCGAAGGCACTCGCCGGGGCTGCCTTCTCCACACCTCCCATCAGAGTATTCCCATCCGAAAACCACTCTATCAGTTGGAGCAATGTCTCCCTGGCTCTGTCTTTGCCCGCTGCCAACGCAGTTTTCTGGTCAATCTCAATCATGTACAGAAAATTTCAGGAAACAGTCTGTTTTTAAATGATGGCACGGAGCTCTCTCTGGGCCGTGGAAGCAGAGCCACTATCCTGGATGCATACCACCAGTTCTGTCAGCGGCGATACGGTAAATAGGGGCCCGTTAGCCAGAATGTACCCGGAAAGGAGGGCATCTTATGTCCGATTTTATTATAGCCATCTGTGACGACCTGAAATCCGAACAAATCGCTCTGGGCAGAATGGTGCAATCCTATGCCCGGACACACCAGCGATCCATTCGTCTGAAATATTTTTCCAGTGGCGAAAGCCTTCTGAACGCCCTGCAGCGAGCAGAACCAATCCACCTACTGTTTCTGGACATCTATATGCCAGGCCTGTCCGGCGTAGAGACGGCCCGGCGCATTCGGTCTGCCGGAATCGACCTGTCCATCATATTCGCCACTACCAGCCAGGACCACGGGCTGGACAGCTTCGAGGTCCGCGCTTCCGATTACCTGGTCAAGCCTTTTCAGGAGGAGGACGTGGCAGCCTCTTTAGACTGGTTTTTTTCCCATATTCCCGCTTCCCTCCGGATGCTGAAGGTCTATTCTGAAGGCGAGTGGCAGGACATCCCCCTGAGCTCCATTCTCTATATCGACGTATATGATCACCAATCCCGCATTCACACTCCACGGGGTGTGATTGTAGCCCGCCGGGGATTGGATGATCTGGAGTCCGCCATTGACAGCCGGGATTTCCTCCGTTGTCACCGCAGTTTCTTGGTGAATCTGAACCATGTGGAAAGCATCCAAAACTGTGATTTTCGGATGACAGATCAGACACTTATCCCCATCAGCACCGCTAACGCAGCCCGTATCCGCAGCCAGTTCATTGACTGGACCTATATAAAGGCGTGGTCGCAATCATGAAAACAATCGGTATGATACTGGTCTGCCTTGTGGCAGCCGGGATAATCGCATGGTTGGTGGGACGACTGCTGCACATAAAGAGATCTCTGCGCCGGCTGGAAAGCGAAAATCACCGTCTTCTCACTCTTCTCCAGACCGGCACCCAGATGGCCGATGAAGATCTTGCACAGCTGCGGCAGCTGCGCCATGACCTGCGGCAATATCTCACAATTGCCACGGACAATCCCCTTTCGTCAGAGGCTGCTGCGCTGCAGGAAGCCCTGGCATCCCAGTCCGCCGCCATGTCCAGGGAAAACTGGGCTATCTCTGCTCTGGAGCGCTATTACACCGAGCAGGCCCGGGTCCTGGGTTTCCAGGTGGACCTGCTGATTACCCCGCCTTGTGGCTGGGATCAGGCGGTGCCCGACATATATCTGATTCTCAGCAACCTGCTGGAAAACAGTCTGGAAGCTCTCCAGAGGGAGGGGGATGGCTGGATGCGGGCCAGGAGCATCTCCACCGCCGGTTATTTCTCCCTGGTGATAGGCAATTCCTGCACACATCCTCCGCGCAGCCTGAATGGACACTATGTACTACCCAGTTTATAATGATGAAACTGTCCAGTAAAGCCCCGGCCCGCTTCGGCATTGGTCTTGCCACTGTCCAGAAAGTGGTCCAGCGCTACGGGGGGCAGGCAGAGTTCACATGTGAAAACGGGGAGTTCCGCGCCTCAGTCTTTCTGCCCCACCCAGCATTGGATCCTCAGGATTCCCATCCTCTATCTGCTCCTCAAGACGTGCAGGGTTCCGCCTGCTCTCTATAAAACTGCAAAAGGGGTGCGCTGCTATTGGCAGCGCACCCCTTTTATCCTGTCATTGTCCTGGCAGATCCCACCTCATTGCAGAACTGCTTCTCTGCTTTCCTCCTGTCGGATCTGCGCCCCACTTGTTTCATCCGTCTGATCACTAGTTCTCAGATGCTTCACCATCATTACGGTATCCATGGACTCTATATGCTCAAACAGCAGTTGATCACAGTGGGTCCTGACAAATGCAGCAGCATTTTCCATCGCCGGCTCCACCCCTTCCATGGGGTCAACTCCGCCGAAATTTCCCCGGAAACGAAGGACAGCCAGTCTCTCCTCCCGGGAAAAGGTCCACTCCACCATAATGTGACTGTCTCTCGCAGCTCGATGGCAGCACAAGGTAAAGAGCTCATCCGCCAGCACCACCGTCCGGGCAAGCTGTCCGCCTCGGATGCTGTTGGCTTCCAGCTGCCCCCGCAAAAAGGCGGTGAGATCAGCGCTGCCCGCGGTATCCGGAGAAAGCACACAGTAGGCCTGGGCTTTATCCCGCCGGCGGTATTCCAGCGCCATCAGCGCATACCCCTCTATGTCCACCGACCGACGCGCATAGGCACCGGCGGCAAAGTGCAGGCGGTAGAGCTGATCTGCCAGATCTTCCTGCCGGTTATTTTTTTTGTTCAGCTCTATGCGCAGTTGCTTCTGCCCAAAGGGAACACCCTCCCGGGAGCAAATCTCATCCAGACCGCGGGTATGGAAGAACAATCGGTCTCCCTGCCGCAGTTGCAGCCGCTCCACCTGGTAACACACATTTTCACTCTGTCCCAGAGGAGCGTAGGAGGCATTCCGCTGCCACTCATAGTAGCCCTGCGATCTCATGAGCAGCGGGATCTGCTGCCCTGCGTTGACATAGGAAAACTGTCCTGTGGTCCACTCCAGCACACCGATGAGCACCTGGATAGACAATCCGCCGCCCACCTCGTATAATTGCTGGTTTGCCGCTGTGACCGCCTCAGAAAGGGACCGGCCGGACCGCATCTGACTTTTAATGGTGGCCTGGGCCATCACGGTATAGATGATCTGCGGCGTACCATGGCCTTCTACCTCACCCAGCAGCAGGCACAGCTGTTCTCCATCCAGCAAAAAATAGTCGTAAAAGCAGCAGGAAAGCTCCTGTCCCTGCTCCAGATATCCCTGGATGGAAAAAGGATACCCTTCCTCCCGCTCCGGCAGGGCGCGGGGAAGCAGAGAGACATTCAATGCCTTGGCCAGCTGCAGATCCGTCTCCAATCGCTGCTCCCGAACCGCCAGCTCCTGCTGCTCCAGGTTATTCAGGTTGATCTCCACCAACATCATGCGGAAGGCGCTGGCCAGTGACTGCAGTTCGTCGTTGTTGCGGATCTCCACCTGCCGGAAGAGTTCCTGCTCTTCGCCGGCCTCATACTTCAATGCCGCCTGGGTCAGCTGCCGGATCGGCTGGATAAAGCTGCGGCGGATCATCAGCAGATATACTGCGGCGTAGGCTGCCGCCAGCAGGGCAAGCACACTCCCACTGTACAGCAGAAACTGCCGCTGGGCCAGGACCATCTCATTCATGCTCGCCTCTGCGAGGATATAGCCTGCCGTGGTGCCGTCTTCCCGGCGCACGGGGACCATGAGGGTCATCCACTGCCCCCAGTCCTCATCCTCCTGTATGACAGGATCCACCGTCTCCCCTGCCAAAAGCAGGTCCAATTTTTCCTTGAGCAGTCCTGTCAGCGCCTCGTAATCACCCAGACTGTGCCGCTGTCCGTAGAGGCGTTCCGTCTCTCCGTCCTCCGTCACCGCATCCAGAAGGTACACGAAGCCCTCATTACTGGGACGTACCACGCTTAATCGAGAAAGGCCTGCGCTCTCCGCCACGTCCTCCGCAAAGCGCAGGAGCGTTTTATAACTCTCGTCTCTCTTTTGACGGCTGAAATAATCATCCATCTCCTCCGCCGTCAGCTGGCTGGCCAGGGTAGCGGCAGCGCTGTCGGTAAGGCGGGTATAGAATTCCGTGATCCGCTCTCCATAGGCGTGGTAGCTGATAGCCAACGCCGCAACGCACAGCGTCACCGCCATGGCCGCCACCATTGCGGTGAATTTTTTCCCCAGCGTGATCCGCGGTTTCTCTCTCATAGTGTTTCCCTTCTCTCATCCGCACCCAGCAGGGGCCGAACCGGCAATACCCCAGGCGCTGTCCCTGGATAGAGCAGGCGCTCCGCCCCTCTCTCCTGCCGCAGTCGGATCCATCACATTCTCTCAGTCCAGCAGGTCCGCGTACTCCCTCAGTTCCTCCCGGACCACAACGATCTCATTTTTCTTTAGCTCCCGCACCGCCGCTCGCAGCAGGTGAGACATACCGATAGGGCTGTCCTCCAGTGCTGCCAGAAAAGCGGCGGAAAGAACAATATTCTTGATATGTCCTCCGGAGAGCTGAAACTTTTCCGCCAGGAATGCCCAGTCAATGTCGTCGGCCACCGGTGCCTCCCGCGGCATGGTGCGGCGGTAGATCTCCTCCCGCATAGCCGCGTCCGGGAAGGGGAAGTGGATCACGTAGGTGATACGCCGCATAAAGGCCGCATCAATATTGCCGATGAGGTTGGTGGCCATGATGCACACGCCATCGTGCTCCTCGATCTGCTGGAGGAGATAGGCCACCTCCACATTGGCGTTGCGGTCATGGGCATCCTTCACTTCGCTGCGCTTTCCGAAGATCGCATCACACTCATCAAAAAAGAGGATACAATTGGACTTCCGGGCCTCGGCAAATACCGCCTGGAGGTTTTTCTCCGTCTCTCCGATATATTTGCTGACAATCTGGGAGATGTTGATCTTGTACATTTCCATGTTCAGCTCGTTGGCGATAACCTGAGCACACATGGTCTTTCCGGTACCCGGCGCACCGGCAAAGAGAATAGACAGCCCCCGGCCATAAGCAACCTTCCGGTCAAAGCCCCAGTCGCTGTACACCTTGTGCCGGTACTTGATGTGGCCGCAGGCGTGCTGTAGAAGCTTCTTCTGGTCCTGCGGCATTACCACGTCGTCCCAGCCGAAAGCTGGGCGGACCGGCGTGGCCAGATCTCCCAGCTTATGGACCACCTGGCGGTAACAGCACTGGTGCATCCTCTGGCTGGAGATGACCCCGTCACTGTCCAGCCGGGCAAGGCCCGCCGCCTGACGGCATGCCAGCTCCACCTGACGGGGAGAGAAGCGGAATTTTGAGGCCAGCTCCTCCACTGTCAGGTCCTTCTCCAAGGGCACATCTCCCAGGAAAGCCCGGAACAGGTCCACACGCTCATCCTCTGTAGGATCCGGCAGCTCCAGCTCCACCGTCAAGCGGCTGAGCCGGGCCCGGATAGGCAGCCGTGAGAGAAAAAACACCTTCTCATGGGCGGGCTCCAAATCCAGAATTGTCTGAAGAATTTTTTCCTCCGGAGGAAGAAGCCGACCCTCGCCATCCTGCTGCTCCATATGACCGCAGCACAGGCACGCCCCTGTGAGCCGCGCTGCCAGCACACCCTCCCGGGCCCGCTCTTCCGGACGCTCACAGTCCAGAGAAACAAATACGCAGCGCTGCCCGGTCCGGGCCATCAGGTGCTCCACCTGGAAGCGTTTTCCCACGCCGAGGCCGCCGGTAAGGCAGATGATCCGCGCTCCCGGCTCCCGAAACAGCACGTCCAACCGCCGGGCCGCCTCCTTGCCAATCACCAGAGGACCAGAGGGCGTTTCCACTTTCCCGTCAAACAAGCGCAGGCCGGGCAGCGGGGTCACCGTACCGGTGCTGAGAAACTCCAGCACCGTGGTGCAGAGGACCAGCTGCCCCGCCGCCAGCCGCTCCTGGTCAAAGAGGGCGGTAAAGGTATCCCGCCGGAAAAACCGGGAGATATACTCCTCCATGGTGCTGTCGCCAGGGAGAAACAGCTGGACCGCGAGAGCGGTGGAAGGGGTCTTCCGGGTAATATCATCCTGCAGATAGACGAAAAGCTTCTCATATTTCTGGTCCAGGGTACCGGCATAGGCCAGCGCCACACAGCTGCGCTCAAACGCATCCAGGCCGCAGCGCTGGAACAGCTCCAGCAGAGGAAAAGTGCAGGTGGTACGCTCCAGACGGACCTGAATGGCCGCCTCGGCACCCTCCAGCTGGTCCGCCTCCTCCTCATCCAATTGGGTTACAAGGCCCAGCTGAGCCGCCTTGGTAAGATTGTGCTCAAACTCCTCACGGCTGACCACCAGGCCCATCATATTGCGCATGTCGTTTTTGGGGCCCAGCCATTGGTGGTGTTTATAAAACAGATAGAGCAGGAAATCCAGCCAGGTGAACAGGTCGTCCATCAGCTCCCACTGACTCTCATAACCCCGATCCATCTCGCCGTAGGAAACATCCCGCAGCTCATACTCCTCCACAGGCCTCCCCCTTTCTGTCTCGCTGCATCCGCTCAAGGCACATTGATGGTTTTTGCCGGGGTGGCGCTGACCTGGATCACCCCGCCATAGGCGCACATGAGTTTACTGGTATTGTTCAGCAGGGGCCGTCCGCACACCATGACCGTGGGACAGCCCGGCACCCAGCTCACTGTCACTGGGACGCAGGGTGCCGCAGTAGGCGTCCCCATGGCAGCCGCCGTAGCTGCCGCCACCGCCGGATTGGCTGGATTGGAGCACATGCCGAAAGTCGGCACGTTGCTGGTAGGCGCCCCGTCCAGAATGGTAGCCGCCAGCAGGCCGCACATACACACCGTCTGCTGACTGGTGACGGACAGGACCGCGGGAGCCGCGCCGAAGGCGCATTTGCACACCGCCGTCATAACCACTGGATTTGCCATATATACGCTCCTTTACAGGTCATATGCTTCGCCGCACAAGGGTTTTACCACACTACGGTCCGACGGTTTTCTCCCGGTTCCAGGTTCAGCTCCGCCAGAGACTGCCGCTCCTGGTCATACACTGCAAGAATGCGGGCGTCCTGCCAGACAGCAGAGATCTGTCCATCCGTCCCTGTACGGTAGCACTGGGCCAGCATGAGCGGGCAACCCCGCCCATGGCTTCTGAGAAGAGGGGCGGCCAATGTTCCCATCTCCTCCATAAGCTCCTGCAGCTCCACGATCTCGCTGTTCTCTCCGTCTGCGAGGAGATAAGCCCCGGAGGAAACAGCAGACTGGGGACCCTTGCAGTAAAGCCGCAGCTGCAGCTGTCCCTTCTCCACCCTGGTCTGAGCCACTTTCAGCTCCCATGGGGCCGGGACAGCTAGCCACAGCCGCTTTCCTACAGCAGGAGTGCCCCCTTCCGTCACGGTGAGAGAAAGCCGGGTCACCGGACCGCGGAAAGGATATCCTTCTCCCGGCTTCATTGTGACCACCAGTTCCCGGGTCCCTTCATCCACCGCAAACTCAACCCACTCCTCCTGATAGCCACGGCAGCGGAGCGTCATCCGATGGGATCCGAAGGGCAGATCCAACAAAATCAGGTAGCCGCCCGGCTTGGCGAGAGGCCGCACCGCCGCACCATCCAATGTGCATTCCAGGGCGGAGCCTTCCAGGGGATGCCCGGTAAAACCGTCCCGCACCTGACAGATGAGACTTGCATGCATGGTGATCATGGCTTCCTCCCTCCCGGCTTCTGCCGGGTGGCAATGGTTACATCGGTGACGCGGGTAATACGGCGTTCCAGCCTGGAATCGATTTCCACGCCGGAGAGCAGCACCACAAAGGATAGCTTGTAGGGGCTGGCGCTGTTGTTCCAGATCTTCAGCAGCTGGTCCTGGGTAGTTTTTTCCAGAGCCACATGGATGCGGGCGTTCTGATCCGCCAGGGAGCCGCTGAGATACTGCTGATCGATCACCGGATGGTCCCGAAGCACCTGGAGAGCTGCCCCCACCATGCGATACCGATCCGCCTCCCGCATCTGGACAGGCGCTTTGGAGTGGGCAGTGACCAGAAAACGCAGGTTGTACCGGGCTGGCCGCATGCGCTCCACCTCCCGGCTCACCGGATAATAGCCGCTCTCCGCCCCCTGGGTATCCTCCTCCACCTGATAAAGATAGAGCGTGAGCTGATTGTTTTCACTCTCGTGGGGAGAGCAGAGGGCAATGAGCTCCCGGTTGTCGATGGGCTCCGGGGTCAAATTGTCCCGGAGCAGCTCCACCAGGGCGCTGCCCGCCTCCACCAACGCGGTATAGTCTGCCATGCCATCCACTCCTTTCTCTTAATCCGCACCGTCGGTCCCAGAGGAGGGCGCGGAACTCTCATTTCCCCCCTGGCCGGAGGCCTGTTCCGCCTGGATCTGTTCCTTCGCTTCCTCCTCCCGCTGGGTACGCTCATCCTCAGCCGTCTGGGCCGCCGCCTCCCCCCGGAGGATCTCACTCTGGAACAGTGTGGCAAACGTGTCTGCCATCCAGTCAAACTGCTCTGCCACCCAACCTCCTGAAAGGGTATTGAGGCTATTGGCGTGGTGGGCAAAGGTACCCATAGCCTGGTATAAAGCAGCAGTAGCCTCATTTCTGGCACACTGGGCATCGTAAAGAGCGGCCCTGTCTGTCGTTCCTTTGCTGTAATCCTGGGTGGCTGTCTCTACCTGGGCGGCGGCACTCTCCGCTGTGGTCCGGGCGGAGCGCACTGTCTCATAGGCGAGACTCAGATCCAGCACAGTGGATTTTATCTCCTGTTCCAGAGCCGCTGCATCCACCTCCTGCTGTCCTGCCGCTGCGCTCTGCGCGTAAGAAAGAGCCGCATCGTACAGAGCGGAGATGTCCAGCTCCACCGGGTCAAAGATCAGCAGCACCGGCTGGAGATCGGAGTCCGCGGCACTGAGCTTGCTCAGCTCCTGGACCGTGAGCTCCGCCTGTTCCCGGTTGGTCTGGTACTGGGCAAGTCGCTCGTCCAGACTGTTCAAAGCGGCCTGGGCCGCATCCACCTCTGTCTGGGAGCCTTGGCCCCGCTGGAGTTGGGTCTGGGCCTGGGCCAGTTCCTGCTGGAGAAGCGGCTGACTGGCCTCCAGGGCAGTCAGCATCTCGCCGTACACACAGCAGTCTATCAGGGCATCTATCAAAGCCTCTCCATCCTGAGCCGTGAGCATCAGCCCCAGCAGACGCTCCACATCCCCCAGACCGGCTCCGCTCCCACTGCTGCCGCCGGATGCGGATCCACCTGCCCCATCCAGAGAAGCCAGCAGCTGCTCAAGGCGCTCCTGTGCCTGGCTTTCCGACAGGTCTGCCCCACCGCCGCCAGCCTGGGTCATCTCCCTGTTCCAGCAGATCTGAACTGGCGCCGCTGTCTCGTCTGTACTGAGGATCGTACAGGCGTAACTCTCATAATAATACTGTCTCTGGTACCACTCCTGGTCCGCCGAGCCGTCCGGCTGGCGATAAGTTCCCTGGTATACATACTCCTCCGGCCGTTCCTCCCTGCTCAGATTTGCCCAGCGAACTGCCTCACTCCCCGTCTTCCAGGGCAGAAGCTCCGCCCAGATGCTCTCCGACTGGGGAGAAAACCATATCTGATAAACCTTGGACTCCGTCTCACCCTGCTGAAAACTGCACAGGGCGGTAAGACCCAAGACTTCGTTCTCCACACAAAAGCCACCGCTGACGTCCCACTCTGTAAGGGACGCCTCTCCAAATACCTCCCGAAGCTCCGCGGTGGTCAGATCCAGCAGCCACGCCCCATCCAGTGTTCCCCGGTCAAACTCCCCGGCATAAACCACCTTTCCGTTTTCCGCGTAAAGCGTGCCGAAGCCATCAGGGACCAGGTCGTCGGCGCTGCCATCGTACCAAAGCTTCCCATTTTTATACCATTGAATCGTGCCGCCGGCTACGCCGGCAGTGAATTCCGACTGAATCCGGTCGCCGTCGGCGCGATACACGGTACCGCTGCCCTCATAAAGCCCCGCAGAGAAGGAGCCTTTATAACAGATCCGGCCCTCATCATCATAGGCTGTTCCCTCCCCTTCATAGAGGCCCTGGGAAAAGGAACCCTTATAACAGATCTGACCGTCTTCGCTGTAAGCCGTGCCCTCCCCCTCATAAACTCCTACGGAGAAGGAACCAACATAAGCTTTTATGCCATTGGGATAATAGGCGGTGCCACTGCCTTCATACAGGCCGTCTACAAACGCACCCTGGTAGCACTTGACGCCGTCTTCATAGGCAGTACCTGTGCCGTTGATCTCTCCATCGGAAAACTGACCTTCATAGACCAGCACTCCCGCCTCGTAGAGGCAGCCGTCACCGCTGCGCTGACCGTCCACAAAGTTACCCTCGTAACGCAGCAGCCTTGCCTCGTCGTACTCCCGTCCCTTCCCCTGCAGCAGTCCGTCCTCCAGGGTGCCCTGGTACATGGGATTTTGCTTTTCCTCGTCATAGCAGACAATTACCCGTCCAGACCAGTCGGAGAGCTTTTCATCTTCATAGTAGAATCGGGCGGTGAGAAAATGGCTGAGTATAAAGGGCCATGCCACAAAATAGGCCAGCAGTCCCACAATCACCAGGCCAATCGCCAGCAGGATGAGAAAGGATTTGGAGATAAACAGCCGCTGGGTCTCGATATAGTCCTCACGTTTGGTAGGTTTTTTTACCGCTGTGGCCGCCCCCTGGAAGGAGGCAGTGGCTACCTTGGTGGCCTGACGGGAAAAGTTCGTGATGCGGCGCAAATAGGACCACGCCCCCACCAGCTTTCGGGTAAAAAAGGCCCGGATGGTGCGGAAAAATATCCCGAAGGAGTTGGTCAGTTGTCGCAGCAGATAACTCAGCAAGGGAAGGACCTCCTATGAATGGTCTTTATCGATTTCAGCGTCCGAACACGCCCAACCGGTTGAGCAGATACACTCCTACGCAGGCGGCTGCCAGCATCACAACCACAGCCACTGCCCGCAGCACCTGCCGTCTCCGGTAGCCTGCCATGATATGGATAGACTGCACCGGTGAACGGCGCACATATCCGTCCGGCGCAGGAGATACCGGCGGCGCGCAGGTGGCCATTGTCTCCCGGGACGCTCCCTCCGACCAGCGCAGACCGCTGGACCTTGCCCGGAGAGCCGCTTCCCCCTCTGCCATGGTCCGTCCGGCCCAGCGGCTGGCCTGATTGACCAGGCTGGCGTCCCGGCGAAGGTTTCCCTCCGCCCTTGCCGCCGCGTTCCGGGCCGCCGCTTCCGCCTGGTGGCGGATCATATCCAACTGTGTCGCCATAATCTGCCGCCTCCTTTATCGCCCGGAATCCAGGCTGATGGTATCCTCCGGCTGCTTCTCCAGCCGGTCTGCCAGATACAGGTAGTATCGGGCGGCGCCGTCCCTGGCATCCCGGTGGACAAGCTCCAGGAAAATGCGCTTGGCCCGGGAAAAATCCCTTCCGTACAGAGCGTATACGCCTTCCGAAAAAAGTTGTCCGGTGTCCTCCTTGCTTTTGCGGAGCTCATAGACATCGCCGTCAAAGATCTCATAAACCCGGACCAACTCGCCTCCCACGGTACACTTACCCATATAGCGGCTGCCGTAGCCCTTTACTTTCCGGATGACGTTCTCGGTGCAAAGAATATTGGCCTCCAATCGTCCGCACAGAGTGATCAGATGCTTCGCTGCGGAGAAGCTGGAGGAGATGGAAATCGGCTCGATCTGATTCTCATCCCCCACGATACCCAGCAGCACATTGCCTTCGTCCAAAGCAATGTGGACCTCCACGGTGGGACGGCCTTCCAGTTCCCGTTCCCGGTTGATTTCCATGACCTCCTGCTGTACCGCTACAGCAGTGCTCACCGCCGCAGCGCTGCCCTCCTCGAAGACAGCGTCATAGCCGTTGTAAGCGAAGTTGAACACCGCACCGTTCTTCTTGGTCACGATAGAGGCGGTGCGCTCAATGATCTCGTTGAGGTTGTCAAAGAGCTCCCGGCCGCTGCGCTCATACACCTGGGCAGGGAACTGGAACCAGAGCATCATAGCCGCCAGATTCCGGTAAACAGAGGTGTGCTTATCCACCTCCTGGATGCTGGTTTTCTCCAGAAGAGAGATCACCCGCTCCGGTACAAAGCGCCGGTAGGACTGGGCAAGATCCATCTGCTCCCGGTCCACGTACCGCAGCGCCTCAGCCAGAGCGTTCACATCCTCCGTAAGGCTGGCAATCTCATCACCGCCGAAAGGTTCCAGCCGGACATACCGCTCCCCTGCTGCCAGCCGCTCCATACCCTCCAGGGCCTGGTGTACTCCCAAAGTGATACAAAAGAGGATCACCAGGAACATAAATGTAAGAAGAGCCGCCAAGGCCGTAAGGCTCTCCACCATCCAGTGGTTGGCCGCCCGGCCATCCGCCAGCAGCGCAGTACCGCCCACATCCACTGCCAGCAGGGCGTCCCCTTGCAGGTAGTAGAGAAGGAACCGATCCTGCCCTCCCTGAGACTGTGTCCAGAACAGGGTCTCCCCTGATAGGAGCGCCTCTGCCCGGGTCCGGTCAAAGTCAGAGCAGAGCTCTCCCCGGATCCCCAAAGTATGGCTGGTATTGCTGGCTGTCAAAGTCCATATTCCTGCCTCGGAGCGGGTATAGACCGATACAGCACTGTCCCGGTAGAGTTCTCCCTCTGCCCTGGCGAGGCTGTCTCCCAGTTCCTGCGGCAGTTCATTGTCGGTAAGATCATATTGCCGGAGATGGGCGGATGCCAGGGCGCTCACAAGGGATGCCGCCTCCCGCTCCGCCGTCTGCCTGCTCGCAGGGACAACCACTGTCCGCAGCAGCAGTCCCGCTCCCAGGGCGGCTGCTGCAGCCGCCAGCACGCCCCAGCGCACCAGCAGCGGCAGTCGGAACTGGCGCTGCTCGCAGACCACATACCACACCGCCAGCGTCAGCAGCACTACTCCCAAGGCAATGCCGCCCAGGGTCAGAATGCACTGCGCCGGTGAGGGGTACAGCATCCCCGTCAGATCCGATACCCCGCTCCCCCGGTCCAGCAGCAGGGAACCATCTTCCATCAGCAGCAGGGCATCTCCCTGCCGGGTGATCCACAGATCCGTACACCGATCCAGGTCGTAGGCCTCTTTTTTTAGGTTCAGGATGGCATAGGGCTGCCAATCCGTAAAGTCCGCATAATACACCTGCAGACCGGCCCCGTCCACATAGCAGAGGCCGGTGCCGGTCTGGGCCAGCTCTGTAATGAGCTCGCCATCTGTGAGGGAGATCCGCGCTCCCTCAGCAGTCACCAAAGCTTCCCGGGTAGCCAGCACCTGACTGCCGTCGGAGCGTGCCAGAGCAGCCAGCAGATTCTCCTGCTCTGCCTCCCCCACCTTTATGAGCCCGCTGCCGGTGTTGGTCCGCTGGTAAAATGTCACCACGTCTCCCTCCAGCAGAGCAAAGGTGACGATCCCGTCCGCCTCAGAAAAACCGGACAGGCTTATGGATGCCATCTGTGTCTGGAGATTATCCCCCTCACAGCGCTCGCTGAGCAGCAGCTCTGCCTGCGTTCCTCTCTCGGTCACACGGTAGAGCTGCAGGCAGGGCTCCTCGTCGGTGCTATATACTCCCAGATATATTGCTCCGCCCGACGCTGGATAGAGCACCGCAGGCACGCAGGTCCGGGGCAAGGTATCCGCGCTCAGATACCAGCGGGCCGTCCGGTTCCCCGACTGGTCCCCCAGCACCAATATAAGGTCCTCCCCGTCCCGCCCCAGTACGTAGATCTGTCCCGCGCCATCATCAGCGGCCAGCAGATAGTCCCCAGATCCCCGTCCGGTGCGCAGCACGGAGAGGCACTGACTTCCTACCTCCCAGAACAGGAGGGTCGCTGCAGCACCCAGCAGGAGCAGGGTACACAAAAATACCCCCCATTGCTTCAGCCGTCTCAACGCGATCCCCCTCTCTTCCTCCGGGCACCCCATCGTCTGAGGCGCCCCACCAGCAGGGAACACCAGCGGCGGACAAAATTCTTCTTCTCCAGGGTCTCATAGGCCCCGCGAATCCGCTCCTCCCAGCTGCGCCAAAGGGCATAAAACTGGACGGGACCAAGGCAGCTGCCTCGATCCAGCTCATCGAGAAACTCCAGCTCCTCCCGTGGAGAGGACAGCCGGGGGCGCAGAATCTTACGGATCTGATCCCCCGCCAGATAGGCTACTTCCCGAAAATTCATTTCCTCCATAGGAACCAGATGAAACCGCAGCGCGATCTTTCGGTCCAGCCGGTCTACCAGCACATTTTCCGAAAGCAGCAGGGCGCAAGCCGCCTCCGCCGGCAGATCCGAGAGGTTCAGAACCTCCCGGCACAGCTGTCCGGCGTAGTATAGCCGGTCCCGCCAGCTGTGGTCGTCTCCCAGATAAAACACCTGGTCAATGGGCGTACCGCTGCAGTCCCGGAACACAGCCACCAAGCTCTCCCCCTCCAGAAACATGGCTTGAAAGGCAGCGCAGCCCTTCAGATGATCGAAGCAGGGCAAATACCGGCGCAGGAGGGGGCCCTCGTACAGGTTCAGAAGGCAGCTGCCGGTCTCCCGGTCCAGGATATCCACAGCCTCCGCGAGGGCGTAGTCCTCCCGGCTGTCGATCACCCGCACCACTTTATATCGTTCCCGTACCAGCAGGGCGTCCACGTGCTCCCCTCCTCTTCTCGGACCTGGTGGTCCTCGCTTACTCTACAATAACAAAGGCGCTGGCCGTCACCGACTCATCCGCTCCGGACACCGCAGTGATCTCATAGGTGCCCGGCAGCTCCGGCGCCTGGTACAGGCCGTTGTGGTCAATTACGCCGCCGTTTTCTTCTTTGACGCGCCACACCACGCTCTTATCCTCGGAGCCCACTACGTCCGCCTGGAACTGCAGCTTCTCCCGACAGCCCAGCCGGGAAAATTCCGGCGTCACCGACAGGCTCGCCCGGCGCTGGGACAGAATACGGCTGGTATCCCGCTCCGGTTTCTGAGCAAAGTAATGGACCCGGATGAAGTTTCCGTCTACCGTATCATGGAGCCACAGGCCGATCTGCATGGTTCCCCGTTCGGGATACACCACAGCCGCCGCCTCCACCCAGGGGGGCGCTACCTTGGAGGACTTATGCCGAAACACCTCGCTGTTTCCGGAAATCAGCGCGGTCTCCTGCCGTCCCCGGTCCATAAACTCCACACTCAGCCGTACATCCACCGCCCCGGCCCCCAGCCCATGGGCGATCTCCTGGGAAAATACCCGGCTATTCACCCGGATGCCGCCGGGCATGGTCATATCCACGGTACCGTGGACCACAGCATAGTCGTACTGCTCCGGTGAAGGAATACCGAAATCCAGATGCAGGGCCCCGGAGGAGGGCTGGTAGACAGCCTTTACATCCGGCTTCTGCCAGTACTCCAGGCTGCGCACAGAAGTGGTCACCGTCATATCTCCGGAGCCATTTCCCTTGGCGCTGCTCTCTCCTTTCACCGCCTGCTGGAAGGGCAGACTGGTGACACCGGAAATAAACACGCTGCCGGCAGAGTGGATCAGCTCCAGCTTGGCAAGATACAGAGGAAGGTCCTGCCCCCGGAGATGCTGACCGAGATCGTCCTGCCGCAGGCGGCGCAGACGACACGCCTCCTGGCTGCGGCAGAGATGAACAGCAGCTCCCAGCTCCAGATAGTTCTTATAGTGGTGGCTGCCCAGCTCCACGTTCAGCTCGCAGCCCCCGGGAAACAGCCGGCTGTCCACATCGCTGAGGGACCTGGCCCGCAGCGGGAAGTCCACCGTGTACACGCACCGTTTCTCCTCCCGGCTCTCCCGCCAGCTTAGGCGCAGCCGTCCGTTATCGCTCTCCACAAAGTTGTTCTCTCCCTCCAGGGAGAACTGCACCGGCGGCGTTTTTTCGTTTTTCACCACCAGCATCTGTGCCTGAAATTCCTCCCCGGCACACAGGATGGTGGGCAGCGACAGCACCAGGATCAGCTCGTCGCTCTGATAGAGCACAGACACGTTCTCCCGCCCCGCCGTCTCCAGCAGGCTCTGGTAAGCGGGGGGCTCCGTGGTGAGGAACAGCCGGAACCCCTCCCGTGTCAGATCAAACTGCCGCTGGGCTCCCATTTCCGCCCCTGTAGCATTTACCGGCTCCACATCCTCCTCCGCATAGGAGAGGCACAGATAGGCATCCTGCCTGCCCTTGAGGGTCTCCTGTCCTTCCAGCATGGGAAGCTTGCGAAAAATAGGCTCCGGCAGGATAATCTCCCGGCCCTGGTAATCCAGGGCCATGCCGCTTTCAATCATCAGGGTGGATTCGTCGCTGGCGGTGACCCCCAGGCCACACACCACGCCGGCACCATGGAGCAGGCGGTTGAGCAGCTCCCGTTTGGTGCAGTGGTACCGCTGCTCCACCTCAAAGTCCCTCACGGTGAGCAGCTTTCCGTAAAAATATCGGTTGCGCTCAAAGGGGAAAGAAAAGGCATTATTCATGGTTGGCTCCTCCAATTGTGGTATCGTAGTGGATGGTGGCCTGTTCGTCGATGACTGCCGGCACATATCCTCCAATCCGGGTATTGATGCCAAGATAGGTGTGCCAGTCCAGCTGGATACAGGGTTTGAGCTGGATCATCTGCATGGTCATTCCGGCAGGGATAACCGCCTCCATGTCCCGCTGGAACTGCTCACGCTCCTTCTGGCTGGAAAAGGTATCCTCCGGCAGCAGCACAAAAAACCGGTAAGGATCTTCTCCATACAGCCGTCGGTAGAGAACCGGATCCCAGCAATCCGGTCGGTTGGGAAACACCTGGAAAGGTTCGATAAGGATGGGGTCCCGGCCGGTAAGGCGGCGGATGCTCCGCCGCACTCCCTCTACTGTATAGAGGTCCTCGTAGTCCGGCAGGGCGGTACGGATCCGCTCCCGCAGCCTCCGCCCATCGCCGTCCTGCTCCACACACACCCAGCCAGCCAGATACCGCAGCAGGTCTCCTTCGGCATACTGGTAATCCATCTGCCCCGGCAGGGTATCGATGCAGCGGTCCATATCTGCATACATACTGTCAAATATGGAGAGAAAACGGCGCGTGAAGTCCTCTCCCTGGTAGATGGCGGGAAGATAGTCCGTCATGTGGTCTCCCCGCATCCACAGCCGCAGCCGCCGGATCGCCGGAGCCTTTGTCCCCGTGGCCGTCAGTTCCAGCATGAGCCACAGGTAGCGCCCTGTACAGGAGAGCAGGCACTCCCCATTCCCAGACACAGGGGGACCGAATATCTCCCGCAAAGCAGGCATTGGATCGCCTGTCAGAGAGCGGATTCCCTGGTCCAGGTCCGGCCATTCGCCCCACTGGCGGGGATCCGCCGCCCTGGCGTACACCCGCAGGGCGGTATCCGGCGGCAGTACCGCCTCCACCTCCGCCCGGCCCCAGCAAAAGCCCTTTTCGCCGCTGTCTACCGCTCCCAGGCAATAGACACCGGTGGAGGACCGCTCCGGGTCCAGACGCAGGCCGTCTTCCCAGGGCTCCACCTGGTGGAACCAGCCGTTCATCCACTGCTCCGCACAGCAGAAAACCATTTGTGTCTGAATCGGTTCCATCTCTCCGCTCCCTCCTTTCCTATATAATCAGCGAGCGCTCCCCCGCTCCGGAGTCTGTTCTACCCGGAGCCTTCCCAGCCATGGAATGGCTCTGAGCGGGAGGCGAATATCCCCCTCCTCGGTCTGATAGCAGCCGGGACTGACCGCCCGCAGCGTCAGTCTCCGGACCTGCAGCACACCGGGGAGCGCCTGAGCCAGGGTCCAGGCCTCTCCTGCAAGGAGTGTTCCGCCAATGCCAGCCTCTGTCAGCCAGCAGGACAGCCGCTCCCGCAGCTGATCCGCCGCATCTTTCGTGCCACCCCGCAGTATAACGTCCGCTTCAATTTCCACATATACGGGCGGCACCACCTTCACCTGTATGCCGATGGGCCGCACCGCATCCATCTGCCGCTGCACCGCCGCCAGGAACCGCCGGTCAGGCAGGGGGCGCTGCCCCACTCCCGCCGGCACCGCCACTACCGTCACCACCGGCAGACGGCTGACACCGGTGGGCTCATCGGGATCGTAGGCGGGCAGCGCTTTGGCCGCCGCCACCCTGAGCCCCGGCGTCTCCTTCGCCAGGCGTTCATAATCGGCGGCAGAGACACATTTTCGGGTGGTACCCAGCTCCTTCAGAAGCCGCGCCTGGGCCTGAACCGCCGTTTCCCGATTCCGGCCGCCCCGGGCCGCCTGGCTGCGGACCATCCTGCCATCCTCTCGGAAGGTCAGCTGCGTCCCGCTTGGTATATTTCCTCCCGCACCATAGGTAAGGGTGAGATCGGCTATCAGTACCGCTCCCTCTCCCCGCTGGAGAAGAGCGCCGTGCTCTCCATCTCCGAAAGTAATCGTCTCCCGGACCGGATCATATGTGAACACCCGGTCCCGGGGGCCACAGGCGTACAGATCGTCCACACATTGCCAGAGGGCGGGGCGAATCTTTCCATCCCGCTCCAGGGTGTTGCAC
>OOIG01001211.1_pt1 | contig 19658 bp, 15 predicted proteins | sample 1692091 | NCBI WGS metagenome assembly OOIG01 (sample SAMN06348188, study PRJEB24527) | human gut metagenome | biome: human gut; feature: ankylosing spondylitis patient; material: feces | host: Homo sapiens | place: China | collected 2015-10 | reverse complement strand
GCCGACGCCGCTCCCTACAAGGACGTTCCCACCAACAACACCTTCGCTGGCTACATCGCTTACTGCCAGAAGGCCGGCATCATCTCCGGCTATGCTGACGGCACCTTCAAGCCCGCCAACTCCCTGACCGGCTATGCGTTCATGAAGATGCTGCTGGGCGCTCTGGGCTATGACTCTGCCATCGAAGGCTACACCGGCGCCAACTGGTCCATCGCTGTTGCCAAGCAGGCCATCAACGCCGGTCTGAACAACAGCCTGAAGGGCAGCTTCAACGGCGTCAAGGCTGTGACCCGTGAAGAGGCCTGCCTGTATGCCTTCAACATGCTGCAGGCTGACATGGTCGAGTACGAGAAGAACTCCACCGTCATCGTCGGCAACATCACCATCAAGGATACCTCCGACGCTAAGTCCAAGCGTTGGGGCAGCTCTGCTATCAACGATGGCAACATCGACGGCAAGAAGGGCGGCGACGGCTATGTCCAGTTCGCTGAGGAGTACTTCAACAAGCTGGTCAAGTCCGAGACCACCGATGAGTTCTCTCGTCCCGCTACCAAGTGGACCAACAAGGGCGACAAGATCGGCACCTATGCGGACGCCGCTGATGTGACTTACACCAGCAACGTGAAGCTGGGTGATATCTACAGCGATCTCGACATGAGCGAGAAGGACAAGAACGCCGAGGTCTATTACAACGGCGTCGAGGCCGATGATGTTGCCGTGTCCAAGGGCAACACCGTCAAGGTCTCCAGCTCCAGCGCCAACAACAAGCTGGTGGCTGACGGCAGCACCGTTGAGGTCTTCTACGATGAGGACAACAACGATGTCACCATCTGCATCATCGACACCTATGTGGGCACCATCTCCTCCAAGGAAGAGAAGGTCTCCGATCCCTATGTTGTCGTGAACTCCGAGAGCCTCGTGACCAAGAAGGACGCTTCTACCTCTGTGTCCATCTCCGGCAGCAAGGCCCGCTTTGAGACCAATACCGACAACTTCGAGGAAGACGATGTGGTCCTGTTCACCTACTCCCAGAGCGCGGACGAGATCAAGTCCGTTGTGAAGGCCGAGTCCGTGGAGGGCACCCTCGACAAGTACACCCTGGGCAAGAACCTGACTCTGGCCGATACCGAGTACAAGTACTCCAAGAACATTGCGTTCTCCTTCGGCTCTGAGACCAGCATGACCACCAAGAGCGACTATGTCATCTATCTGGATACCAACGGCATGGTCATCTATGTGGATGAGCAGGAGTTCGACGCCTCTCAGTACGCGTATGTGCTCTACACCCAGAGCAGCAACAGCCGCTTCGGCAAGGATCAGGTTCAGCTGGTCATGTCCGACGGCTCCGTGAAGACGGTGGATACTGACGACGATTACACCTCTCTGGAGGGCACCATCGTCTACTACCGCGCTGACGACAAGGGCGAGTACGCTCTGCGTCAGGCCGCCAATGTTCATAAGAATGGCAACCCCACCATCACCACCACTGCCGATGCCAGCATTGCTACAAATGGCGTTCTGTCCGGCGGCGCTAACACCTTCGAGATGAAGAACACCCGCGCGGCTATCACCACCAAAACCGGCACTACGGTGTATGGCAACAGTGAGACCGTGTTCGTGGTGGCTGAGAGCGATGCCCGCGGCAAGACTGACTATTCCGTCTACAAGGGCATCAAGAACGCTCCCACCATCATGTCTGATGATCCGACCACCTCTCCCACTGTGGAGACCAAGGCTGTTGAGATGGTCTACACCACCAGCGGCTCCAGCGATGTGGTGACCTTCGCCTTCATCGACGCCACCGGCGCCTATGTCACCAACGGCAAGCGCGATGTGGTGTTCCTGGCTGCTGAGTCCGCCACCAAGATGATCACCGATGGCGACAACAACCAGTACTACCTGTACAACGCGGTTGTGGACGACGAGATCACCACCGTGAAGGTCAAGGCCGCTCAGGATGCTGGCTCTGTGGTTCTGGCCGGCAACGACACGGTCAACCAGGTTGTGACCAATGCTGACTACAACAACAAGGGTCTGCTGACCTCCGCTGATGCGATCTCCACATCTGATTACACCACCCTCACCGGCACCGGCGTGTGGAAGCTCTCCGGCTCCTACAGCATCGGCCTGGGCGGCACGACGGCTTCCGCCAGCGTCCGCTACACGGTTGCCTCTGACGCCAAGATGTACTACATCGATACCGATGGTGTTATCACCAAGATCGACGATGTGAAGAACATCAGCTCCGACTCCACTGCTACCTACATCGGCCTCCTCGATGTGACTGACGGCGACATCGCCTACCTGTTCATCCAGGAAGTTGACAACGGCAAGCAGGAGGGCGCCGGTAGCAGCGGCGTGGTCCTGAGCGGGATCAGCGCAAGCTACAGCAGCGGCACCGTCACTGTCACTCTGACCGGCACGAACGCCGGACAGGTCTACCCCGTGACCATCTCCCTGGTCAACGGCGGCACCCTGGTGAAGCTGACGACCGCCAACGTGACTGGCGCCGCGACAACGACGACCGCCACCATCTCTGCCGCTCTGTCTGCGGGCTCCACCTACATGGTGACCTGCGGCGACCAGAGCTTTGTGTTGGGTGTCTGATTACCCGCCAGAAGGGTGATTGTACCCGCGGTTGAAAATTCCCCCGGACTTCGGTCCGGGGGAATTTTTTGTTGCACGAAATTCTGCAATTTCTTCCGGTCAGGGGGGATTGGATAGCGGGAGTTTTCCCGCCACGATTTTCGGGAAAGGGTGAAGAATTTGCAGCAGACCAGTCAATTTCATCTCAACCAGTGGGAGCTGACGGACCGCATCCGGATGGAGGATTTCAACGGGGACAATCAGAAGCTGGAGACAGCTCTGGCCTCCCTGGCAGCCGCGGACGCGGCGGAGCAGCAGGCGAGAACGGCTCAGGATGCCGCCATCCGCCGGGAGGCAGCCGCAGCCGCCGAGGCCGTCCCACTGGTAAAACTTCTGGAAGTGCCTGTCACGCAGGAAGCGGCGCAGGTGGATGTGGATGTATCACAGATCGACTTCACGCAGTACACGGAGGTGTGGATCGTCCCCATCCTCTCCACAGCCTATCACTATATCTATCTGCGCTGCAACAATATTGCGACAGACAGCTATTTCCATCCGGGCACGCACCAAAACTATCTGTGCCGCCTGGAGGCGAACGGCCGTCTGGGTCAAAGCAAAGCAAAAATCCGTCTGGCGGCTTATCTCTCCCCCGTTGCCTGCATCTGCGAGAATATCTACGATACATCGAACCCGCCCTATTACAGCACCATCCCCTCCATCGCGCCGAAGGACCTGAAGACGCTGAATTTTGTGGCGGACGCCGGAACCATCAACGGGGAAGGGAAAATCATCCTCTGGGGCTGGAAACTGTAACCCAAAGGAACGCCCCCGGACAAAAGTCCGGGGGACCTTCGACTCTTCCGGTGCTGGCGGCGAAGGAACGGCTCATTCACCAGTTCGTTTCCTCTGCCAGCTGGGCCAAAGCCTGTGCAAATCCTCGCAAGCCGTGTGTCCGTGCAGGGAGAAGCTATCAGAGGGTGTGCCGACCGGCTTTGACTATGCCTGACACATAAAAAGGATTCCCGGACAGAAGTCCGGGAATCCTTTTTGTCTTAGTGCATCAGCACGTTAACACAGTTCCTTAGGCAGTGAACGTTGCGTTCTGACCGCCGCAGGAGACCATGTAGATACCGCCGCTGGCAGCGATGCTGGCCAGAGTGCCCACGGACAGGACAGCGGTGGTGCTGGTAGCGCCGGTGGCGCCGGTGACCGTGTAGGTGCCCAGCTCAGTGGTCACACCGGCAACGATCATCTTCAGGGTGACCTTGTAGTTCTGGCCGGCGTTGGTGCCGTTCAGAGTCAGGGTCAGGTCGGGAGCACGATAGCTCACGCCAGTGATGCTGGTCAGCTCCTGTCTGCCGCCGGAAGAGGACTGGTCGTTATCCTCGAAGTACTGCTGGACGAACAGATAGCTGATCTGGCCATCCTCCAGGACGTAGGTCACGACATCCTCGTCGGAGCGGCGGATGTTGCTCACCGCACCCTCGGTAATGGTGCCGTCATCGTCGATGAAGAAGATCTTCGCATCGTCGGCGACCACATAGGTGGACTCAGAGCCGTTGCCGTAGCCGAGCACGACGTTCTCATTGTTCACCTTGTTGATGCCGGTGACGGTGCCGGAGTTGCTCAGAGAATCCAGGCCGGTGATCACACCGTCGTCATAATCGGCGCCAGTGAAGACCACGTTGCTGCTGAAGGAGCCGTTGGAAGTTCTGTTGTTGATCTTCACGCTGGCATCGACCTTGACGCCCTCAACGATCTTGCCATCCACAACTGCGTTGTAGGTGTAGTACTCGTTGTCGGAGTCCTCGATCTTCTTGCTGCCGGACTCGAAGGCGAAGAAGATCACGTCGTTGTTGCCGCCGGTGACCTTGTAGTCAGCCTCGTCCACGCTCAGGTACACGATGGTGGCAACGCCGTTGTTGCGGCAGTAGTAGCTCATGCCGATGGCATTGGTAGCCGGGCTGTTGTCGTTGTCGTCCACGATGGTGGGAGCGTTGTTGATGCCGGTGTAGGCGCGATAGGTAGCATTCTTCCAATTCTCGCGAGCACCGCTGTCATAGGTGCCCACCACGAACACCGTCTTGCTGTCGGCATAGATGTAGTCGGTGCCCTGCTTGGCATCGGAGGCGTTGGTCACGCCCTTGTTAGTCAGGTTGATCCGGGCCACGCCGTTCCGCAGCTCGAAGGAGTCCTCGGCCTTAGCAATGCTGGGATTCTTGGTGTCGAGATCCTTCAGGCGATACTCGCCGTTGGAGGTCTCCTTCACCAGGACAATCTCAGAGTTGGCATTACCAATCTGCAGCTCAGAACCATAGCCAGCGAAGTCGTTGGTGTAGTCCTCCTTGGTGTCGACGGTCTTCATCTTGCCGTCATAGGTGATCAGAGCAGCCTTGTCAGAGGCGAAAGCAACGCTGGAACCCTGCAGAGCGCGCAGATAGGCGTAGTCAGCGATGTTGTACTCAGTCTCCTCGACGTAGATGGCATAGCCGTTGGCATCCAGGTACACGACATACTCGCTGTCGATGCCCAGGCTGCTCTCGCCGCCGTCCACAGAATACATCTTGGAGAAGTCATACTTGGTCTCACCCAGGTTGATGGACTTGCCGGAAACCTTTCTGGTCAGAGTGCCCTCAGCGGACTCAGCAGCCTTGACAGACTGGATCTCGTTGTTGGCATAGGTGAAGAGGACGATCTGGTCGTTCTCGAAACCAGTGGTCTCGAACTCGTCGTTGGCACGCAGGCCGGAGGTGGCGCCGTTCTCAGCAGCCAGCTCGGACAGGGTGATGTAAGCATCCTTGGAGTTGGTCTTGGCCACAACCTTGTTGACCTCAGCCACGTAGGTGTTGATAGCCACGATGGTGACATCGTTGGTATCCTCATCCAGATAGGCCTCGACCAGAGTGCCGTTGCCGACGTTGCACTTCGCAACGGGAGAGTTGGTGAACTTCAGCTCGCTGACCTTCAGGTCGTTGCCCTTGGAGACCTTGGCGGACTCGCTGGCCTCAACGCCGTCCACGAAGACGGGAGCAGCCTCATCCTTGTCGGACATGCCCAGGTCAGAGTAGATCTGGCCCAGCTTCACGTCGGCGGTGTAGGTGGCGTCAGCGGTCTTGGCGAAGGTGCCAACCTCAACGCCCTTGAAGCGCCAGGTGTTGGCGGGACGGCCGAAGTCATCGGTGGTGTCGGTGGTCAGGCGCAGGTCGGTGAAGTATCTCTCAGCGAACTGCATCTTGTTGTCGTCGTCGATGTAGCCGTCGGTACGAGAGGTGTTCTCGATCTCCTTGGCCTTGTCGCCGGCGATGGTCACGGTAGCGCCGTTGATGTCAACAGAGGTCTTGGCGTCGTACTCGACCATGGTGGCCTGCAGCATGTTGAAGGCGTACAGGGCAGCCTCCTCACGGGTCACGGCCTTGGAGCCGACGAACTCGTCGTTGCCGTCGTCCAGGCCGATACCGGCGGCCTGCTTGATGACGGCCACGGTCCAGTTGGCACCGGTGTAGCCCTCAATGGCGCTGTCATAGCCCAGAGCGCCCAGCAGCATCTTCATGAACGCATTGCCGCTCAGGGTGGCGGTGGGACGGAAGGTGCCGTCGGCGTAGCCGTTGATGATGCCCTGCTGAGAGCAGTAGGTGATGTAGCCTGCGAACACGTTGGTCACGGGCACATCCTTGAAGGGAGCGGTGTCAGCGCTCAGGTAGGAAGCGGTGGTGGGCCCCAGGATCAGGTTGCAGATGATCTTGGCGGCGGCACCGCGGGTCAGGACTTCAGTGGGCTTGAAGTCGCCGCCGGAATAACCGTCGACAACGCCGATGCCGCTGATGACGTCGACAGCTTCCTTGTAGGTGATGCTGCCGTCATCACTGAAGTCCTTGGCGCCGGCGCTGACGGTGACCAGAGACATGGTCATCACCAGAGCCAGTACCAGAGAAAGGAACTTCTTCATTGGGTGTTTACCTCCTTTAAATTTCCGCCTTCCGCTCCCGTTTTCGTTTGGAGAGATACACTCCGCAAACGCGGCCCCCCCCAAACTACCTCGGTGAGCGTTCGGCTTTAGAAGTTCAGAACGCCTGAGTGAAGCCTCTTTTTTACACGGTACACATACCGTGGCTAGCCATTCCTGTATCTGTACCGGGCAGCCAAGAGCGATTCCTCATTTGTTCTAGACGCATCATATCAGATCAATTTTCTGTTTGCAATAGATTTGCAGCTCTTGTAATATAACCGTAACATTCCGGCAGATCGTCTGCGATCCATGCACTTTGATACGCTCTGTCCCAATATATATAATGTATGGCTTGCCAGATGTTCCTCCCGACCCCCCTCCCGGTTTGGGCCGTTCTTCTTTTAGGGTAAGGCTGTACCGTCTGCCCTCTATTGCTTACCGCCCACATACATGTTTCGATTTCGTACAGATAAAAATAAACATTGCTGCATCTGGCGCTCTATGGTAGAATGCAATCGTTACATTTGTTATACAAAAGGTGTAGTCTATGGATTTGTTTGATACTTTTTTCGGTGAGCTCCTCATGACATTCCTCATTGCCATGGTGCCTGTGCTGGAGCTGCGCGGTGCAATTCCGGCCGGTATAGCCGCCGGCCTGCCGCCGGCCGCAGCGGCTGCCGCCGCCATCCTCGGCAATCTCGTACCAATTCCCTCCCTCATTCTTTTGCTCCGCCGTATTTTCGACTGGCTGCGCAAATCCAGCTGGGTTGGACCGAAAATCGACTGGCTGGAGCGCCGGGCACACCTCAAGGGCCGAATCGTGAAAAAGTATCGCACCATAGGCCTGATCATCCTCGTGGCAATCCCGCTGCCGGGGACCGGGGCCTGGACCGGCGCCCTGGTGGCCGATGTGCTGGACCTCCGGCTCCGGACAGCCCTCCCCGCCATCGCGCTTGGCGTCCTCATCGCCGGAATCATTACCACCACCGTGACCTGCGGTGTCATTCGAGTCTTTTGGTGAGTTTCGCTGTACGTGTGTAATCAGCCGCCTGCGGCGGCTGATACTCCTTTCTATACAGGAACTTCCCCATGTTCGATGGGGCAGTGACCGGAATGACCCTGCGCCGCATTCGCCCGGAAATGTACAACTGGTGGAAATGGCTTCCGGCAGGTATTCATGCAGCAGGAAAATAAGGTCCTGCCGTTTTTCAGGAGATGCGCAGAACTATCCTCTATTTGAAAAGCAGTCGTAACTTCAAACAGCCTGCCAGCGTCGGTTCCCCACCGCTTTAAGAGGAAGGTCCCGGCAGATCAAACATTTTTTAAAAGAGTGGGCCGGAGCTGGCCTGTACTCCATGGCTGATGCGTTGCTGCGAAGGATGTCCGGTGCGAGGGAGCGACAGTCCGGCCGCCGCATCCGTTTCATATTTTGCGCTTTCATTTTGCTCCGTTTGTATTTAGCAGGCAACATAGGACTCCTATTCAGAAAAGTCCAAAGCCATTGCGCAGAAATGGCTTCGGACACAAAACGCCCCTGCCGATCAGAACAACGACAACTCTCTGTTCTAATCAGGCAGGGGCATTCAGACGGACCGGATGAAGCTGAAGCTGTAAGTACCCTGTCCCGCTCCCTTGCACCCACGCCGTTGACAGTGACTCCCCAAATTTTCTGATTTGTTCCGGCTAAGGGAAGGCGCCGCCTGTTTTCATCAATTCGGATCGGCTTTAACAGTCCCAATGGCCGGAACTGTTTACAGTTTTTTTACAAAGGCTACGTTCTTGATTTCCCCGCCGGATATGATAGGATTATGCTCTGAGAAAGGAAGGTCCAGATGAACTTTTATCAGGCGATGCAATTAGATGTCTCTGTATGTAAGGGGAAAATCAGAAACGCAGCGAATCCGTCTGAACGGCACAAATTGATTGCGGCCTTGATTGTGAAGGATATCCTCTGTGTTCTCTTTGCAGTCGTTTTTATTTCTATTCTAAACTTTCTGTTTGGAGATGAAAACAGCTCTGCCGCCGTGGTAATCTTCTGCATTCTGCTGACGGTCCGGTTTGTCGACTTCGGCTACTGCCTCAAAAGCTCCCTGATAAACTTCTTTATTGTCTTTGTGTTGCTGACCTTCAGCCCTTGCATTGCGCAGTCCGTAAATCCGGCGTGGGGGTTTCTGATCAACTTCTTGAGCATCGGCTTTATCGTGATCTCCGCCTGCCACGAGCCGTTATACGGAGGGGCGGGCCTGTACCTGTTTGCCTATATGTTCCTATACGGGAATCCGGTTGGCGGACATCTGCTCGTGCTCCGGGTATTCGAAATGCTGCTGGGATGCCTGCTGTGCGGAATCATTTTCTACATCAATCACAGGAAGAAAGATTACGGCAAAACGTTCTCGCAGATCGTGAAAGACTTTTCCCTCTTTGATCCCCTTGGAAAATGGCAGTTTCAGGTGACGCTTGGATTATCGCTTGGAATCTTTGTCGGAGAACTACTTCAGGTAGACCGGATCATGTGGGTGGGCTGTGCCTGCCTGACGGTCCTATCGCAATATGGCGAGCGCCCAAACAAACGGGCATTTCAACGCCTGGGCGGCGTCGTGGCTGGGAGTGTTTTATTTGGGATCGTATACCAACTGCTTCCGGCTTCCGCCCACTCGTATCTGGGAATCTATTCAGGATTGCTGCTCGGCCTCTGCGCCGCCTATCATTGGAAAACCCTTCTGAACTGTTTTGGCGCGCTTCTTATGGCTACAAATATCTTTGGGGTAAAATCAGCAATTATCCTCCGTATTATAAACAACATCATCGGGTGTTGTTTCGGCGTCCTTTTCTATTATGTATATAACTTTATAGTCGACCGGTTTGCCAATGCCAGAACGGGACGGAGTTGACAATCATAACGAACAGCCGCTGTGGGAACCCCACAGCGGCTGTCTTGAATTGTTGACCAGAGGATGAAAATATATAGAAACCTGCCCTGTCCCATACTTAGTTACTCATTTTGGTCTAGGATTTTTCCACCTCTCTTTTGGTCAAGTCACGTCGGCGCTAACAGCGCAGGCACCTCAGCCGTATTCTATCTTCCAGATATGGAATGCTTGGCCTCATTTGACGGAGTCCACTCCAGGGTCATGTCCTCAAACTGCTTTTCGTGGAAAATCATCCGCTATTCCACATTCTCCGCCGAAACGAAGCAAGGAACAGGCCATCCGAAGTTTTCCCTGCTCCTCTCCAACAAAAGCGGATGCCGGGCCATCCGCACCGCCGATAAACCCGCTCCCTGCTACATACGAAGTAGTCTTCGGCTGATCCGGGGCGCAGGGCGCCTGTCTGGGGCGATCCCCGTCGCCGCGGTCCGCAAGGGTCATAGCGCCGTCCGGCAGTTCCAGCGTAACGGTATAACTCATGGCGGCACAGTGCTCCGGGTACTCCGTCCCTGCCTATGATCCCGGCTTTTCTGGGTGTGCAGAAATAGGCACGGTCATCCGCCCATTTCTCGATCCCCAGCAGCGCAAGGTCAATTTCCTTTTTGAAACGCTTGGTATGCAATATCCCGCAACCGTACAACCTCCTGCCGGTGGATTTTCGAGGCATTGTATCCTGGCACAATACCGAAAATCAGCCTGCGGACAGTCACTCCAGTCCGTCAACTCCCTGCGCCTGCCGGTGTGTATAACGGCGCAGGATCACCACAAACCAGGTGAACACGACGATGCCTTTTGCAATGCTGGAGATGCTGATGCTCCACCAGACCCCATCCAGCCCCAGTACCGTAGCGCTGAGGAATACAGCCAGAGGGATGCGGGCGGCGTTCCCGATGATACCGGCCAGCGTGGGCGGCATTGGGCGGCCCAGTCCCTGGAACGCGCCGGAGGAGGTGATCTCCAGGCACATCAAGATCTGGGAGTAACCCATGATCCGCAGATAGCTCACGCCGGTCTGCAGCACGTGGTCATCCGGAATGAATATCCGGAACAGCGGAACAGGAAAGACCACCAGCATAAGTGTGGTGAAGCCGCTCCAGACAACGATCATACCGATGGCTGTCCAATACCCCTTACGGATGCGCTCCATCCGGCCCGCGCCGAAGTTTTGTGCGATAAATGCGTTGACCGCCGTGGCAAATCCCTCCGCCGTGGTATAGGAGATGGACTCGATCTGCGAACCGACCTTCTGAGCCGCGATAGCGGCGTCCCCCCAGCCCGCGACGAGCCTGGCGAGGATCATGGAGAGGCCGGAGAAAAACATGCTCTGGATGGAGACAGGCAAACCGATTTTCAAAATCTCCGCCCAGGCCCTCCACTGACTGGCCTGGAATATATGGATTTGCGGAAAAACGGTCATCTCGCGGCGGGCTGCCAGAAGGAACATGGCTGTTACGATGGCCTGGGCCAGAACGGTGGCTGTGGCGGCTCCCGCCACGCCCATCTGCGGGAATGGGCCGATCCCAAAGATCATAAGCGGGTCCAGAATGATGTTCCCCACCAGCCCGATGGCCGTGGAGCGCAGAACCACCACGCTTCCCCCCATAGCGGTGAACATCCCCGTAAAAATCTGATTGAAGAATGAGAAGAAAAATCCGGCCGCCACAATTACCAGATAGGTGCGTGCGTCCGCGATCACAGAGGGCGTGTTCAGCCTGAAAAATGCGATCAGCGGCCCGTTGAGTGTGATACAAAGCGTTGTAAACAGAACCACCAGCAAGGCCCCGAGATGGAATGCCGCCTGCCCATAAGAGGCCGCACGTTCTATATTTTGCGCGCCCAGCTCATGCGCCACTTTGACCTGCCCGCCCAGGCGCGGGATCATGGCAAGGCCGTTGGCGAGCCACAGATACATTCCCGCGGCGCCCACCGCCGCCACCGCATTGGCTGATACGCGGCCGATCCATATCATGTCCGTCATATTGTAGGCCATCTGGATCAAAGACGTGGCCATGATGGGCAGGGCTAAACTGGTCAGGCTCCGAACAATGGAGCCCTCCAGCAAATCAACTTTCTGCATAGCGGGGGATCACCTGCCTTTGTGGAAGTAGTCTGAAAAAATGATATTCCGGCCCTTAGAAATAGTCGGATATATAGGGTGGCTGCTGCTCAATCGCGTCCTCCAGCATGTCAATCGTCTCCCCGCCGGCGTGGATTCTCCCGATTTTGGCGAGGTAGTCCGGGCGCTTATAGCCCATCAGCATGGTCGTCATGGTCTGGATGCTGATGCTGTCGGCGCACGGCTCGGAGATCTTCACAGCCGTCCCCCTGCCGTCCTTTGATATCTTCAGCAGGAACGAGCCCTGGTTGCACTCCATGATCGGGTCCGTCATGGAGAAGCGCCACTCCCGCTCCGTACCGTCCGCCTTGAAGGGATAGTCCGCGACGAACGCGGGGAAATCCACAATCCTCGCCATATAGTAGGGGGAGATGGACTCCTTGATGCTGGCGTCCTCCAGCAGGAAGGCCAGCGGCTCGTCCGTATAGGTGCTGCCCTCCACCCGGTCGATCATGGAGAAGTGGGCGGAAACAAAGTTCCACAGCCCCGTGCGGGCCTCCTCATGATTGAAAATCATGTCCTTGATATAGAACACTTCATTTTCGATCCAGTAGATGATATACCCGTCCGGCTCCTCATTCTCGTTATAGTAGATTGCCGCCATGATATCGTCCCGGTCCCAGAGCCAGTATTCGTTCCAGGCCAGCTCATCCCGGAGGATGGCTCCGTGGGTATGCTCGGCAAAGCGGGCGTAGGTCTCCTTCAGTTCCTCGCCGTCCGCCTTCACCCGGCGCACGCTGCCGGCGACCTGGTGGTTTTTCGGAAGCTGATAGTCCTTGATCTCATACGAGATCTTGTCCGAGATCAGTTCCCAGCCCTTTCGCCGGTAATAGGGGATCGAATAGGGGTAGAGATAGCAGATATACTGCTTTTTCTCCCTCATGTTTTTCAGGGCCTGCTCCAGCAGCTTGTGCATCAGGCCCATATTGGAGTATTCCGGGTAGGTCCCCACTCCCGTCAGGCCGCCCATGGAATAGGTCTTCCCAAAAACCTTGACGCGCATCGGATAGACCGCCACCTGGGAAACCAGGGTGTCGCCGTCAAACCAGCCGATCACGTCCGCTTTCTGCATGGTTGGAAATTTCGCCCGGATGATCTCCTTCTCCTGCCAGCCCACGGAACTGAGTTCCTGATCCGTCACCTGGAATACATAGCGCAGCAGGGCGTTATATTGTTCCAGATACTCATTGCCTACCGGCCGCATTTTCAAATCTTTTTTATTCATCAAGAATCACCAAATTCTCCGTTTCATACAAAATATATCCATCGTTATAGTATAGGGGAAGTTCAAATAAAAGACAAGCCGCCCCATGGCCCAACACAATCCCAGTTGTCTCAAAGCAGGATTACGCCCCAACAAGACAGCGCCGCCAGAAATCCGGAAGCGGCCGCCTTGTTGGGGCTGTCCACAGTCGCTATTCTCATTGAGCCAAAGAGGCCGGAACCTCTGCCGCAATCAGCAGGCCGCATCATTGCCTTTCCGCCGGGACAGGCGCTTCAGGATGGCCGCTTCGATCTGATCCCCATATTTCATCCCCAGAAGAAACAGGACTAACCCCGCTACACCGATCAAAACCATCGCCCACGGAGAGACATGAAAGGCGGCGCCGCCCAGGGCGCTGGCAAAGAGCAGTCCCCAGGGGCGGGCAAGCAGGACGATCACCGCAAAGCAACGGAATGAGAGCGAGGACAGGCCGGCCAGGATGCACAGAAGATCGTCTGGGAAAAAGGGGAAAAGGAACGCCAGAGTGAGGAACACCGGAGCCTTGGTCTGGAGGATCTGCTGATATTTTTCAGACAGCCTCCGGCTGACAAAACGCCCGGCAAAGTCCCGGCCCAGCACCCGGGCCAACCAGAACAACAGCAGGGAACCGGCGACTACTGCGGCGAAGGTGAGGAAAAAGGAAGGCCATGTTCCAAAGAGAACACCGCCCGCGGCAGCGGTAATATTGCTGGGGATCGGAGCCAGCACGACAGAGAGAAATTGGAGCAGGAAAAAACACAGGTGGGAGTATGGCGCAAAGTCGTCAATGTAGGCCCGCAGGGATTCCTGAGAGGACGCCGCCTGGAAAAAGCCGGTGGAGTATAGGAACCATCCACCTCCGACAATCAGAAGCCCCGCTGCGGTCAGGAAGAGAATACGCTGTCTGGATTTCGTAAAAGACACCTCTTTATCGTTGAGCCGTGAAAGGCATTTTATCACACGTGAAGGGGAAAACGACAGAAACTGTCTTAACATTCTATGAAGGAATCGTAAATAAACATGGTCAGGGTCCCGGATTTTCCCTTTGCCGCAAAGGTGTGGACGCGCTCCCCGCGGCGCTCCATGCCCCGGCACTCATAAAACGGGTAATTGCAGGTGGTGTCTGTGAACAGGAAGAAATTGCTGATCCGCCGGTTCCTCATGTAATCCCGCGCGGCATCAAACAGCTTCTTCCCCAGGCCGATGCCCCGGTATCTGGAATTGACCGCAAAGAAGGCAATCTCTCCCTGGTACTCGGTCTGGGTGTCCTGGAGGAGCTGCCGGTCGATCTCTTCCACGCCGGAAAAGAACCTGGTGACCATACGCCCCTCTTTGGACAGGAACAGCGACGCCACGGAGAGGAGCATCCGCAGTCTGAGGCGGAACGGGCATCTCTTCTCCCTGCGGTCTTTGACCATGATAATCCCCACCGGGACTTCATCCACCAGCGCGACCTGGGTAAAGGTCTGATTGGTGAGGCAGCTGTCCAGATAGGCCCGCGCCAGCTTCTGCGCCGTCTTGGGGGAGGCAAACTTGTCATACTGCCACGTCTCCCGGATGATCCCGATCAAAGCCGGGCGGTCTGATGTCTGGTATTCTCTCAATACGATCTGTCCATCCATTTTGTTTTCTCCATTTCTTCTTTCCAAAATCGTCTGCGGGATCTCCTGATACCGCTTCAGCACATAGTCCCGCTTTTTTGTGAACCACCGGTACTCTGTAATCAAGGCTCCGACCACAAACAGCGCACCTGCGATCAAAAGACTGTGCTGGAAGCCCGCCCATTTCAGGACACAATAGCTGATGCCGGACGAGAGCAGCGCGGCGGCCAGATAAATACCAATCGCATACTGCTCCACCTTTTGCGGCGGCAGGGTGAGAAAGAAATCGTCCCACTTTTCGGTATTGACCCCGAACCGCTTCCCCTTCAGTAAAAGGAGCAGGAAAAACAGGCCCAGGCCGCTCCATAGGCACAGAAGCCATTTTCCCGCGATTACGGCCAGCAGAATCACCAACTTCAAAATACTCCCCCCTGGAATCAATAGCAGTAGCGCCGCCGGTATTTCAGGAGCATGACGGCGGACAGGACGACTGCCGCCAGCTCCGCGGCCGGTGTCGCCAGCCAGATCCCGGTGACGCCCAGAATGACCGGGAGGACCAGCATGGCGATCAGTGTAAAGACAAAGGTGCGGGAAAACGCCAGCACTGCCGAAATGAGCCCATTGGAAAGTGCGGTGAACATCCCGCTTGCAAAAATGTTGAAGCCCACAAAGAGCAGGGCCAGGGAACAGATCCGGTTTCCTGCCACAGCCAGGTCATAGACAGGTGTTCCGGGCCGGGCGAAGATGGACACCAGCGGCTCTGTGACAGCCAGAGAGACGAGCACGGTGGCCGCCGCAATCGCGCCGATGATTTTCAGACTGGTGCGGACCAGCTTCCTGAGCTTCTCATGGTTCTGTTCCCCGTAATAAAAGCTGAGCATGGGGGCCACCCCGTAGGCATAACCGGCATACAGGGACCCGGCAAAGGCCAGCACATAGGAGATGATGGTAATTGCGGCAACGCCGTCCTCCCCTACATATTTGAGCATCGTCCAGTTGAACATCAGCGTGATGATGCCGTTGACCAGCGCGGTGGCCATTTCAGAGCAGCCGTTCGTGACGGCTCTCCCGAGCGTTTGGGGCCGGCAGACCGGCCTGACAAAATGGAGCAGGCTGTTCCGGTTGGAGAACACCAGCAGGCCCACGATGGCTGTGATGGAGTACCCCAGGCCGGTGGCAACCGCCGCCCCGCCGATCCCCCAGCGGAAAACGGCGATAAACAGGTAGTCCAGCACGATATTGGTCACGCCGCCGGCGACGGAGCAGAGCAGGGAAAGGGACGCCTTGCCTGCTGCGATCATATAGAGGGTGAAGTTATTCATCAGAAGAATAGGGACGGTGAACAGCAGGTAACGGCTCAGATATTCCCAGCAATAGGCGGAGACCTCCGGGGACAGGGACATGGAGCCGAAGATCTTCCCCATGAACAGATAGCCCAGCCCGCACATCACAAGGCCGGTCAGGACATTGACCAGGATCAGAAACGTAAAGTCCTGCTTTGCTTCATCGGGCTTTCCCTCTCCCATCTTTCTCATGATAGCCGCGCTGCCGCCTGTGGCAAGCATGGTGGAAATGGCCGTCACCAGCGCGATGACGGGATAGACCAGATTGAGGGCAGACAGGGCACTGGTCCCGATCAGGTTTGAGACGAACAGCCCGTCCACCATCGTATAGAAGGACATGAATACGCTCATGGCGATGGTGGGGACTGCAAATTTAAGAATGTTTGTCAGGGTGACGGGTCTGCTGTATGCAATTTCATTCTGCACGGAAATTCCTCCTGCTTCTTGTGGTAGTTACCGGCATGGAGTATCATAATCCCTACAGTTACTGTACGGTCAAGGGGGTTTTTGAAAATGCTGCGGGAAAAACCGAAGCTGTTTACCATCGGCCAGTTTGCCGCTCTGCATGGGATCAACAAAAAGACACTCATGTGGTATGATGAGATCGGGCTGTTTAAGCCTGCGTTTATCCACGAAGAAAATGGGTACCGGCTATACAGCTATTACCAGAGTACGGAGCTGGAGGTGATCCTGCTGCTCCGGGACATGAACGTGCCCATCCGGGATATTCAGGAATTTATGAAAAACAGGTCCGCTGGGAGCATGGCGGACCTGCTTCGGGATAAAATCTCAGAACTGGACCGGACGATCCAGGGGCTGAAGGCCGTCCGGTCAAAACTGTGCAGCCGCCGCCAGGAGATGACCGAACTTTTGGACCTGGACCTCTCCGAGATCTCCCTCATTGAGCGGGAACCGCAGTATCTGGCGACGGTGCAAACATCACCGGAAAAGTCCCTGGAGGAGGAGATCGAGCTGATTCTTGAGCAGACCAAGAAATATCAGCTTCCGCGTATGTACCAGACTCCCTACGGCTCCATGCTCCCGGTGGAAAACCTCCTGGCCCGGAGGTTTGAGGACTACTCCAGGCTGTTTATCGAACTGCCGGACACGCAGAACAGGATGGGACTCCACAGGCGCCCCGGCGGGGTCTATTTGCGGGCATTCTGCATTGGGAATTGGGACAGGCTGCCTGCCCGCTATGAAGCGATCCTCCGCTACGCAGAGCAGCACCATTTACAGTTCTCCGGCTATGCCTATGAGATTGGGATCAATGAACTGGTGATCGACAGAATCGAGGACTATATTACAAAAATTGAAATCCCGGTTTTGAATTTCAATTGACAACAAAAAGCCAGGGTGCAGCAATCTGAAAAGATCACCGTTCCCTGGCTTCTTCATACTCTATTCGCCGGACTATGCGTTTTAATGCCGCAATTTCATACCCGGTTTTAAACAGAATGGAGCCGCAAGCACTCTGCGGCCCATAGGGTTCAATCGTAAACCAGGATTTGATTGAGGGCTACGCTACGTCGTCAGTAACATGAAATGTAACTTTACATGCCGTCGCATCAATCTCGCAAATCATCGCATAATAAGTTCTTTCTGTGCAAATATTCCCGTCAGGAGTAAGACTGACAAGCACCAGAGCGGTTCGCTCATCATCAATGTCAACAGCTGTAACGGCATCCTGAACAATTCCTGTATTTTTTCGTAAATTCCGATCTCCACGGACCAAGGTTATAGGAACGCAAAGGCGCTGTCTTCACAAATTCTGTTCTATCTTGCGCGTATATATACAGCCCCTTTATCACTGCGTCTTAAAAATTATTTTATCGCAAACGCTGAACTGCCCAGCGGCGGCAATGTCCCTTACTAAAACAGAGCAACGGCAGCGGATAACCTGATCTTCCAGCTGTTCCTGGGCGTGTTCGATCGTCTCCCGCGCAGTCACCCCCTGACCCGTCAAATGACAGCAAATAGAATGGGCCACTGTTTTGACGAAATCCACATACAATATCTCAGAAACCGGCAGCCGTACCGTTTCATCGATCCCGATGGGCAGTTCGGCGGTGTCCCCGTCCGCGCTGTTTTGCTGCTCCGGCACCGCCATTTTCAAATATCGAATATACTCCCGAACCATCTCATTCTGATCCACACATTTTCAATAAACCCAAAGGGCCGCACGCCGCTGCGCAGAATATCCATGCCCTTCTCCCCATGGCCGGTAACAAAGACGATTTTCCCGCCGGGGTCCGTGTGGTAGATCTGCCGGACAAGGTCCACGCCGTTGGGGGGAATCCCTTCCCAGGTCATAATCGAGAAAATAGAGATAGCTTCCACCGCTGCGGATAAACTGGAGCGGCTCCTGACCAGCAGAGGCCAGACAGACAAGTTGGCCTCTGCTTTGCTTTGCCGGATCGCCCGTTCCAGCAGCTCGGACAGAAGCTGCAATGTGAAGGGATCGTCGTCGCAAAGAATGATCGTTACCATAGGCGGAATCCTTTCTTGTCCATCTTTTCCCGCAGTATATCAGATTGAAAGGTTTTGTCCTGAATAAATGCAATTTGTCCTGAACGCATAGGACTAACTCGCATTTAAAGCCGAGGACGCACATCTGGGGCCAAAATCCAGCCTATCGCTCTTCATTCATGCTACAATGCCGCCGATAACAAGAGGGGATAAAAACCAAGGATGTCCCCATGAATCAAAAGGCAACACGAAAAATTACCCCCGCGGCTGTCAGGCTGCTGGCATTGGATGCCGTCCGGGGGGCCGTGATTGGAATGCTGATCGGGACAGGCGGGAGCAAGGTCCTGCTGGCGGCGGCGCTGCCGGAAAGGAAGCTGAACTTGTTGTATCGCCCTTTTGCAAAGGTCGGAAAAGCTGCGCTGATGCTATACAGCGTTCCATTTGTATTGGCATGGATTTTGATGCTGTTTGGACTGACACCTTCTCTTCCCTCGCACAATTTCCCGGCGGGGATGTTGTGGTCATCCTCATCACACTGGCTGCTGGCTGGATAGGATATTTGATAAGGCCTATCTAATGTGAAGCGAGATGGTAGATATAAGAATCAGAAACAAACGCATATAGCATCTTGTTGGCATTTTTAACAATAATTTCTTGTAACCCCTTGTGAATTTATCATGAATTTTCGCCGCCTAATAAATGACACTTCTATTCCCTATTGTTTTTTTCTCTGTTCTCGATTACACTTATTTTAACTGGAGGAAGAATTCCATGAAAGTAAAGAACAGCCTGGACGAAATTTTGTATGAGCATATTGTTGAGAGCCTCATTAATGGTGATTATGAGATGGGACAAAACCTGACCTTGGACGAACTGGCTCATCGCTTCGAGGTCAGCCGAACGCCGGTGGTTCAGGCCGTTAAATTACTGGCCAATGACGGGATCCTTCAGATCATGGGTAATGGCCGCATCTATGTGCCGGAGTATGACCAGGAGCATGTGCGCCAGATGTGTGAAGTCCGTCAAATGGTAGAGGGACATGCGCTGGAGCGGTTTATGTCCGGCCTTGGGCTGTCGGCAGAAACCGTATTAGCCCAGTTGAATCGTTACAGTGAAGAGGGTGTCCGCCTCACCGGCAGTTCTTTTTCTCCAAAAGAATTCGCCATGTTGGACCGCCGCTTTCATCGGTTGCTTGTAGAAGCGTCAGGGAACAGGATTCTGCTGGAGACGTATGACCGGGTACAGGGGCGCTTTCTAGTGTCCAACTATCTGCTTTGCCCTTTGCGGCTCCGGGACTTTAGCGGCACAGCCAGAGATCACGTTCGCCTAGTAGAGTCCATCCGTTCCGGAGATATCACGAGGGCCCAGCACTGTTTACAGCAGCATATCGAAGGTGTGCTTCGCCGGTTGTAAGGATGGGGCCGTTT
>OOIG01001210.1_pt1 | contig 19662 bp, 17 predicted proteins | sample 1692091 | NCBI WGS metagenome assembly OOIG01 (sample SAMN06348188, study PRJEB24527) | human gut metagenome | biome: human gut; feature: ankylosing spondylitis patient; material: feces | host: Homo sapiens | place: China | collected 2015-10 | reverse complement strand
TATTCTATCCCATCTTGCCCCGTTCGTCAACCGCCGGGGAAGATTCCTTCCGTTCCCGGGTCCGGCCCAGGGTCAGGGCCAGAATCTCCGCCGCTCCGGCGTCCCGCAGCACCCGGGCGCACTCCGCCAGGGTGGCGCCGGTGGTGCAGATGTCGTCCACCAGCAGGATACGATGCCCCGAGATCCGCTCCGGGTCCACCGCCTCATAGACCCCCAGCACATTGGCCCGGCGGGCGGCAGCTTCCTTCAGTCCCGACTGGGCGGGGTTGTGGACGGTCTTGCGCAGCAGCGGCAGCGGCTTCGTCTCCCACAGGCGGCAGGCGCTCTCCGCCAGCAGGCGGGCCTGGTCATACCCCCGCTGACGCAGGCGCCTGGGGCTGACAGGTACCCAGGTCACCGTGTCGAACGCTCCGGAGAAGTGCTCCGCCGCACACCCGGTGATCAGCTCTCCCAGGGGCACCGCAGCAGAGGACATCCCCTGGAACTTGAAGCGGTGGAGCCCCTCTCGGGCCAGGCCCTGGTACCACAGAGGCGCCGCGCAGAGAAAGCCGCCGGGCCCCCGGCGCAGGGCGTCGGCTCCCTCCGTCCAGGGAAGCTCCCCGCGACAGGTGTCACAGATGCCCGGTCTGTCCAAAACACGGCCGCAGAAGGGGCACTTGGCTGGGAAGATGAGGTCCAGGGGGGCGGACAGCAGGCTCATCGTTTCTCTGCCTCCGCCAGCAGTTCGTCATACGTGGTATGCAAAGCGTCACGGATACCCCGGAGCTGGGAAGCCTTGATATGCTGAGCCCCTCGTTCAATCTTCACCAGCGATTCCCGGGTGATTTCCACGCCCTCCAGCTGGAGCAGGCGGACCAGTGCCATGGGCTTGATGCCTCGATTTTTTCGGATCCGCCGAATATTGGCTCCAATCCGGATGTCCTGCTTGATCTTCTGCTCCTCCATAGACGCCTCCGCAACAGGACCTGTTTCGGTCCGATTTTGCTTTATTCTATGGAGGAAAGGTAAAAAAATGGGACCCATATGGGTCCGTGTTGCACGCCTGTTCTATGAAACCGTTGGCGTCAGTTTCCATCTGCAAAACTCAGCCATGACGGCTGGGCGGATACGCAGGGGACGCCGGATGGCGGCCTCGGGGTGTCTGCTCCCGCAGGGGCTGGTCCAGCAGGGATACAGCCCCCGTTTCTCTTTTGTCTTTCCAAAAGGGAAACGGGGGTGCATCTGCCCAGCCAGCAGCATAACTGCCCGTCCCGCGTCCAATGGGACGCACCCTATCCTCCACCGGCAGCAAACCTGGCGGCCTTTATCTCTCCGCCGGATCCGCAAAATGTGCCAGCCTCCACCGGAGGCCGGAATACCGCCGCTGCTGACGGTCGTTGGCCGCCATGGCCCGGATGGCCGCGTCGTCCCCCACCACGATCAGAAGCTCTCTTGCACGGGTCAGGGCCGTGTACAGCACCCCCCGCACCATCAGGGACGGCGCCGCCGGCATGGCCGCCAGCACCACGCACTGGTACTCGCTGCCCTGGGCCTTGTGGACCGTCATGGCATAGGCCAGATCGATCTCATTGAGCATATCCAGCGTGTACGTGGCGATCCGGTCATCAAAGTTCACCACCAGCAGCTCTCCGGACGGGTCGATCTCCACGATCCTTCCCACGTCTCCGTTGAACATGCCGGTGCCCACGGTGCCGTCCGCCTTTTCCCATACCACGTTGTAGTTGTTTTTCGTCTGCATGATCCGGTCTCCGGTGCGGAACAGCCGCTCTCCCCACTGGATCTCCCGTTTGTCCGCCGCCGGCGGGTTCAGCGCCGCCTGAAGACAGCGGTTCAGATTCTCCGTGCCGCTGGGCCCCTTCCGGGTGGGCGTCAGCACCTGGATCTGGTCCGCCGGGATGCCCATGTGGTCCGGCAGCCGGGTTTTGCACAGCTCCACCACCGTGGAGAGGGTCCGCTCCCCATCCCGGCGGCAGAGGAAGAAGAAGTCTCCCTGGTTGTTGGCCAGCTGGGGCGGCTGGCCCAGGTTCACCGCGTGGGCGTTGCGGATGATGGCCGACTGCTCCGCCTGGCGGAACACCTCCCGGAGGAACACCGTCTCCACCCTGCCGCTGCGGATCAGGTCGGAGAACACGTTTCCCGCCCCCACGGAGGGCAGCTGGTCCGCATCCCCCACCAGCACCAGCCGGGTGCCGGGCCGCAGGGCCCGCAGCAGGGCGGAAAACAGCGCCAGGTCCACCATGGACATCTCATCCACGATCACCGCGTCCGCCTCCAGCGGCTCCTTTTCCGTCTTTTGGAACGTCACCTGATGGGTGACGTCGTTCCAGCTCATCCCCAGCATCCGGTGGACCGTCTGGGCCTCCATGCCGGTCAGCTCGCTCATGCGCTTGGCCGCCCGCCCGGTGGGGGCCGCCAGGACGATCTCCAGGCCCATCCGCCGGAACAGGGCCACGATGCCCCGGACCGTGGTGGTCTTGCCGGTGCCGGGGCCTCCCGTGAGGACCAGCACCCCCGTCCGGGCGGCCAGCTCCACCGCCTGCCGCTGCAGGGGGGCGTAGGTGATGCCCTGCCGGGCCTCCAGCTCGTCCACCGCCCGGCCCGCCTGGGCGCTGCGGTCTGTATCCGCAGCCAGCAGCCCCGCCAGGCGGATGCAGGCGGAACACTCCGCCTCCCACAGCCGCCGGAGGTAGCAGGCCTCCACATTGGCCACCTGTTCCTGGACCACCGCGCCCCGTTCAATGAGGCTGTCCAGAGCCTGCTCCACCAGCTCCGCCCCGCTGTCCAGCAGCTGGGTCGTGGCGGAGATCAGCTTGTTCCGGGGCAGGAACACGTGGCCGTTGTTTTCATTGTGGCTCAGCTCAAAGGTCACCGCCGCCTGGAGCCGCTGGTCGCTGTCCGCGGCCAGTCCCATGCCCATAGCGATCCCGTCGGTGACGGAGAACTCCACCCCGCACGCCTCGCCGGAGAGGAGGTAGGGATTCTCCCGCACCTTCTCCAGCGCCGCGTCGCCGTACTGCCGCCGCAGCTCCATAGCCAGGACAGGAGGCAGCTGGTACTGGGCCAGAAAGGCCATCAGCCGCCGCAGGCCCATGTGCCGGCGGAAGCTCTCCGCGATCTCCTGGGCCTTGCGGGCGGTGACGCCTTTGAGCGTGGTCAGGCGCTCCGGCTCCCGCTCCAGAACGTCCAGGGTCTCCGCCCCGAACCGCTCCACAATCCGCCGCGCGGTGGCGGGGCCCACCCCCTTGCAGATGCCGGAGGAGAGATAGCTGAAGATCTCCTCCTCGTCCTCCGGCAGGCTCCGCTCCAGCTCCACCGCCCGGAGCTGTTCCCCGTGCTGGGGGTGGGTCTCCGGCACGCCGGAGACCGCCAGGTGCTCTCCCGGCGCCACGCAGGGGATACAGCCCACCACCGTAATCACCTCACCCTCCTCCGTCAGGAGGCGCAGGACCGTATAGCCGTTCTCGGCATTTTGAAAAATGATGCTATGTACCGTTCCCTCACAGGTGACCAGCTCTTCCATGCTCTTCCTCTTTCGTATGCTCGTTTTCGTCCAGGCGGATCACGGCGCCGTCCGTCAGCGCCACCCCCGGATCCCGGTCCGCCAGATAGGCCGCCAGCGCCCGGGCGTCCCGGGTCAGCCCACAGTCCGCCAGCACGATTCTGGCCCCGGGCAGGCGCCCCCGCAGGCGCCGCAGCTCCCGCACGTCCGCCTCCATGGCCAGGGCCTCTCCCCGCAGGGGCAGCACCAGCAGCAGCCCCGGCACCGCCGGCCGCCCCGCCCGGAAAAAGGCCCCTGCCACGATCCACACCAGGGTGGTCACGCCCACCGCGGAGAGGAACGCGATCAAACCGTCTTGCAGCAATGTCATCCCAAATCACCTCGGGATAGTGTATGCAAAGGGGCAGATTCGGTGTTCCGGGGCGGGAGTGTTTGGGGTGCGTCCCATTGGACGCGGAATGGCAGCTATGATGATAGCTGGGCAATGCACCCCCCATTTTCTTTTCGGTCTTGCCGAAAAGAAAACGGGCCGTGCACGGTCCAAAAGAAAAGGCCGCTTGGACGCGCTCCGGTGCAGTGGCCCTCCGCGCGCAACGGGGGTCGGCGTATCGGTGCCTGCTCCGATTTGGACTGGCCTTCGGGCACGCTATGCTCTTCTGCGATTCCTGTTGCTGCCGTCCCGTGGCGGATGGCGCCGACCTCGTCGGGGTGGTTGTCGCATGGAGCTGCTTCTCTTTTCGCTACCGCTCACGCTCCCGCGAAGAATCCGGCAGCGCGTAGCGCAGCGGAACGCGCGGAAAGAGAAGCAGACCAAATGCGTCCTTGCACCCCGTTGACCTTTGCACCCGCGCCGCGGGAATCCGCGTTCAAGCCTGTACCGCACCCCGCCGCGCCCGTCGGGAGGTCATCGCAAACCCGCAGGCACCATCTCTCGTCAACTCCCGTACAGCAACTTTGCACGGACGTGCAAAGTTGTGACCAAAAGCGTTTTTTCTCTTACACCGGGCGCGGCGCGTTCTCTTTTTGGCGCTGACAAAAAGAGAATGGGGGGCGCATCCCCCGTGGAAACGGCCCCCTGGCGGGAGCCAGTCTCCCCGGGCGGTTGATAAGCGCCTCTACACCTCCGCCGGAGGCATTTCCGGCACTGAAAAGAGAAACCTCTCCTGAAAGGAGTCAATCATACACATTATGCAGGACAAGATCATCGTCAAAGGCGCCCGCGCCAACAATCTGAAGAATATCGACGTCACCATCCCCCGGGACAAGCTGGTGGTCATGACGGGCCTCTCCGGCTCCGGCAAGTCCTCCCTGGCCTTCGACACCATCTACGCCGAGGGCCAGAGAAGGTATGTGGAGTCCCTCAGCTCCTATGCCCGGATGTTCCTGGGCCAGATGGACAAGCCCGATGTGGACTATATCGAGGGTCTCAGCCCCGCCATCTCCATTGACCAGAAGACCACCAGCAAGAACCCCCGGTCCACCGTGGGCACGGTGACGGAGATCTACGACTACCTCCGCCTGCTGTGGGCCCGGGTGGGCACCCCCCACTGCCCCAAGTGCGGCAAGGAGATTCGCCAGCAGACCATTGACCAGATCATCGATCAGGTCCTCTCTCTGCCGGAGGGCACCCGCATCCAGGTGATGGCCCCCGTCATCCGGGGCAAGAAGGGTGAGCACGCCAAGATCTTTGAGGACGCCAAGCGGTCCGGCTACGTCCGGGCCCGGGTGGACGGGAATCTGTACGAGCTGGACGAGGAGATCAAGCTGGAGAAGAACAAGAAGCACACCATCGAGATTGTGGTGGACCGGCTCATCATCCGTCCGGATATCCAGCAGCGGCTGACGGACAGCGTGGAGACCGCCTCCGGCCTCACCGGCGGGCTGGTGGTCGTCAACCTCCTGCGGGAGGAGCGGGATCTGACATTCTCCCAGAATTATGCCTGCGAGGACTGCGGCATCTCCATCGAGGAGCTGACGCCCCGGATGTTCTCCTTCAACAACCCCTTCGGTGCCTGTCCCACCTGTACGGGCCTGGGCAGCCAGCTGAAGGTGGATCCGGAACTGATCGTGCCGGACAAGTCCCTCTCCATCCTGGAGGGGGCCATCCAGGCCAGCGGCTGGAACAACATCCGGGGGGACGGCATCTCCCGGATGTACTTCGACGCCCTGGCGAAGAAATACCACTTCTCCCTCACCGACCCCTGGGAGACCCTGCCGGAGGACGTGCGGAGCATCATCCTCTACGGCACCGGCGGGGAGAAGCTGGAGCTCCACTACGACCAGCCCCGGGGCAAGGGCGTGCTGTATCAGCCCTTTGAGGGCATCTGCAACAACGTGGAGCGCCGCTACAAGGAGACCCAGTCCGATGCCAGCAAGCGGGAGCTGGAGGAGCTGATGGCCGAGTGCCCCTGTCCCACCTGTAAGGGAAAGCGGCTGAAGAAGGAGTCCCTGGCGGTGACCGTGGGGGACAAGGACATCGACGCCCTGACCCGGATGTCCGTGGTGGACGAGCTCCAATGGGTGGACCGGCTGGAGCTGACGCACCAGCAGCACCTGATCGCAGACCGGATCCTGAAGGAGATCAAGTCCCGGCTGGGGTTCCTCCAGTCCGTGGGCCTGGGCTATCTGACCCTCAGCCGCAGCGCGGGGACCCTCTCCGGCGGCGAGAGCCAGCGGATCCGCCTGGCCACCCAGATCGGCTCCAGCCTGATGGGGGTGCTGTATATCCTGGACGAGCCCTCCATCGGTCTGCACCAGCGGGACAACGACAAGTTGCTGGCGACGCTGCAGAACCTGCGGGACCTGGGCAACACCCTGCTGGTGGTGGAGCACGACGAGGACACCATGCGGGCGGCGGACTACCTGATCGACATCGGCCCCGGCGCCGGCATCCACGGCGGCGAGGTGGTGGCCGCCGGTACACCGGAGGAGGTCATGGCCAACCCCAACAGCCTGACGGGTCAGTATCTCTCCGGCAAGAAGAGGATCCCCGTGCCGGAGACCCGGCGGCCGGGCAACGGCAAGAGCCTGAAGGTCATCGGCGCGGCGGAGAACAACCTGCGGCACATCGACGTGGAGTTCCCCCTGGGGACCTTTACCGTGGTTACCGGCGTGTCCGGCAGCGGCAAGAGCTCCTTGGTGAATGAGATCCTGTTCAAGAAGCTGGGCGTGGAGCTGAACCGGATGAAGGTCCACCCCGGCAGGTGCGACCGGATCGAGGGAATCGAGTATCTGGACAAGGTGGTGGACATCGACCAGAGCCCCATCGGCCGGACACCCCGGTCCAACCCCGCCACCTACACCGGCCTCTTCAATGACATCCGGGACCTGTTCGCCTCCACTCAGGAGGCCAAGAGCCGGGGCTACGGCCCGGGGCGGTTCAGCTTCAACGTCCGGGGCGGCCGGTGCGAGGCCTGCTCCGGCGACGGTGTGCTGAAGATCGAGATGCACTTCCTGCCGGACATCTTTGTGCCCTGCGAGGTGTGCAAGGGCAGGCGGTACAACCGGGAGACCCTGGAGGTCCGCTACAAGGGCAAGAACATCGCCGACGTGCTGGAGATGACCGTGGACGAGGCGGTGGAGTTCTTCGCGCCCCTGCCCAGGATCCGCAACAAGCTCCAGACCCTGTGCGACGTGGGCCTGGGGTATGTGAAGCTGGGCCAGCCCTCCACGGAGCTCTCCGGCGGTGAGGCCCAGCGGGTGAAGCTGGCTACGGAGCTCAGCAAAATCGCCACCGGCAAGACCATCTATATCCTGGACGAGCCCACCACCGGCCTCCACACCGACGATGTGCGCAAGCTCCTGGAGGTGCTCCAGCGGCTGGTGGACAGCGGCAACACCGTGGTGGTCATCGAACACAACCTGGACGTCATCAAGTGCGCCGACCACCTGATCGACCTGGGCCCCGAGGGAGGCGACGGCGGCGGCACCATCGTCTGCACGGGCACGCCGGAGGAGGTGGCCGCCTGCCGGTCGAGCTTCACGGGCTGGTACCTGAAAAAGCTGCTGGAGCGGTAAGACCGCGCAAAAAGGGCCTCCGCTGTATGCGGAGGCCCTTGTCTATGGGGCGTCAATTCCAGAAGTTCGGAAACAGCAGCTCCGAGATCACCTTCACCAGCAGCAGGAGCAGCACGACCACCACCGCAGGCCGGACGATTTTGCTGCCATTCCTGATGGCCAGGCCGGCGCCCAGATAGTGTCCCAGGATGGAGGCCAGAGCGGCCGCCAGCCCCACACCCAGAACGACGGTCCCCGCCATCAGGGCGGAGCACACACCGCCGATGTTGGAGGCCAGGTTGATGACCTTTACCCCGCCGGCCGCGTGGCGGGTGTCCATCTTGCCCAAGTGGATGAACACCAGCATCAGAAAGGTGCCGGTGCCGGGGCCGTAGTAGCCGTCATACGTCCCGATGAGCAGCGCGGCGGCCCAGACGATGGCCGCCTGCCGCCGGGGCGGGATGGGGGCCGGCTCCTCCGGCCACGTTTTGGTCCGCAGGGTGAAGAAGGCCACCACCGGCAGCACCGCCAGCAGCAGATACTTCAGCACCACATCCGGCGTGTGAAGCTGCAGCTGGGTCCCGCAGACGGAGCCTGCCACCGCCAGCCCGGCGGCAGGCAGGAACAGCCGCCAGTGAACGTACCCCTGGTGGATGAAGCGGGCGGTGGAAAACGCGGTGCCGATGCAGGAGGAGAGCTTATTGGTGCCCAAAACAAAGTGGGTGGGCAGGCCGGAGAAGGCCATCAGGTATACAGGGACGGAGATAATGCCGCCGCCCCCGGCGATGGCGTCCATAAAGCCGGCCAGAAAGACGCCGCCGCAGATCAGAAGGACCACCCACAGGGGGAAGCCGTCCAGCGTGGTTTCCGTGAAGAGAGTGAGGACCGAGGCTGACATATATGCACCTCCCGGAGTAAATTCGACAAAATCTCTATCAGTATACCAGCTCCATAGGCCCCTGGCAAGAGCGGAAGCGCCGCAATTTTGCTGAAATTCCCGCATCTCTCCGAAGAAATGCCGCCGGAACGGTTGTTTTTCCGGCGGGCGTGTGATACTGTGAAACAGGCGGGGCGGGATCGCCCGCGAAAATGCTCAAAGAAAGTTGAGGATCACCTATGTCAAATATCAAACAAGTCGCCATGATTACTGTCTGCGGCCGGCCCAATGTGGGCAAATCCAGCCTCACCAACGCATTGGTGGGGGAAAAGGTAGCCATCGTCTCCAACAAGGCACAGACCACCCGGAACCGCATCTACGGCGTGGTGAACCGGGAGGACACCCAGTATATCCTGCTGGACACGCCCGGCCTCCACAAGCCCAAGTCCGCCCTGGGGGACTACATGGTGAAGGTCGTCACCTCCAGCCTCTCCGACGTGGACTGCGCCCTGCTGCTGGTGGAGCCCATCCCCCATGTGGGCGGCCCGGAGCAGGCACTCATCGACCGGATCCGGGAGGAGGAGATCCCCTGCATCCTCTGCGTCAACAAGATTGACACTGTGGAACCGGCGGAGCTGCTGCCGGTGATCGCCGCTTACAACCAGGCATGGGACGGCTTTGACGCGATCATCCCCATCTCCGCCCACACCGGCAGCGGCCTGAAGGATCTGATGAAGGAACTGCGGAAGTATGCCCAGGAAGGCCCTCAGCTGTTCCCGGACGGGATGACGACGGACCAGCCGGAGCGGCAGGTGATGGGGGAAATCCTGCGGGAGAAGCTGCTGCTGTGCCTGGACAAGGAGATCCCCCACGGCACGGCGGTGGAGATCACGAAGTTCTCTGAGCGGGACAGCGGCGTCATCGATGTGGATGCCACCATCTACTGTGAGAAGGCCAGCCACAAGGGGATCATCATCGGCAAGCAGGGGGCCATGCTGAAAAAGATCAGTTCCCTGGCCCGGCAGGATATGGAGAAGTTCATGGGCACCAAGGTGTATCTGGAGACCTGGGTGAAGGTCAAGGAGAACTGGCGGGACAACGTGAATTACGTACGGTCTTTCGGCTACCGGGACGAATAAGGAGGAAGCGTGCGGTCTCCGGTATTCCGCAGGCTGCCGTGCGGGGAGTGAGAATATGAGACTGGTATTGAGCGACACGGCACTGCCAGCCGGACTGCCGGTCCGGGAGGACTGGCACTATGTGGACCTGAGCCAGCTGAAAATCGCGGATTGTATGGGCTGCTTCAGCTGCTGGGTCAGAACGCCGGGGCGGTGCGTGATCCGGGACGACGCTGTAGGCGTATATCCCCTGATTGCCCACAGCGACCATGTGATCTATGTCAGCCGTCTCTTCTGCGGGTCCTATGACGTACCGATGAAGACCATGCTGGAGCGGGCCATTCCCATCCAGCAGGCGTTTATTCGGATACACCACGGAGAGACGCACCATATACAGCGGGCGGTGGCGGAGAAAGACGCGGTGATTCTGGCCTATGGAGATACCGGAGACGAGGAGCAGGCGCTCTTCCGTCTGCTGGCGGCCCGCAACGCCCATAATATGCTGTTTCGGAGCTGGAGTGTCCGCTTCCTTCGGGAAGAGGAGCTGGCCGGGGCCATTAGGGAGGAGGTACGCGCATGGGAAAGCTCCTGATCGTCAATGGGAGTCCCCGGGCGCCCCGTTCCAACTCCCGGAGGTATATCGAACAGTTTCTTCCGTGTTGGGGAGAGACGGCGGACCAGTATACCGCGCTGAGGGGTGGACCGCTCTCCCCAGAGGACTGTACGGATCTGCTGCTGGTGTTCCCCCTGTACGCAGACGGCATACCGGCGGTGCTGATGAGGACCCTGAAGGAACTCGCAGTATGGAGGGGAACGGCCCGCCCCAGGATCCACGTACTGGTGAACTGCGGCTTTCTGGAGCCGGAGCAGACCCGGCCTGCGGTAGAAATGGTGCGCTTTTTCTGCAAACGATATGGATTTCCCTGGGGGATGGCGCTGCAGATCGGCTCGGGAGAGGCGATCTTGAATACGCCTTTTTCCTTTCTGGTGCGGCGGGGCCTGCGCCGCCTGGCCGCTGGTATGCGGGCGGGACGGAGCGAGGTGCTGTCGGTGCGGATGCCGCTGAACAGGCGGATGTTCGTCTGGGCCTCCGGCCGGTACTGGACCGATTACGGCGCGAAAAACAACATCACCGCCGGAGAGATGCGGACCATGGAGATCGAGGGAGGCTAGAGATTCCCAGCCATAAAATCAGACAACATTCGCAGACTACTTCTGGGAGGAGGTCTGCGGAATGGACAAACAAAGGCTTTGGGAGTGCTTCTGCCTCACCGGCGAACCGCTGGTGTACCTGCTGTATCAGGCCGCTCTGGACCAGGAGTCCGGCGGCGGGATCAGCGCATAGAACGGAGGGCGGACGCTCTCCGTACATAAGGAGGGAGCGCGTTGGCCGAGCGGGCCTACATCGTGACAAAGGGCGTGGTCCTGCGGGAGACGGAGACGAAAGAGGCGGATAAGATCCTGACGCTGCTGACAGCGGACCGGGGCAAGATCTCCGTCATCGCCCGGGGCGTCCGGCGGAAGAGCTGCAAGTACGCCGCCTGCGCTCAGCAGCTGGTCTATTCGGAGTGGACCCTCTATCAGAAGGGCGAGTGGTACTACGCCAATGAAGGAGCCACGGCGGAGCTGTTCAACGGCCTGCGGACGAATCTGGAGGCGCTGGCCCTGGGCTGCTACTTCGCGGAGCTGACAGAGACCGTCACGGCGCCGGAGGTCCCTGCCGGGGCACTGCTGCCCCATCTGCTGAACGGGCTGTACGCCCTCTCCGCTTTACAGAAGCCGCCGGCACTGGTGAAGCCCGCCTTTGAGATCAAACTGCTGTGCTTGGCGGGATATGAACCTTTGGCGGACAGCTGCGCCTACTGCGGCCGGCCGGACCCGGAGCAGCCCCTGCTGGACGTGGTACAGGGCATCCTGCGGTGCCGGAGCTGCGGCGCGAAGGAGAGCGCCCTGTCCATGCCCCTGTGCCCGGATTCCCTGGCGGCCCTGCGGCATATCGTGTACGGGGACCCCAAGCGGCTCTACTCGTTCCGGCTGACAGGCCCGGCGCTGGAGCGACTCTCCGCGGCGGCGGAGGCTTTCGTGGCCGCCCAGCTGGAGCGGGGATTCCGGACGCTGGAATTTTACAAGAGCCTCCAGCCGCCGGAAGAGTTGTCGAAATAAGATACATTTTGTATTTCTTTTGCTGATTTATACGAAACGGAGCGGAATATGACAGAATTTGTCCTCGGCTCCTACCGGCTGGAGGTGGACGTGGAGGCCACCCGGGCCTGGTATGGCCGTTACGGTAACGCTACCGGGGGCTGCGGCTGCGCCTACTGCCGAAACTATGCTGCCGCAGTTGGGGTCCTGCCGCCAGAAGCAGCAGCGTTTCTGGAACCCCTGGGGCTTAACCTCCGCAGGCCCGGAGATATTGGCGAGTATGGTCCCCGCCAGGGCGGGCGGTGGTATATGCCCATGTGGCACATTGCAGGCCGCCTGCTGGAAGCGGGGGAGGGAGAGCTGCCCATTGCCCCCGGCGTCACCGCCGGGTTCGCCACAGATATGGGACCGTTCCTCCGGAACTTCCCGGAGCCCTGCTTCCAGTGCTGGCTTTCCGTGACCCTGCCCTGGGTGCTGGAGGAACCGGCAGATGAAGCCCCTGACGACAGTGACAATGAAGCGAAAACCCTTGACAGGAGAACCGAACCATGAGTGACCTATTTGACAAATCCATCCGCACCCTGGAGCTGCCCCGGGTGCTGGAGCTGCTGAGCGAGCAGGCGGTCAGCGCAGAGGCCAAGCAGCGGGCCCTCCGCGTCCGGCCGGAGACAGAGCCGGAGGAGGTCCTGCGGCTGCTGGACCAGACCGACGCCGCCCGGAATCTGATCGGCCTGCGGGGCAGCCCGTCCTTTTCCGGCGTGAAGCCGGTGGCGGAGGCCCTGGACCGGGCGGACCGGGGCGGCGCCCTGAACACTCGGGAGCTGCTGACCATCGCGGATCTGCTGACCGCCGCCCGCCGGGCCAAGGAGTACTTCAACGACGAGGCGGCGGAGAAGACCGCCATCGACCACCTGTTCCTCTCCCTCCACGGCAACCGTTTCTTGGAGGAGAAGATCAAGCGGGCCATCCCCGACGAGGACACCATCGCCGACGCCGCCAGCACGGAGCTGGCGGACATCCGCCGCCACATGCGGGCGGCCCAGGCCAAGAGCCGCCAGATCCTTCAAAAGATCATCTCCTCCCCCAGCTATGGGAAAATTTTGCAGGAGACCATCATCACCCAGCGGGACGGCCGCTTCGTGGTGCCGGTGAAGGCGGAGCACAAGGGCGACCTGCCGGGACTGGTCCACGACATCTCATCCACCGGCGCCACGCTGTTCGTGGAGCCCATGGGGGTGGTCCAGGCCAACAACGAGCTCAAGGAGCTGGAGGCCAAGGAGAAAAAGGAGATCGACCGGATCCTCCGCTCCCTCTCCGCTGAGGCCGCCGCCTATCAGCGGGATATCCTCTGGGACTATGAGATGCTGGTGCAGCTGGACCTGATCTTTGCCCGGGGCCAGCTGAGCTATAAGATGAACGGCAGCCGCCCGGAGATCCGGAGCGACGGCTGCGTTACCCTGCGCCACGCCCGCCACCCCTTGTTGGACAGCGCCAAGGCGGTGCCCATTGATCTGGAGCTGGGCCGCCGGTTCGACACCCTGGTGATTACCGGACCCAACACCGGCGGCAAGACCGTCAGCCTCAAGACCCTGGGCCTTCTCACCTTGATGGCCCAGTGTGGCTTCCACATTCCGGCGGACTACGGCAGCGCCGTCAGCGTCTTTGAGCGGGTGCTGGCGGATATCGGTGATGAGCAGAGCATCGAGCAGAGCCTCTCCACCTTCTCCGCCCACATGGTGAACATTGTGAAGATTTTGGAGGAGGCAGACGGCCACAGCCTGATCCTCTTCGATGAGCTGGGCGCGGGCACCGACCCGGTGGAGGGCGCGGCCCTGGCGATCGCCATTATCCAGCACGTACGGGAGAAGGGGGCCAAGGTGGCGGCCACCACCCACTACGCGGAACTCAAGACCTTTGCCATGACCACCAAGGGAGTGGAGAACGCCAGCTGTGAGTTTGACGTGGAGACCCTCCGGCCCACCTATAAGCTCCTCATCGGCATTCCCGGCAAGTCCAACGCCTTTGCTATCTCTCAACGGCTGGGGCTGGACCCGGCGGTGATCGAGACCGCCAAGGCCCAGATGGACAGCGAGTCCATCCGGTTTGAGGATGTGCTGACTCAGCTGGAGGCCAAGCGCCAGAGCCTGGAGAAGGACAAGGACGAGGCCGAGCGGCTGCGGGTCCAGCGGGAGGCTGATGCCAAGCGGGCCAGAGAGTTCCGGGAGCAGATGGAGCGGGCCAAGGAGAATGCCCGCACCCGGGGCGAGGCCGAGGCCCGACGGATCATCCGGGAGGCCAGAGCCCAGGCGGAGCAGGTCATGGCAGAGCTGGACCAGCTGCGCCGTCAGCAGGAGAAGGCGGCGGGCTGGCAGAGTGTCAACGACGCCCGGGCCGCCATTCGGGGCCAGCTGAACCAGGCGGAGGAGGCCCTCCATTTCAAAGAAGAGAAGGAACCCATTCCTGCTCCCAGCCGTCCCATTCAGGTGGGCGACCTGGTGGAGCTGGGCGGTACCCGAACCAAAGCAACCGTCACTGCCGTGAACGGCGATAAGCTGCTGCTGCTGGCAGGGCATATGAAACTTACCGTCAAAGCCAGCGAGGTGCGCCTGGTGGAGGAGGCGGAGGTCCAGGAGAAAAAGGCCGCCCAGCGCCAGGTTCAGACTACCATCCGCTTGGCAGGGGCCCGGGCCGCCTGCAACGAGATCGACCTGCGGGGCATGATGACTGACGAGGCGGAGCTGGCCGTAGAGCGGTTTCTGGACAACGCCGTCATGGGCAAACTTAACGAGGTGACCATTATCCACGGCAAAGGCACCGGCGCCTTGCGCAAAGCGGTCCAGCAGCAGCTGCGCCGTCACCCGAGAGTAAAGAGCTTCCGCCTGGGCCGCTACGGCGAGGGGGAAGATGGAGTAACCATGGTGGAGCTGAAGCAGTAAGCTGCGGAAAGGACCGGCTACCCTGAGCGGAGTCCCTCGCCGTTTCCGCCGCTGTGCGGCGTACAAGCATTTTCGCCTGGGCGAAAATCTTGGCGCGCGGGCGGATTTACTCCGCCCGCGCAGGTGAAATGAAACGGGGTCCCCGCGGGGCCTGCCCCGTGGGGCGAGGGGGAAGACGGAGTAACCGTGGTGGAGTTGAAGCCGTAAGCTGCGGAAAGGCGGTGCTCTCCTGCACAATTTTGCCGGTAGCGCGTAAAATAGTAGGGAGCGGCCGTGAAACGTATGAATTCCGTATTTTTAGGGAAAAATCTTTTATATTGAGGCGGATTTCAGGAGATAATCTGACGAAAGTGCGGGTTTCTTGTAAAATTTCCCACAAAATAGTCGCTTGTCATTCCGAATAAAAGGATAAATTTGTGGAATGTGCCGTTGACGGGAAAAGAGAAATTTGCTAACATATCAGCATATTCCCGAACTGCGGATAACAGCTTGCAGAGATTGCGATAGAAGAGGAGAAGAAGGTCTATGTATACTCAGGAAGTAACCATCAATAACGAGGTCGGTTTGCACGCGAGACCTGCCACCTATTTCATCCGCAAGGCCAACGAGTTCAAGAGCGGTATCTGGGTCGAGAAGGACGAGCGGCGCGTTAACGCCAAGAGCCTGCTGGGTGTTCTGTCCCTGGGCATTGTCAAGGGTACCACCATCACCCTGATCGCCGATGGTTCCGATGAGAAGGAAGCTGTGGAAGCTCTGGCCGAGCTGGTTCGTTCCGGCGACTTTGGTGAATAATTGGACGGCGGATAGAAGACTGTTTCGGTAACACGAAGCAGTCTTTTTTCTTTTTCAGACAAAAGGAGAGACGCGATGACCAAGGCGGAACTGCTGGAGAAAGCCAACAGCCTGCCCCTGGCTCCGGGGGTATACCTGATGCACGGGGAAGACGGCACCGTGATCTATGTGGGTAAGGCAAAAAAACTGAAGAACCGGGTGAGCCAGTACTTTCAGGAGAACCGGGGCCACGACTTCAAGACCCAGACCATGGTCAGTCAGGTGGACGACTTTGAGACTATCATCGTCCGCACGGAGTTTGAGGCTCTGGTGCTGGAGAACGCCCTCATCAAGCAGTACATGCCCCGGTACAATATCCTCCTCAAGGATGACAAGGGCTACCCCTTTGTCCGGCTGACCCGGGAGACCTATCCCCGCTTTTCCATGGTCAGCCGACCGGCGGCGGATGGAGCAAAATACTTCGGCCCCTACGGCGGGCGGTATGAGACCCGCTCCGCCCTGGATGCCATTGCCGCCGCGTTGAAGCTGCCCACCTGCAGCCGCCGCTTTCCCCGGGACATCGGCAAGGAGCGGCCCTGTCTCAATTACCACATGGGCCGCTGCGACGGCTTCTGCCGCTCTGTCATGACTGCCGAGGAGTACAACCGGCGGATTGACATGGCGGTACAGCTGCTGGAGGGGAAGATCCGCTCCGTCACCGAGCAGCTGATGGGGGAGATGGAACAGGCGGCGGAAGGCCTGCGCTTTGAGGAGGCCGCCGCCCTCCGGGACCGGATCCAGGCGATCAAAGTCCTCAGCAAACGGCAGAAGGTCATCGCCGGGGTCTGCGCTGATACCGATGTGTGGGGCTTGTACCTGGGGGCCAAGTGCTGCTACGCCGTCCTCCACTATGAGGAGGGGCAGCTCACCGGCCGGGAGGCGGAGCTCTTTGCCGCCTCTGTACTGGAGGACCGGGGCGAGATCCTGTCTGCCCTGCTGCTGCAATACTACGGCGGTCGGCCGGCTATCCCGAAGGAAATCTGTATTCCGGTGGATATTGAGGACCGGGAGGCCCTGGAGCAGCTGCTGGCGGAGAAGGCGGGCCACAAGGTGGTTGTGAAGATCCCCCAGCGGGGGGAGCGGGCGGAGGTGCTGTCCATGGCGGAGACCAACGCCCGGGAGGAGGCGGAGCGCCAGACCACCAATACGGAGCGGGCAGACAAGACCATGGAGCTGCTGGGGAAGCTCTTGGGCCTGGGGGAGACCCCCAAGTGGATGGAGTCCTACGACATCTCCAACACGGGCTCCGACGACATCGTGGCCTCCATGGTGGTGTTCCAGGGCTCCCGGCCTGCCAAGGACCGCTATCGACGCTTCCGCATCAAGTCCCTGGAGGGGCGGCCCGACGACTACGCCTCCATGGAGGAGGTCCTTACCCGCCGTCTCCAGCGGTACATGGAGGAGGACAAGAAATTCATGCCCCTGCCGGACGTGTTCCTCATCGATGGCGGCGAGCAGCACGCCAAGGTGGCCCAGCGGGTGGTGGAGCACTTCTCCCTGGCCATCCCGGTATTTGGCATGGTGAAGGATGACCGCCACCGGACCCGTGCTCTGGTGACGCCTCAGGGGCGGGAGATCGGTATTCAGAACTATCAGGCGGTGTTTGCCCTCATTGGCCGCATCCAGGAGGAGACCCACCGCTTTGCCATCACCTACAACCGCCAGAGCCACGGCAAGAGCGTCCGAGGCTCCACCCTGGACGCTATCCCCGGCGTGGGGGAGGCTCGGCGGAATGCCCTGCTGCGGCACTTCAAGAGCCTGAAGGCGGTCCGGGAGGCCACGCTGCAGGAATTAGAGCAAGTAGTGCCGAAGAATACCGCCCAGGCGGTGTATACGTATTTTCATCCCCCGGAGGAGGAATAGAAGAAGTCCCCGGCCAGCTGGCCGGGGACTTCTTTTTTGCCTTTTTCAATAGCGCTGCGCTCATACGCACCGGTGCTTTCCGGTAAGGCCATCCAACCCCGCTGCGCCTCAGACAATATGCCGCCGCAGTCGGGCGGACAAGGCCAGCGCCAGGGCCATCTTCAGAGCGTCTGGGATCAGGAAGGGGAACACACACCAGCCCAGCACGGTCCACAGGCCGACCGGACCGTTGGCCTGGGTATATAGCACGATATACCAAGCGGTTCCAAATGCATAGCAGACGATGAGACCCAGCACCATGCCGAGGCCCAGGGCCCACAGGCTCTTCCCCAGGGCGGCCTCCACCGCCCACATGGTAAGAGCGCACAGGAGAAAGCCCAGAATATATCCGCCGGTGGTGCCCACCAGGGAGCCTATCCCGCCGGTAAACCCGGAGAACACCGGCGCGCCTACCGCCCCCAGCAGCAGGTAGACAAATACCGCCAGGGACCCACGTCGGCCGCCCAGCAGGCCTACCGCCAGAAACACGCCCAGAGTCTGCAATTTGAAAGGCACGGTGGTAGGAATGGAGATCCAGGCGCAGATAGCCATGAGCGCCGCGAATACGGCCACATAGACCAGATCCCGGGTTGAGAAGTGTTTCCGGGCAACAGCGGTATGTTCCATGGGAAATTCCTCCAAATACAAAATCTTGCAACGGTGCTACTGTACCACGGCAGGAGCTGATTGTCAACCTAAAAATTTTTACTGGTTTACTAATGGATGAAGGAGAGACCCGACGGAAGCTTCCGCCGGGCCTCTGTTTTCTGGTCATGGGGAGGCGACTGTCTCCAACAGGTCCCTATCGCCATCGTAGAAAGTCAGGATGTAGGAAAAGCTCAGCTGGTCCGGGCTATCCATATCCAGAAAAGCCAAAACGGTGTCCTCGGTTCGGCTGAGGAGCTGCTGCTCCTCTGTGGCATCCTCTTGTATATCGAGATGGCGGTACTGGTGCTTGAGCTGGAAGAAGAACGCGCCCTCCTGCCGTTCCCCTTCGAGCGTATAGGTCAGAGTCACCGGAACCTTGTCGTCGTCGATATAGACCTCCTCGCTGCCGAAGTCCAAGTACAGCCGGGCTGACTCCGCCTGGGGCGGCGGATCCACGGCCACCATGGCCGGGTCCAGATAACTGCTGGCTTTGTCCTGGTATCGAGTCCGGTCCGGCAGCACCACCAGGGTAGCGGTGTCCCCGCTACGGGGCCAGAGGGTCAGCTTGTAGTTCTCCGCATAGGCGTGGACATAGTCGGGACTTACGCCCACCAGCATGTCCCGGTCATTCCCTTGCCGCCCCTGGTAGGACCACACCACCGTGGACTCCGGAGCCAGCCGCTTCCGCTCCATCCGGTGGAGCTCCATCTCCTGGGTGGGCAGGGGGCAGCCGTTGGCGTACCAGATCACCAGGGCCAGAAGAAGCGTGATCAGTAAATTGCGGAGAAATCTCCGCCGGTGCCGCTGCGCCATCAGGAGATCACCTCCTTGCTGAGATCCACCCGGAGAACGTCGCCGCCGTAACCCACGGGGATGTCCACCCAGTCGGGGACAAACCAGTTGTCAAGGCTCCTGGTCTGGTTCAGCTCCACCCGCAGCCAGGTGACGGCACCCCGCTGGGCAGTCTCGCAGAACAGGGAGAGCGGCTCGTCTGCTCCGGGGGCCGTGTCCACATCATAGCCGTAGACGTTTCCGTCGCTGTCCGTCGGCATATGGCCCAGGATCATGAACTGGCTGTCGTTCAGGGGCTCCCAGAACCGCCAGGTACTCGCCCGCAAAGTGATGACCAGCTGCCGCACCGCATAGGAGTCCCCGATGCCCTCCCCAGAGACGGTCCACTCCTCCACCCAGGCCCCGGACACGGTGAAGCGGTAGTGGCCAAGGTCCACACTGCCGCTGATGTCCCAGACTTCGGGGACGGTGATCTCTTTGGTGTAGTCGGTATAGAATTCCCGCGTGTAGGAGCCCTCCTCGACGGAGAGAGGGAAGGGGGGATCCTGCATGTCATATCGGATGTCCTCCCACAGCCGGGGAACAGCGGAAAAAACCGTCACCAGGATGGCAATGGCCAGGGCCCACTGGCTCAGCCGCCAAAGCCAGCCCCACCAGGGGCTGTGGACCCGTGCCAGCTCCTCCGCCAGGGCGGTGGGGTCCCCCATAGCGGCGGTGGCCGCCTGCTCCGCCTCATAGGCGGAGAGACCCCTGGCCTTGCCAGCCTCCATCCGGTCCTCCAGATGGTCCTGGAGCTCCTGACGCACTGCCTTCCGGTCTGGCGCAAAGCGGATTTTGTTGGTGGCGGTATCCAGCCAGTAGTTGGCGTTCATGGCTCCACCTCCTAGGCGCCCGCCAGAATGGCCGTCACCGCCTGGGAGT
>OOIG01001206.1_pt1 | contig 19693 bp, 21 predicted proteins | sample 1692091 | NCBI WGS metagenome assembly OOIG01 (sample SAMN06348188, study PRJEB24527) | human gut metagenome | biome: human gut; feature: ankylosing spondylitis patient; material: feces | host: Homo sapiens | place: China | collected 2015-10 | reverse complement strand
GCGGAAGCGGGTCGGGTCGAGCTTGTTGCCCGCGCCCATGCAGCTGATGATGGGCACACCCGCCTTCTGCGCCTCGAGAACCAGCGTGACCTTGGCTGTGACGGTGTCGACGGCGTCGACCACGTAGTCATAGTCCGAAAAATTGAATTGATCCGCTGTCTCCGGCAGATAGAAGCACTGATGCACGCGCACGTCGCAGTCCGGGTTGATCTCCAGAATGCGCTCGCGCATGACCTCGACCTTGTACTTGCCGACGGTTTTGCGCGTGGCAATGATCTGCCGGTTGAGGTTCGTCAGACAGACCTTGTCGTCGTCGACGAGATCAAACGCGCCCACGCCGCTGCGCACAAGCGCCTCGCAGACATAGCCGCCCACGCCGCCGATGCCGAACACGGCCACGCGCGCACGCTTCAGCTTCTCCATGGCCTCCGTGCCGAGCAGAAGCTGCGTTCTTGAAAATTGATTGAGCATAGCATCCTCGATTACATATAAAATTTATAGGCTTATCATACGTGCAGGGGCGTACCCTGTCAAGGGATTCACGGCGCTTTTGGGCAGATTCATGAAAATAAACCGTGACATTTTGCCGGTCTTCGTTTAAACTGGGATCAGATCCATACGCGGAAGCGTCCGCACATCAAAAAACGAAAAGGGGAGAATCGTTTTGAAGGAAAGCTATAAGCCCTTGCTGACGCCGTGGAAGATCGGCAGGGTCGAGCTCAAGAACCGCATCGTGCTCACCAGCATGGGCGGCACGGATCTGTTCGGCTGGATGGAATGGAACCATTTTGACAAGGACGGCGCACGCTTTATCCTTGAAGTTGCGAAAAACAATGCCGGTCTTGTCCTGCCCGGCTGTCAGCCGGTGTATAATCCGATGTACGGCCAGTGGCTGCACAAGAATAAGAAGATGTACGACGATCTGGCAAAGTGGATGCCGGAGTTCCATAAGACGGGCGCAAAGCTGTTCGTGCAGCTGACGGCGGGCTTCGGCCGGAGCTTTACCGTGTCCGAGATGATGGAAAAGCTCTACAACAATCCCGTGCTGCGCGTGCTGTCGAAGCCGGTCATGGATCTCGACAAGATCACGGCCACGGCCAGTCCGTCACCCAACCGGTGGTCGGACAAGCTGCCGTCGCGCGAGATGACGAAGGCGGAAATTCAGGAATTCATTGACTCGTTCGCCAAAAGCGCGAAGCTCCTGCAGGACGCGGGCGTCGACGGCGTGGAGGTCCATGCCGTGCACGAGGGCTATCTGCTCGACCAGTTCACGCTCCACTACGTCAACAAGCGCACGGATGAGTATGGCGGAAGTCTTGAAAACCGCTACCGCTTCGCCGCCGAGATCGTCAAGGCCATCAAGGCCGCCTGCGGCCCGGATTTCCCGGTGTCGCTGCGCTATTCCGTCGTCTCGAAGACCAAGGGCTTCCGGCAGGGCGCGCTGCCCGGCGAGGACTACGTCGAGGCGGGCCGCGACATGGCCGAGTCCGAGATCGCCGCGAAGTTTTTGCAGGATGCGGGCTATGATATGCTCAACTGCGACAACGGCACGTATGACGCGTGGTACTGGGCGCACCCGCCGGTGTATATGCCCGAAAACTGCAATCTGGCGGAGGTCGAGCACATCAAAAAGTTCGTCGACATTCCCGTTGTCTGCGCGGGCCGCATGACGCTGGACGCTGCCGCGGAGGCCATTGCCGCAGGCAGGCTGGACGGCGCGGGCTTTGCGCGGAATTTCCTGGCCGACCCGGAGTGGTTCACCAAGGTGCTTGAGGACCGTGAGGACGATATCCGCCCGTGCATCCTCTGTCACAACGGCTGCTTCAATATGTGCCACTACAAGGGCGTGCCGAATGATCAGGATCTGAGCGACTCCCTGCATCTGGCGCGCTGCGCGGTCAACGCCGAAATGATGCAGTGGGACAAGCACTATATCAAAAAGACGAACGATCCGAAGACCGTCCACATCGTCGGCGGCGGCATCGGCGGCATGGAGGCTGCCCGCGTGCTGACGCTGCGCGGCCACAAGCCCATTATTTATGAAAAGTCCGGCGTGCTCGGCGGCACGTTCATCGCGGCCTCATCCGAGAGCTATAAGGGTAAGCTCCGCGACCTTCTGACATGGTACCGCCGGGAGATGGAAAAGCTCGGCGTGGAGGTCCGCCTGAACACCGAGGTCAAAGAGATCGCGTCCTTCGGCACTGACCCCGTCATCATCGCCACCGGCTCGACCCCGCGCGTGCTTAAAAAGGTTCCCGGCCACGAGAAGATGCTCGAGGCCTGTGAATATCTGCTCGGCGCACCCGTGGGTGAAAAGATCGCCGTTGTGGGCGGCGGCCTGACCGGCTGCGAGATCGCGTATGAGCTGGCGCTGCAGGGCAAAGACGTCACGATCGTCGAGATGAAGGACGATCTGGTGTCCCAGAAGGGCGTGTGCCTTGCCAACAGCTCGTATCTGCGCGAGTGGTTCGCGTGGAAGCAGGTGCCCGTCTATCTGGAAACGACGCTCCGCGAGGTCAAAGACGGCTCCATTGTCTGCGCGGCAAAGGACGGCTCCTCCGTCGAGATCCCGTGCGACACCGTCATTTCCTCCGCCGGCTATATCTCCACGCCGCTCGTCGAGGAGAAGGGCCATAAAAACGTCCAGCTCGTCGGCGACTGTCTGCGCGTCGGAAACCTCCGCTCCGTCGTCTGGCGTGCCTATGAGGCTGCCATGAAGATCTGAGTATAACAGCACAAAGAGGCTGTCCCGCACGTATCCGGGACAGCCTCTTTTGATCGGTTCTGCGTTCGGACAGGATCAGTCCGGCCAGAGGCGTTCTTCGTAGACGCCTGCGGCCTTGAGCGCACAGATCGCCTCCTTGACGGAGGCCAGATCCTCTCGGTAGGTCACGCCATGCCAGACCTCCTCGCAGGGCAGCACGCGCACACGGGCCGTTCCATCCTCCAGCTGCTGGTTGACGGCGTTCGGAAGATAAAACTCACACTTCATCGGGTTCTGCGGGACCTGCTGCGCGAGGAACGCGCTGAGCCGCGACCAGAGCTCCGACACCATCGGCTGGGTAAAGCCCCAGAGGTTCATGGACACAATGGTGTCGCCCGGCAGGTCGACAAACTGTGTGCCGTCCTCGGTATAGGCGGCATGGTCGCCGCGCTGGTAGATCTGCATCCGCTCGGTAATGCTCGTGAGCATCCCGTTTTCGACCTCGCACACGCCGCGCGCCACAGAGCCGAACTCCGTCACGGTGTTGCGCACCCGGTAGCCGACCATGGCGTAGCAGTGCTCATCGTCGTTCGTGCGCAGAAACTCATAGATCGTGCTGAACGCCGTGCGGCCGTAGAAATCGTCGGAGTTGATGACCGCGAACGGCCCGTGCAGCACGTTCCGGCAGCAGGCAACGGCCTGTCCCGTGCCCCAGGGCTTGACGCGTCCGTCCGGGACAGAATATCCCGCCGGGATATCCGTCAGCTCCTGATAGACGTATTCGACATGGAAAAACCGCTCCATGCGGGTCCCGATGCGCTCCCGGAAGAGCGCCTCGTGCTCACGCTTGATAATAAAGACAAGATCACGGAAGCCTGCGCGTCTTGCGTCGTACATGGAAAAATCGATAATACTGTGTCCTTCCCGGTCGACAGGCTCCATCTGCTTGAGCCCGCCGAAGCGGCTGCCCATTCCGGCGGCCATGATGACGAGCTTCGGTGCTTGTTTCTGCATAGGTACGCCTCCTGCAAGTTACTGTCTCTATGGTATCGGTTTCCCCGGGAGATTGCAAGCCCCTTTCACGGGAAATTTTGCGTCCGACACGAATGGCTTGCAGAACGCGCTCCGGTGTGGTACACTGTGTTAAATCTTAAATCCATGTAAAATCGGAGGTGAACGTTACGGGCCTTTCTTCTCTGATCGCCAATACAAGTCCGGTCGCGGGCGTGATCATTTCTGTCGCGCTGATGCTGTTTTCCGGCTTCGCGATGACGCGGCTGACGAAGCTTGCGCGTCTGCCGAATGTGACCGGCTATATCCTCGCCGGGATCCTCATCGGGCCGTATGTGCTGAACCTTGTGCCTCAGCGCATCATTGACGGCACGGACTTTCTTTCTGATATCGCGCTGGCCTTCATCGCGTTCTCAACAGGCGAGTTCTTCAAGCTCTCCGTTCTGAAAAAAAGCGGTATGAAGGTCGTCTGGATCACGATCTTCGAAGCCGTTCTGGCCTCGGTCTTTATTTTTATTCTGACGTTTCTCGTACTCCGGCTCGAGCTGGCGTTTTCCATCGTGCTCTCTGCGCTTGCCTCGGCGACGGCTCCGGCCTCGACAATGATGACCATCCGGCAGACGGGAGCCAAGGGCGATTTCGTCGACACGCTGCTGCAGGTCGTGGCGCTGGACGATGTGGTGGGGCTGGTTCTGTATTCCATCGCCATTTCCGTCGCGCTGGCTTCCCTAAGCGGCGCAAGCGGCTTTTCGTTCGAAACGCTGGGAAAGCCGGTGCTGCTGAATCTGCTGGTGCTGGCGCTGGGCAGTGCGTTCGGGCTGTTCATGAAGCTGCTCATGCCCCAGAAGCGCTCGAAGGACAATAAGCTGATCATCTCCGTCGCGCTCCTGTTCGCGTTCTGCGGCGTGTGCGCGCTGCTGGATATCTCTCCCCTGCTCGGCTGCATGATGATGGGCACGGTCTATACGAATATTGCGGACGACGACAAGCTCTTCAAGCAGCTCAATTATTTCAGTCCGCCGATTTTGCTTCTGTTCTTCGTCCGCTCCGGTATGTCGTTCCAGCTGGACGCGCTGGTGTCCTCGTCCGGGGATCTGAACGGCGTGCCGCTGCTCGTGATCGGCGTGAGCTATTTCCTCGTGCGCATTCTCGGCAAATACGTGGGCGCATGGCTGGGCTGCAGGCTGGTCAAAAAGGATAAGCTGGTGCGCAATTATCTGGGGCTGGCGCTCATCCCGCAGGCGGGCGTGGCCATCGGTCTGGCCGCCCTCGGCGCGCGGACGCTCGGCGGCACGATGGGAAGCGACCTGCAGACCATCATTCTCGCATCCAGCGTTCTGTATGAGCTGATCGGCCCCGGCTGCGCAAAGCTGGCGCTGTATTTGTCCAGATCGTATTCCACAAGGCTCGAAGACGTTGCCGCCGTGGAGGAGGTCACGGAAACGGGCGAACGGAAGTCCGACGTGCAGCTGCTCATCGAGCGGATCCAGAAGATCCAGTCCGAGCTTCCGGCGCTGGATAACGACATATCGGAGGAGGAAGCCGCCTTTACCGAGGCGGCGGAGGAGCAGCTGGCCCAGACGCAGGCGCAGCGCAGATTTTTCTATCTCAGGAGGTAACGGCATATGAAAACAGACTGGATCGCGGGACTTCTCGGCCCGTGGAGCGCGGAGCTGGCGCCCGGCTCGATTCTTCTCCGGCTGGCGCTCAGCATGGCGCTGGCCGCCATCATCGGCTGCGAACGTTCGAGCAAGCGGCACTCGGCCGGTCTTCGCACGTTCATTCTCGTGAGCCTCGCGGGCACAGCCACGATGCTCATCGATCAGTATCTCATGGAGCTTCTGCCGGTCACGATCCCGGTTTTGTCGGCGGCTGCCGTCATCGGCATCACGACGATCAGCGCCAATTCCATCCTCTTCAGCTCCAAGAACCAGATCAAGGGCCTGACGACCTCCGTCGGCCTCTGGTGCTGCGGCATCGTGGGGCTGGCGCTCGGCGCGGGACTGTATACGCTGGCGCTGGTGCTGTTTCTCGCGCTGCTGTGCAGTATGTCGGGCCTTCCGGCGCTCGAAACACATCTGAAGGACCGCTCGAACCATTTTGAGGTGCATCTGGAGCTGAAAAACAAGCTCGATCTGCCGGGTTTCGTCTCGACCGTCCGCGCCCTCGGCATCCGCATCGACGATATCGAGTCGAATCCCGCGTACTTGAATTCCGGCCTCAGCGTGTTCACCGTCTCCTTCACCGTAAGCAGCGCGGAGCTCAAGCAGTATAAAAAGCACGGTGAGATCATCGAGGCGCTGCGGTCGCTGGATTACGTATATTATATCGAAGAAATGAACTGAACCCGGAATTCCTCCGGCTGCGGGCAGTTTTGCCGGAAAAGGGCTTGCAGCACGGCGTTTTTCGTACTATAATAGAAGAAAACGTCGGAAAAGGTGAGCATATGGAGATCAAGCGCGCAGCCGAGCTGCTTCGCGGTCTTGCAGACGGCGTCGACCCCATGACGGGCCGGCCGCTGCCGGACGAGAGCGTCTATAACCGCCCTGAGATCATCCGGGCGCTGCACTGCGTCCTGCGGGCGCTTCAGGAGCGCGCCGACGGCGCGGCCGCCACAAACGCGGGCCGAAGCTGGAGCGCGGAGGAGGAAGCGCGGCTGCTGCAGGAATACGGTGCGGGGCTCACGACCGAGACGATCGCGCGCCGCCATGGGCGGAGCATCGGCGCCATCGAAACGCGTCTGTCCGAGCTTGGCCAGCGTGACCAGATCCAGTTCAGCATGCGATAGGAGCAGATATGGAACGAACCAGACTGGAGCTTTTATTCGATCAGGAGCTGCTGCAGAACGCCGAGCAGGCCCGCATTCTGTGCGGCAGTCCCGTGACGCGCTTCGTGCGCAGCGTGCAGTCCGCAGGCGGCGTTTCCGCCGTGCGGGAGCTTTGCAGGCGGAACCGTCCGTCCGACGCGTTTGATTCGCTTGCACAGGCCGGCCGACTCGACCTGTCCGCGGAGGCCAGCGCCGTCAAGGGCAAATACGGCCCGCTCTTTACCGACGACGAGGTCAACGCCTGCCTTGCGCTGCTGCTGGAGGCCGGATATTTTCAAAAAGCGGGACGGTAAGCACCGTCCCGCTTGGATTTCCGGCCAGCAGCCTTTTATGACAGGCCCAGAAAACAAAGTAGATTTTCACAGACCGATTGTGGTATACTGGACGCAGCAAGCATGGGAGGGAACGCCATGTATCCGAAAAAACAACCAAAAAGCGACCGGGAGAAATTCTACGGCGCGTTTCAGAAAAAAGTAGGCTGCAAGCCCGAGCAGTATCTGCGCAGAAAGCTCGCAGGCGGTATGCCGGAGGCTGAGCTGCGGCGGCTTTATGATATGCTGGCCGTCGAGATCGCCATGAAGGCAAGATGCACCGCCATCCGCTATGACGCGCTGCATCTGGAACCCGCGGGCGAGACGGCGGCGGAGCGCCACATCCGCCGCGCGGCCACGCACGAGGTCCCTGTCTGCGCACGCTGCGGCGGACGCATGGTGCTGCGCACCGGGCAGACCGGCGCGCGCAAGGGAAAGAAATTCTGGGGCTGCTCCAACTACCCGGCCTGCCGGTACACGAAGGACTTTGAAGAGCGGTCATGAGAAATTTCAAATTCATTATCAGCTATGACGGCTCCCGCTATTTCGGCTGGGAACGCCAGCCGGGCCGCGACACGATCCAGGGCAAGCTGGAAGCCGTTCTGACGCGGATGTGCGGCACGGACGTGCAGGTCATCGGCGCGGGCCGCACGGACGCAGGCGTCCACGCAAGGGCCATGGCGGCCAACGCCTATATGGACACGGAGAAAACGCCCGAAGAGATCCGCGACTACATGAACCGCTATCTCCCGGACGATATCTGTGTGCAGGAGGCGAAGCTTGCCGCCGACCGCTTCCACGCGCGCTACCGCGCCGTCGGCAAGCTCTACACCTACACCTGCTACGTCGGCGATACGAAGCCGGTCTTTAACCGCAAATACGTCACCGTGCTCGATTACCAGCCCGATCTTGCCGCCATGCAGCGCGCGGCGGAATATCTCACCGGCGAGCATGATTACAAAAGCTTCTGCTCGAACCCGCAGATGAAAAAATCCACCGTGCGAATCGTCGATTCCATCGAGATCGTCCGGCGGAAGGAGTATCTTTATTTCAATTACCACGGCACGGGCTTTCTGCAGAACATGGTGCGCATCCTGACCGGAACGCTCCTGGAGGTCGGACAGGGCAAGCGCACGCCGGAGAGCGTCCGGCAGACGCTCGAAGCGAAGGACCGGACGCAGGCCGGGTACACCGCGTCTCCGCAGGGGCTGTGCCTGATGCGGGTGGATTATTGAAGGAGCCTGCCGCAAGGCTGAAAATCTTCTACGAATTTGCAACTGCGGTTCAACTTTTTCTTTTGCTTCTCCGAAAGAAAACCGACTCGGTTTTCTTGAATCTTTCCTGCGAAACCAAGACCAGTTCAAAAATTCCGACACTGTCCTTGAAGGCGTCGTAGGGGCCGATGCCTACATCGGCCCGGCAGAATGCGCCGTTTTTATGGAAATCTTCAGCGAATTCGTAACTTCCCAACGGGCCGATGTGGGCATCGGCCCCTACAGGGCTCCGGCGAATCCGTACTGCCTTGCAAATTTTGAACGCAAGGCGTTTTTACTGCAGATATTAAATCGCAACTACTCACAAATCTGTTGTACCGTAACAGGCGGCGCGTACCCTAGCGCCCATAAGGTGAGTTCGTGTGCTCGCAGTGACTATAAATCAGGCCATTGCCCAAGTCGCACCCGCAGGACGCACCAAACGCGTCCAAGCACTCTTTTCTCCTCTATCTTTTCTCTTGCGAGAGAAAAGATAGGGCCGCCGGAGGCGCGTCGGAGGGCGCAGCGTTCGTTATAACCGCACAATCTCCACCACCGTCAGCACCCGCTCCCGGATGCGGAAGCGCACGTCGAAGCCCGCGAAATTAAACCCGTACCGGCGCTCCGGATCGTGCTGATAGCCGGGGACCGGCCCGCAGGCGAGAGCCTGCCGCAGGCCTTCACGCTTTTCTTCCGGGATCATCGCTTCCAGCTCCGGCGGGAACACGACCGTCAGCGGCTCTGCGTCGCGCCTGCCGTCAAAGCCGTCGACAGCCTCCGGATAGCTGTCTGCATACGGAAGATACGGCTTGATGTCATAGACCGGCGTGCCGTCCACCAGATCGGCGCCCGCGACATACAAGACCGGGCCGTCCTTCGTATGAAGGTCGGCCTTGACAAGCTGCACGCAGGAAAGCCCCAGCGGGTTCGGCCGGAACGGCGAACGCGTAGCGAACACGCCCACGCGCGTCTTGCCGCCCAGCTTCGGCGGCAGCACCGTCGGCGACCAGCCTGCGCCCGCGACCTTATCAAACTCCCAGATGAGCCACAGATGCGAAAAATCCGCGATGCCGCGCAGACAGTCCGGATTGCGGTACGGCGACTCGAACACGATCGTCGAGACAAGCCCGGACGCCAGCCCCGACTGACGCGGGACGCCGAACTTGGTCGGAAAATCGGTGTGGATACGGGCGATGGGTTCGATGTTCATGGCGGGCCTCCTGCAAGTCATGGTCAAATTGTATCACAGAAACAGAAAAATGCAAAATCCGTTTTACTTTTTCACGCAAAGCGCGTAAAATACAAGCTGCACAGGAGGTGCAAACAGCATGAATGACGAATTGACAGCCGTCGATATCAAAAAAATGGAGCAGGAGGTCGAGTACCGCCGCCTGCAGCTGCGGCCGCAGCTGCTTGAGGACGTGAAGACCGCGCGCGAGTTCGGCGATCTCAGCGAAAACTTTGAATACAAGGCAGCCAAACGGGAAAAGAACCGCAACGACAGCCGCATCCGCTATCTTGAGCGCATGATCAAGACCGCGAAGGTCATCGACGCCAGCTCGAACCCGGACGAGATCGGCCTGTTTGACAAGGTGACGATCTATATCGAGGAGGACGACGAGGAGCAGACCATCGAGCTGGTCACCACGCTCCGCCAGAACGCGCTCAAGGGCCTCATCAGCAAGGAATCGCCCGTCGGCAAGGCCGTCATGGGTCACAAAAAGGGCGACCGCGTGACTGTCCATGTGAACGAGACTTACAGCTATGACATCGTCATCCGCGACGTGCAGAAGGGTTCGGACGACGAAACGCTCCCCATCAGCAGCTATTAAGCAGCTGATGCTTCAGCTGGGAAAAGAAATTTGGTGAATTCGGCGATGTTCTCAGGAGCATTGCCGAATTTTTTTGACAGATTGACCGAAAAGTCGACAAATATATACAGTTCATGCCTTGAAAAACAGTGGGAAATATGATAAAATTTGTATAACGCAGGTAAAAGCGGCGCTTCAATGGAGGATACGCCTGCGTGCTGCCGGAGAGGAGGGAGAAGTATGTTTTGCACACATTGCGGCGCGGAGATCAATGACGACGCCTTTGTCTGTGTGAAATGCGGGTGCAGGGTCGATCAGAAGCTGCCTGCCGCACAAGCCAACGCCCAACGCGACGATACGATGGTCACGGTCATAAAGGTGTTTTTGATCCTGGGCTGCATCGCTGAGGGCTGGCTGCTCATTCCATTGGCATGGTGCATTCCGATGACAGTGAAGATCTTCAATTGTCTGAAAACCGGAACGCCGATCAGCACCGGAATGAAAGTATGCACGCTGCTGTTTGTCAGTCTGGTCGCCGGGATCTGCCTGCTCTGCATGGACGACAACAAGTAGCGGCCGCCGCAAGCAACCAGAAGAACGAATAAGAGAGGAGAAAAATTATGAAGTCCTGTTCAAAATGTGGAACTGAAGTCCATGACGATGCGTTCGTCTGTCCGAACTGCGGATGCAAGCTGGATGATACGCAGAAAGGGCCTGTCGGACAGCTGTCGACGACCCGCAGTCTGGTCAAATTCATCCTGTTGTCCCTGATCACCTTTGGCATTTACGGCATCGTGGTGATGTCAAACGTCAGCACGGATATCAATACGATCGCAAGCAGATACGACGGCAAGAAAACCATGCACTACTGCCTGGTTCTGTTCATCTTCTCCTGGCTGACGCTGGGCATTGTGCCCCTTGTCTGGAACCATAAGATTTCCGACCGAATCGGCGCTGAGCTGACGCGCCGCGGCATCGATTATCAATTTGGCGCAGGCACCTTCTGGGGTTGGGGCATTCTGGGCTCTTTGATCCTCGTAGGCCCGTTTATCTACACCCACAAGCTGCTGACGGCCATGAACCGGCTTTCCGCAGACTACAACGTGAACGGCTAAGGGCAGCAGTTCGCAAAGCTCCGTCTGATCCGGCGTTCGAGCCGCTGAATATAAACCCGAGCGGGGCTGCCGCAAAGCAGCCCCATAAAAATAAGAGCGGGGCTGTCTCTTCGGGAGGCAGCCCCTTTGTGTTTTGGGGACGCCGCTTCGTGGGACAGCCCCGGCGGTGCTTTTGTTATTTCACAAACTTGTCGATCGCCTGACACAGCGCGTCGAGGGCCTGCTCGTCGTCGTGCTCGACAGCGTCGACGATGCAGTGCTGGATGTGGTCCTGCAGGATCACCTTGCCGATGTTCGTGATCGCTGCGCGCACGGCGGCGATCTGGATGAGGACCTCGCTGCAGTCCCGGCCGTCGGCGACCATCTTCCGCACGGACTCCAGATGGCCGATGGCACGGGACAGCCGGTTCAGGACGGCCTGCGTGTTTTCGTGCACATGGCCGTGGCCGTTCGCGGCGTCGTGGCTGTGGGTATGATTGTGCGCTTCGTCGTGGGTATCCGTTTCGTGGTGCAGGTGGGGAATGTTGTGCTCATGCAGGTACGCATGGTCGTGAGAATGCTCGTGTTCCATGGGGGAACGCTCCTTATATCATAAATTACTTGTAATGTATCATATTTCACATGGAAATTCCACTTAAAATCGGGAAATTCCTGAAAAAGTTTTTGGAAAAACAGACAGACGTGCGCCCGACTGCTTTACAAAATCAAACGGAAAAGCTATAATACAAGCAAGAAAAAAAGTCTGGAGGAAGCATCCATGCACCTTGACCACGACCACGACGAAACCGTCCACAGCCATACGCATACCCATGCGGACGGCACGACCCACACCCATACGCACGCCCACGCGCACGACCACGAAAACGAGCATACGCATTCCCACGAGGACTGCGCGCACACCCACTGCGACGCCTGCTGCGGCTGCGAGCACAGCCCGAAGGAGGAGCTGATGGCGCTCATGAAATACATGGTTGGCCACAACGCTTCCCACGCCAACGAGCTTGCGAATCTCGCAAAGCAGCTGCAGGAGATGGGCGAAACGGCGGCCTACGACCAGATCATGCTGGCCGTGAGCGATTTTGAAAAGGGCAACCTGCGCCTGTCCACCGTGCTGGCGTCCATGCAGGCCCCGAACGCATAAGGAGCGAAAACGTTATGTGCCTTTCCAACGTCTATGAAAACAGCGTCGAGCAGAAAAACCTGATCCTGTCCAATGTGCAGCGCATCGACTGCAAGGACGGCTTCGTTGTGCTCTACGATCTGTTTGAGCGCGAAACCCGCGTCGAGGGCCGGCTTGCGACCATCGATCTGGTCGGCAACACCGCCGTCATCGTCAAAGCCTGATATGGCGGAATATGAAGTCGTGCGCGAGGTGCAGAACCTCTGCGGCAACAACCAGATGCGCGACGTGTTCTTTGCGGAGATCGAGACGGACGACCCGGTTTCATGGGTGCGCGGCTTTCTCAAGGGGAAGGACGTGGAGCTGACCGTCGATGAGAAGGAAAACGGCGATCTGACCGTCTATGCCGTCTCCGGCGGCGTCAGCCAGAAATTTCTCATGACGAGGATCTGAGTTTCCCGCGCCAGCCATGCTAAGAATGTAAAAAGAAATGCTTTTTTTCATATATTTGCGCGCCGCAGGTCTTGTAATTGCCAGTCAAGTGTGATACGATAATTTTGTATCGAATCCATACCGGCTCTGCGCCGGTATGCAGCCACTCAGGCAATCTATTTTGGATATGGAGGCAATTATGAGCGTAGCGGACATTTATGAAAAGAGAGCGACATTCTCCTTCGAGGTTTTCCCGCCCAAGACGGACGTGGGCATGGAAAAGCTGTGCGGCAAGGACGGAGTTCTGGACAAGCTCTACACCCTTGAGCCCGACTATATTTCCTGTACCTACGGCGCCGGCGGCACCAACGTCGGCAAGAACCTGGAGGTTCTGGACAAGATCCAGAAGGACGGCAAGTGCACCCCTGTGACGCACTTCACCTGCATCGGCAACACCAAGGAAGATATCAGGGAAAAGCTGCAGACCTACCTTGACCACGGCATCAACCATATGCTCGCCCTGCGCGGCGACCTGCCCTTCGGCTGGACCGGCACGAACGGCGATCTGCACTACGCGACCGAGCTTGTCAAGTTCGTCCGCAAGGAGTTCGGCGACAAGTTCACCATCGCGGTCGCAGGCTCTCCCGAGGGCCATATCCAGTGCCGCAGCCTCGAAGCCGACATCGCCTTCCTGAAGCAGAAGCAGGACAACGGCGCCGACTACATCATGACCCAGCTGTGCTGGGATATGGACCAGTTCCGCTACTGGCTGGACGCCATCCGTGACGCCGGTATCTGGCTGCCCGTAGACGTGGGCATCATGCCCATCCTGGACCAGGCCGCCACCATCAACATGGCCCTCAGCCGCAACGGCTGCGTCATGCCCCGTGCTCTCTGTGAGATCATCTCCAAGCACTGGATCTTCCCCAACCCCTTCGACAAGGAGCCCTTCGACGCCGCTGCCGAGCAGAAGAAGAAGGACTTCAAGGAGGCCGGTATCGAGTACACCATCAAGCAGATCGACGAGTACCGCGCCTGCGGCATCGACGGCATCCACCTCTATGCCCTCAACAAGTATGATGACGTGGCCCGGATCGTCAAGGAGTCCGGCATCGTCGACCTCATCTGATCAACAGCTTCTATCCCCCGCCGGAACCGCAGGAAGGTCCCGGCGGAGGATACCCCAAAAGGAGAACAACAACTATGGCACAAACCATTGCGCTGGCCGGCAAAGGCGGCGTAGGCAAGACCACCATCTGCGGCATGCTCATCGAGTATCTCTGCCAGAAGAAGAACGGTCCTGTCTTGGCCGTGGACGCCGACGCCAATTCCAATTTGAATGAAGTGCTGGGGGTAGAGGTGAACAACACCCTGGGCAACATCCGTGAGGAGATCGCCCAGGCGGAGATGGCCCTCAAGAGCCCCATCCCTCCCGGCATGAGCAAGGCAGATTATGCCGAGATGCAGTTCAGCGACGCCCTCACTGAGGCTGACGACTATGACCTTCTGGTCATGGGCCGCACCCAGGGCAAGGGCTGCTACTGCTTTGTCAACGGCCTTCTCACCTCCCAGGTGGCCAAGTATGCCCAGAACTACCGCTACATCGTGGTGGACAATGAGGCCGGTCTGGAGCACCTGAGCCGGGGCATCCTGCCCAAGGTGGACACCATCCTCCTGGTCAGCGACTGCTCCCGCCGGGGTGTACAGGCCGCCGGACGGCTCAGCGAGATGATCGACGAGCTGAAGCTGGGCGCCAAGGAGGTAGGCCTCATCATCAACCGGGCCCCCAACGGACAGCTCAATGATGGCGTCCGGGAGGAGATTGAGAAGTACCATCTGAACCTCATGGGTGTGGTACCCCACGACGACACGGTGTACGAATACGACGCCGAGGGCAAGCCCAGCGTCACCGTGCCTGCCGACAGCCCCGTCAAGCAGGCCGTCCACCGGATTTTTGACCAGTTAGCCCTCTGATCGCTTTAGAGATCCTAATCTTTTCATACAGGCAAACTCAAACATCATGAAGGGAGTATACCAATATGCCGTTTGTCAAGAAGCCCCAGGTATTCAGCGCCAAGATCAATGAGCTGACGCTGGGCACCGGCGACAAGGCCGTCACCATGGGCGGCCAGAACGTCTACAATCTCTATTCCTTCGACGCCCCCATGACCAATGCCCCCCGGATCGGCATCGATGTCTCCGACGACCCCGAGCAGCCCTGCGAGGGTCTGAAGAACTTCTACGCCGGCTGTGATACCCTGGCCCAGCGGGCCGCCAAGGCCGCCTCTCTGGACCACGTGGATTTCGTGTGCATCCGCTTTGATCTGGCGGACCCCAACGGCGCCAACAAGTCCGTGGAGGACTGCGTGGCCGAGGCCAAGGCTGTGGCCGAGGTCGTTGACAAGCCCATCGTGGTGGCCGGCTGCAAGAACGCTGAGAAGGATGCCGACCTCTTTGCCAAGGTGTCCGAGGCCCTCCAGGGCAAGAACATCCTGGTCCTCTCCGCCAAGGAGGAGAACTACAAGGGCATTGCCGCCGGCGCAGGTCTGGCCTACGGCCAGAAGGTGGGCGCTGAGTCCGCCGTGGACATTAACCTGGCCAAGCAGCTCAACGTCCTCATCACCCAGATGGGCGTGGATGGCCACAACGTGGCCATGAACGTAGGTTCCGCTGCCGCCGGTTACGGCTTTGAGTACGTGGTCTCTACTCTCGAGCGCGTGAAGGCCGCTGCCCTCAGCCAGAACGACGCCACCCTCCAGATGCCCATCATCACCCCCGTGGGTGTGGAGACCTGGGGTGTGAAGGAGTCCACCGCCCCCGAGAGCGACGTGCCCGAGTGGGGCTGCCAGGAGGAGCGGGGCATCGACATGGAGGTAGAGACTGCCGCCGCCTGCCTGGCCTACGGCAGCGACGCCGTCATCCTCAAGCACCCCGAATCCATTAAGACCATTTCGCAGCTGGTTGCTGCGCTGATGTAAGGAGGGCCCAGACAATGGCATTGAAAGGTCTTGACATCTTTAAGCTCACCCCCAAAACCAACTGCAAGGACTGCGGCAACCCCACCTGCATGGCCTTCGCCATGAAGGTCGCCTCCGGCGCCCTCTCCATTGACAAGTGCCCCCACATGTCCGCTGAGGCCCTGTCCACCCTGTCCGAGGCCACTGCGCCTCCGATGAAGACCCTGAAGATCGGCGATCTGACCCTGGGCGGCGAGACCGTTCTCTCCCGTCACGAGAAGACCCTGGTCTCCAAGACTCTGTACGCTGTGGAGCTGTGCGACTGCATGGACGAGGCCAAGCAGGACGCTGTCATCGCCTCCATCCCCAAGGTGGACTATGAGCGTATCAGCGAGCGGATGTATGTGGAGATGGTGTTTGTCAACCACAGCGCCGACAAGTCCGCCGAGGACTATGTGGCCCTGGTGAACAAGGCCAAGGCTCTGGGCCGTCCCATTGTCCTCAGCTGCACCGACGTAGCCGCCGCCAAGGCAGCTGCCAAGGCCCTCAAGGGCACCGACTTCATTCTGGACGGCGCTGACGCCGCCAACTACGCCGATATGAGCGCCGTGGCCACCGAGGCCAAGGTGATCCTGGGCGTTCGGGGCGCAAACCTCGAGGAGCTCCACGCCACCGTGGAGAAGCTGGAGGCCGCCGGCAACAAGAACCTGATCCTGGATGTGGGCACCGCCTCCATCAAGGAAGCCTATGCCAACGCCGTGGAGATCCGCCGCACCGCCCTGAAGGACGGCGACCGCTCCTTCGGCTATCCCTCCATCGTCAACGTGGCCGCTCTGGCCAAGGGCGACAACCACCTGGAGGCCGCCCTCCTGAGCCTGTTCACCTGCAAGTACGGCTCCATCGTGGTCTGCTCCGAGATGACCTACGCTAAGGCCCTGCCTCTCTACGGCCTGCGTCAGAACATTTTCACCGATCCTCAGAAGCCCATGAAGGTGGCCCCCGGCATCTATCCCATCAACGGTGCCGACGAGAACAGCCCCTGCTGCCTGACCGTGGACTTCGCTCTGACCTACTTCCTGGTGTCCGGCGAGCTGGAGCGCTCCAAGATGCCTGTGAACCTGCTGATCACCGACGCCTCCGGTATGTCCGTTCTGACCGCTTGGGCCGCCGGCAAGTTCTCCAGCTCCTCCATCAAGAAGTTCTTCGACGAGTTTGACATCAACAACAAGATCAAGAGCCGCGCCCTCATCATCCCCGGCAAGGTAGCCGTCATGAAGGGTGAGATTCAGGATAAGCTGCCTGAGTGGAGCGTTATCGTTGGTACCACCGAGGCTGTCCAGCTGGTGAAGTACCTGCGTGACGAGGAGTGGAAGAAGAGCTACAAGGCTCCCGCCGCCGACGGCGCCCCCGCTGCCGCCGCTGCTGCTGAGACCGAGGCTGCTCCCGCCCCCAAGAAGGTCATCCCCGCACCTCCCATCGTTGTCACCGGCCCCTACAAGCTGGAGGACAAGGAGGTCAAGTACAAGGGCCACGATCCCGCCAGCAAGCAGTTCGTCACCATCGGCGAGCGGATCCACTGCATCTCCCCCGCTATCCGCAAGGCCATGGAGACCTACGACGAGGGCCCCATCCTCAAGCGCGCTGCCGAGCAGATCGCTGCCGGTGCTACCTACCTGGATGTGAACATCGGGCCGGCTGAATCCAACGGTCCCGAGCTGATGCAGTGGGCGGTTCAGCTGCTGCAGCAGAACTTCAACAACGTGCCTCTGGCTCTGGATACTGCCAACAAGGCCGCTATCGAAGCTGGTATCAAGGTCTATAACCGCACCAACGGCAAGCCCATCGTCAACTCCGCCGATGCCGGCAGCCGTATCGACAACATCAACCTGGCCGCCGCCAACGACGCCATCGTCATCGCCCTGTGCTCTGCCGACGGTATTGCCAAGGACAACGAGGAGCGCATGATGCACTGCCACAACATGCTGGAGCGCGGCCTCGCCCTGGGCATGGAGTCCGACGACCTGTGGTTCGACCCCCTGTTCCTGGTGGTCAAGGGCATGCAGGATAAGCAGATGGACGTCCTCAACGCCATCAAGGCCTTCTCCGACGAGGGCCTCAAGTCCACTGGTGGTCTGTCCAACAACTCCAACGGTATGCCCAAGCACATCCGTCCCATCATGGACAGCGCCCTGGTGGCCATGTGCATGATGCAGGGTCTGACCTCCGCCATCGTCAACCCCTGCGACCTGCGTCTGATGGAGACCATCAAGAGCTGCGACGTGTTCAAGAACCACACCCTGTACGCCGACTCCTACCTGGAGATCTAAGGCGCTTCGGGCAAAATCTCCTTCCCAAAGCAAAAGGCCGGAGGTTGGAGGCGCAAGATTGCTTTCCGCAACCAACAAGCCGCTGGAATCCTAGGATTCCAGCGGCTTTCTTTATTGCTTCATTCCTTTTCATCAAAATCTACGCCAAAAAATGTATTCCCAGGTCAACATTTTGCCTTCTTCGATTGTGTAGGAAACAGAAAGGCAAGAAAGGAGGTATCCCGGATGGGAAATATCTGGACCGGTGAGGAAATGGCCACCCTCTACCGGCGGCATGTGGGCATGGTCTATCAGCTCTGCCTTATGCTGATGAAAAACGTGCCTGATGCAGAAGATGTCACCCAGACTGTCTTTCGCAAGGTAATCGAGTATGGGAAGCCCTTTCATGATCCGGAGCACGAAAAGGCCTGGCTCATCGTCACCGCCCGAAACGAGTGTAAGAATCAGCTGAAACACTGGTGGAGGAAAAACCGGGCAAACGAAGAAGTATTGGAATATCTGACCTGGGAGCAGCCGGAGGATGGAGCGCTTTGGGACCATATCCTGTCCCTGCCGGAGAAATACCGCATGGTGCTCTATCTTCACTACTACCAGGGGTATACCGCCTTGGAGACAGCGGAGATATTGGGGAAAAATGCCTCTACTGTTCGCACCTGGCTTGTCCAGGCCAGAGGGAAGCTGAAAGAGATTTTGGAGGTAGAATAGTATGGACAACAGTGAATTTAAGCGGGTTTTTGACCAAGTAAAGCCCTCGGCAGAGCAGGAGCAGACCATGCTGGACCGCCTCCTGGCAGAACAAAAGGAGGTAAAACCGATGCGATATATGAAAAAAATGACCGCTGTGATGGCAGCGGCAGCCCTGTTGCTGATGGCCTGCGCCTTTACAGTAGCCACAGGGTTGGATCAGCGGATCCTGGCCTATTTCGGAGGGTCCCAGGAGGATGCCCAGCTGCTGGCTCCCGGGTTTATGGCAGTGGATCTGACTTCCGCAGCAGAAAACGGAGGGACAGTCCATATCTCTCAGATCTATTCCGACCACCGCAGTGTGGTGATCGTTGGCGAGATGACGGCGCCGGATGGAAATGTGCTGGATCAGGATAGCTACCGGTTTGACGATTGGCAGCTTTGCCCGAAAGGTGCGGACGGAACCGAACCCGATGGCGGCTATGGAAGTTATGGAACCTATGGAGGCGCCGAGATATGGACAGATGATACCCCGGGCGACAACACGATATCTTTCCTGTTGGCCTATCTCTACACCGCCGGTAATTTTGAGCCGGATACCGCAGAACTGACTTTTGCCAGGGATATCGAATGTTTCGAGCTGACTCTGGGAAATTTGAAGGGTTGTGCGGAAGGAGATGTATGGTCGTCGGCACCTGTGCTGGTGCCGGGAGAATGGACCTTTGAGATCCCGCTGTCCGGCAAAGACTTTGGTTGGACGGTAACGCCGCAGCAAACCATAGAGCTGAACGGGGAGACAATTACCGTAGAGGAGATCTATCTCTCTCCTGTGGGCCTGTCAGTCCAGCTGGCCAACGAGAGCGGAAACTTGGCGGACCTCGTGAAAGCCTGGGAAGAGAGCAGCGCAACTGCCTGGAGTTCCAGTGTGGCTTTGCAGGACCAGAATGGCCTGACGATCCCAGGAAGCGTGCCCTATTCCCACACCTCTCCCTATACAGGAGAAATGCTGTTTACCTTTGATAAAATTTATAACCCTGCCCGATTCCAAGGCGGTATAGTCACGATTATGGGGCAGGATTTCTCCCTGGATGGCCTCAAACCTGCGGTGGATGAAACGACCGCTTCCTAAAAGCAAAAAACC